>Ga0209507_1000633_pt1 | contig 35711 bp, 37 predicted proteins | sample AD_UKC028_MetaG_FD_184414 | JGI IMG/M metagenome (GOLD analysis project Ga0209507, IMG submission 184414) | Active sludge microbial communities of municipal wastewater-treating anaerobic digesters from USA - AD_UKC028_MetaG (SPAdes) (version 2) | ecosystem: Engineered > Bioreactor > Anaerobic >...
CGACGGTACGCCAGCGCCCACCGACACACGCTATTGGCTGCTGGCGATTCCCTTCGCGCTGGCCTTCGCCTTCCTGTGGGCGGTGGTGCTGCTGACCTACCTGCTGCCGCCGGCGGAGGTTTACGGGAACCTGTTCAATCTGACCCTGACCCGCAATCAAGCGCTGTTCATCGGCGTGGGTACGGGATTGCTGTTCATCGAATTCACCCTGGCCCGGCACCTGTTCTGCCGCTACGCCTGCGCGGCGGGCCTGTTTCAAAGCCTGGTCTGGATGGCCAACCGCCAGGCGATGGTGGTCGGCTATCAGCGCGACCGCGCCCGCGACTGCGCCAGTTGCCAGTCGTTCTGCGATCACGTCTGTCCGATGCGGCTCAAGCCGCGCAACATCAAACGGCTGATGTTCGCCTGCACCCAGTGTGGGCAGTGCATCGACGCCTGCGAAATCGTGCAGCGGGATAATCCGAATGGAAGTCTGTTGAGTTGGATTGACGGACAGAAAGCATTGGAAGCGGATGGCTCGCAGGGTTTGCTGGCGAGCGAATCCGCTGCCCAGAAATCCAGAGTAATCACGCCATGAAAGAGATTGCTTTGGACTCACGCCTCAGTTGGTTTTCTTAAATCAAATGAGGTCATTTCTATCCCTGACCATCAAAAAGGGGCCAAAAATGCTTAAGAAATTTTTATTCCCAATGGCAGTGATTGCGTCGCTGTCTCTATCGCAAGTCTCTTTTGCGGCAGATCAATGCAAGGAAGATAAGGATTGTAAAAATGGTGAAGTTTGCATATTGGCTTTGACACCACCTGTATGCAAGGCACCACAGGCTACGGGTGCGCCTTGCAAGCGCGATGTAGTATGCGCCTCCAAGAAATGCGATATTCCCGCCGGTAAAGATGCGGGAATTTGCAAATAAAAGCCTGCCCTTGGGTTTTTAAGATTGGGCAAATGATTACCGCCCAACCAGGTCGCCGGGGGGGGTTCTCCCCCGGCCCCCACGAGGGATAACGTGAATCCATCCTTACCCGCTTTGCTGGATTTGCACTGATATGGAAGAACACGTTGGCGCGCTCTGGCACCGCTTCATCACCCGCGCGGCGCAACGCCACTACCCGGACGCAGCAGTCACTCTGGCCGAAGTCGAGAAAACCGTCGGCCTGTTGTTTCGCGCTTTCGGCGGCGATCCGGGCCTGCGCGTCGCACCAGCGGCGGCGATCCGGCATGGGGCGCGGCGGCATTGGCTGGCGCGCGTCGCTGGGGTCGGGGAAAAGATCACGCCCGCCTGTCGGGACTTGGAAACCCTGCAACTGCCAGCGGAACTGGCCCTGTTTCCACAACGGGAGCTAAACCGCGATCTCTATCTCTGGCTCGTTGCCCTGGCCGCCGCGCACGACGAAGTGGATCCCGATGCGCCCTGGTGGCGACAAAATCAGCAGGGCACGCTGATCGCGCTCGACCGCTTTCCCGGCCTGCAATCCCGCTATCGGCGGCTGGCCGTTGCCGTGTTGGAGTTGCGAATCCCGCCGGAACGGCTGCCCCCGGATGAGGCGGCGCAGGAAAACCAGGTGCGGCAAGCCTTGCGCGAACCGGGCAGCGTCCTGGATTTACCCGCCGCCCGCCGCCCGCCGCAACCGGTGCCGCTCTGGCTCTACCCGCCCCCGCCCCCCACCGCCGGTCAGTCCCAGCGCCGGGATGGCGATAGCCAATCCGGCGGCGGCGGCAAGCCGGCCGAACGCGACCGCCAGCGCCGCCGCGCCGAGCGGGTGGACTTGCCGGAACGCAAGAGTCCTTTCCTGGCACCGTTCCGCGCCGAAAGCCTGCTGTCCTGGGCCGAATTCGTGCGGGTCAACCGGGCCACCGATGATGAGCCGGAACCCAACACGGGCCGGGCAGCGGATGACATGGACGTGTTGAGCGTCACCCGCGACGGTTCCAGCACCGCGTCCAGAGTGCGCTTCGATCTTGATCTGCCGTCCGCCAGCGAGGACGACCTGCCGCTGGGGCCAGGGATTAAATTACCGGAATGGGACTACCGCAAACGGTTGCTCGTACCGGATTACTGCTGCGTACAGGAAATGCTGGCCCGCCGCGCCCAGCCCTGCGAACTGCCGCCACCGTTGCGCCGCGACGCCCAGCGCCTGCGCCGGCAGTTTGAAATTCTGCGTCCCGGTCGAGGCTGGCGGCGCGCTCAGCCCGACGGCGAGGAATTGGATCTGGACGCCTGCGTCCGTCACGCCGCCGATTGCGCCAGTGGGGGGCAAGGTCACGAACGCGGCCTGTATCGGCAACTGGCGCGACAGGAACGCGATCTGGCCTGTCTGCTGCTGGCCGATCTGTCGCTGTCCACCGACGCCTGGGTTAACAACAAGGGCCGGGTGATCGAAGTCATCCGCGACAGTCTGTTTCTGTTCGCCGAGGCGCTGGCGATGACCGGCGACCGTTTCGCGCTGTACGGCTTTTCCTCGCGCAAGCGCCAGCACGTGCGGGTGCATCGGGTGAAGACCTTCGACGAGCGATACACGGCGGCGGTGCGCGGTCGGATCAACGCCATCAAGCCCGGCTACTACACCCGGATGGGGACCGCCGTGCGCCATGCCACGAGTTTATTGAGCCGGCAGACCACCGCCCGCCGGCTTCTGCTGTTGCTGACCGATGGCAAGCCGAACGATCTCGACCAATACGAGGGACGGTACGGGATCGAGGATACCCGGATGGCGCTGCTGGAAGCCCGCCGGGAGGGCTTGCGCCCATTCTGCGTGACGATTGATCAGGAAGCGGATGACTATCTGCCGTATTTGTTCGGCAAGTATAGCTTCGTCCTCATCCGCCGTCCCGAGGATTTGCCACGTCAGTTATTATTGCTGTATACCCGTTTGACCCACTGAACCCGAGGGCTCTTCTGTGACCGATCCGCAACAACTGGCCGAAGCAGTGCGCGCCGCCTGCATCCAAGCGGCGCTGGACGCTTACGAGGAAGGTGGCGTGCTTGGCCTGTGCGCCGAGGGCCGCTGGGAATACGCCATTTCGGCGATGCAGAAACTGGATGTGGATGCTCTGATCGCGATTTGTACCGAGGGTCAACGGCGCGGGCCGTCCTGATTCTTTCCTCGCCGGGCGGTGCTACTTTTCCAGGTTTCGCCAACCAGGGTGATCGAAGTAGTTGCCGTAATTATCCAACGACTGCACCACTTGCACCGCGCCGGCCTGCCGGGAGGTCTTTTGATCCTTACCCGACATGGCATCCGCGCCAGCCAGCATATCCGCTATGACGAGATGCAACATTGCATCGGCGTCCTTTTCCAGATGACAATTTTTCACGATATTCGCTACTTCTGAATTGACCTTGGCGGCGAGTTCGTCGTAGCTCTTAGCATCCAGCTTGTTTTGATGGATTGTCGGCAGACGCGGCGTAAAAGCATCTTTCACACTGGTCATGCTCTGTCGCAGTACATCGTCGGTTTGCCATTTTTTACCATCTTTTAAGTGCAGCTTGGCGGTGGCGGCGCCCTGTTCGTGCTGATGCGTTGTCTCGGCGGCTACTACAAAAGCTGTTGGCAAACTGACGAGCATGGCGATAAGACTGGCCATTCCAATAGAGCGATGAAGTTGCTTCATGATAACCTCCTACTGCGCTGCGAAGAAATTTGAATGGATGACCTGGTAACGAACGCCACTGAAAAAACTACTCATTCATCCGTCTCTCTACATCCCCTCGTCATGCAGCACGCCGCCATCGAGAGTAGCCATTTCCGGCGTGACCTGATCGAAGCGAAATACTTCGCCACCGTATTGCTTGACGAACGCCCGCGCATCCTCCTCGCGGGCGAAGGAGACCAGGGTCGGTCCCATCGAACCATTGCGGCGACTGAAGGCCACGTAAAACGCAGTTTTGGCGTCGATCCAGTGGCCCAGTGGTTTGGTCCAGTCCGCCTTGCCCATGTCCTGGACATACACCGCGAGGATGCGTTTCTGCTGTTCCGGACGGGTGTAAATGGCGAACATCTCCACGGTATCGCAGAAGAACTCCGGCGACCCCTGATCATAATGAATCTGCGCCTTCGGTCCCGGATAGTCAAGCAGCAGCATTCCATCCAGGGCACAAAACGTATTTCCGGTGATTTCCTGGGCATTCGGCTTGACCTCTTCGCCGCAGCCCGTCAGCAGCAAAACGCCGAAGATCAATACGGTTGCCAGACCATCGCCGCGCTTCATTTGAACCTCCACACCGCTATGCCCAGCGGGGCAACAATCCACATCACCATCGCGCTGCCCAACAGCCAGGGACTCGCCAGCGTCGCCGGCAGCACGGTCGCCAGTCCGTACAGCTTGCGCACTTCCTCGAAGCCGAATACGTTGAGAATGCGGAAAATATCCGCCGGATTCAGATACAGCAGCACGGGAAAGAAACTAAGGTTGAACCGCTTCTGGCTCAGCACCAGAATTCCCAGCAACAGCAGGTCGTACACCAACACATAGAAAAACCACAGGCCAATCGCCATTCCGCTGGCGCGCATTCGGTCGCTGGCCATGACCGATACCATCACGGCAATGCTCAGGAACGCCATCCCCAGTAAAATGGCGCTCAGCATGAACCCTACGTAATGATAAAGCGCCGCCGGTCCCAGTTGATACGACAGCAGAACGCCGGCCAGGCCAAATCCCGCCAGCGTGGAAAAGGCCAGCGCCCCCGCCAGTCCGACGAATTTCCCCATCAGCAACTCAAAATGGGTGATCGGCATGGACAGGAGCAATTCCAGTGAACCGCGCTCGCGTTCGCCGACGATGGCGTCGTAACCCAGAATCAGGGCGATCAGCGGCACCAGATAAATCACCAAGCTGACCAGACTGGCGATGGTGACATCCATGCCGCGAAAGCCGACCGCACCCTGTTGCGCCGCGCCGAAATAGGCGATGACTAGGGCGAAAACGGTAAAAATCACCGCTACCGCCAATACCCAGCGATTGCGAATGCGATCCCAAAATTCCTTGCTGGCGATCACGCCGATCTGTTTGAATTCAATGTGTGTTTTCATGCGGTCGCGTCGCTATAACCCAGAAAAACATCTTCCAGCGAGGGTTCCCTGATCTGCAAGTCCAACAGTATGCTGTCCAATGCCGCCAATGCATTGAGCATCGTCATTTTCTGTTCGCGGGGACAGCGAACGTGTACGGTCTCCCCGTTAAACTGCACGCTGGCGGCCGGCTGATTCGCCAAAGCTTGCCGCAGCGCCTCTTCCGCGCCGGGCCGCAGAGTGAGTTGAAAATCCAGCGGCAGATTCAATTCCTCGCGCAGTGAATGGACTGTGCCCAGCGCCTGAATCTTGCCGGTGCGCATCAGCGCCAGCCGGTCTACCCGCAGTTGAATTTCGGCGAGAATGTGCGAAGTGAGAATGGCGGTCACGCCCTGTTCCCGCAGTTCCCGCAGGATTTGATAAAACTCCCGAATTCCCTGCGGGTCGAGGCCGTTAGTGGGTTCGTCCAGAAACAACAGGCGCGGCGTACCGAGCAGGGCTTGGGCGAACCCGAGGCGCTGGCGCATCCCCTTGGAATAGCCGCGCACCCGCCGCCGCGCGGCATCGGCCAAGCCGACTTTTTCCAGTAACGGCAAACAGGAACGGGGGTCGGCAGCCTTCAGCCTAGCGAAGAACAGCATGATCTCCAGGCCGGAAAGATTGTCGTACAGGGCCAGACTTTCCGGCAAATAACCGATGCCGCGCCGCACCTGCCGAAAGGCTTCGCCGCGCACCGGCTGACCGTCAATCCGAATCTCGCCCCGCGTTGCCGGTAGCAGGCCCAGCATCATTTTGAACAGGGTCGTCTTGCCGGCGCCGTTGTGACCGATCAATCCGAACAATTCGCCGGTCTGCACGGTCAAATTCACGCCGTCCACCGCATGGGTTTCGCCGAAGTGCTTGACCGCGCCGCGCACTTCAATCACGTTGGATGCCAAGCCAATCACTCCAGTTGGAACGGTAAGGAAGCAGTCGGGGGTGGTTGTCAACAACGCTGGGACCACGCAATAACGGAAACTGCCGGGCGATCAGACGCAAGCTTTGCACCGCCGGGCTGTTTAATAGCAATTTGACCAGCGGATATTTCCAATTCAGCCGATCCACCACATCGTTGGCTTCATAAGGCGTATCGCCGATGCCATCACCATTGGCGTCCCAGCCCACGTAATTGCTCCAATAATTGCCCTCTTTCTTGCCCCATTCCTCATTGCGGGTGGCGACATAGCGAATCTGGTCACGGTTCTGGATAAAGTCATTATGATCGACGTCGTTGTTAATAGAACCCGCCCACAGATGTACGCCGACCCGGTTACCCATGACCAGATTGCCTTTCAGGACATTGTATTCGGCGTCGTAGATAAAAAAGCCCTTGCTGTTGCCGACGATGATATTGTTCTCGACCACCGAATCCTGAATGGTGCGCAGCATGATGCCGTGATCAGAATTGTCCCAGGTGCGGTTGTTGCGGACGATTTGTCGGCGCACTTCCATCAGCGCCAGACCGCCGCGATTTTTATAGGATTCGTTGTCCTCCCAGATATTATCGTGGGAATTCATGTAGTGAGTGCCATAGCGCGCGTGGTGCATCTTATTGCCGCGAAACAGCACCCGGAATGACACATCCACATAAATGCCATCGCGGACAAAACTGATGTTGTTGCCAATGATCTTGGCGTCATAGCAGTTGTAGAGCTGAATGCCGTTGCCGCGTTGCGCGGAGGCGAAATCACGCTTGCCGGTAATCAGATTGTTGGTGACTTCAAGACCATTGGCCTTTTCCAGCCACAGCCCGAACAGGGTGTAGGCGAAATCATTATTGCGAATGATGGCGCGATGCGCCCCCGGTTCGACGTAGACGCCGGCGTTCTGAGCGGTGAGATCGTCCCCGCTGTCGCGGATGATGAAGCCCTCGATCACCACATCCGGTGACTTGACGCGGATCACGTCGCCCTGATTTTCGCCGCTGATGGTGGGACGGTTGACGCCTTGCAGCCGCAGCGGCTTATCAATCACCACATGATCCACGTAATAGCCGCGCTCCACCTTGACGGTATCGCCTGCCGCCGCCGCTTGCACCGCTGCACTGATGGATGCGCCGGGCTGGACGATCCATTCCGCCGCTATGGCGACATCGAGCCATAGTGCGGTCAGTGCGATCAGCCAACCCAGCGTTCTCACAACCTTTTTCATTCAGTCCGCCACTCAGCGTCCACCCGCCATCGCTCTTCCCCCAATCTGGTCAACCGGAATGAAGTAGCCTTTTGAAGTAATCGGCGTCAGCGGCAAACCTGCCTTTTCGCGCCGCTTCCGTTCCTTGGACAACGGCGGACAGGCGTGGGTGTCGTAATACAGGATCATGCAGTCCATGCACAACATACATTCGCGCTGATCAATCCGGCCCTGCGGGTCTATCGCCAGCGAGCCGCAACCGACCGCGCAGGCTTTGCAGGTCTGACATTCGGTTTTGCGTTTCAACGCAATCAGGCGCAGATGCGAGGGAATCGCCAGCCCCGCGCCCAGCGGGCAGAGATATTTGCAGAACGGCCGCTCCATGACCATCGAAGCACCGAACAGCACCAGCCAGAACAGGATGAACGGCCAGGCGCGATTCAAGACGCCGACCAAGAACGTGGTCTTGAACGGTTCGACCTCAGCCATCTTTTCCGCCAAACCAATCGAGAAGAACGACACGACCAGCAACACGACAAACATGCCGTACTTGATCCATTTCAGCTTGTCATGCAAAGGCTTGGGCAGGAAGAACTGATAACGTTTGAGTCCCAGGGCGCGAGAGACTTTGTAAGCCAGCTCGGTCAACGCGCCATAAGGACACAGCCAGCCGCAGAACAGTCCCCGCCCCCAGATAAACACCGTGATGATGATGAACCACCAGAAAATAAAAATGAGCGGGTCGGACAAAAACAGCTCCCATTTCCACTGATAAATCAGCGAGTGGAACCAGGTCAGAATCTGAGTAATACTTGGCTGCGCCATTGCGTAATAACCGACAAAGGTGATGCTGGCGATCCAGAAAAAATATTTGGGATATGTGACCCAACGCTTATCCTTCCGATTCGCTCGCCGCACCAGTTTATCGCGCATTACATGGGTCACGGTCGCGCTGGCCAGCAACAGGATAAACAGAGTGATTTCCAGCCATTTACTCTTCCACACCCGCAACCACGTCGGGTCCGGCTTAATGACTTCCGGGTGGCCACCTTCCAGATAACGCGGCGCCAGCCAGTATTCCCGGTCGAAATTGATGAAGGTCTTGGCTCCAGTTTCCTTGTCCTGCTTGTTGCCCAGGAACACCAGGCTCCAGGGATAAGCGGCGCTGAAACTGGGGCTGCGAATAATGAAAATGCCGGATTCGCGGAAACGCGGCGCGCCAGCAGCGGCAATGCTATAAAGATTCAGATAATCAGTATCGCGGAAGGTGAAGCTGTCGATCTCCTGCGAGACCTGAATGCGGTCATAAATGCCACCGCGCACGAAACCGGAGCCTTTGAAGGAACTGCTGCCATTGGCGATGATAAAAATGGCGTGTTCGTTGGGTTTCAAATCGGCCATCAATCGTTGATAGTTGCGCTCGCCCAGAACATTGCGTCCCACGTTGGGCACATTCAGATAGCCAAAGTACAAGTCCATATAGGGTTCCTTGCTGTCGCCCATATCCAAATCCTTGGGCATGACCCGCAAGTGCTGAACGCTGCCTTCCTTGATTAAATCCTCCCAACCCAGCTTTTCCTGAACATCGGTGAATTTCGCCTGCGGTTTGGGAATGGGTTTGACGATGCCGGTCTGCTTGGCGATTTCGTAGGCGCTGCGCATGACGACCTGGTTTTGGGCAATCACGGTCACGGTCGCCCCAGTGATCGCGTCGATACCAATGTAACCATCGCCACTGCGCGCCCTGCCGATTTCCACCTTGTCCCAGGCAAAATGCCCGATGAACTGCTTGATAAATTTGGTCAGTTCCCCTTCGGGGATGCCGACCAGCAGAATCGGTTCGCTGTGCTTGAGAATCTTCACCCCGACGATTTTGCCCTCAGCGTCCATGCCCAGCAGCGTGACCACCGGCTTCCCGGAATAGGCGGGAATATCCACGATGTCGGTGGACAGGAATACATAGCCGATCAACTTCCGGTTATGGTACGCCTCGACATAAGCCGGTTTGCCCTTGCGGGTTGAAAAACTGTCGGCATCCGGCATCACGTCCTTACAGGGCGCGTAGGCGCATAGATCGGGGTCGGTGGATAGTTGCGCCGGTAGCGGGGTTTCATAGGAAGAAGCAGCCGCAATCAGCGGGAACAGCAAGGCGGCCAACAGGGAGAGCAAAATACCCAGCGCCACAGGATGCCGGGGGACAGACATTTGAGCGTTCATGATAAGGGCCATGCAACAGCGACAGGACGGGGTTTCCCCCATCCCGCGCCCGGTTGAAGTGATCAGGCTGGTTCAACCAGCATTCTGCTGCGCATTTCCAAATGCAGCGCATGACAGAAATGCGTACAGTAGCACCAGTACAGCCCCGGCTTGTCGGCAATGAAGGTCACCGAGGCGGTCTGCTGCGGATTGACGATAAAGCAAATGTCGTACTTGGGAATGGCAAAGCCGTGGGTGAGGTCTTCGACCTTGTCATGATTGGTCAGAATAATGGTGACTTCGTCGCCCTTCTTGACCTTGAAATCAGTCATGCTGTACATCGGCGCGATCGAGGCCAGATAAATCGTGACCTTGTTGCCGTTACGCTCCACCCGACTGTCGGCGAAGTTCTTCACCGCGTTCGGGAAGTCGTCCATGTTGTAAATCTGCCGGGTCTTGACCAGATCGCGGCGGACGATGATGGCGTCGTGTGGTTCGGGATACGCCGTGTGATCGTGAATCAGCTTCATCTTGTCGCCGCTGATGTCGATCAACTGCTCGGTTTCCACATGCAGCGGCCCCACCGGCAGGAAGCGATCCTTGGAAAACTTGTTGCCGGAATTGAAGAACTTGCCGTCGGCTTCCTTGGTTTCACCCATCGAGGTGTAGCCATGGCCGGGCTGGTAATGCACGTCAATGCGATCCAAAACGGGCTGTATCTTCTTGTCGCCCTTGAACTGGGCGATGGCCTTGTCGATGTTCCATTTGACGATCTGGCTGTCGAGGAACAGGGTGGTGTAGGCGTTACCCTTGTCGTCGAACCCGGTATGCAGCGGGCCGAGGCCGATTTCCGGTTCCGCCACCACGGTATCACGTGGGTCTTTCAGTTCGCCGGCGAACCACTTATGCACCAGCTCGGTCGCGGTCACGGTGGCGGTCGGCGACAATTTGCCCGAGGAAACGAAGTATTTGCCATCCGGGGTGATGTTGACGCCGTGCGGGTTCTTGGGCACCGGCACATAGCAAACCAGCGCGGTCTTGGGGTCCTGATTGGCGTCCTTGGTCCCGTCCACCACGGGCACCTTGGAATCGCCGATAGTGACAAACTTGCCGGCCTTGATGGCGTTTTCGATCCGCTCGATGTGGAAGAACGCCACGGCGTCGCGCTCCGCTGACATCATGTCGGTATAAATCGCGCCGCCTTCGGTGTTGTACTGGTTGGCCGCCGCCAGCTTGCCGTCATAGGACGTAGCGACCAGATCCATGTTGCCGCTAAGCTTGCACTGCCAGCGCGGCTCCATCGTTTCGGCGTCCACGCAGGTGAACAGACAAGCCCATTTCTTGGGGTCGTCCAAGTCCCGCCCGTCATTGGGCAGCGGGATATGGAACTCCCCGCCGCAGAATACCCGGGTGGTGTGGTTGATCTTGGGGTCGACCGGGTCCTGCTTGTCCGGGAACAGGCCGTGAAAACCCTGGATGTTCGGCAGTTCGGTGATCTTGTCGCATTCCATATAGTCCATGCGGATGCGCGCCAGCCGGCCATGAATCTTGTCGTTGATCCACAGATACTTGCCGTCGTAGGTGCCGTCGGTGTAAGAGCCGTGGATGTGGTGAGTGTCGCCCGTGTGGTATTTGAGCGAACCGTCCGGCTTGGTGCCGATCACTTTCTTGGATTCGTTGGTGATGCCCCAGCCGACCATCGGGTCGATGTTGAACACCGGGATGCGCTTGAGGGTGCGCCCGGAGGGCGAGCCGTAGATGCGCGCTTCGCCGGAATGGCCGCCGCTGGAGAAAATGTAGTAATCGTCCAGTTGGCCCGGCGGCACTTCAAATTTGCAGGATTCCCCACCTTCCTCGGCCTCCTCTTCCTTGGCCTCAACCGGATCGAGGGCAGCCAGGCCGGTCGCCAGCCCAGCGCCAGCCAGGCCGGTTAGCGCCGCTGCGCCCAGGAATTTGCGCCGGCTGGTGTTTTCCGGGTTTTCCGGATTCTGTGATTGATGTTCGGTATCGCTCATGATTTTGCCTCCACGATTAATGTTTGCCACTGTTTCAACCGCCAACTACCCTACCCGAAGAGTTAATTAACCAAACTGACCGTCAATTCTTGGTTTAACGAGCATGGGGAAATAAGTGATGATGAATATCAAAAACGCCGCAATCCATAAAATCTGAGAGGTCGCTACCCAGATGACATAGTGGTTTTCGGCAATCAACGGCGCTATCACTCTAAAGATAGCCCCGGTAATGAGAACAATCAGAGAAATGACAACTGTTGGGGGGGGATTTTGCACGTTTCTTCCCGTGTGGCCCAGCGTGACGCGAGCCATCATGCTCAAAATGACAACACCAATGCCGCCAATGCTGAAGGCATGGAGTACGACGATATTGGGCAGATTCAGGAAAACGTTGACCGCCAACAGCAAGAAGCCAAGATTGATCCATAGAAAGGCGATGAACAAGCTCCATAAGAGCGGTTTTTTCCAAATCCCAATAGTATGCCAACCCACCATCCGCACCGAGTTAGCAACGAAAAGGCCCATCGAAGTCAACGCGACTATCCATGGATTACGAATCAAAACTTCCGCAATCAAAAAAGCGATATACAATACGATAATCGCCAGATCTAACTGCTTGGAATTAAACAGTTTGACCGGATAGCCAACACCGACCTCGATGAAAAATGGAATAACTCTCCTGCCGATGATGAGGATCAGTCCAACGATCAAAAATAATCCGCCGTAGATGCCAAAAAATACCCCCTGATTTATCAGCCCTGCCGCTCCCAGATAGAAACAGCCATTAGCGGACGTTAAGAGCGCCAGAACAGCGATAATGCCCAGTTGCTTCCATTGCTTGACCTTTATAATCGGATAAAGAATCGAACCGATCAGGCACAGAGCGAACAACAGGTCAAAAAATCCGGCAATAAAAATCCATGGCGTCCCGAATAAAAACAGGATTCTTGGTAACATCCATAAAGCAACCAGCCCGAACAAACCAAATCCATAAAGCGTTTGTACGCCCGTCCAGTTCTTGACGGCAGTCAACAGAAATCCAGCGATGACCGCCATCGCGAATCCATAAATCATTTCATGGGCGTGCCACTGGAAAGAAGAAATCCCGGTGATTGGCAACGGTAGTTGAAAGACATAGACGCCCATCCATAAACTCATTGAGATAATTGCAAAAATCCCCGCACCGAGGAAAAACGGCCGAAATCCCAGGTTAAATAATGCTATTTTCGGTTGTGGTGTTTGCTGTTTTTCAAACATTAGAGAATTCATGATCATATAACCCTATAAGAATGGTCGGATAACCCGGAAAATATTTTGTGCATTGCACAATTTTTTGCTATGATTTTTATCAGTGATCCTGTTAGCTACGATAAAAATCATGTACATCGTTGACGACCCCCTGTTGGCGCTGATCACCCGCTTCATGGGAGACAGCCAGAATGTTGCAGTATCTGATACAGAATTTATGATTCGACAAATCAACGCTATTGAAGATTATGTCGGGCAATTTCCTGACAGCGAACGGGATAAACGCGCCATTGAATGGATTGCTGCACATGCTCGGGAATATCGGCGCCAGTGGCAAAAGAAAACCATCGCTCAGACTCTGGTCAAGGTGCGTTGTCTGGATTGCCCACTGACCGGAGCGCACTCGTCGCTGCATTGCGAGATTCATACATTCTGGCTAAGCCTTTTGCAACATTATATCGCTGATGATATCTCTTCACAGGAGTATGTTGAGAGTACGTTAAAATTGCTCAGTCGATACAAGGATCGACTCAAGGTTGGTGTAGCCCGCAACCGGTTAAAACTAGCTACTCCACAGCTTGAGGTTGCGTAGAGGTGTTTTTTCGTAAGCGATTGGCCGTCCAAAAAAATTTCCTTCCCATCCATATAGATGGGGGATTTTATGATCTTAATGACTGGTGCCTTCGGAACGGGTGATTTTGTTGTAGACGTTGTACTTGCCCACCGGCTTGCGCATCGGTAGCCGCTTGACTTCTTTCAAGGTTTCCGTGTCATAAATCACCAGCGCCCCGTCGTTTTCCCAAATGGAAACCAGCGCGTATTTACCATCGCGGGTGAATTCGGTATGGGCGGCGATCTTGCCCGGTTCCGGGCGCAGAGTTTTAGCGATTTCCAGGGTGCGCTTGTCGAGTAATTGCATGGTGTCCTTGGCCGGACTCATCATCGCGTCCACCCAGGCGTAGGGCGTGTTCTCGTGGCTGCGCATGAAGAACGCCGGGCCGGCGGTTTTAACCTCCTTGATCACCTTCCAGTCCTTCATGTCGATCACACTGACCACGCCTTCCTTGAGATTGGGCGTGGCCATGACCGGATGGCCTTGATATTCCCAGGAAATCCCGGAACCGAGATGTGGCAGACCGGATAGCGGCAACTCGGCAACCTTGCGCCGCACGTCCAGATTCACCACCTGGCCGCCGGGCATGGGTTTGTCGCTACCATCGGTGGGCCGCGCCGCGCCCAGCACGTAGGCATAGTCCTGGCTGAAAAAGAAATCGTCGAGAATAGCGTCGAGCTGGGTCACTCGCGGCGTCCACATTCCCGGTAACGCTATCGCTTCACCCATCTTGTAGTCGTGGACGTAACCCTTGAATACCGGCGCGGCCTTGGGGTCGTAGCTCAGTTCCCACACTTCGGGAATATCCTTGAGCGCGGCCACGAAACTCTTGCGCGGCGCGGCGTCGTACACCGCCGATACCCGCGAACTCTTGCCGGCCTCGTTCACCACCGGAATGATCCGGTCGAGACTCAAATCCGCCGCATTCAACAGCACCAAGGTTTGCGGCAGGTAATTCGCCACCATCACCCATTGCCCGTCGCCCGACACCGCGAGATTGCGAGTGTTGATGCCGGCGCGGATTTCCGCCACCGTCTTCAGATTGTAAATATCGAATTTGCTGATCCAGCCGTCGCGGGACGCAAAAAACACGTAGCGTCCATCGGGCGTGAATTTCGGCCCGCCGTGCAGCGCGAACCGGCTCGGAAAGCGGTGAATCGGCTCGAACTTGTCGCCGTCGAGAATCGTGACGTGGTGATCGCCCGCCTCTACCACCACGAACAGATTAAGCGGGTCGGCGCTGAAGATGGGCTTGTCCGGCAAGCTGCCCGGTTTGACTGACTCGACCCGCGAGGCGCGGATTTCCGCTTTGCCCCATTGCGGCATGACCGCCGGTGGAATGTAGATGAAGTCCGCCAGCGCCTGGATTTCCTCGGGCTTGAGCTGGTCCTTGAAGCCCAGCATCTGGGTCGCCGGCCGCCCAGCCGTAATGACGCTTAAGGCTTCGGGCTTCTTCAACCGCTCCAGATTCTGCGGCAACAAGGCCGGCCCCATCCCGCCCAGCCGGTCAGCGCCATGACAGGAGACGCAATGCTGCTGGTACAACGGCGCGGGGTCGGGCGCGGCGCTGACCGAAACTCCCAGTGACATCAGACAGGCAAACAGCAGACTCTTTCTCATCACGCGACGCTCCGGCGGGCGGTTCGATACGGGGTCACGGTCAGGCGCTCGCCGCCCGCCGCGACGCCGATTTCCTCATCATCCAGATAGCAGGCGGGGTCTTCGGCCCAGGGATCGCCGGTGAGTTGCTGGGCGCGCACCCGGGTGTTGCCGCCGCAAATATCGAAGTATTGGCATTGGCCGCAGCGACCCTTGACCGAACGCGGTTTGGCTTTCAAACCGGCCATCAGCGGATCCGAGGTATCCGGCCAGATTGCCGAAAACGGCCGCTCGCGGACATTGCCCAGGGTGTAATGCCACCACATGGTGTCGGGATGGACGCTGCCGAGGTTATCAATGTTGGCGACGTTCACGCCGGAAGCGTTGCCGCCCCATTGCGCCAGCTTGGCGCGGATGTGGTCTTCCAATTCCGGGAACCGCTGGCGCACCCAGAACAGCAGATACACCCCGTCGGCATCGTTGTTGCCGGTCACGAATTCCTTGGGCCGGCCTTCCTGCACCAGTTGCCAGCAGGTCTCGAACAACAGGTCCATCGCCCGGCGGGTGGTCCGATGGTGGGCATCATCCTTGCGGTTGCGGTTGCCGCGCCCGGCATAATTGAGGTGAGAAAAATAGAACTTGTCGATCTGTTCCCGTTCCAGCAAGCCCAGCAACGGCAACAGGTCGTGGGCGTTATCCTGGGTCATGGTGTAGCGAATCCCGACCTTGATGCCGCGTTCCCGACAGAGCCGGATACCGTTCAGCGATGCGGCGAACGCGCCCGACTGGCGGCGGAACCGGTCGTGAGTTTCGGCGATGCCGTCCAGACTGACGCCGACGTAATCGAAACCTACTTCGGCAATGCGAGCGATGTTGGTTTTGTCGATCAGCGTGCCATTGCTGGACAGGGCGACGTAGAACCCCATCTCTCTGGCGCGATGCGCGATGGCATAGATATCCGGGCGCAACAGTGGCTCGCCGCCGGATAGAATCAACACCGGCACGCGGAAGCGCCGCAAATCGTCCATGACCGCGAACACTTCCTCGGTCGTCAACTCGCCAGGGAAGTCGGTATCGGCGGAAATCGAGTAGCAATGCTTGCAGGCCAGATTGCAACGCCGCACCAGATTCCAGATCACCACCGGGCCAGGTGGATGACGCTTGGGCGTCAGCGGCGTGGGTTGGGCGATTTCCTGCATGAACTGGGTGATGCGGAACACGAGCGGTCTCCTTCAACCATTCAGGCGCAATCCGGTCTTTTTGAGAATCCGGGTGCTGTACAGAATGTCGCGGGCGCGACAGGCATCGCCCAGAATCTCGGCGATGCGGTCAGCCTTGGCGGCCACCTCATCACGGCTTGCGCCATGGGCCATGGCGAACAGGTTGTACGGCCAGTCCGGTAAATGCCGGGGCCGGCGATAGCAATGCGTCACGAACTCCAGTGCCCCGACCCGTTCGCCCAATTCATCCACCTTCGCGTCAGCCACATCCCACACCGTCATGCCATTGGCGGCGTAACCGATGCGGTAGTGATTCGGCACTACCCCGATGCGGCGAATCGCGCCAGCGTCCAGCAAGGCTTGCAACCCAGCGATGACCGTTTCCACGTTGCTGTCCAGTTGCGCGGCGATAGCGTGATACGGCTGCGGCGTCAGCGGCAAACCCGCCTGAGTAGCCAGAATTACTGGTCTCAATGCCTGCACGGAAACTCCCCTCTCTCCTGGTGGGAGAGGGGCTGGGGGTGAGGGGTGTTCGGCGGGCGGCGCTGAACCTTCAACCCGGCCCGCGCCCACCGTAAACCGCGCCTCGATGAAATACTCGTGTTCCTTGGGAAAGTTGAGCACCGGTAAACCGGTCGCCGCCGCGATGCGCTCGACAGTATCGTTCATGCCAGCCGGTGTTTCGGTCGCCAGCACGAACCACATATTGAAAGCATGGTTGCGCCGGTAATTGTGCGCGACTTCCGGGAACCCGTTGACGATAGCGGTGATACGCTCAAAATCGGCTTCCGGCGCTTGCAACGCCGCCAGTGAGAACGCGCCGCCCAGCCGTTCGATCTGGTACAGAGGCCCAAACCGGGTCAGCGTGCCGTCCGCCAGCAACTCGCGCAGGATTTCCAGCACAGCGTCCTCGCTGGCGCTCAGCCGCTCGGCCACCACCGCGAACGGCCGTTCGCACAACGGAAATCCGCCCTGCCATTCGTCGATCAGGCGACGGCTTAACTCGTTCATGCGGCGCTTCTAAGATGGGTTGGCGGTGTCGATGCCGCCAGCGGCAGGTAATACGCGCCCCGCTGCCGGAAACAGCGGGTGCTGAACAGGACGTTGCAGGGATAGGCTGTCAAGTTCCGCTCGATGCGCAATCGCTCGATCCGCTCCAATACCTGGTCGCGTTGGCGGCCGTGCATCATGCAAAATAGGTTGTAAGGCCAGTCCGGCAAGCGCCGGGGCCGGCGGTAACAGAGATTGACGCCCGATTCTGCCGTCAGCATCCGCCCGACCGCGCTGACTTCGGCATCGGGAATATCCCACACCACCATTGCGTTGGAGCGATAGCCGAGTTCGCGATGTCGGACGATGATGCCTAGTCGTTTAACAACCCCTTGCCGCAACCCGTATTGCAGCCGTTCCAAAACGGTCTGCTCGGACAGGCCCAGCGACTGCGCCAGAGCGTGGTAAGGTCGGCTGGCTAGCGGCAAGCCCGGTTGCAGGGCAGCCAACAAGCGTTGATCCACCTCATCGAGATGGATTTCTGCAACCCCCTCGCCCCTTGGGGGAGAGGGGCTGGGGGTGAGGGGAGTAGCTCGTCTGCCATCGCGCAAATCGAACCCAAGATCAATATGAAATTCTTCCAGCAGCGGCAAATCCAGCAACGGCAAACCGGTTTCATCCCTGATTTCCGCCAGCACCGCTTGCAGGCGCGCCATCGAAGCGGCAGTTAGCACGAACCAGAGATTGAAGTCATGTTCGCGCTGGTAGTTGTGATTGACCTCGGGATAGTCGTTGACCAGTCCCGCCACCGCTTCCAACCGCTCTGGCGGAACGGCTAGCGCCGCCAACGTGCTGACGCCCAGCCGCCGGGTGGCAAACACCGCGCCGACCCGGCTGACCTTGCCCTCTTTCTTTAGCCGACGCAGCGCCGCCAGCACCTCGGCCTCGCTCCATCCCAAGCGTTCGGCAATCACCCGAAAGGGATAGGCCGTCAGCGGAAAATCACGCTGAAAGCGGTTAAGCAGTTCGAGGTCGGCGTCGCCCATTTCAGAAGCCGATGCGGTGGGCGCGAGAGGTGAAGAAAATGCCGCTGGGACTTTCCGCCGGCAGTTCGGCCAGCTTGGCGAAACTGGCGGTGTCGTAGATCAAGACCTTGTGGTCGTCGCGCGCCGAAACCCACACGTTCTCGCCGCGCGGGGTGAATTCCAGGTGCAGCACCGCCTTGCCCGGCTCCAACGTTTGGACAATCTGCCCGGTCAGCGTGTCGATCACCTGCACGAAACCATTGTCCGGGAAAGCGAAATTAACCCAGACTTGCCTACCGTCGGGCCGGGCGACCACGAATACCGGCTGGCCGCGCACCGCGATGCGGGCCGCTTCCTTCCAGGTCACCGTATCCGCCACCAACACCTCATGGTGCCCGATGGCGGGTAGATAAACCTGATGGCCCGCGACGGCCCAGCCGCGCAGATGGGGCATCTTGTAGACGGGCAGCTTCTCCTCGCCCTGGCCGTAACTGGCGAGAATCCGCTGTACGCCCTGTTGCGGTTGCCAGGTATCAAGCAGCGCGATGCCGTCCTCGCCAAACAATCCCGCCAGGTAATAACGGCTGTCCGGCGTCACCAGCCCGTCGTAGGGCGCTTTGCCGATGTTGCTGAATTTCTCCACCTTGGGCGACTTGGGATCGTGCAGGTCGGCGATCCAGATTTGATCGGCATCGAACAGGGAATAGATAAAGCGGTCGCCTGGCAGATCAGCGATACCGACCACCTTCGACAGCTTGCCGTCGCCATACGCGGCGGGAATATCGGCCACTGGCTCCAGCGTGTCGGCGGCGAACACCTTGAGGCCACCCGGCTCGTAGTTGGCGACCGCGACCAGCCGTCCGTCTTGGGAAATCGCCCCGCCGATGCTGTTGCCGCCCTGAACGATGCGCTTCTCCAGCGTCCCGCGCAGGATGTCCACCTTGCTCAGCCCGCCGTCGCGCCCGAACACGTAGGCGTAACGCTGATCGCGCGAGAACACCACCGAGGCGTGGGACAGGTCGCCCAGACCGTCCACCCGACTGATGATGCTGTTGCTGCTGGTATTGACGATGAGGACGCGCCCGGCGCTGCGTTCGATGATGACACCCAAATCGCCGGTGCCGCGCAACACCGGTTCGGTACTCCATGCCAGCACTGGCAATAAAGCCACTATCGCCCAGCACCAGGCCCGTAATGCCTTCCGCATTGTCGCTCTCCCCTCATAGGAGGTTCAGGTTTTATTTGCTTTCTTCCGGGAAGCCACGCAGCAGTTGCGCCACGATCCAGTCAGCCTCAGCTTCGCTCAAAAAAGGTTGCCAGGGCGGCATGGCGGTGCCGGGCCGGCCCAGCAGAATAGTGTGTTTCAAACCGGCAGGCGGCTTGTCGCGCAGAGTCTCGGGCAATAGCGCCGGACCCAAGCCGCCGCGCAGGGTCAGGCCATGGCAGGAACCACAATCCTGTCGCACCATGCGGATGAGTTCCCGGGTCCGTTCCGGGGATAGCACGGGAGGCTCCTGCGCCAGCGCTAGCGGGCCAGAGCCAAGACCGCCCAAGATCAGAGTCACCAGTCCAACTCTGGCGCGCGTCAAAAAGAAAACACCCTCGCGGCTCGGCTTCGTATTTAGGGGCGAAAGCGGGAACAAGCGCCAGCGAGAGTGTATAGCAACTGAGTGCTGCATAATTGTTGTCTTTAGTGTCAGCCCGCCGCAGCAGACGGGAATTTGCGATCAATGATCCTTCAGCCACCCGCCGCAATCGGCGGGGGCCGGGGGAAGACGCCCTACTTAGCGGCAGGCGGCAGCGCCAGAATCCACGCGATCAGGGCCTTGAGATCGGCATCGGGTACGGTTGGATTGGGCGGCATCGGCACCTGACCCCAGACACCCACGCCACCAGCCTTTACCTTGGCGGCCAGCTTGTCTGGCGCGTCGGCCTGGCCCTTGTACTTGGCGGCTACGTCCTGATAAGACGGACCGACCAGCTTCTTGTCCACCTGATGGCACGCCAGGCAGTTGTACTTCTTGGCCAGTTCCTCGCTCGCCTGCGCCGTCGGCACGATTGCCAGAGCCAGCACTACCAGACCTAAATACTTGATGCGCATTACAATTCCCCTTTCTGATTAGTAAATGTCATGCTGGGTGTTATGGACGTTGAACTTGCCGGTCGGGGTGATCAGCTTCGGATCCTTGATCACCGTCTTGAGCTTGCGCGTCTTGTCGTCCACCACCACGATGGCGGATTCCTGATTCTTCGCGCTCCACACCGAGAACCAGACCTCATCGCCATCTTCATTGTACTCTGGTTGCACCACGCGCTTCGCGCCTTCGCCTAAACCGGACCATTCCGCGATAGGGATCACCTCGAAAGGTTTGTCCAGATTGTTGATATCCCACACCGCGACCGATTGGCTGAGCTTCGCGTCGGGATTCAGCGGAGTGTCCACCCACAGGTTGCTGGACTTGGGATGGGTCTTGATGAACAGCGAGCCGCCGCCTTGCCCCTTGAGGGTGCGCACCACCTTCCAGGCCTGATCCTTATGCTTCTCCGGGTCGGTACCGATCAGCGAGATGGACTCATCGCCCAGGTGACCGGTCGCCCATACCGGGCCGAACTTGGGATCCACGAAGTTAGCGCCACGACCCGGATGCGGGGTCTTGCCGACATCCACCAGCCCCGCCAGTTTATCTTCCTTGGTGTCCACCACCGCGATCTTGTTGGACGCATTCGCGGCAACCAGGAAATAGCGCCCGGTGGTGTCAAAACCGCCATCGTGCAAGAAACGGGCGCCATCGATGGTGGTGGTCTTCAGATTCTTGAGGTCTTCGTAATTCACGATCATGATCTTGCCGGTTTCCTTGGCGTTGACCACGAATTCGGGGTGGAAATGGGAGGCGACGATGGACGCCACGCGCGGCTCGGGGTGGTATTCGTTGTCCACCGTCATGCCGCGAGTCGAAACAATATTGAGAGGCTTGAGGGTATCGCCTTCCATGATGACGTATTGCGGCGGCCAGTAGGTGCCGGCAATCGCGTACTTGTCCTCATAACCCTTGTACTTGGAGGTTTCCACCGAGCGGGCTTCCAGGCCAACCTTGATTTCCGCCACAGTGTCGGGTTTTTCCATCCACAGATCGATCAGATTAATCCGGGCGTCGCGGCCAATGACGTACAGGTAACGGCCCGAGGCGGACATGCGGGAGATGTGAACTGCGTAGCCGGTCGGGAGAATACTGATAATTTTCTTGCTATCGCCGTCAATCAGCGCGACTTGGCCAGCATCACGCAACGTCACCGACATGATGTTGTCAATGTTATAGCTGTTCATCTTCTTGGTGGGGCGCTTATCCGGCGGCACTACCACCTTCCAGGTCGCTTCCATGTCCTTGATGCCATATTCCGGCGGCGTGGGTGGTTCCTGTTGGACATAGCGCGCCATCAGATCGACTTCCTGGTCGGTGAGTTCCCCGGAAGTACCCCAGTTCGGCATCCCGGCGGGCGAGCCGTACTTAATGAAGGTTTTGAGATACTCGGTGCCATTGACCAGGGTCTTGTCCGTGGTCAACGGTTTACCGGTCGCTCCCTTGCGCAGCACACCGTGGCAACCGGCGCAGCGCTGAAAGTAGATTTGTCTGCCCTTGGTAAACTCCGCCTCGGTCATCGGCGGAGCCTTGGGGTTGATGTTCTGGTGCATCTCCTCGTTGGCCATGGGCGAACCGGCGGCCTGGTATTTGACCTCAGCTTCGGTAACACCTTTTTTGGCTTCCGGTTGGTCCGCGGCCAGAGCGATGCCCACAGCGAATGGCAGCGCAGCCAGGGCGACGGTAACTTGTTTTAATTTTAAGCGGATTTGTGGCATGGTTCGCTCCCTATGAGGCACCGGGCTGCGCCGTGACCTCGGTTGTCGTTAGCACTGCTATTTAATTACGGCAACTGAGGCTTGCGCGCCTTGACTTACATCAAACTTCCGATACCTGGAGCAAAGAGCGTGGCTAATCTGGGCTGCCCACTAAAGGGAGGAGCAGGAAAACGCACGGGCAGCCCCATCAATATCGGTGGGTTGCTCGCCAACCTGCCGCTGTTTCAGCAGTTGCGCGAGAGCGAAATTGTCAATCTGGCGGCGGCGGCGCGCGAAATCGGCCTGAGCAAGGGGCAAATTCTGTTTCAGCGAGGCACCTTGCTGGACGGTTTCTACGTGGTCGTGCAAGGCCAGGTCAAGCTGGCGTTTTCCTCGCCGCAGGGCCACGAAAAGGTGGTAGCCATCATCGAACCGGGGCAAAGCTTCGGCGAAGCGATGATGTTCTTGGAGAAGCCTTGTCCGGTGTTCGCTCAGGCGCTGGCGGATACCCACCTGCTCTACATCGCCAAACGGGGCATTTTCGCCGCCATTGATCACGACAGCGCCTTCGCCCGTCGCATGTTAGCGGGGCTGAGCATCCGCCTGCGCAGCCTGATTCACGATGTGGAAGACTACTCCCTGCACTCCTCTACCCAGCGGGTGATCGGGTTCCTGCTGCACCTGGCGGGCACGCCGGACAGCGGCTCCGCCACATTGGAACTGCCGACCAGCAAACACGTCATCGCCTCGCGGCTGAATCTGACTCCGGAAACCCTGTCGCGGATCCTGCACGATCTGAGCGAATCCGAGTTGATTGCCGTGAAAGGCCGGCATATCACCGTGCTGGACATGGCGCGGCTGCGCCAGTTCGACGACCTTCTACCCCCTTCACACCCTCTGTGCGATAAGAGCGGCTGAGCGCGCCACCAGGATGCAAACGAGCACATCCACCGGCGTGTTCTCCACCGCGTCTGCGTTCTTCGCCATCCAGCACCCGCAGTAGCGGTCAGGCGCGTTATCGGGATGAATCCTAAAATCGCACCCGTGAAATCCATACTGGTGAGCTGGATTGGTCAGGCCGACCAGCCCTTTTAAAGTGTTCACATAACCAATTGATATTTGTTAACTTAAATTTTCTACTTGGCACGATTCTTGACGAAATTCCGCTGTAACCCATTGATTCTACGTTGCCACCTTAAAAGGGCTGGTATATTGAGATTGGCGAACGGTATTAAACCAACGATCGAGTTTGTCGGCGTTCAAAAAGTTTTCCAGCAAAATAAGTACCATTACGCCGAGGCGTAGCGTTGCACGGACTTTTGGCACTGCTTTATCGAAGCGGACATGAGTTCGCTGGACGACCCGGAAAGGAGTTGGTGACACCGGTGGTTGGGCATGTCGGGCAATCCGGCCATCGAATCACATCCTTATGGCCCAAAAATGAAGGAATCGTTGTCGTACCCCGGACTTCATCTAGCTGAAATCGATCCTGTGGCTGGGAGTGGAGCGAGTGGACGATCCCTCGACTTCCCGCCATTGTTGCGCCCATGACTGGGCATATCGCCCCCCGCGCGCCAGCAACTCCGCGTGGCTGCCCGATTCGAGGACGCAGCCCTGCCCCATGACGTGAATCACATCGGCGTGCAGGGCGGTGGTAAAGCGGTGGGTGATCACGATGGCGGTGCGGCCGGCGGCCAGCGCACGAAACCGCGCCAGCCAGTCGGCTTCCGCCCAGGAATCCATGGCGCTGGTCGGTTCGTCCAGAATCAGCAGGGTGGAACGCCGCAGAAAGGCGCGGGCCAACGCCAGCCGCTGCCATTCGCCCACGCTGAGTTCCGCGCCGCCAAACCATTTGCCCAGCACCGACGCATAGCCTTGCGGCAGGCGCTGGATCGGTCCTTCGGCCCCGGCGGCGCGGGCGGCGGCGGCCAGCGCCCTGGCGTCCGGCGCAGCGGCCAGGTCGCCACAGCTCAGGTTGTAGGCGACGGTGTCGTGATAGTGCACCGGCTCCTGAAACAGCACGGTGATCCGCCGGCGCCAGTCGGCCAGCGCCAGTTCGCGCAGGTCCACGCCATCCAGGCTGACCCGGCCCGCCTCGGGATCGTAGAACCGGCACAACAGCTTGATCAGCGTACTCTTGCCGGCGCCGTTCTCGCCGACGATGGCCGCAATCTGGCCAGCAGGGATCGTCAGATCGAACCCCTCCAGCGCCAGCCGCTGGCTGCCGGGATAGCGGAAGCTCACCTTTTCCAGCCGGAGGGTCCCCAGCGCACCCGGTGGGAGGGGCGCGGGCCGGGACGGGTCCGTAACCTTGGGACGCAGGGCCAGAAATTCGTGCAGGTTTTCCAGGAACAGTAGATTACTGTACATCTCGCCGACGCTGCCCAGCGCGGTGCGCATCAGCCGCTGCCCCTGGGTGAACACCTGATAGAACAGCGCCAGATCGCCCAGACTGGCCGAACCCTGCGCCAGCCGTCCGACCATCCAGGCGATCGTCAACCCCATGGTCAGCAGCGCGATGGCGTCCGCCCCCAGTTCGGCCAGCATCTGCTGGCGGGCGAGTTGCAGGCGCTCGCCGCGCAGTTGGCCGCGCACGGCGCGATAGGCGGTCCGAAACGAGTCGCCGAGATCGAACAGGCGCAGTTCCGCCGCTGCCCGGTCCCAGGTCAGCAGCCAGTCGTAGTAGTTCGCCCGGCGTTCGTTGCCGGTATTGCGGATGCGCCACCGATGGAAGCGCACGATGAACCGCGCCGCCACCGCCAGCGCCGGCAGCGCGCCGCCAATCAGCACCAGCGGCAACCAGGGCGCGTAGCCCCACAGGACGCCGGCCATGGCCAGCAGAGTCAGGCCGTTCTGCGCCAGATGGCCGAGGTTCTCCAGCAGCGCCTGCGGACGACTGAGGGCATCCACCCGCGCCCGGTGCAACTGATCGTAGTATTCAGCGGTTTCGTAATAGCTCAGATCCAGGCGGATCGCCTGGGCGTGCAGCAAATCGTCGAGGTGATCCCGCAGCCATTCCGCCTGCGCGGCGCGCACCCAGGCGGCGACGCCGCGCAGACCTTCGCCGAGCAGCAGTAACCCGGCCATCAGCGCTACCCAGAGCAGGGTTTGCTGCAGCGCCGGCCCGTCGTCCGGCGCTTGCAGCGTGAGGACCAGGCTGTCCACCAGAGTGCGGGTCAACAGCACCACCGCGACGGGCAGCAGGCCCTGGACGATCACCAGCGCCGCCCAGGCCAGCGTCCAGCCACGGGTCGCGCGCCAGATCAGCCCCAGCGCCCAGGGCAGATAGGGCAACTGCACCCGCGCCTTGCGGAATCGCTCGACTAAGTAAGTGGTGCGATTCGCTTTTTCCAACCTGATCTCCCTGATCGGCCATGCGGGCGACCCACTGACCGATTCCTGAATCGCTACGCCGCTTCGAGCAGACCGCTGACGAGCATCTCATCCGCGAGCCGCAGGAGATCGGCCTCCAGTTGCATTTCAGTTACGTCGAACTCTTCCAGCATCCGGGCGATGACCACCGCGAGCGCACCTTCGGTATGGAGCAGTTCGAGGAAGCGGCTGCCCACCGGATCGAGGCCGAAGTAGGTTCCGGATTCCAGGTTGAGGAGGACGGTTTCGTCACCGACCTGGCGCGTGACCACCTGATCGGGAATTTTCAAACGAGCGTCGCAAGTTAACATGTTATCTTCCCTCCATCGTTGGGGCGCGGAAAATCCTCTGATCCTGCCTGAGGGGCGACATTTTCAAAGATTTCGTCGAACGGAATCGAGACGTTCAACGCCGGGAAACCGCACTCTCCGCAACCGGGAAGAAATTCGTGAAGTAACCAGTCGTTTTCCGGAGTACGCCGGAACGTTTCCAGGCGACGCGCTTCGATGTCCACCAGCACATATTCCCGTAACGAGGGCAGCGTGCGGTAAGCCGCGAACTTGTGGCCGCGGTCAAAGGCGGCGGTGGACTCCGACAATACTTCCACGATCAAGGTCGGATGGGCGATGAACTGGTCTGCTACGTGATCGCGCGGATCGCAGGAGACCACGACATCCGGGTAGAAAAAGGCATCCGCCGCCTCCACTCGCACTTTCAAATCCGCGACATACGCCTGACACGGCCCGCCACGCAGCCGTTGCTTGAAAGCCGCGGCCAGATTTAAAGACACCACCACATGTTCGCGCCGCGCCCCTGCCATGGCGAACACCTCGCCGGCGATGAATTCGTGCTTTTCCACTTGTCGCTCTTCCCAGGCGAGATAGGCTTCAGCATCGAAAACGGTTTGGACAGCCAGATTCTGCATAGCAATCTCCTAATAATTCAGTATGGCTCTTCATAACCTTACCTCCGGATCGCGCATGTTCCACAATGGCCTCCCGGACACGCGCCAAATCCTCGAATCGTCTCGGGTCATCGAGGCGGAAATGGATCGGCTGGGGGTCAAGTTGCTCGATCCAGTCCGCCGACCTCGTCGCCCGCTAACGCCTGCGTCCATTCCCTCAGCCAGTTGATCAAGCGATTTTCAGGTAACGTTCCCTGGGCCAGTTCCAGCATGATCGCCACACAGGATGAATCATCGGCAGTCAGGTCGAGTCCATTCAGATTCAGAAAAAGTTCCATGACGGTGAAAGCGGTGCGCTTGTTGCCATCAAGGAAGGGATGGTTGCGGGTGATGCCGTAGGCGTAAGCCGCCGCCAAGGCGGCAAAGTCGGGGCTTTCGTAAGTCGCCAGATGCAGAGGACGAGTCAGGGCTGATTGCAAAAGGCCCCGCTCGCGAAGGCCCAGCGCGCCGCCGTGTTCGGCCAGGTGTTCTTCATGCAGCGCCAGTACGACAGCCTCATCCACCCAGTGGATCATCGTCACTTCGCCAACTCGCGCAACACATTACGCCGTTTCTTCATGATCCGCCGGGCGAGGGTCATTTGCTGGGCGAACTGTGAATCGTAGGGCGTCAGTCGGTAGCCCTCGGGCGATTCCGTCAGATAGACGATATCGCCTTTTTCCAGTTTGAGGGCGGCCAGCGCCTCCCTCGGTAAAATGACGCCGACCGAATTGCCGATGGCCGTGAGCTTGAGAGTGATCATTGATGAGGCGCCGTGTTATTACAAGGATAATAACACCATAGCCTTGTCCTGATTGATTGTCGAGCGATTTTTCTGGATTTTCAGATATGGGATGAGTCAGTGAGTACACCCATCCCGGCAAATTTCCAGACGTACTCATGGCGCGCGTGCTCCACAATGGCCTCCCGGACGTGCGCCAGGTCCTCGAACCGTCGCGGGTAATCGAGGCGGTAATGGATCGGCTGGTTCGCCAGTTTCGCCACCTGATCGAAATGGGAAGCCAGCCGGGGCTTTTCTTCGATATCCAGCAGGAAGGAGTGTTTCACCCACTCGATCACGGCCTCGGCCGGGGTCAGGCGATGCAATTCCAGCGTCGCGGTGCGGCCATCGCCCAGGAAATAGACTCGCTGCAACGGCCGGGGCTGGTCGCAGAACGCCAGGTCCTCGTCGGCCAGAAAGCGCGCCTTGGCGGTGTAGTGCACCGGGGGCGCACGCCGGGCCGTCGGCGGGACCAGCGCGTCCTCGCTGTCTTCCCACAAGCGGATGGACGGATGGCTGGGCAGGGCCGCAAAACCGTCAACTCCCGGTTCGACCACCAGGCCGTCGTCGGTCAGGAAGCGAAACCCATTGACCGCGAAACTGGCCGCCAGCGTGGATTTGCCCCGCCCCGACTCGGCGACAAAGGCAACCGCGCCCCCACCGATCTCAACCGCGCTGGCGTGAAACACCAGCTTGCCGAGCTTGCTCAGCACCAGCGGCAGCACCTGGTTGAGATAGAGGTGCTGGGAGGTGGCCTTGGACACCTCGGGCGCGGGGAAGCCGGTGACGTGGAGGCCGTCCGCTGAAACCTGAAAGTCCGCCAGGTTTGGAAAGCGCAGCAGATATCCGCCGTTCGTGCGATGGAACTCGGTCCACAGCGTCCCGTCCCGGAACGTCCAGGTGTGAAATGGCGGATGATTGACCGGCGGCTGAAGCCGGGCGGATTGCAAGTGGAGTTCGACCATTATTCGGTATCCTGGCCCAGCGCCCGCGCCACGAAACGGGAGATTTCCTCCGGGGACGGGAACAGATTCGGATGGTCCCGCAACACGGCCTGTTCGATTTCCCGAGCCGTGCGTTTCCCGTCGCAGTAGCCGAGTACGGTGATGCGCGCCTGTCCCTCCCGGCTCAAACGCGGGACTCGATCCGGTCGGGAGCGCATCAGGTCCTCGGGCGCCAGCAGCAACCCCTGCCAGGTCGAATGGCTGAAACGCCGGCCGGTGGCGGGAAAGTCCACGACCCAGGCGATCAGGTGATCGGCGGGCCGGGCCATGACCCTGGCTTTGACCGAATCCCCCGTTTTCACCGGAACCGCCTCGTCGATGGGTAAAAAGGCCTGCGAGCGCTGGATGGGGCGCTCCGCCAGCGGCGAGTTGGTCATCCACACGTCCTCGGCCAGCTCGCACTCGAACCAGCCGGCCAGGCCGTGCATTATGCCGTCACGCTGGATGCGCAGCTCTGCGGTCCACGAGAAAAAGTCCGGGTTGTCGGTATACAAGTCGATGTCGCCCAACACGGCGGGCGCGCCCAATAGGGCCTTGGGCGGCAGTTCGACCGCGTGTTTAGCGTTGACGGTATGCTGGCGCAGCCAATGAAATTCGTCTGGCACGCTCTCCGCCCGCCAGCCCTCGGCCTTGTCGCGGCATTTCTCTGATTCAACCGCGCCAAGCCGAAGCCGAATCCGGGCGGGAATCAGGGTGCCGCCGGGCTTGAGGAACCGCCGCCGCGCATCCTGGAGCGTATGCACGATGCCGTAATCGAAGCCGAAGTAGCCGACGTGGTCGCAGATCACCACATCGACCGGCTCCGGCAATACGACGCGATGGGAATGACCACGGATGCAGGTCACTCGCTCGGCCCAGCCGGCGCGCGAGAAGGTCTCGCGGGCCATCTCGATCATGGCCGTGGAGTCGATGCCATACACCCGGCCCGCGCCGGCCCGCAGGCACAACAGGCCCAGGATGCCGGAGCCGCAGCCCAGGTCGGCAATGCGGTCCCCCGCGTTGATGGTCTGGGCGATGGCGGCCCGGAACCGGTCGAGTCGGATGTGATCGGCGACGTAGCCCAGGTGTTCTTTCAGCATGGGATATCCACTTAATCATCGTTGCCGGGAAGGTTTATGGTAGGGTGGATAAGCGCAGCGCATCCACCACACATGACCGCCAACCTCATTCCAACTCCATCCCGGCTATCGCCGCTGGCTCGCTGGCGCCCCAGGATGGCTCGTACCATCCGCTGGACACCGCCCGCCCGAACGAACTCCACGGCCATTCGCTCGGCCGCGCCGCCAACCCGTGCTTGACTGGATTGTAATGGATGTAATCTACATGCTTACGCCAATCCACCTCATCATGGATAGCATGCTCCCAAAATCGGCGCTGCCACACCGCCCGCTCGCGACGTCCACCGGTACGAGCATCAATCTCCCGTGAAGCCGCTTTCTTAATCTCCCGCCAGCGGCTGGAGAAATCGCTATCGCCTTCCGGTAGATGCCAGATACAGTGGAGATGATCGGGCAAAACTACGATTGCATCAATGTGAAACGGTCGCACGGCTTTCACTTTCCGAAAGGCCGTGCGCAATACCTCAATCCGCTCCCCACAATAAAATAATGGGTTGCGGTCATGGGTCACCACAGTGAAGAAAAAGATCCCACCGGGAAGAAAGGCTCTTCGGTAGTTGCTCATCGTTCGGTAATTGCTGCTCATCGGAAGATGGTGGATGCGCTGCGCTTATCCACCCTACATTACTTCGATCATGGTCGTGGAGTCGATGCCATAAACCCGGCCCGCGCCCGTCCGCAGGCACAACAGGCCCAGGATGCCGGAGCCGCAGCCCAGGTCGGCAATGCGATCCCCCGCGTTGATGGTCTGGGCGATGGCGGCCCGGAACCGTTCGAGTCGGATGCGGTCGGCGACGTAGCCCAGGTGTTCTTCCAGCATGGGATATCCACTCAATCATCGTTGCCGGGAAGGTTTATGGTAGGGTGGATAAGCGTAGCGCATCCACCAAAACCACTCTACAGGCTTGGTTTATCCACCCTACAGACTTGGCGTCTGGTACGAACAAAGGGCGGTTTGTACCCCTCATCATCAACAGGGCATCGGTATATACTTGAAACATTGTAAACCGCGTAACAGGAAAATGGGGTTGTTGAGGAGAAAGAACATGACCGCTCTCGAATCGATCTCGATTCAAAAGCTCCAGCGGTTGCCAACCCAACGGTTGGCGGAGGTGGAGGATTTCGTGGACTTCCTACAGGCGCGCGAAGAGGATCGCCAACTCGTCCAAGCGGCCGCCAAGGCAGCCGAGGCTCGCTTCGCGACGGTGTGGGACAACGACGAAGACGCTGCTTACGACCGGATGTGAGGATGCCTCCCAATTTCGGCGCGGTCGTCCTGGTGCCGTTTCCCTTCACCGACCAGTCGGGGGTGAAGAAGCGGCCGGCGGTGATCGTATCCAGCAACCTCTATCACGCTGGCCGGCGCGATTTCCCGATATCGTTTTGCGTATTTCCCTCTGACTCCACCAGAGAAATCATATTCATCCAGCATGTCGGGATCATTTTGGCTAGCCATAATTCTATTCGTACTTCTTTCGTTCGTGGGCATTCGCCGGGCGAGCTGAGATCAACCTGATGAAAGTCACTTTCAGTATGAACCACAACAAGCGTTTTTCGCTGATCAGACTGGCCTATCGTGACCAACCGCTCCTCGTCTCCTGGATGTAATGGGTCGGGGATGGTGATCGACAAGTAATCCGACAGTACCGTACTGGCCTCCTCGAACGTTACTCTATGCTTCCTTTCATTGGAGGTGGCTTTGTGAACATCCTATTCGAACTTTAACGCCACTACTCCTCCTACACCCTTCTCCTGCTTGTAGGAGAAGGGTTTTTTTTGTTCAGTCCATTAATGAAGGTTACGGCTGATCCCCAGCATGGCGTAATCGACCATCTTGTAGCCGTCCGGATGCACGGATACGGCTTCCGGCATCACAGGTTCAACCTCGTCAACCATAACCCCGAACTGCCGACCATGACCCCATTGTTTGCGGTATTCAGGCTTGTAGTCGAACACATAAAGACCGATTCCGAGGGGATGAGTACCGATGCGGACGACGTTTTCTTTGACGCGTCGCTCGGAAGTACAACTCCTATTGTTACTCATCTTGCACTGGCCATAGTTGGAACCTTCATTACCACTGGTAGTTCCATTTCTGGTTAAATCCCGCACTTTTCCGTAGTGCACAAGTTTTGGCCGCTGATATTCCCATTTTTTTGCGACGCTCTCGTTTTGTTCGTTAACTGCATATTGCTGAGACATGGCAACTCCTCCTGCTAAAAAGTTCATCGTTAAGGATAAAAAAACAGGTATTCCAACGCCCACGCAAGGGCTACGCGAAATTGGACAGACGATGCGTCCAGAGGAAAAGCGTCGCCATCTCGTAAATAAACTCCCGCCCGGCATCATTTCTGGACGCATGGTATTTCATTTGGCGCGCGCGTACAGCATTGACATTTACATAGAGTTCCAGTTGATCCAAGCCTTGCGCCAACGCGCTCGACACAGACTCGCCGGTTTCGTCCATCAGACGGCTGATAAACTGCCAGCCCAGATGCTCCTTGCCTAGCCGCCGCCGTACGCCCTCCTCTAGATCCGGCGCGAACGCAGCGCGTACCAGATGCTTGGTCCAACCGTTGCGCACCTTCTGGCCAAGCGGCAGGCGCAGGAAAAACTCCACGACGCGCTTGTCGGCCCAAGGATCGCGCAACTCCACACCAAAGCGCCCCGCAACGCGCTCGTAACCGGTCAAGCCCAATTCTAGGCCGGCCGCCATACTCAACACCCGCGCGTGCGCTTGCCGGATATTATCGCCCAACCAGTGCCCGGCTTCTTCGTACTGTCCACGCAAGCGCTCCGTCAATCGAATCCTGGTCGCAAACTCGGGATTCATCACGGTCTGCGGCAAGGGTTGCCGCCTGCGAAACCGCCAAACCAATGCCCTGACGCAGTCCGGCGCATAAGCGGTCCAAGCGCTGCGCAAAAACAGCGATATCGGAAAAGATCCGCGCAAGAACGTGTTGTTGCGGCTGGCGGCTTGGCACTCCAACCACGCTTCCCGCCACTGCCCAGCCTGCAAAAGATACGCTGCATAGTGGTAAGGGACATGCAGGGTAAGGTCACCGCTTACCCCATGGAGCAGCACGCGGTCGCCTTGGCGGCCAGCCGCCTGGCACATTATGGCCGGCAGCAAAATCGAGTTGTCACACGGGTGTGCCTTCGACCAAGCCACATCGATTAGATCATCCACGCTGGCCATTCCCCGGAAGGAGGGCACGGAAACAAAATGCGCGACCGTTTCGGCCCCCCCAGTCAGACTTTGAATGCAGCGGCTTTCCACGCAGTCTGTGGGATTGTCGGCAATCGCTGAATAAGTGTGAAAGCGCTTGCTGGGCATTTCGGGCAAGAGCCTGCGGACCATGGCAGCGATGCTGGCGGAATCCAAGCCCCCGCTCATCATTGCGGCGATATGGCCTGTGGTCCGCATCCGACAGCGCACGGCTTCACCGAATACGGCAAGAAAAGCCTCCTCGCACTCTCGGTCCGAGGCGAACAGGCTCTCCTCGCCGGGTTCCAGCCGCCAGTAGGTTTCGGTTTGGGTTTTCCCGTGGGGGAACACGGTTATAGACTGCCCGGCCCTTAATCCGCCGACATCCCGCAGCCAAAAACGCTGATTGTCCACACTCTGGAAGGCAGGCATCAAAAGATGCGCGATCATCACCTCGTTGGGCTGGCTGGATACGCCCGGTAACCCAATGAGTGCCTCTTCTTCGGAGGCAAAGGCAAAAATGCGAGTATTGAGAGCGTAATAGAATGGCCGAGCACTCATGTGGTCGACGGTGCAGAACAACTTCTGACATCGGACATCCCAGACCGCAAAGGTAAAGTCGCCAAGCAGGTACTTCGGGCTGTCTTCGCCCCAAAGCCGGTAAGCTCCGAGCACTAGCTCGGCATCGGTATTAGTTTTCTGCGTTATTCCATGCGCCCGTAACTCTCGATTGAGTTCGTCTCGGTTATCCACCCGCCCGTCCATCACGAGCACCAGACTCTCATCCTCGTTGGTCAGCGGCTGATGTTCTTCCAGCGATTCGGGCGTGGTACGCAACATGCACTGCCCGAGCGCCACCGAACCCTTGACCCAGTGGTTGATGCCATCCGGCCCACGATGGGCCATGGCGCTGGTCATCTTCTCGATCAGCCCCGGCTCGACCGGTTTCCCGTCAAAATGGATGATGCCTGCGATGCCGCTCATCAGCGAATGGTTGGTCCAAAAGGAAGTGGTTGTAAGCCTTAAGCAGCACGCCGTACCTGGGCCTCAGGTTTCGGGGCAGGCCGCCCCATGGTCTGACACGCCTGTAACCAGGACTGCATGGCATCTTCCATTTCCCGAATCGATTCAGCGGCCGTGTCGCCGTAGGCGCTGCACCCCGGCAAATCGGGCGCGACGGCAATAAAGCCACCGTCTTCCTCACTCCAGAACACTTCAATCAGATACGTCTTGGTCGCGTCCATATTTCTCTACCATCTCCAATAACTGCCTCGCCTGATAAGGCTTGATGAACCCGCCGCGATTTTGGAAATTCAGCAACAGCGGTTCGCCTTCCCGGCCATAAGTACGGTGCGAACCTCGCCCACCTCTCGGGCTGAATCCGACCCGTTCCGCAATCCGGCACGCCTCCTCAAAGCGTACCCCGCTCAACGAACGGCGCAATTGCTCCAGCAGTTTTTCGTATCGGCTCACCTCAAAAACATCCTCTCAAGCCGCTCGCGCCAGGGAAAAATGTAGCGTGATCAACCGCGCGGCGGGAACGGCCATCGAAGCGTAGGCGCGTCCCTTCCTACCCCGGCCAATACTCATCGCGCAAAACCTGTTCCAGTGAGAACGGCGCGGTTTCTGGAAAAGTCGGCTCCGGCAAATTCGTCTCGCGGACGGCGATCAGGCGCGCGTCTGCGTAAGCTTCCACAAACGCCTCATCCAGGCAGGATTTCAGCCCCGGATTTTTCCGCAGCAAGCGCGCGATCCGCAGCCGCTGTTCCTTGATGGTGGCGATCCAGCTATTGCCGCGCCGTTCCGGCTGGAAAATCCACTTCAGCAAATGCGCCATCAACACACCCAGTCGGCTTTCCAACTCCCGCTCTTTGGCCGCGCCCATGTCTTCCAGTTCCTCGGCGACGGACTCGCAATCGATTTCCGCCAGCCGGCCCTCCCGCACCAGTTGCGCGGTCTGCATGGCCCAGGAGTAGAAATCCTGGTCGTGGTGGACGGCGGTTGTCATCGCAGCGCTCACTTCAATTCACCTCAAGAACCAGCCAATCCGGTTGTCTCGCAAAAATATTTGTGCAAAAAGTCAAAGATCCTGAAAAGCCGCAAAGCGCAAGTTTACGTCCAATCCATCATTCAACGCCACGCCGTCGCGCTCCACCCAGGCATGAGCTTCAAATCGTCCCTGTTCCTTGCGCACCCCGATCCGTAACTCACTGGCGACGCCCTGCCGCCGCAACAGCCACCACAGGGTCAGCGAGCGATGCAGGCAAGTCGGGTGGTGCACGCTCCACGCCGCCGCGCCCTGCACCAGGCGAACGATAGCACGAGTCCGCGCCAAAACCTGCCCCTCATCATCCAGCGTCCTGCCCGACGGCCAGCGTCTCAGAAAACCATACACCCGCTGAAAACTTACCCAGCGTAACGCCAGCGCCACGCCCGGCAACATCAGCCACGCCTGCATCAGCCACCCGCGCTCGGCCCACGACAGCCGCCAGAAGATCAATCCCTGCCGCCGCAGTCGCCACCACCCATCACTCCTCACCCTCAAGAAAAACGAACCCGAATTATTTATCCCACCCTCCATTTTCATCATAACCACCATCAAGGGTCTGCTGGATTGCACCCGGGTCCATCCTGCCCGGCAGGGTCGACCACGGCCACCTCGTCCCGGTGGCTGGTCATTATCCCTATCCCAGCGGCCACGTCTACGATTCCGGGAGGGGGCGCTCCCCGTCGCTCCACCGCTCCCGGCGGTGCGGTGCTCCGCTGGCGTTCCCAGAGACGGGCCGTCATCAGGTAGTACCCCCCGAACAGGACCAGGAAAGCGTAAAATTGCACGCATTCGGGCGCCTCCAGCCAGTGGGCGGCGACGCCGGCCGCGCCGTTCATCAGCGCCATGGCCAGCAGGAGCGCCGTGGCCCGGCCATCCGACAGACCGCAACTCAGCAACAAATGATGCAGATGCCGGCGGTCGGCGGCGAACGGGTTGTGGCCGAGGCGGATGCGGCGGATCATCACCGCAACCGTGTCCATGAGCGGCAGCGCCAGGATCCAGACCGCGGTCATCGGCGTCATCACCGCCTCCCGGTTCTGGGACAGATGAACCAGGAACCAGGCCAGGACAAAACCGAGCATCGTGCTGCCGGCATCGCCCATGAACACGCTGGCGCGAGCCCGCCAGGGATGGCGCAAATTGAAGCAGAGAAACCCGGCGACGACCATGACCAGCGTCCACAGCGCATCACCGTCCCCGGAGTCGGCGATCGGCGCGATCTCCAACAGGACAATCAGCCAACCCGCGGCGATCAGCGCCAGACCGCCAGCCAGACCATCGAGACCGTCGCTCATGTTAAAGGCGTTGATCACGCCGA
>Ga0209507_1000634_pt1 | contig 35677 bp, 34 predicted proteins | sample AD_UKC028_MetaG_FD_184414 | JGI IMG/M metagenome (GOLD analysis project Ga0209507, IMG submission 184414) | Active sludge microbial communities of municipal wastewater-treating anaerobic digesters from USA - AD_UKC028_MetaG (SPAdes) (version 2) | ecosystem: Engineered > Bioreactor > Anaerobic >...
CGACGCCGTCGGTCAACGCCTGCAAGGCGGAGATGACGCGCTCCAGATCATCATTCTGCTGGGCGATCCTGGCCCGCAAGTCCTTTTCGTGGCGATAGAGCCGGCCGAAGATGTCATCCCAGGCGCCCTTGCCTTCCAGCGAGTCATCGACGACCGGGGCCCTTGACCAACGGTCGAGCCGGGCGAAGTTGCGGAAGTGAAAAATCATCTGCAAGCCCAGGCCGAGACTGAACACCATCCACCCGGTCGCCGGCGTGACAAACATACCGACTGTAAGCGCGATGAACGCCGCCAGCAGGGTTAGCAACAGCGCCTGGATCAGTTGCGCCGCCACCTGCCTCAGGTGCCCCGGAAGCGGTAGCCGGTGCCGCGCACCGTCTCGACCCGCTCGTGGTGGCCGCTCGCTTCCAGCGCCGCGCGCAGACGGCGGATATGCACGTCGACCGTGCGTTCTTCAATGAAAACATGGTCGCCCCACACCTCGTCGAGCAACTGGGCCCGGCTATAGACGCGCTCGGCATGAGTCATGAAAAAGAACAGCAGGCGGAACTCCGTCGGGCCCAGATCGATCGGCTGGCTCCCGGCCAGCACGCGATGGGTCGCCGGATTGAGCGCGAGATTGCCGATTTCCACCGACTCGCCGGCGAGGTGCGGCGCCCGCCGGCGCAGCACGGCCCGCACGCGGGCGACCAGTTCCTTGGGCGAGAACGGCTTGGTGACGTAATCGTCGGCCCCCGCCTCGAGCCCCTGCACCTTGTCTTCCTCGTGGGCACGGGCGGTCAGCATGATGATCGGCAACTCGCGGCTGCGCTCGTCGGCCCGTATTTTCTTGGCCAGCGCGACCCCGGACTGGCCGGGCAACATCCAGTCGAGCACGACGAGATCGGGCAACGCGGCGCGAATCGCCGATTCAGCCTCTTCGGCGCTGCCGGCGCGCACCACCAGGAAGCCGGCATGCTTGAGATTGATGACGACGAGTTCCTGGATCGCCGGTTCGTCTTCGACGACGAGGATCGTCGGTGTCACGCCTTGCTCTCCTTGGGTGGATGGCGGATGTCCCGGCCCTCGACGATGAAGACGACATGCTCGGCGATATTCTTCGCATGGTCGCCGATGCGTTCGACGGCGCGGGCAATCCAGATGATGTCGATGGACGTCGTGATGGTGCGTGGATCCTCCATCATGTGCGTGATGAGCTGGCGCATGATCGACTTGAATTCGGTATCGACATCGGCATCGGCACGGATGACGTGCTCGGCCAGTTGCGGATCGAGCCGGGCAAAGGCGTCCAGTGCATTGTGCAGCATGCCGAGCGCCGCTTCGGCAATGTGGCGGACGCCGATGCCGTATTGCGACGGCATCTGGCCGGCCTCGTAGATGCGGCGCACGCCCTTGGCGATTTTCTTGGCTTCGTCGCCGGCCCGTTCGAGGTCGGTGACGATCTTGGTAATGCCGAAGACCAGGCGTAGGTCGGAAGCGGCCGGCTGGCGCTTGGCGATCAGATGCGCGCAGTCGTCGTCGATGGCCTTTTCGAGGTCATTGACCTTGCGGTCGGTTTCGACGATATGTTTCACACTACCCACTTCGCCACTGCTATAGGCCTCGATGGCTGCGGAAACCTGGGTTTCGACCAGGCCGCCCATTTGCAGTACGTGCGTGCGCAGCCCACCGAGATCTTCGTCGAACTGGCTGGAAAGATGCAGGGATTCGTTCATTTCGCTATCCTCGTCAGCCCATGCGGCCGGTAATGTAGTCTTCGGTGCGCTTGTCTTGCGGCTTGATGAATATTTCGTCGGTCTTGCCGAATTCGACCATCTCGCCAAGATACATGTAAGCGGTGTAGTCCGAAACACGGGCCGCCTGCTGCATGTTGTGGGTGACGATCAGGATCGTGACGCGCTTCTTCAATTCGTGTATCAATTCCTCGATGGCGCCGGTGGCAATCGGGTCGAGCGCCGAGGTCGGCTCATCGAACAGCAGCAACTCGGGGTCGGTGGCCAGGGCGCGGGCAATGCACAGGCGCTGTTGTTGACCGCCGGAGAGATTGGGCGCCAGATCCTGCAGGCGGTCCTTGACCTCGTCCCAGATGGCACCACCGCGCAGCGCCTGTTCGACCTTGTCGTCCAGCACGCGCTTGTTCGTTTCGCCGCGTACGCGCAAGCCAAAGGCAACGTTTTCGTAGATCGTCTTGGGGAACGGGTTCGGCTTCTGGAAGACCATGCCGAGGCGCATCCGGACCTCGATCGGGTCGACATCGGAGGAGAGCAGGTTGGTGTTGTCAGGGAAAAAGCGGATTTCGCCTTCGTAGCGGTTGCCCGGGTAGAGGTCGTGCATGCGGTTGAAGCTGCGCAGGTAGGTCGACTTGCCGCAGCCGGAAGGCCCGATCAGCGCGGTGACCTTCTTGTCGTAGATCGGCATGTTGATGTTCTTGAGCGCCTGGGCCTCGCCGTAATAGAAGTTGAGGTTGCGGGCTTCGGCCTTGAGCGCCGGTTTTTCGTGAATCAGCATTTACGACTCCATTTCAATATTCATTTTTGATCATTATTGCGCGTCGACCGCGACAATCACCATTTGATGTTCTTGCGCATCTTGTAGCGCAGGTAAATGGCGATGGCGTTCATCGACAGCACCATGACCATCAGCACGAAGCCAGCGGCGGCGGCGTTGATTTCAAAGGCGGGGTCGGGACGCGAGGTCCAGTTGAAGATCTGGATCGGCATCACGGTGAAGGGCGACATCACCCATTCGAACAGCCCGGCCGGTGGCTCGCCGGTAAAGGGCACCGGGGGCAGGAAGGCGATGAAGGTCAGCGCGCCGATGGTGATGATCGGCGCCGTTTCGCCGATGGCACGCGCGAGGCCGATGATGACGCCGGTCAGGATGCCGGGCATGGCGTAGGGGATGATGTGGTAGCGGCAGGTCTGCCAGCGCGTGGCGCCGACCGCCATCGAGCCTTCGCGGATCATCGCCGGAATGGCGCGGATGGCTTCGCGGGTCGACACGATGACGATGGGCAGAATCAGCAGGGCCAGCGTCAGGCCGGCCGACAGGATGCTCTGCCCGAAGCCGAAGGCATAGACGAAAATCCCCAGTGCCAGCAGACCATAGACGATCGAGGGCACCGCTGCCAGATTGGTGATGTTGATCTCGATGATGTCGGTCACCCAGTTGCGCTTGGCGTACTCTTCCAAATAGATGCCGGCGGCGACGCCGAGCGGCACCGCAGCCATGGCGGTCACGAACATGACCAGGATGGTGCCGACCCAGGCCGACAGGATGCCGGACTGCGCTGCCTTGCGCGAGGCGAAGTTGGTGAAGAAGTCGAGATTCAGACGTTCCATGCCACGCTGCAGCATGTCGCCGACCAACAGGAATATCACCAGCAGGCCGATGGCCAGGCAGATGATGCCCAGCGCCTGAAAAATCGTGTCCTTCATTTTGCCGCGCGCAATCAGGGCGCGGATTTGTTCAGTCGTCAATGCCTGCATTTTAGTAAGCCTCCCGGAAACGACGGCGCATCCACTGGCCGATGATGTTGAAGGCCAGCGTGATCAGCAGCAGGGTCAGGCCCGCCGCAAAAATGGTCTGGTAACCGATCGAACCGTGCGGCAAGTCACCCAGCGCCACCTGAACGATGTAGGAAGTGATGGTGGCCGCCGGTTCCATGGGGTTCCAGGTCAGGTTGGGCTGCATGCCGGCGGCCACGGCGAGAATCATCGTTTCGCCGACGGCGCGCGAGATACCGAGAATGTAGGAGGCTGCCAGACCGGAAACGGCGGCCGGCACCACGACATGGAGCGCCGTGTGCAGCTTGGTCGCCCCCATGGCATAGGAACCCTCGCGCATGCTCATCGGCACCGCGCGCATGGCATCCTCGGAAAGCGAGGCAATGTAGGGCACGATCATGATGCCCATGACCAGACCGGCGGAGAGCAGCGAGAAGCCCGGCAGTTCGGGGAACACTTTCTGCAGCAGCGGGGTCACTATCAACAGGGCAAAGTAGCCGAAGACAATGGTCGGGATGCCGCCCAGCAGTTCAAGAATGGGTTTGGCCGCTTCGCGTACCTTCGGGTTGGCGAACTCGGACAGGTAGATGGCGATGACGGTACCCATCGGGATAGCCACTAGCAAGGCCACGCCGGACGAAACCACGGTACCGGATACGAGCACCATGATGCCGTAATGGGCGTCATCGAACAGCGGCGTCCATTGGTTGTCGGTCAGGAAATCTACAATACTGACATGCTGGAAAAAATGGTACGACTCGGAAACGAGCACATAAACGATACCGACCGTGGTCAGCACCGACACCGCGGCGGCGGCAAACAGCACGGCCTCGATGAGGCGTTCGCTGATGTTGCGCGTAAATTTCCTGGAGAGGCGGTCGCTGACCTGGTGCAGGTCGGAAACGTTTTTGGCGGACATGGCGTGATTCACTTGAGAGGTTCTCCCGGATGAAAATCCGGCCCCATGCGGGGCCGGACTTCCGGCGACAGGCGCCAGGGCGCCCGCGCACAGTTTACATCTTGGCTTCGCGTTTCATCAGGTCATCGATCGTGATGCCGACTTCGTTCTTGCCGCCGAAAACGGTACCAATCTTGTTGTCCTTGACATGCTTCAGGTTGCCTTCGTAGGCATCCTTCGGCAGCGGCACATATTTGACTTCACGTACCAGCTTCTCGGCGTTCTTCATGTAGAAATCGACGAACTCGCGAACTTCCGGCTTGTCCAGCGACGACTTCTTGACATAGACGAAAATCGGGCGCGAGAGCGGTTGATAGCTAGCGTTCTCGACGTTGGCGCCAGACGGCTCGACTGCCTTGCCGGTCTTTGGATTGACGATCGGCAGTCCCTTCAGGCGGCTCTGGTTCTCGGCATAGTAAGCGTAGCCGAAGTAGCCGATGGCATTGACATCGCGCGACACGCCCTGCACCAGCACGTTGTCGTCCTCGGAGGCGGTGAAGTCGCCGCGCGACGACTTGGGCTTGCCGACGACGGCCTCGGTGAAGTACTCGAAGGTACCCGAGTCGGCACCGGCACCGAACAGCTTCATCGGCGCATCCGGCCAGGCCGGGTTGACGTCGCTCCACTTCATGACCTTGCCCTGGGCAGCCGGCTCCCACATCTTCTTGAGCTCGTCGACGGTAGCCTGCTTGAGAAAAGTGTTCTTGGGGTTGATAACGACGGTCAGCGCATCGTAGGCAACCGGCATTTCGATGTACTCGACACCGGCGGCCTTGCAGTCTTCCATTTCCTTGGCCGTGATCGGGCGGGAAGCGTTCGAAAAATCGGTCTCGCCGCGGCAAAATTTCTTGAAGCCGCCGCCGGTACCGGAAATACCCACCGTTACCTTGACAGCGTTCTTCTTGGCTTTCTGGAATTCCTCGGCAACGGCTTCGGTAATCGGATAAACGGTCGATGAACCGTCAACCTTGACGATCTGGGCCTGCGCAGCCTGGGCGCCGAACAGGGCAATACCGGCCACTGCCAACGCCGAGATGATCTTGGATTGCTTGAACATAGTGGGTAACTCCTGGACATGATTGGTTGAACAACAATGTGCAGGTTACCCACGCTTTGTTACAGCCGGATGACAGGCCGTAACAAAGCGCCGTGTGGCTGATTCAGCCCTTTTTTGCCGGTCGACCGGTCTTGATGCGATCCACGCGCGCCATCACGGTAGTCAGTTCGACATCGTTCAAAACGGACAGCAACGCGAGGCCGGCTCGCATCAGTTCGCTGCGCTTGACTGAACCGCCAAGCGCCGCAATGCGTTTCTTGAGCGCCGGAATCTGCGCATACTCGATTTCCGGCATGGTAATGGCATGACGAACCGTTTTTTGCCGCTTGCTCTTTGGCGCCTTGCCTGCCTTGTTGCCGGGTGCCGGCGGCACGCTGGGCGGCTGGGCAATCTTGACCGCCTGGGCCTTGGCGAGTGCATCGGCAAGCGCCATCCGGTTCTTTGCCTTCGTCTCTTCCAGCCGGCTGAGTCGTGGCCTGGGCTTGGCCGCCACCGGTTTGTTGGTGGGCGCCTTGGGAGCTACAGCTTTGGCTGGCGCAGCCTTGACTGCCGCCGATTTCGCTGCGGCCGGTTTGCTGGCGACCGACGGTTTGGCAGCGGCCGGTGCCGCAGTTTTGCCAAGATTTTCTTCGGGCATTATTTTCTCCATAAAAACAGTGCGTTAGTATATCGAATTGCGCCAGACCAAATGATTACATTTTTTTGACAGATAAAATCCCACAAACCACTGATAGCGAGACAAACCATGACCCAGGATGAACTCAAAAAGGCAGTCGCCCAAGCGGCGGCCGATTATGTCGCGGCGCACGCTGTGCAAGGCAGCATCATCGGCGTCGGCACCGGCTCGACGGCCAACTTTTTCATCGATGCGCTGGCGCCCCTGCGCGACAGTTTCAAGGGCGCCGTCGCCAGTTCCGAAGCGACGCGCAAGCGCCTCGAGGGCCACGGCTTCACGGTGTTCGACCTCAACGATGTCGACGCAATTCCTTTTTACGTGGATGGTGCCGACGAGATCGATGGCGGACTGAACATGATCAAGGGCGGCGGCGGCGCGTTGACGCGCGAGAAAATCGTCGCGGCGGTCGCTGCGAAATTCATCTGCATCTGCGATGAATCCAAGGTCGTCGAGACGATGGGCCGCTTCCCGCTGCCGGTCGAGGTCATTCCGATGGCGCGCGCCCATGTTGCGCGTGAACTGGCGAAACTCGGCGGCACCCCGGTCCTGCGCGAAGGCTTCGTCACCGACAACGGCAATCTGATCCTCGACGTCAAGGGCCTCGCAATCACCGACCCCAAGGCGCTCGAAGCGCAGATCAACCACATTACCGGCGTCGTCACCAACGGCCTGTTCGCCATCCGTCCGGCCGACCTGTTGCTGCTCGGCACTGCCGAAGGCGTCAGGACCGTGAGCTGATTCATTTTTCTGTCACATTGCGGCGCTAGTCTGGCGCCATTGATCGTCGCCGGGAGCGGGTAGATGGCGCGTTTAACCAGCTGCCAAAAGAACATTCCGCTCAGGGAAACAGGTGTTTCTCTCCATTTTGCCCGGCGTTGCCGGGTATTTTTTTGCCTGGCGGAAACCTTTTGGTGAATCGTTGCGGTCAACCAGGAAAACGGCACGATTTTTACGCGCACCTGCAAGCTCGGGCTTTAATCATCCTGTAACGCAGGCATCGCATCCTCTCCTTTCGCATAGCCTCACCGACCGGAGACGACGATGACCGACACTCTGTTCTGCTATTGCTGCAGAATCCATCACCCCAAGGATCAGATGCGCCGCTTTGCGACGCGAACCGGCACGCGCTGGCGCTGCCTGCGCAGCATCGAGGCGGCGGAACGCGAGACGGGCGAGCGCGATGCCTTCGGGCGGCGGCAATCGGAACAGAACCGCCAGGCCGCGATCATGATGACCGAGCGCCTGGCCTTGCAGCATCTGGAGTCGCGCCGGCCATGAGCAAGCTGCAGATCCGGGCGCTTGACGTCCACGACCTGCTGCAGCTCGATGCCGCCATCGACCTGCTCGAGAACGCCTTTGCCGATCCCGAGCGCTACAGCCGCGAGCGCATCGTGTGGGAATTGCTGGCGGATAATGCGGCGTTCTACCGTCAGTTTTTCATCGCTGCCAAAGGCCGGCAGATCGTCGGCGTCGCCGGTGTCAAGGCTGCCGACTGGGCGCTCAAGACACACCTGCTTTACCTCTCGGCGGTAGCGCCCGAAATGCGTGGCAAGGGCATCGGCCGCGCTCTGCTCGACGCCCGCCTGGAATGGATCAAGCGAAAATTCGACGCGGGAAGAATCCTGGTCTCTACGGCCCGCGCGAAACGCTTTCGTGAATGTGGCTTCAGCGAGATGCCGGAAGGCGAAATAGAAGGCCGACACCTGATGCTTTGCCGCTTCTAGAGGTCTGCCTCGTCATTGGCGTAGCTGGATTTGCGCGACTGGCCAGCGATGCGTGTCACGCGCTTGCAACATGAAATGGCGATAGTTGGCGAAATCATCCAAGCGAGGAACATCATGGGTAATTCGTCTTGCGATCATGACGCTACCGGACGCGATCATGACTTCATGTTCGAGACGCTGGCCGACCCGTTTCGCCGCCGCCTTCTATCACTGGCAGCCCTAAGCACGACGAGCGTCGCGCTGGCCGCAGCCGGCCTCCCGCTGCCCAGCCTGGCGGTCAGCGCCGGCCGCGCTGCCGGAGCGCTCCAGGATTTCATGGGCATCCCGGCCTCCACGGCCGATCTCGTCCTTGTCCCCGAAGGTTACGCGGTCAGCCTGCTCTATGCCTGGGGCGACCCGATCTCAGACGGCCCGCGCGCCCGTCCGGATGCCGGTGATGATGCCACCGCCCAGATGCAACAGGCTGGCATGCACCATGACGGTCTGCATTTCTTCCCCTTCATCGAGCACGGCAAGCCGTCGTCAACCCACGGCCTGCTCTGCATCAATCACGAATACGCCGACGACGGACTGCTGCACGTCGGCGGCATGGCGAACTGGAGCGCCGAAAAAGTAGCCAAGTCGAAGGCAGCGCATGGCGTGTCGGTAATCGAGGTACGGCGCGACAAGAACGGCTGGCAGGTCATCCGCCCGTCATCGCTGGCGCGCCGCATCAGCGCCGATACGCCATGCCGGATCAGCGGACCGGCACGCAGCCACCCGGCGCTGGTGACCGCCGCCGACAGTCGGGGCGAAGTCGTCCTTGGCACGATCAACAACTGCGCGATGGGCTTCACGCCGTGGGGAACCTACCTGACCTGCGAAGAGAACTTCAACGGTTATTTCAAGGGACCGGCACAACCGATCGCCGACCAGAAACGTTACGGCGTGAGCGAAAAGACTGCCGGTTATCGCTGGCACGAACACGACGAGCGTTTTGACGCCACACGGCACCCCAACGAAGCCAACCGCTTCGGCTGGGTCGTCGAAATCGACCCCTGGAATCCTGGCCAGGCACCGGTCAAGCGCACCGCCCTCGGGCGCTTCAAGCACGAAGGGGCAACCGTGACGCTAACCCCCGACGGACGGGCCGTGGTTTACATGGGCGACGACGAGCGTTTCGAATATATCTACAAATTCGTGACGCGCGACCGCTACCGCCCCGGCAGCCCCAACAACGTCGGCTTGCTCGACGACGGTACCCTCTACGTCGCGCGCTTCGCCGAAGACGGCACGGGCCGCTGGTTGCCGCTGCGGCATGGCGAAAATTATCCGCAGGGCGGGTTGACCGCAGCAAATGGCTTCACCAGCCAGGGCGATGTCGTGATTCGTTGCCGTCAGGCGGCGGACCTCGCCGGCGCGACGAAAATGGACCGCCCCGAGTGGATTGCGGTGCACCCGAAAAGCGGCGAGGTCTATGTCACGCTGACCAACAACAGCAAGCGCGGCGCAACCGGGCCGGCCGGCCCGGACGCCGCCAACCCGCGTCCGGAAAACCATTTCGGGCATATCGTTCGCTGGCGCGAAAAGGGCGGAAACGCGGCGGCAACCACATTCGAATGGGACATTTTCGCGCTGGCCGGCGATCCGCAAAATTCCACCCCCGACAAACAGGGCAACATCAGGGGCGACGCCTACGGCTGCCCGGACGGACTGTGGTTCGACCCGGCGGGTCGCCTGTGGATCCAGACCGACATATCGACCAGCGTACTGAACCAGGGCGATTTCGCCAACCTGGGCAACAACCAGATGCTGGTTGCCGACATCCGTGACGGCACGACCCGCCGCTTTCTGACCGGGCCGAAAGGCTGCGAACTGACCGGCATCACAACGACGCCGGACGGCAAGACGCTGTTCGTCAATATCCAGCACCCCGGCGAAACTGCCAGCGAGCGCTCCGACCCGGCAAATCCGACCGCCGTTTCGGCCTGGCCGGCCAATCAGTTTGCGCAGGCTGTGGGTGGCCGCCCGCGCTCGGCCACGATCGTGATCACGCGACCGGATGGCCGGCCGGTAGCCGGCTGATCCTGAAAGACAAAAACCCCGCCGCAGCGGGGTTTCTCGGGCGCGGGAACGGTCTCAGGCCGCGGGCGGCGGCACGTATCCCTGGATCTGATCGGCACCGTCGCCAAAGAAGTGTTTTTCGACCTGTTCCATCAGGTACTTGCGGTGCTTTGCATCGACCAGGTTGAGCCGGTTTTCGTTGATGATCATGGTTTGCAGCTTGATCCACTGCTGCCAGGCCTCTTTCGAGACATTCTCGAAAACCCGCTGCCCGAGCGCGCCCGGATAGGGCGGGAAATCCAGACCTTCAGCCTCGCGGCCAAGTTTGATGCAATTGACGGTACGTGCCATGTAAAACTCCGTGCTGTTGATGTGGCCGATTATAAAGCCTTGGCGAGAACCTTGGAACGCCGTTGATAATTGTACATATCGCGCTTGTTGGCCGGTAACTCATCGACTGAAACCAGTTTGAAACCGCGCTCGACAAACCAGTGCTCGGTCCGTGTGGTCAGCACGAACAGGCGCTTGATGCCGGCTTTGCGGGCGCGCTTCTCGATACGTTTCATCAGTTGCTCGCCGTATCCCCACTCGCGGTGCTCGTGACTGACCGCCAGGCAGGCGAGTTCGGCCTCGTCGTCGGAATGCCGATATAGCGCCGCGCAACCGACGATGATGCCGTCGTGCTCCATGATCGAAAAAAGCTCGATCTCGCGCTCCAGCAGTTCGCGCGGCCGATGGACGAGGATGCCTTCCGCTTCCATCGGCTCGATCAGGGCAATCAAAGCCCCGATGTCGTCCGGCTTGGCTTCACGGATGTTTTCCAGCGATTCGCGCGAAACGACGGTGCCGACGCCATCATGCGTAAACAATTCGCGGAGCAGGGCGCCATCATGCTCGAAACCAACGAGGTGCACCCGGCCGACCCCGGAGCGACTGGCGCGCACGACACAGGGCAGGTAGCGGCGCATGTCCGACGACAGCCAGTCGCCAGATTTCATGATCTCGGCGACCTCGTCGGCAGTCATCGCATCGAGCAATGTACCTTCCGGATCGGTAACCCCGCGGCTGTCGGTCAGGAACAACAGCTTGTCGGCCTTGATCGCCACGGCAACCGCTTCGGCGGCCTCTTCCATCTGCAGGTTGAATATCTCGCCGGTCGCTGACGGCCCTTCGCAGTTGAGCAGGACAATGTTGCCGAGGGCAAGCTGGGCGTTGATGCCTTCGGCGTCGACCTTGCGCACCTTGCCGGCGTAATGCATGTCAATCCCGTCGAGCACGCCGATCGGCTGACCGGTGATGAAATTGCCACCGATCACACGGATCCGACTGTTGGCCATCGGCGTATTCGGCAGCCCCTGCGACAACATCGCCTCGATTTCGATATAGACGCTGCCCACCGCATCGAGCACGCAATCGAGGGTTTCCGCGTCGGTCACCCGGTAGCCGCGGTGGTACTTCGATTCCAGATTCTTCTCGCGCAACTCTTCCTCGATCTGCGGCCGGGCACCATGCACCAGCACCAGGCGGATGCCGAGGCTGACCAGCAGATTGACGTCGTAAGCCAGCGTTTTGGCAAATTCGCTGGCCACCGCCTTGCCTCCGAAGGCAATGACGAAGGTCTTGCCGCGAAAGGCATTGATGTAGGGCGTGACTGCCCGGAACCAGGAGACGAAATGTTCGTCGTGGGATGTATCGTTCATTTTTGTTTGTGTTTTCCTTTGTCACCTTCGAGCGTATTTTCAAGGCGCTCGCAAATCGTTCTCAGTACTTTGGCCCGGGCGAAATTCTTGTCGTTGGCTTCGATCAGGGTCCACGGCGCCAGGCCAGTCGAGGTACGGTCGACCATGTCGCAGGCCGCCGCAGCATAGTCATCCCAGCGCTCACGGTTGCGCCAGTCCTCGTCGGTGATCTTGAAGCGCTTGAAGTCGATCTCCTCGCGCGCCTTGAAACGGTGCAACTGCTCGTCGGCACTGATCTGCAGCCAGAACTTGATAACCACCGTCCCGGCCTGGGCCAACTGGTGCTCGAAATCGTTGATCTCGGCATAGGCGCGCAACCAGTCGGCTTCGGAGCAAAAGCCTTCGACCCGCTCGACCAGCACCCGGCCATACCAGGAGCGATCGAATAGCGCCACCCGGCCGGTATGCGGCACATGCCGCCAGAAGCGCCACAGATAGGGCTGCGCCCGTTCCTCATCGGTCGGCGCGGCAATCGGAATGATCTGGTAGTGCCGGGCATCCATAGCGCCAGCCACCCGGCGAATACTGCCGCCTTTACCGGCTGCGTCGGATCCCTCGAAAACCAGCACCAGCGAGTGCTTTTCAACAAAGCGCGGATCGCGTACCAGTTCGGAAAGCCGCGCCTGATACTTGGCGAGTTCACTCTCGTAAGCCTTTTTGGCCAATTTCTGTGTCAGGTCCAGTTCGCTGAGCACGGTCTTGCAATCAATGGCCGGCATGACCGGCGGCGCCACCGGCACCGACTGGCGCCCCTGCTGCAGACGATGCTGGATGGCATCGAGCACGACGCGCCCGACAGTCAGCGAGCGATAGGCATCGTCGGTACCCTCGACGATGATCCATGGTGCCTTGGCGGTATTGGTCACACGCAGGACATGACCGGCAACCTCCTGCAATTTGTCGTAGGTCTTGATCCGGTCGTAACTCGCCGGAGTTACGCGCCAGGCAGTACGCGGGTCCTTTTCCAGTTTCTTCAGGCGCTGTACCTGTCCTTCCTTTGAAAGATGAAACCAGAACTTCAGAACCAGCGCGCCCTCGTTGACCAGCATGCTTTCGAAGCGATTGATGTCGTCGAGCTGATCATCCAGCGCCGTACGCCGCATGGTGCCGGCGATGCGCTCGGCGATCGGCTGCGAATACCATGAACCGGCGAATACGCCTACCTTGCCTTGCGGCGGCAAGGCACGCCAGTAGCGCCACATGTAGGGACGTGCGCGCTCCTCGTCGCTTGCCTCGGAGAACGCCAGGGTCGAGATGTGCCTGGGATCCATCCACGAATACAGCAGATTGATGGTTTCGCCCTTGCCGCTGCCGTCGACCCCGCTGACCAGGATGACGACCTGGAATTCCTTTTTCTGCAGCATGTCGTACTGAGCGTCGAGCAACGCCGCTCGCAACTTGGGAACCTCTTTCTTGAAGGTTGACTTATCTATGGTGTGTCCCAGTTCCGCCGATTCAAACACGCTTCACCCCCCCCTGAAATCGCCCCACAAGGCCTGCATTGCAGCCAGCGCTGCAAGGCCTGCCGTTTCCGTCCGCAAAATGCGCGGCCCCATTCGCACCGCCATGAACCCGACCTGCCGGGCGGCGATGATCTCCTGCGGATCGAGCCCGCCCTCGGCGCCGATCAGCATCTGTACGTTCTGCGCCGGCGGCAGGTCGACCAGCGCCTGCTCGCCATCCGGCGCCAGAATCAGCCGCAACGTCCCGTCGGCTGGTCGCGCCAGCCAGCTTTCCAGCTTCTCCAACGGCGCCAGTTGCGGCACCTGATTGCGTCCGCACTGCTCGCAGGCTGCCGCCGCGACGCCCTGCCAGTGCGCCACCCGCCGCGCCGCCCGCTCACCGGTCAGGCGAATGACGCTGCGCCGACTGTCGACCGGAACGATATGCGAGACGCCCAGTTCGACCGTCTTCTGTACCGTGTAATCCATTTTTTCACCGGCCTGGACCGCCTGAACCAGAGTGACCTTCAATCCGGACTCGCGCTCGACGTCGTGCCAAACACCCAGCGCTGCAACGACGCGGTCCTTCTCGATACGTTCGATGCGTGCCTCATATTCGCCGCCGCGTCCGTCGAATAGCACGATTTCCGCCCCCGGCGGCAAGCGCAGGACGCGCACGGCATGACGCGCCACCGGCTCGGGCAGGTCGATATGGGCACCCGGTGCAAGTGCCTCGCGGCAGTAAAAACGCGGCTGATTCATCGGTGCTATTATGTGCGAAATCAAAGCACAGGTGAGAAACATGGCGTCATTGAACCCACCGGTCTGCGACTTCGGTTTGCCGGCCGCCGACTTCGACCTACCCGGCACCGACGGGCATCGTCACACGCTGGCCAGTTGCCGGGGACCGAATGGCCTTTTGGTGATGTTCATCTGCAATCACTGCCCCTATGTCAAGGCCGTCATCGACCGCATCGTGCGCGACACTCGCGAACTTGCCACCCTTGGCATCGGCAGCGTGGCGATCATGAGCAATGACGTGGTGGCCTACCCCGAGGATTCGCTCGGGCACATGACGCAACTGGCGCGCCAGCTCGACTTTCCCTTCCCCTACCTTTACGACGAAAGCCAGACGGTGGCACGCGCCTATGGCGCCGTATGCACGCCGGACTTCTTCGGCTACAACAACAGGCTGGAGCTACAGTATCGTGGGCGTCTCGATGCCTCCGGGCGCAATCCGAACCCGCCCGACGCGCCGCGCGAACTGTTCGCGGCGATGCGCCAGATTGCCGAAAGCGGACAAGGCCCCAGAGAGCAGACTGCGTCGATCGGCTGTTCGATCAAGTGGCGAGCCGACTGAGGCTACTTTCCGGTTACTGTTCGCGCCCTTTCGCATGCGCATCGAGACGATCGAGCACGAACCCGGCCACATTGCCGACCAGGCGATTGCCGACCCGAATCGAGAAGTAGACACTTTCGGTAATTTTCAGGTGCGCCTGCTCGACCGCCCGAACCGGCACCGCAATTGGCTTGATTCCCGCCAGTAGACCATAGGGCAGGCGCGTCATCGTGCGCTGCACTTCGTTAATGGCGAGCGCAGCCGCATCGATTGCCTCTTCGGCGAGGTCCTTGGCGCCACGGATCTGGCGCAGGGTCTTGGCTTCCATGAATAATCCTTTCAGGCGCTCGCGCACCATTGCTTGATCCGGGCGTAGACCGCTTCGTCATGTGCCAACTGCATGTGCGCCACTCCCGGGAACAGCGCGACATGTTCGCCTGCCTGCGGCGGTTGCACAAGTCCGTCACCAAAAAGCCTGGAGGCCAGATGTTCGGGGTCATCGGTCACCGTGCCGGCAATCAGGTAGTGCTTCGCGCTGGCCAGCCAGGGGACGCTGGTACTGAAGTCGATACCCTCGAGCAGCGTGCCGTAACGCAGATCCTTGATCCCCTGACTGCGCTGGTTGGCGAGGTCGCCGACCAGCGCAGTTACCGGGTGCGGAACCGCATGCAGCAGCTTCGTCACCAGATGCCCCATTCGTTCGAGAGCCGCCCCCTCGTGCGGAGTGCCCAGATAAAAAACCCGGCTGACCTTACTGACCCAGCTCGCTTCGCGGCACGCGCCGTAATGACAGGCAGCGCGCAAGACCAGCCCACCCATGCTGTGGCCGATCAGGACCAGATCGTCAACTGGCACCGGGTAGACAGCAAGCAAGTGTTCGAGCAGCGTATCGAGCCTCTGGCCGTTGTAGGCAATCGGCAAGCCGGTGTTATAGCGCAGCGAAAATGGCGTGTAACCGAGATCGTACTGCAATGCGCTACCGTAGGAGCGTGCAGGGTTGCCGGGGAAGTCAAAGGCGCCTTCATGGCAACACAGCCCGTGGACCAGCACGCACAGCTTTCCCGTCGGCAATGGACAAGCCGCGCTCAAGGCAGCAGTAGACAGTTCCAGAGGAAGGTTGTTGCGATAAAACGCCATGTCGATGGCCAGCCCGTTTTCCCGCTCGCTCAGGTAATCACCGAAACAACCGTTGAGGAAACTGGCTGCCGTGTCGCCCCAGGTCGGCCGTATCACCGAATTGTTTTTTTCTTCGGCCATGCCGAAATTCCGTCCTGATGCAATTGATAGGGTTTTGAGCCTACGCCGGAAACGTCTATCTGAATAGGCGATGCTGCCAAATTCGTCCGCTTGGCCTAAGTTAAATGATTTATCAAAGACAATAGAATCGTATTTCAGGGTATCCAGATATAGCTTTTTTAGCGATAATCAGAATTTATTTCGGGCGCTCTCCATAATCAGCGAACAGCCATAAGGGACAATTCACATGAGTTCAAATACGCAACAGCAAACAGCCGTCTTCAATCCCATTACCGGCGCCATTCGTGCTCTGGCGATGGACGCTGTACAGCAGGCCAACTCCGGTCACCCGGGCGCCCCGATGGGTATGGCCGAAATTGCCGAAGTGCTTTGGCGCCGCCATCTTCGCCACAACCCGGCGAACCCGAACTGGCCTGACCGCGACCGTTTCGTGATGTCCAACGGCCATGGCTCGATGCTGGTTTACGCCCTACTGCACCTGACCGGCTACGACCTGTCGATCGACGACCTGAAGAGTTTCCGCCAGCTGCACTCGAAGACTGCCGGCCATCCTGAATATGGCATTACCGTCGGCGTCGAAACGACGACCGGGCCACTCGGCCAGGGGATCACCAACGCCGTCGGCTTCGCGCTCGCGGAAAAGGTTCTGGCCGCCGAATTCAACAAGCCCGGCCACGAAATCGTCAACCATCACACCTACGTCTTTATGGGCGATGGCTGCCTGATGGAAGGCGTTTCGCATGAAGCCTGTTCGCTGGCCGGCACTCTGGGTCTCGGCAAGCTGATCGCCTTCTGGGACGACAACCGCATTTCGATCGACGGTCACGTCGAAGGCTGGTTTACCGATCACACGCCGGGACGCTTCGAATCCTACGGCTGGCATGTCATTCCCGATGTCGATGGTCACGATGCCGACGCCATCGAAAAGGCGCTGCTCGCTGCCCGTGCCGTCACCGACAAGCCCAGCCTGATCTGCTGCCGGACGACGATCGGTATGGGTTCGCCCAACAAGCAGGGCAGCCACGATTGTCACGGTGCACCGCTCGGCAAAGACGAAATTGCTGCTACCCGCGAATGTATCGGCTGGCCGCATGCGCCGTTCGAGATCCCGGCTGAAGTTTATTCCGCCTGGGACGGCAAGGTCCGTGGTGCCACCTTCGAAGAAAACTGGAACGCCCGCTTCGCCGCCTACCGCGCCGCCTTCCCGGCCGAAGCCGCCGAATTTGAACGCCGCGTCATGAAACGCGAATTGCCGGCCAACTGGGCGGCGACCAAGGCGGCCTACATCGCTTCGTGCCGCGAAAAATCCGAAAATATCGCTACTCGCAAGGCCTCGCAAAATGCTCTCGCTGCGCTGGTTCCGGCGGTGCCGGAAATCTTCGGCGGTTCAGCCGACCTGGCCGGCTCTAACCTGACCTTCGTCAAGGGCAGCAAGGGCGTCACCCGTAGCGAAGGCGGCAACTACTGCTACTACGGTGTCCGCGAATTCGGCATGACCGCCATCGCCAACGGCATTGCGCTGCACGGCGGCCTGCTGCCGTACACCGCGACCTTCCTGGTCTTTTCCGACTATGCCCGCAACGGCATCCGCATGGCGGCGCTGATGAAGCAGCGCCAGATCATGGTCTACACCCATGACTCCATCGGCCTCGGCGAAGACGGCCCGACGCACCAGCCGATCGAGCACATTCCCAGCCTGCGCATCATCCCGAATCTCGATGTCTGGCGCCCGGCCGACGCAACCGAAACGGCAATCGCCTGGACTTGCGCGATCGAACGCGCCGATGGCCCGAGCATGCTGGCGCTGTCACGGCAGAACCTGCCGACCGTAACCGCCAAGGCCAGCGATGCAGATATCGCCAAGGGCGGCTACGTGCTCGCCGATTGCGACGGCGCAGCGAAGGTCACCTTCATCGCCACCGGCTCGGAAATCAAGCTGGCGCTCGATGCCCAGGCCGCACTGGCCGGCGAAGGGATTGCCGCACGTGTCGTCTCGATGCCCTGCACCAATGTTTTCGACCGTCAGGACGCCGCCTACCGCAAGGCGGTCATCGGCCAGGCCCCGTGCGTGGCCATCGAGGCGACCCACCCGGATTTCTGGCACAAGTATGTGGGCACGAATGGCGCAGTAGTCGGCATCAACCGCTTCGGCGAATCCGCTCCCGCCGACAAGCTGTTCGAACTGTTCGGATTCACAGTCGCCAATGTCGTGAATACGGCCAAGGGGCTGCTGTCCTGATTTTTGAGAGGATTGACGTCAATTAAGTCGTTATTCCAGGGGCCGCAAGGCCCCTTTTTCTTTGCGCCCGGATGCACTGCGCATCCGGGCCAGACCCTATCATCAAAACCACTCAGGAGATCACCATGAACGTCATCAAAATCACCGACCTCGATCTATCTGGCAAGCGCATTTTCATTCGCGCCGACCTCAACGTCCCGCAGGACGACGCCGGCAACATCACCGAAGACACCCGCATCCGCGCCTCGCTGGCATCGATCCGTTACTGTCTCGACAAGGGCGCCGCAGTGATGGTCACTTCCCACCTCGGGCGGCCTACCGAAGGCGAATTCAAGCCGGCGGACAGCCTGCAGCCGGTCGCCGATCGCCTGAGCGAACTGCTCGGCTGTCCGGTGCGTCTGATCCAGAACTGGGTCGACGGCGGCTTTGACGTCAAGCCGGGCGAAATCGTTCTGCTCGAAAACTGCCGCGTCAACAAGGGCGAGAAGAAGAACAACGACGAACTGGCGCATAAGATGGCCAAGCTATGCGACATCTACGTCAATGACGCCTTCGGCACCGCCCACCGCGCCGAGGCCACGACCCACGGCATCGCACAGTTCGCGCCAGTCGCCTGCGCCGGCATGCTGATGGGCGCTGAAATCGATGCGCTGGGCAAGGCACTGCACAGCCCGGCACGGCCTCTGGTCGCCATCGTCGGCGGTTCCAAAGTATCGTCCAAGCTGACCATCCTCAAGACGCTGGCCGACAAGGTCGATCAACTGATCGTCGGCGGTGGCATCGCCAACACCTTCCTGCTCGCTGCCGGCAAACCGATCGGCAATTCGCTGGCCGAGGCCGATCTGGTCGACGAGGCACGCGCCATCATCGACATGATGAAGGCGCGCGGCGCCGAAGTGCCGCTGCCCAGCGACGTCGTCGTCGCCAAGGAATTCGCGGCAACCGCCATCGCGCGCACCGTCGGGGTTGATGCCGTGGCCGCCGACGACCGCATCCTCGACGTCGGCCCGAAGACTGCCGCTCGTCTCTGCGACATCATCGTGAATGCCGGCACCATTGTCTGGAACGGACCGGTCGGAGTCTTCGAAATGCCGCAATTCGCCGGCGGCACCAAGATGCTGGCGGCGGCCATCGCCCATTCCGAGGCGTTCTCGATCGCCGGCGGCGGCGACACGCTGGCCGCCATCGCCAAGTTCGACATTCACGATCAGGTCGGCTACATCTCGACCGGAGGCGGCGCCTTCCTTGAATTCCTCGAAGGCAAGGTCCTGCCGGCAATCGCCATTCTCGAAGCGCGCGCGGCCAAATAAAGCCTGTCATCACGTCGACCGCAAACTGTCACGGTCGACGTGTAAAAACACCAAAATACATATCCGCAAATCAAAGGAATCCATGTTACGTCACACCAAAATCGTCGCCACGCTCGGCCCCGCCTCATCAACGCAGGAAGTTCTCGAACGCCTGGTCGAGGCCGGGGTCGACGTTGTCCGCATGAATTTTTCACATGGCAGTGCCGAGGATCATCAGGCACGTGCCGCCGGCATTCGCGCGGCCGCCGCCAAATATGGCCGGACGATCGGCATCCTCGGCGATCTCCAGGGTCCGAAAATTCGCGTCGGCAAATTCGCCGGTGACAAAGTCACTCTGGTCGCCGGTGAACGCTTTATTCTCGACGCACAATGCACGCTCGGCAACCAGGAGCGCGTCGGGCTCGATTACAAGGAACTGCCAAAGGATGTCAAAGCCGACGACGTGCTGCTGCTCGACGATGGCCGTCTCAAACTGGTCGTTAGCGGTGTAAACGGCAGCGAGATTCATACCCGGGTGCTGGTCGGCGGCGTGTTGTCCAATAACAAGGGCATCAACCGCCAGGGTGGCGGCCTGACCGCGCCAGCGCTGACTGCCAAGGACATGGAGGACATCAAGACGGCGGCACTGATCGGTGTCGACTTTGTCGCCGTCTCCTTTCCCAAGAGCGCTTCCGACATGTACATGGCGCGCCAGTTGCTTCGTGCCGCCGGCAGCAACGCGGTGCTGATCGCCAAGGTCGAACGCGTCGAAGCCGTCAACAACCTCGAGGAAATCCTCGAAGCCTCGGACGGGGTCATGGTGGCGCGCGGCGATCTCGCCGTCGAAATCGGTGATGCCGCAGTGCCGGCCCTGCAAAAACGCATGATCCGCATGGCGCGCGACCGCAACAAACTATCCATCATCGCCACACAGATGATGGAATCGATGATCCAGTCGCCAATTCCTACCCGCGCCGAGGTTTCCGACGTCGCCAATGCCGTACTCGATGGTACCGATGCGGTGATGCTGTCAGCAGAAACTGCCGCCGGAAAATATCCGGTGGAAACCGTCGAATCAATGGCCCGTATCTGCATCGAGGCCGAACGCTCCTCCGAGTGTACCCTCGAGCGCGAATTCCTCGACCGTGTGTTTACCCGCATCGACCAGTCGATCGCTTTGGCCGCGATCTGGACTTCACATCACCTCAACGTCAAGGCCATCGCCTCCCTCACCCAATCCGGTTCGACCGCGCTGTGGATGAGTCGCCTGAACTGCGGCGTACCGATCTACGCATTGACCCCGGACAACGTTTCGGTCGGCCGCATGGCGCTCTATCGCGGCGTTTGCCCGCTGTTGATGTCGCAGATGAATGACGACCGTGATCTGTTGCTGGCTGAAGCCGAGCAATTGCTGATCGATCGCAATGTGATCGCAAGCGGCGACCTGATCGTCCTCACCGCAGGGGAACCGGTTGGCTGCACCGGGGGAACGAACACGCTGAAGATCGTTCGTGTCGGCGGACATTAATCCAGCCGATCGAGTAGGAGTAAAATAAAAACATTATCCACATTATTAAGAAAAGGAGTAACCATGCCTCTCGTTTCCTTGCGTCAACTACTCGACCATGCCGCCGAACAGGGCTACGGTCTTCCCGCCTTCAACGTCAATAACATGGAGCAGGTCTGGGCCATCTGCGAGGCCGCCAGCCAGATGGATGCGCCGGTGATCATGCAGGCCTCGGCCGGCGCCCGCAAATATGCCGGCGAACCCTTCCTGCGCCACCAGATCCTGGCAGCCCTCGAAGCCTACCCGCATCTGCCCATCGTCATGCACCAGGACCACGGCCAAAGCCCGGCGGTCTGCATGGCCGCCATCCGCTCCGGTTTCACCTCGGTGATGATGGACGGCTCGCTGGAAGCCGATGGCAAGACCACGTCCTCCTACGAATACAACGTCGCCGTCTCGCGCGAGGTCGTCAAGTTCTCGCACTCGATCGGCGTCTCCGTCGAAGCCGAACTCGGCGTCCTCGGCTCTCTGGAAACGATGAAAGGCGACAAGGAGGACGGCCACGGCGCAGAGGGCCACATGACCCGCGAGCAACTGCTGACCGATCCCGACCAGGCCGCCGACTTCGTCAAGCAGACCAACTGCGACGCACTGGCCATCGCCATCGGCACCAGCCACGGGGCCTACAAGTTCACCAAGAAACCGACCGGCGACATCCTCGCCATCGACCGCATCAAGGAAATCCACGCCCGCATCCCGAACACCCATCTGGTCATGCACGGCTCTTCTTCCGTGCCGCAGGAACTGCTCGCCGAAATCCGCGAATTCGGCGGCGACATGAAGGAAACCTACGGCGTGCCGGTCGAGGAGATCGTCAAGGGCATTGCCCATGGCGTACGCAAGGTCAATATTGACACTGACATCCGTCTGGCGATGACCGGGGCCGTCCGCCGTTACATGGCAACCAATCCGGGCAAGTTCGACCCGCGCGACTACCTGAAGCCGGCCCGTGAAGCCGCCATGAAAATCTGCCAGGCCCGCTTCGAAGCCTTCGGTTGCGCCGGCCGTGCCAGCCAGATCAAGGCCATGCCGCTGGAAAAGATGGCCGAGCGTTACGCCAAGGGTGAACTGAACCAGATCGTCAAGTAAGACCCTGGTTCACATCGCACCAGCCACCGCCCACTCCGGGTGGTCGCTGGTGTTTTTTTAGGATCGGATCAGGTCGCGACCAGCGCGGCCTCGATCTCGGCGAAGGTCTTGGCGACCTCGAATGTCTGGATCGGCACTCCGAGGTGGCGTCCGATCGCCGTCGCGGAAAACATGCCGCGGATGGCATCGCGTTGCAGAACCGGATCATGCTCGACCACGACCGCGTGCTGGCGACCGAAGTTTTCCAGAGTACGCAGGATATGCCCGACTTCGGCATGCAAAACGTCTCCCACCGCAAGCGTGTCCATCATCTCGCGCGGTGTCATGACGTCGGCGACAGCCAGGTCGCTGTGCTTGCAACCACGCTCCTGAACCATCTTGATCGGCCGCTCGCCCATGGTGTCGCGTGCCGTTATGACACCGATAACGACATCGTCGAGTTCGGCAACGAACAGCAGACGTACCCCGCGTGAAATCATGATTTTTGTCGCCTCGCTTAACGAGGCATCGGGACGAACGGTGGCCGGTGTCACCCGCCGGAAATCGGTCATGACGCAAATTGCCGGGCTGGTCAGCGTAACGGTTGTGAAATTACTGAGTTGGCGGCAAACTGCGCCGGGATTCAGGCGTGTTGTCGGTAGCGGGTTATAGACTGCTCGTTCCATTTAATTCGTCCTTTTTCCAAAGCGCAGGCATTCGTTAAGGTATAAGAAATTCAACGACACATCGGGAAGCAGTATCCCAGAGTCCGCCAACCACCGTCAATCCGCAAATTCGTGTGCCGGGCACACCGGCAAGCCCGCAAATGCCTTGCTCAGCCAGCCTTGACAAGATCGAATGCGGCCAGCAAATCGGGCACCAGTGCATCACACTCCGCAGCGCTGACCGGCTGCCCTTCGTTGTATCCATACGGGACGCAGTAGGCCTGACATCCTGCGGCATGGGCAGCGTGAATGTCATGCTTCGAGTCGCCGATATGCAAGTTACGGTCGGGGCGTACGCCAAAGATTTCGCAGGCGTGCAGGATCGGCTCGGGGTGCGGCTTCTTGTGAGCGGTGGTATCCCCGGACACGATGACGTCGAAGAAATCGCTCATGCCCATGCGCTCGAGCAGCACCTCGGTGAACATGCCCGGCTTGTTGGTGACGACCCCCATTTTCACTCCACTTGCCTTCCAGGCTTTCAGGCCTTCGAGAACGCCAGGATAAACTTGGGCGAAGCGACCGTTGGAGGCCGTGTAGTGATGCTTGAAGGATTCGATTGCTTCATGCAGTTGTTTGGCAGTCGGCGGGTGGTCGCGGGTCAGACAGCGCTCGACCAGCACCGCCATGCCTTTGCCCACGAAACTGTGAATCTCCGCCAGCGTCCGCGGTGGCGCCCCGACATCGTCGAGCATCAGACGGCAGGCCTCGGCGAGATCAGCCACCGTGTCGAGCATGGTGCCGTCGAGGTCGAAGGTAACAGAGTCAAAACGCATCAGACGGCCTTCAACTCGGCACGCAGGGCACCAATGATCGAGTTGTAGCGCTGCGGATCGCTATCCTTGCCGGCACCATAGACGGCAGAGCCGGCGACGAAGGCGTCGACACCGGCACGGGCGATTTCGGCAATGTTGCCGGTATTGACCCCACCGTCGATTTCCAGACGGATGCGGCGACCGGTCTGTTGTTCGTAGGCATCGATCTTAGCCCGCGCCTGTTTCGCCTTGGCGAGCGTTCCGGGTATGAATTTCTGTCCACCGAAACCGGGGTTGACGCTCATCAGCAGGACGACATCGAGCTTGTCCATGACATAGTCCATGTAATCGAGCGGCGTCGCCGGATTGAAGACGAGACCGGATTTGCAACCGGCTTCACGGATCAGCGACAGGCTACGATCAACGTGTTCCGAAGCTTCCGGATGAAAGGTAATGATGTTGGCGCCAGCCTTGGCAAAGTCGGGGATGATGCGATCGACCGGCTTGACCATCAGGTGAACATCGATCGGCGCCGTGGTACACGGCCGGATCGCCTCACACACCAACGGCCCGATGGTCAGGTTGGGAACGTAATGGTTGTCCATCACGTCGAAGTGGATCCAGTCGGCTCCGGATGCTATGACGTTGGACACTTCCTCGCCCAGTTTGGCGAAGTTGGCGGAAAGGATGCTCGGGGCGATGATGAAATCGTTAGCGGACATGTTGAACTCCTTGATAAAGAAAAAAAGGCCCCGCGAACGGGGCCAAAGACGACGAATCGTCGCAGAGTGATCGGGTATGGGTTCGCGGAATCAACGACGGTACGTCGCCGCGATTTTCTCCAGTGAAAGTGGTTTGATACGGGATGCCTGACCGGCCGAGCCGAAGGCCTGGAAACGCAGGACGCAGATATCCTTGGCGGCGGCCGTGGCTGCCTTGAGGAAGAAGCGCGGATCGAACTCTTCCGGCTTCGTCGCCATTGCCTTGCGCATCGCGCCGGTCATCGCCAGGCGGATGTCGGTATCGATATTGACCTTGCGCACGCCGTTCTTGATGCCCTCGACAATTTCCTCGACCGGCACGCCATAGGTTTCCTTGATCTGGCCGCCGTATTGGCGAACGATCGCCAGCCATTCCTGCGGCACACTGGAGGAGCCGTGCATGACCAGATGGGTATTCGGGATGCGGGCGTGAATCGCCTTGATGCGGTCGATGGCGAGAATGTCGCCGGTCGGCGGCCGGCTGAACTTGTAGGCGCCGTGGCTGGTGCCGATGGCGATGGCCAGCGCGTCGACATTGGTCTTGGCGACAAAATCGGCAGCCTCATCGGGATCGGTCAGCATTTGCGAGTGATCGAGCTTGCCGGCCGCGCCGATACCGTCTTCCTCGCCGGCTTCGCCTGTTTCCAGCGAACCCAGGCAGCCCAGTTCGCCTTCGACCGACACACCGATGGCGTGGGCCATTTCGACGACCTTGGCGGTCACCGCGACGTTGTACTCATAGCTGGTCGGTGTCTTGCCGTCCTCGCCGAGCGAACCATCCATCATGACGCTGGAAAAGCCGCTGCGCATCGATGCCTGGCAGACAGCCGGCGACGTGCCATGGTCCTGGTGCATACAGACCGGAATATCCGGATATTGCTCGATGGCAGCTTCGACCAGCTTGCGCAGAAAAGGCTCGCCTGCGTACTTGCGGGCGCCGGCCGAGGCCTGCAGGATGACCGGACTGTCGCAGACTTCGGCAGCCTGCATGATGGCCTGAATCTGCTCCATGTTATTGACGTTAAAAGCGGGGAGACCGTAGCTGTGCTCGGCTGCGTGATTGAGCAGCTGGCGGAGGGAAATCAGTGCCATGACAAGTCCTTTCTGGGTTATTTTGCGGCAGCGCGCGCGACCAGCGCAGCGACTGCAGGCAGCTCGCGGCCTTCGAGGAATTCCAAGAAGGCGCCACCACCGGTGGAAATATAGCCAATGTCGTCACTGACCTTGAATTGAGCGATCGCCGCCAACGTATCGCCGCCGCCGGCCACCGAGAATCCCGGCGAACGGGCGATGGCCTGCGACAGTGCTTCAGTGCCGCTGGCAAAAGCCGGAAACTCGAAAACGCCGAGTGGCCCGTTCCAGACGATGGTGCCGGCAGATTCGACGATATCGGCGATCACTTTTGCCGTCTGCGGACCGACGTCAAAGATCATTTCGTCGGGTTGCACCTGATCGGCGGCACGTTGCGTTGCCGCAGCATCCGGCGAAAATTCCTTGGCCACCACGACATCGCTCGGAATCGGCACCGAAGCGCCGCGTTCAGCCATCAGTTTCATGATGGCGCGCGCCTCGTCGACCAGATCGGGCTCGGCCAGCGACTTGCCGATCGGCAGACCCGAAGCCAGCATGAAGGTATTGGCGATGCCGCCACCAACGATCAGGCGATCGACGCGAGCCGCCAGCGAACGCAGGATCGACAGTTTGGTCGAAACCTTGGAGCCACCGACGATGGCGACCAGTGGACGCTTCGGATCGCCGAAAACGCGACTCAGCGCATCCAGTTCGGCGGCCAGCAGCGGTCCGGCACAGGCGGCTTTGGCCGCTGCAGCGATGCCGTGCGTGGTTGCCTCGGCGCGGTGTGCCGTGCCAAACGCATCGTTGACAAAAACATCGCAAAGCGCGGCCATGCGTTTGGCCAGCGCGGGATCATTGGCCTTTTCGCCAACATTGCCACGGCAATTCTCAAGCAGCACGACTTCGCCCGGCGCAACATTCCACCCGCCATCCACCCAGTTCTTGACCAGGGGGACGGGGCATTTCAGATGGGAGGAGAGACGATCGGCAACCTTCTGCAAGGAGTCCTTAGGTTGCAGGTCTCCTTCTTTCGGACGCCCGAAGTGCGAGGTCACCATGACCGCCGCACCGGCATCAAGCGCCTGGCGGATCGCTTCCAGAGAGGCGGTGATCCGCGTCTCGTCGGTAATCTCGCCATCCGCACCAACCGGCACGTTGAGGTCGGCGCGGATGAAAACGCGCTTTCCCTTGAGGTCGAGATCGGACATGCGAACGAAGTTTGCCATTGCGTCTTCCTCCCCGTTGCTTACTTGGCGACGTGCTGGACGAAGCGCATCATGTTGCAGGTGTAGCCGTACTCGTTGTCGTACCAGGAGACTACCTTGACGAAGGTTGCGTCGAGGGCGATGCCAGCATCGGCGTCGAAGATCGACGGCATGGCGCAGCCACGGAAATCGGTCGACACGACTTTTTCACTGGTATAGCCCAGCACGCCCTTGAGCGGACCCGAGGTCGAGGCGGCCTTCATGGCATTGCAGATGTCTTCGTAGGAAGCGCCCTTGTCCAGTTCGACGGTCAGGTCGACCACGGAGACATCGGAAGTCGGCACGCGGAAGGCCATGCCGGTCAGCTTCTTGTTCAACTCTGGCAACACCACGCCAACTGCCTTGGCGGCACCGGTCGAGGACGGGATGATATTTTCGAGAATGCCGCGTCCGCCGCGCCAATCCTTGCTCGATGGGCCGTCCACCGTCTTCTGGGTGGCCGTTGCCGCGTGCACCGTCGTCATCAAACCACGCTTGATGCCGAAATTGTCGTTGAGAACCTTGGCGACCGGAGCCAGACAGTTGGTCGTGCAGGACGCTGCCGAAACGATGGTTTCGCCGGCATATTTCTGGTGATTGACGCCATAGACGAACATCGGCGTATCGTCTTTCGACGGCGCGGATTGAACGACCTTCCTGGCGCCGGCGGCAATGTGCTTGGCGCAGCTTTCCTTGGTCAGGAACAGGCCGGTGCAATCGATGACCACGTCGGCACCGACTTCATTCCACTTCAGCTCGGCCGGATCCTTGACAGCGCTAAGACGAATCTTGCGGCCATTGACAACCAGGCTGCCGGCGTCGACCGACACTTCGCCCGGGAAATTGCCATGCACCGAATCATACTTGAGCATGTAGGCCAGATAGTCCGGATCAAGCAGATCATTGATCCCGACAATCTCGATATCCGAGAATTCGGCTTCCTTGGCAACAGCACGGAAAACCATCCGTCCGATACGTCCAAATCCGTTAATGCCAACTCGAAGAGCCATAATTATCTCCTTGCAATCAATAAGAAAAGGTTAAGAATCGCCATCGTTGCCGGTACTACCGGCAAGCGTGCGTTCGACAGTTTGCACCAGATGCTGCACTGTCAGGCCAAAATGTTCAAAAAGGGCGGGTGCCGGCGCCGATTCGCCGAACTCGTCGAGACCCAATACCTGACCGTCGAGACCGACATATTTGCGCCAGAAATCGGTGTGCCCCGCCTCGATCGCCACGCGTCGGACACCGCTCGGCAACACCTGCCTTTTCCAGTCGGCGGATTGGCGATCGAACTGCCGGGTACAGGGCATCGAGACGACGCGCACCGAAATCCCCTTGTCCTTGAGTGCAGCTTGCGCCTGCATGGCCAGCGCGACTTCCGAGCCGGTCGCGATGATGACCGCCTGCAACGGCCCGGCACCGTCCGCCAGGACATAACCGCCGCGCGCGATGTCTTCGGCTTTGCCGGCGGCAGCGCTGAACTGGGGCAGGTTCTGGCGCGACAACATCAGGGCCGAGGGGCCATCCGCACGCTCGAGGGCGGTCAGCCAGGCAACTGCGGTTTCCAGCTCATCGCACGGCCGCCAAAGGTCGAGGCCGGGAATGACGCGCAGACTGCTCGCATGTTCGACCGGCTGGTGGGTCGGGCCGTCTTCGCCGAGCCCGATCGAATCGTGGGTCAAAACCTGGATGACGCGCTGCTTCATCAGCGCACTCATGCGAATCGCGTTGCGCGAATAGTCGGAGAACACGGCAAAGGTGCCGCCGTAGGGGATCAACCCGCCATGCACTGCGACGCCGTTCATGATCGCCGCCATGCCGAATTCGCGGACACCGTAGGAAACGTAGTTGGCCACCTGCTCGCCACTGGCATCGTGCAGCGCGACACTGGTCTTGCCGGCCGTCAGATTGGAGCCGGTCAGGTCGGCCGATCCGCCGAGCAGTTCGCTGGTGCGGTCGACCAGCAAATCGAGGCAATTTTGCGAGGATTTGCGTGTCGCCACCTGACCCTGGCGCGCGCCGGCCTGAGCCAGCAATTGCGTCCTGATATCAGCCCAGTCATCGGGCAGCCGGCCCTGCATGCGGCGCTCGAACTCGCCGGCGAGTTCGGGGAAGGCGGTGCGATAGCGGGCGAACAGCGCCTCCCATTCCGCTTCGGCGACACCGCCCTTGGCCCGGCCATCCCAGGCCTGACGAATTGCTTCGGGAATTTCGAAAGCGCCATACGGCCAGCCGAGCGCGGCACGGGTCGCCGCGGTTTCGTCGCCGCCCAGCGGTGCGCCATGCACGTCATGGGTACCGGCCTTGTTGGGCGATCCCCAGCCGATGGTTGTACGGCAGATGATCATTGTCGGCCTGCCGTTACCCGCCTTGCTCGCAACGATCGCCGCGTCGAGCGCTGCCGCATCGTGACCATCGACCGGGCCGATCACGTTCCAGCCATAGGCACGGAAACGCGCAGCAGTATCGTCGCGGAACCAGCCCTCGACGTGGCCATCGATCGATATCCCGTTGTCGTCGTAGAGGCAGACCAGCTTGTCGAGCCCCCAAACACCTGCCAGCGAACAGGCTTCGTGGCTGATGCCTTCCATCAGGCAGCCGTCGCCAAGGAACACCCAGGTCCGGTGGTCGACGACCGGAAAATCGGGACGATTGAAGCGGCTGGCCAGCAGCTTTTCGGCAAGGGCCATGCCGACTGCGTTGGTCAGACCCTGACCGAGCGGGCCGGTAGTGGTTTCGACGCCAGCGGTCATGCCAACTTCCGGGTGCCCCGGTGTGCGGCTGCCCATCTGGCGGAAATTCTTCAGGTCATCGAGGCTCAGCGGATAGCCGGTCAAGTGAAGCAGTGCATAGAGCAGCATCGAAGCGTGGCCGTTGGACAGCACGAAACGGTCGCGGTCGGCCCATGCCGGATTGGCCGGGTTGTGCTTCAGATGCTGACGCCATAACACCTGGGCCATGTCAGCCATGCCCATCGGTGCGCCGGGGTGACCCGACTTGGCCTTCTCAACCGCATCAATGGCGAGAAAGCGCAAGGTGTTGGCGATCTTGTCCGACTGTTGTTCTTTATTCATATTGTCTCCCTGGAGCTTTTTCTGCTGTCGCCGTCAGGCGCGACGCTTGGCATCCATCATGCGCATGATCATTGGCGTCAGGATCATCTGCATGGCCAGGCCCATCTTGCCGCCAGGCACGACAATGCTGTTCGGGCGCGTCATGATCGAGTCATGCAGCACCGAAAGCAGGTAGGGGAAATCGATGCCGCGCGGGTCGGCAAAACGAATCACCACCATGCTTTCATCGGCCGTCGGGATGTCGCCGGCGATGAACGGGTTGGACGTATCGACGGTTGGCACGCGCTGGAAATTGATGTGCGTGCGGGAGAACTGTGGGCAGAGGTGATTGATGTAATCAGGCATCCGACGCAACATGGTGTCGACCACCGCTTCCTGCGAATAGCCGCGCATTTTCTGGTCGCGGTGCAGCTTTTGGATCCATTCCAGATTGATGATGGGCACGACACCGATCAGCAGATCTACCTGGGCGGCGACATTGATTTTGTCGTCAGCGTAGGCGCCGTGCAGGCCTTCGTAGAACAGCATGTCGGAGTCACCATCCAGATCGGTCCATGGCGTAAAGGTGCCCGGATCCTGACCGTAGGGCTCCGCCTCGCCAGCATCGTGAAGATACTTGCGCGAGCGTCCGGTTCCCTTCTCGCCATAGCTGACGAAGAGTTGCTGCAATTCTTCGAGCAGGTTGGCTTCCGGTCCGAAATGGCTGAAGTGTCGATTACCGAGCGCCTCCTGCTCCTTCATCATGGCGCGCATGGAAAGGCGATCGTAGCGATGGAAGGAATCGCCCTCGATGATCTGCGCAGTCAACTTTTCGCGACGAAAAATATGCTTGAAGCTCTGCAGGACGGTGCTGGTGCCAGCGCCGGAAGAACCTGTGACAGCAATGATGGGGTGTTTGACGGACATGCTTATCTCCCTTGCAATTTGAAATCAGGTACGCGGCTCATTGCTGAACAGGTTGCGGTCACTGAACAACGGCGACACGAACGGTCGGTCGGTACCCGCCTCATATTCCTTGTAATAGCGTTCGACCCGTTCGACTTCGTTTTTCGAACCGAGAATTACCGGCACGCGCTGGTGCAGGTCCTCCGGCGCCACGTCGAGAATGCGGTTGCGGCCGGTGCTGGCCGCACCCCCTGCCTGCTCGATCAACATACCCATCGGATTGGCTTCATACATCAGGCGCAAACGTCCAGGCTTGCCCGGCTCCTTGCTGTCCTTGGGATACATGAAAATACCACCACGCAACAGGATGCGATGCACCTCGGCCACCAGCGAAGCAATCCAGCGCATGTTGAAATCTGCACCGCGCACACCGGTCTTTCCGGCCTTGCACTCGGCGACATAGCGCTGGATCGGCGGTTCCCAGAATCGCTCGTTGGAGGTATTGATGGCGTATTCGCGAGTATCTTCGGGAATACGGATATCCGGATGGGTGAGAATGAAGTTGCCGCTTTCACGGTCGAGCGTGAAACCGTAGGTACCGCGCCCCATGGTCAGCACCATCATGGTCGACGGGCCGTAGATAGCGTAGCCGGCAGCCACCTGTTCGTTGCCCGGGCGCAGGAAATCGCCCATTTCGGCATCGCCTGCGGTCGACCGCATCAATACCGAGAAAATCGTGCCGACCGAAACATTGATGTCGCTATTTGAAGAACCATCAAGCGGATCGAAAACGAGCAAATAACGCCCACGCGGATAGTTGTCGGGAATCGGCCACGGCTCGTCCATTTCCTCCGACGCCAAACCGGCGAGCTGGCCACCCCATTCGCAATGATGCAACATCGCCTCGTTGGTCAGCACATCGAGCTTTTTCTGCACCTCGCCCTGCACATTGGTCGAGTCCAGCGCACCGAGATAACCGCCCAGCGCGCCTTTGGCGACCATCGCGGAAATGGTCTTGACAGCCGCCGCGACGTCGATCAGCAAGGCCCCCAGATCGTTCTGGTCAGGCATGCTGCGCAACTGTTCAATGACGAACTTGGAGAGGGTGGTGCGTCCGAGCTGCATGGTGTCTCCCTTTGATTATATTTCTGCGATAGCCAACACAATAAGCCGATTCTGAATTAAGCCAAAGTAACTTTTTCTTAACTTAAGAATAATACAATGCTTAAGACCTTTCAAATCAGCCCTCCTTATCCCCACCTTCAGCAATCCTGACTTTGGCTTGCGTCAGGGCACAGGTATCTTATGCAACATGAAAAAACTACATGCGCTGATTTTTGATGTGGATGGCACGCTGGCAGATACCGAACGTGACGGCCACCGCGTCGCTTTCAATCTGGCCTTTACCGAACATGGGCTCGACTGGAACTGGGACGAGGACCTCTACGGCGAACTACTGACCGTAACCGGCGGCAAGGAGCGCATCCGTTACTTTGCCGAGCGCCACGCCCCGGATTTTATCGCCCGGCCAGATTTCCCGGCGCTGGTGGCCGCCCTGCACGCAACCAAGACCGAACATTACGTCCGGCTCGTAGACAGCGGTCAGATTCCGTTACGCCCGGGCATCGCCCGCCTGATCGACGCGGCTCGCGCCAGCAGCGTCCGCCTGGCGATCGCCACCACGACGACGCCGGAAAATGTCGCCGCGCTGCTGCGCGCGGCCATCGCGCCGGATGCGATGGACTGGTTCGAAGTAATCGGCGCCGGCGACATCGTTCCAGCAAAAAAGCCGGCGCCCGATATCTACAACTGGGTACTCGAACGACTCGGACTGGCACCCGACCAATGCCTGGCCCTGGAGGATTCCGAAAACGGACTCGCGGCCAGCCTGGGCGCTGGTATCCCGACCCTGATTACGGAAAACACCTATACCCGCGGCCAGAATTTCTCCGGTGCCCTCGCCGTACTGCCCGATCTCGACAAGGTCACGCTGAGCGACATCCAGCAACACTTAAACAAAAACTTAACTTCTTAATAAAATATTGTGACTATGATTTACATATTCACTGTTCTAATATTCTATTCAGCGCCACGGAATCAAACGACAACTCACTGAAGGGAGAAGTAAACATGGATCAATCAAACCGCTACGCCGACCTGAGCCTCAAGGAAGAAGACCTGATCAAGGGTGGTAAGCACTGCCTCGTCGCCTACAAGATGAAGCCGAAGCCCGGCTACGGTTATCTGGAAGCCGCCGCCCACTTTGCGGCCGAGTCCTCCACCGGCACCAACGTTGAAGTCTCGACGACCGACGACTTCACCAAGGGTGTGGATGCGCTGGTTTATTACATCGACGAAGCGACCGAGGACATGCGGATCGCCTACCCGATCGACCTCTTCGACCGCAACATCACTGACGGCCGCATGATGATGGTCTCGTTCCTGACCCTGATCATTGGCAACAACCAGGGCATGGGCGACATCGAGCACGGCAAGATCCACGACATCTACTTCCCCGAGCGCGTCATTCAACTGTTCGACGGCCCGTCCAAGGACATCTCCGACATGTGGCGCATCCTTGGCCGCCCGATCAAGGACGGCGGCTACATCGCCGGCACCATCATCAAGCCCAAGCTCGGCCTGCGTCCCGAACCCTTCGCCAAGGCGGCTTACCAGTTCTGGCTGGGTGGCGACTTCATCAAGAATGATGAGCCGCAAGGCAACCAGGTTTTCTGTCCGGCCAAGAAGGTTTATCCGCTGGTCTATGATGCGATGAAGCGTGCCCAGGACGAAACCGGCCAGGCCAAGCTGTTCTCCGCCAACATCACCGCCGATGACCACTATGAAATGTGCGCCCGCGCCGATTTCATCCTCGAAACCTTCGGGCCGGATGCCGACAAGGTCGCCTTCCTGGTCGACGGCTTCGTCGGTGGCCCCGGCATGATCACCACTGCCCGTCGCCAGTATCCGAACCAGTACCTGCACTACCATCGCGCCGGCCACGGCATGATCACCTCGCCGTCTGCCAAGCGCGGTTACACGGCATTCGTTCTGGCCAAGATTTCCCGTCTGCAGGGCGCCTCCGGTATCCACGTCGGAACCATGGGTTACGGCAAGATGGAAGGCGAAAACAGCGACAAGAACATCGCCTACATGATCGAGCGCGACGAGTGCCAGGGTCCGGTCTACTACCAGAAGTGGTATGGCATGAAGCCGACCACGCCGATCATCTCCGGCGGCATGAATGCCTTGCGCCTGCCCGGCTTCTTCGAGAACCTCGGCCACGGCAACGTGATCAACACCTCCGGTGGTGGCTCTTACGGCCATATCGACAGCCCGGCAGCCGGCGCGATCTCGCTGCGCCAGTCCTACGAGTGCTGGAAAGCAGGTGCCGACCCGATCGAATGGGCCAAAGAGCACAAGGAATTTGCCCGCGCCTTCGAGTCCTTCCCCGGCGATGCCGACAAGTTGTTCCCGGGCTGGCGCGAAAAGCTTGGTGTCCATAAGTAAGCTGCACGACAATAAAACCCCGCCCCGGCGGGGTTTTTTGACTGACCCCACCTGACCGTTTTCACCGGAAAAAGCCATGACCACCGACAAAGATCAATACAAGGTTCACCAAGAACCCTTCTACCAAGCCCAGGGCAAGGAAGTCGAACTGTACACGGCGGCATACGCGGCACGTCTGCCGGTAATGGTAAAAGGCCCGACCGGCTGCGGCAAATCACGCTTCATCGAATACATGGCCTGGAAGTTGGGCAAGCCGATGATCACCGTGGCCTGCAACGAAGACATGACAGCCAGCGACCTGGTCGGCCGTTACCTGCTCGAAGCCAACGGCACGCGCTGGCTCGACGGTCCGCTGACCACGGCGGCCCGCATCGGCGCCATCTGCTATCTCGATGAAATCGTCGAGGCCCGCCAGGACACGACGGTGGTCATTCACCCGTTGACCGACCACCGGCGCACGTTGCCACTCGACAAGAAGGGCGAACTGATCGAAGCGCACCCCGACTTTCAATTGGTCATTTCCTACAATCCCGGTTATCAAAGCCTGATGAAGGACCTCAAGCAGTCGACCAAGCAACGCTTCACGGCCTTCGATTTCGATTACCCGGAAGCGGCTCTAGAAACCCGGATTGTCGCCACGGAAACCGGGCTTGACGAGGCCATCGCCGCCAAGCTGGTCAAGATCGGCCAGGCCGCCCGTAATCTAAAGGGCCACGGCCTCGACGAGGGAATCTCGACCCGCCTGATCGTCTATGCCGCAACCCTGATCAAGGGCGGCGTCACACCGCAGGATGCGTGCCGCATGGCGATGGTACGCCCGATTACCGACGACGCCGACATCCGCACCACGCTCGACCACGCGATCGACGCCACCCTGGCCTAGTCCGCACCATGCCAAGCAGCGCAATGACTCACCCCGAATCCGCCGCCGAAGGCGGGAAGCCAAGCCGGCGATGACCAGCGCTCCGGTCAAGGATGCCCGCAAGCAGACGATGCTGCACCCGCAGGTCCAGGCTTACTGGCTGCAGGTCGACTGCGGTTTTCCACAGGTGGCCGACGTCTTCGAGGAATGCGTAAACGAAGCACTGACCAGTTTCTCAAAGGCACAGATCGAGCCGTATCTGGAAGCCGCTCGCGTCCTCGGCAAGTTGGGGCGCGGCCCCGAGCCGATGCTGGCTTTTCTCGAGGCATGGCCAAACGTCGTCGCGACGCTCGGCAGCGACGTATTGACGCCGGTAATGGACCTTGTCCGCGCGCTGCAAAAATCGCCGAATGGCAAAGCGATCGCCCCCTTCCTGCAAACGCTGGCCGCCGTCGCCCGGCGTCTGCAGTCCGCCGGGCAATTGCAGTTCTATCTCGATATCGCACGCGACCTGATGCTGCGCACCAGCGGCTCGATCCACGGCCACCACACCACTTTCCCCAGCCCCGGCCTGCCGGAATTCTTCGATCAGGCCCCTTTCCTGACCAATCTGCTGTCGATGGCCGGCCTCAAGAACTGGGTGGAATACGGGATTCGCAACTACGGCAATCATCCCGAGCGACAGATCGACTATTTCAAGCTACAGTCGCCTGACAGCCGCGCCGTGCTACAGCGCGAACGCCACGGCACGCTGTTCGCTGACGTCGAACGTCAGCTCGATCTCTACCTGCGCGCACTGTGGCGCGACAGCGACTTGCTCGTACCATACTCGACCGCCTTCGACGAATTGCGCAAGCCGGTCCCTTACTACGACAAACTCGGC
>Ga0209507_1000637_pt1 | contig 35555 bp, 31 predicted proteins | sample AD_UKC028_MetaG_FD_184414 | JGI IMG/M metagenome (GOLD analysis project Ga0209507, IMG submission 184414) | Active sludge microbial communities of municipal wastewater-treating anaerobic digesters from USA - AD_UKC028_MetaG (SPAdes) (version 2) | ecosystem: Engineered > Bioreactor > Anaerobic >...
ACCTGGGTGGCTGTCGGTTTAGTGTTCTTTTCTTCCATGGCGTGTGGTTTTTAATGAAACATTTTATTCTAAACCACACCTTAAATTTATAACTTTACTGGTGAACTTTATGCTGACGATTTACAGATAGGCACAGTTCGCCATTGCGGATCATGGCTTTCTGACCAGCTGCGTCCCCGTCATAAATAAGGATCACGTTTTTAGTGAACCTCAGAATTTTGGAAAGCTGATCTGCGGTCAAAGCAGTTCCGCACGGTGCCACTGTGTTTGCAATATCAAGGCTATGTAAACGGATCACATCGGTATAGCCTTCCACGATGTTGCAGCAGTTATTATCCAGAATGGATTTCCAGGCAAAATTAATTCCGTACAGGACCCTACTCTTGTGATATACTGCAGTATCCTGAGAATTAAGGTACTTGACCTGGTCACTTTTGGATTTGTACGTTCGACCTCCAAAACCAATTACCCGGCCGGTCTGGTTGAAAATCGGGAAAATGATCCTTTCCCGGAAGTAATCATAGATCTTACCATTTTTTTCTGATCTTCGGCAGATAATGGATTTTAAGATCATCTCTTCACTGAAACCGGCATCTTGGGCTGCCTTGTAAAGATCGGCCCAGGACTCTGAGGCAATGCCGATTTTAAATTGAATCGACTCCTCGGATGGAATCCGGTTTTTGATGTATTGAACTGCATCGGAGAATTCCTGGTTGACTTCCGCGTTTATAAAGTGTTGGTGAAACCAGTTTGCAGCGAACTCATTCAGGATCAAATATTGTTCTTGTGACTCGTGCTCCTCGTTAGCCTTTTGATCACCATCATCGGTAATCTGAATATTGTACATGTCAGCAATATGATGTACGGCTTCAGGGAATGATTTCCGGTGATATTCCATAATGAAGTTGATACCGTTTCCGGATTTGCCGCACCCAAAGCATTTGTAGATGTTTTTGCCAGGATGAACGGAAAAGGAAGGCGATTTCTCAGAATGGAATGGGCAAAGACCAAAAAGGTTGTTTCCTCTTTTTTGAAGGCTTACCACCTGAGCAACGACATCTTCAATTGATAAAGCATCTAAAACGAGTTGTATCTGATTCTTGGGTATCATACAAAAAAGGTGATGACAAAAATTATAATGCGCTTATTTTTACCAAGCAGACGTCTTGCACTTCCAGCAGCTGATGAAATCATGCCGGATTACTTTCGCAATCTCAGGTAATAGTGGAACTTGCATCACTAAGATATATCTTAGTGACACAAGTACCTGCGTCTGAGAAAGAGCTCTATCCGGCTTTATATAAATTATGGTCATAGGGAACATTATTTAGTAAGTTCCTTGATTTTGTTTGATCTTATTTTTTGGTAAGTCCTCTGTTCTTCTGCCAAATTTATCGCTTCATCAATGATCATCTGGTTTCTCCTATAACCGCACAAGACCTTATCAACTAATGATTTACTCTTTTTAGTCCGGGCAGCAATCATTTTTGAAGCATTTATAGGCAGAGCCTTTCTGAGTTTTTTCAAAGAATCTATATCCATATCGCAAAAAAAACTTGGTATGTGAAAAAAATGTGATAAATTTGTGACCTTCAAGTGCGAAGCAAAGCTAAAGTATATTAAAGGACTCCAAAAGACAAAAATTAGCTTTGTTGATAAGTTTATTGGGTAACTATTCGATATGGATTACCAAAAAATCAAAGAAGCCCTTGCTGCAAGGAATATCAGCATCAAACGATTTGCCGAAGAGAAATTAGGCATGACGGAAGCTGGTTTTCATCAGGCAATGAAAAATAATACCTTGAAAGTCAGGGATCTGGAAAGGATATGCGAGCTTCTTGATTTAAAAGTATGGTATTGGTACAGCGAAGATATCCAGGAATTCTTCGATGAAAGCCACTATCAGAGACGCGAAAACGAAAAACTAAGAGAGGAGCTTATCGCTACCCAGTCAAAGGCCATTGAGCTTTTAGAAAACGAAATTAAAAGGGTGCGGTTGGAATTGATGGAAGCAAAAGTAATACTATCCAATCAGGGAACTGGAAAAGTGAAGGTAATAGGAAAGTTGGCTGGTCAAGTGAAAAGGATTAAAAGTCCCCGGCAAAAAGATTTGGCCAATTAGTAAAATTGAATTTTTTAATGGTAGAGCCTCAACGACTGATCCGGGACAAAAACTGGGAAAAAATCGAGACAAAAAGTACGGAAAATGAAGGAGGAGAATAAAAATTTCGAGTATTTCCCGTGTCATAGGAGGGACAAAATGAGGCTTAATATGTAGGATTTAACATATATAATACGATGAAATTCAGCACCTTACATCGTGGGAGAGGCACTTGTCAGAATCCCCCTCTCTCCGCGAAGCGGGTGTGAGTGTGGAAGTGTGAGTGTGAGTGTGGGTGGAAATTTTCAATGTTCGATGTTCAATGTTCAATGTTCGATGTTCGATTTTGAAAAGTTAGAAGTTTATCAGGTAGTAAAAAATCAGAATGTCAAGGCTTTAACGTATTTAACCAAAGCCACCGATCTGGATTTTTATATCAGGGATCAATGGAAACGTGCATCCCTGAGCATCCTTACAAATCTGGCGGAAGGGACAGGAAGGATGAGTACACAGGATAAGAAGCATTATTACACGATGGCGCGGGGATCTGTTTTCGAATGCACCGCCATTCTTGACCTGCTGCACGAGATGAAATTAGTGGAAGATACGTTTTACGAAGATATCTACAGCGGTTACGAACAGTGCTCAAAGATGCTGCTGGCCATGTACCGGAGTATGGATAAACAGTGATCAGTCAGCAGTCAACAGTCAACAGTCAGCAGTCAACATAAAATTTTATAATATTCACACTCACACCCACACCAACACCCACACCCACTTCGGGGTATAGCGTAGTCCGGTTAGCGCGCCTGCTTTGGGAGCAGGAGGCCGCAGGTTCAAATCCTGCTACCCCGACAGACAGAACCCTGAAATAACAAAGCTTTCAGGGTTTTTCTTTTTCTCAGAACATATGCAGATTACCTGCAGTTTAAAATAGGTTTAAACCTTCCATCTAATAATTCTCGTATCCGCCTGTGTATTCTTTGGAAATATTCAGGGTAATTTCTACCTTGGCGACTGCTTTATTATCGCCCGAACATTAATGAAATCTGAACACCTGTCGATGAGAATGTATTGAGTAAAAGGTCATGGAATACAATATATTACAATGGTTCGAGGATTTACTGAATGATAAGTTTGCCTCGTTCAGGAATGATTATGTAACCTGTGCTGATTTAAACGACAAGGCAGAACCATGGCCTCCGCCTGAATATCATGAATCAACAAATAGTCGAACATATTATCAGGAATCATTTCCATTTGGTTCTGCTGAAAAAAAGGAAGATAACTGGGTCGAGTTTACGATTAATGAATTAGATAGAAGTCTTCGCATAACAAAACGAGAAATTAAGGAGTACATTATCGATGATGAACTGTCACCAGATGTTGAAAAGCTGGATAAATTAAAAGCATTAAAAATACAGAGCATCATTCTCAGGAAAAAAAGTAATGAACTGGAAGTTGGGGACTACTTGACAGAATTAATAGTGGTTACCTGCAAAAAGAATATCACCTACCTGAAGGAATTTATCAATGACAAGTACCTGGACCTATTGCAAAGGGTACCTCCAAGAGGGAAGCAGTATTCTTACCCGTTGCGGAACATACATATAGCGTATAAAGATGTTAAGAAAGTATGGGAAAAGCTCAACGGGGATGGGTACATTATTTCTGATGATTTTGATGATTTCATAGAGATTTTCTATAGGCAAGACCAGCCTGTTCAGAACAAAGTCATTTGGAATGGACTCCTTGGAGAATTGAAGCTATTTGTCACTCTTCTTTATGAAAAATCACTGATAGATCCCAGAGTAAATTCTGGTCAAAAGTGGAAAATTGCCGCGAACTGTTTCGAGCTGACCGATGGAAGAGTCCTGGACCCAATCAAGTTCCGTGGGCAAAAATTACCAAAGAATCAGAAACCTATTACAGATATTATCGAAATGCTCAAAACTGCTCTCGGGCTGGAAAAGAGTCGCAGAAAGTGAGTACAAATCCTCAGCCACAAAGCTACAACTGAGCGCCCTCTACATTTTACATACTGACCGATTCGAATTTGATCAGACTTGATTCCTTGTGACCAAGGTCCCACAATGTTTTTCGCAACTCTACAACTCTACATTTTACTCTACATTATTAAAAATCAACTGATTAAATTTGGTCAGTTTTGGCCAGTGTTGTAATTTTATTGCTCGAAACATCCAATTTAAATTTAAACACTATGCCGTACTATTTAATTGAAGATGAGATTGTTCAACGCATCGAGCAGAAGCTGGACCTGTTAATCGATACCAGGAAAGCATCGAGCGAGGTGGCAGTCAGAACAAAGCCCTACACAATCCCTGAGATCTGCGAGATATTCGGTGTGTGCAAGCGAACGGTCCATAACTGGGTCAACGCGGGCCTACTGCCGCCGATGCATATCGGCCGCAGAGCTTACTTCCGCACCCAGGACGTGGAAAGATTGGCGAACGGGCAAAGACGGAAGTTTAACACCAACAAGGAAAGAAAATGACTATGTCTACATCAATGATTGTTACAACAAGGAGTGACACTGTGAATGGCGGTCAATTCAGCTATTTCAACCGCCCGATAACGAACACCCACCCATCACGGATCATGGATCTTGCAGTGGTCCATGAGCTTATCATCGGTCCTGCTTTCAGGGAAGCGACCGAAAGACTGCGACAATTACCAACTGGAAGCAAGGAACGTGGGGATTTCAAAGCGGCTCATTTCGACAGCTCTACATTTAGCGGTACGTTCAGCCGACGCCAGAAAGACTGTCTGATTTGCCATTCGGGGCTGCTGACCCTGGATTTTGATGATATATCGGATCCATCTGAACTGAAGCATCAGCTATCGGCGGATCTTTATTTTACAAATGGATTACTGTACATCTCCCCATCAGGGAAAGGGCTGAAATGGATCATTCACATTGATATAAGTGAATACTCCCATGAGAACTGGTTCGATGCCGTGGCAAACTACATTTTTTCGACCTATGGCTATGAAGCAGATCGCACAGGTCGTGACGTGTGCCGCGCCAGTTTCCTGTGCCATGATCCCGATGCAATCCTTACAACAGATCCACCGACGATGGACTTCGATCCCAGTGATTGGCTCCCAAAACCGCACGAATACGTCTATGCGATACGGAATTATGATCCTGACACATATAACAACGTTGAGGCCCTGGTCAGAGAAATTGAAGAGAAGCAGACCGACCTGACCCAGACTTACAGGGATTGGATCACCATCGGTTTTGCTCTTTCGGACGAGTTCAAGGAGTCTGGCAGACCCCTTTTCCATCGGCTGAGTAGGTTTTATCCTGGTTATGATTATTTGGCTTGCGATAAACAGTATTCCTACCTTCTCAGATCGAGCGGAAGCGGTGTCACCATCCGTAGCTTGTTTTACCTGGCACTGAACGCTGGGGTGTCGCTGAGGCTCAGCCATTCAATTACGGGACCTACGGGAGCCACCGTAATGTCAGATATCACCTATATGTCAGTTACTGCAATGGTTACGGGTATTTACGGATTTACGGGAATTACGCAACTCGTTCCACTACCAATGCCTGTCAGTAGGGAGAAAGAGATTCTTGATACCCCGACTTTCGATCCTTCAATCTTTAATGACCTGCCTGGAATCCTATCGGAGTTGAACACGATGGATCTCAGAACAAGGGAAAGAGATATATGCCTTCTGGGATCTCTGGGAGTGATGAGTGCCTGCTTACAGAACGTTTATACCTCCCACGACGGCTGTAAGTTTTACCCCAATCTTTATTTTTTTGTAGTCGCCCCCGCTTCAGCTGGTAAAGGCAAACTGAACCTTTGCCAGAGCCTTGGTCATTTCATCGATGAAGAACGCAGAAACGGTTCTATGTACAATGGGGGGCTAGGACAATTATTTCTACCCGCCAATACAAGCTCTGCAGGACTGATCAAGCTGCTGGATGCCAATAAAGAATCGGGTTGCATCATGTTTGAATCCGAAATAGATACATTAACCACAACATTAAAACAAGACTGGGGAAATTATAGTGATATCCTGCGGAAGGCATGGCACCACGAAAAAATTTACCAATTTAGAAGAACTGGGAATGAAAGCCTAGTGACAGACTCTCCTCGATTATCTGTTGTTATGGCAGGAACTCCCAGACAGTACCTTGACCTTTTCAGCAACGCTGAAAACGGATTGTTCAGCCGAGTGGGAAATTATTTGTTTGATATTGATCTTGAATGGAGAAGCGACCTCAGCGAGAATGACAGTGATTTCTTGGACGATAGGTTTAAAAATATGGGCGAGATCCTTAGCGAACAGTACCGTAAAATGACAGAGCTTCCCGAAGTGAGGTTTTCATTTACCGATCATCAGATAGCTTTGAGAGAAGCCTTCTTCAAAGACAGGAAACTCTCCTCCTATGAACTGGTCGGTGATGATATTTTAGCATCAATCCACCGTATGGCAATTATTTTCAAGCGGATCACAATGATCCTGGCCTTTGAAAGAGAAGCCAGCCTGGATCGATACCCGAACAAACTAGTCTGTTCCGACCTGGATTTCGAAATAGCAATGTCTCTCATTGAAGTACTGATTGATCATGCAGAAAGGGCTGTGATGATGTTTCCCGAGCATCGGGTACCTATCAGGAGTAACAAGAAGGATGTACTTCTTGACAGATTACCAAGGGAATTTGACCGTCAGAAATATATCGCAGTGGCACAAGCCCTGGGTATCAGAGAGCGGACAGCGGAGGGGTACATACAAGATTTCGCTGAAGAGGGGAAGAAGCTGATTCGTGTGGAGCGGGGCCTATATCGGAAACTATAAAGGCAGAAGGAAAGAGCAGCGTAAATGCGTAAATACGTAATTATATAAGCAGTCATAGGATTACAGCGTTGATTATTAATATCTTAACTTACATATCATGAAAGAGAAATCAAACGGTAGTCAGAACGATTGGCCGTCAAAAGAACAACTAAAGGAATGGCTGCGAGCGGCACGCCGATATGAGAAACAAATTGAAGGTCGGCGGGGGCTATATTTGTCCCAGGAGTTTCATAAAGAGTGCTGTGAGCAGGAAGGCACGAGGATCCTACTGGAAAAAATCAACACATATCAGTATGTTGATAACATCTATTTAATGGATACTCAGTGGTGGGAAATAAATCAAATTGGAGACGAATGTGTCTTAAGCCTTCAGAATCCAAATGGCCGCACCCTCCTCAGTGAAGTTATTCCAGAGATCTATGCTGAGTGTACATTTTACATTGTTGTTGACTTTGGCGTCATCAGGTACGCCAAGGAATCGGAATCAAAAGGGAATGCATAGATTGAGAATCTGACTTGAATACAAGGGCCATGGCGAATTTCAGTCATGGCCTTTTGTTTTGTAGGTCAAAGGCATCCCTTCCACCCCTACTCCACCAACGCCTTCAGCAGGCAATCCTTCAAATCGGTGTAAAACTGGATGTTGATCTTTGCGATCATCTCGTCGGACAGGTCATTGAGCTGTTTGCGGGCATTGACTGGGATGAGTAGCGTTTTGGCCCCCTTTTCGATGGCCAGCTCAGCTACATTCACAGCATTGTACAACAGATCGAGCGACCCCCCCAAATTCAGGGATCCAACGATTGCCAGCCCCCCTTTGATGTGCTTTTCGATCAATGAGCTGCACAGGGACACCAGCACGGGCATACCGATGCCTGCCCCATTTCTGGCAGTATCGAAGGATCGTAATTGGATTGAAAATTCATGGGAACGGGGATCACGGTCGCCCACCAGCTCTTTATATTTGCTGTATAGGTTCTGCTCGGCATACCGCACGCTTTCGGAGAACGGGGCGGGTGTAGGTTTGTTCAAGATCTTCACCCCGCTGCCGGGTCCAATATTCACTTCAATCTTATACAATCCCGCGTTCTCATCCATTCCTCCCATGCCCAGTGCCCAGACCTGGCCTGGCGGTAACGGATCTTCAGAAATGGTGTGTTCACTATGCAGCTCTGGCGTTGTGACGAAGGTTTCCACGCCTTCCTCCCCTATACGGTAGCTGAAATGAGTATTACGGAACTCGGCGGAACCGATCCGCTTTTGTTGTTCCTTTACACGCCTGCGATACTCCATGGCCACTTTTACTGCCCATTCCAGCATTTCATCAGGTATGGGTGCTTCTGGATTGGGCTGCATCAGTTTTACCAATCCGTTCACGGTCTTTTGTGTGGCGGAGACATCCCTGCCGCTCAATGCACCGCCAAAGGTCATACGTGGCAGGATCTGGGTTGTGCGGCTGGTGTTCCGTAGCCGTGACCAGCATTCTGCCAAAAAATCGCTCACCAGCCCGAAATGATCCGTAAAGTAACTTTTATTGAGTTTCGGAAAATCCCAACCTGGCGTGTAAGCGTGTATCCTGTCCATGAATGCCGTATCATCACGCATTTCGGGAGGCATAGGGCCAAAAAGATGACTGATTCGTTGCTGGTGCTCCACGTCTACATCAAAATTACCAACCATAACAACGCTCCCGTCCGCACGGATAGGCTCCTTGCCTCGGCTGAACTCACCGCTCTCCATGTATCCTTTCATGATGTTGACGCCGTCCTTCTGATCGAAAGATACGCCTGATATTTCATCAAAACAGACGACGTCGTACTTACAAACGAGTCCCCGTTCGCCTGATCCCATGTTCACGAACATCTTGGCGACTGTGGTCTTTCCCCCCGATACGAGGTGGGAATAGGGAGATATCTGCTGATAGATATGGCTCTTGCCTGTACCTCTGGGACCCAGCTCGACCATATTGTAGTTCCTTTCCACAAAGGGAACCATGCGGACAAACAGGACATTTTTTGCTTTATCCGTCAAAGCAGACGGCTCCATGCCGATGCTGCGCAACAGGAAATCCTGCCACTCCTCCCAGGTGAATTGTTCTCTGCCTTGATATAAGATGTCCAACACATTTCTTTTTGACAACTGAATGGGCCGCAGCGATTGAATGCCAAAAGGCCGCCCCCTGTTCTCCTGGGCGATGGCAGCATCGTACTCCAGGTCGATCTCTGCATAGAAACCACCCGTCAGCATACGGTCATTTTCGTTTACTAGCTCCACATTTATGCGGACATCATTGAGCATAAGGCTGGGTAAATGAGCTACATAGGAATCCGTCCTGGCATCCAGGCGGGCAGTGATGATGTCGATGATCTTGATGGAACCTTTTTCCCTGGCTTTGGATTTGAAGTATTCTTCCTCCCCTGTCTTCACTGTCCTGTCGGAAAGCTGCCGCTTGACGATTTCCAGGCCTTCTGCGATCTCATCGGGATCGGTGGTGGCACAGTAACGCCCCAGCAGAAATTCGATGACATAGGTCGGGACGGGGAACTGCTTACGAAACTGATCCAGCAGGTCCTTCTTTACGATGTAGCCCTCGAAAGCCTTTGCGGCAATCTGGTCGACTTTATCCATTTGTATCATGATGGAATGTTTTTTATTCACCTATTATGGTCTGTTGCTTTTCCAGTACAACACCCTTTGGATCCGTCACTACCGCAAATGCCGATGTGTTCTCCAGGGCACTGTCCTCAACAAACAAAGTAACTTTGCCATCCCCAGGCAATTCTTTGGACCTGCTTATAGCGGAGGTTTCATCCGTGAATTTATTCCTCAACTCGATCCTATAGCCTTCCTTTACGCCTTTCACATCGATAGTACATCGTAATCCTGTCCATTTGATGTCCATGGTGATCTTCTGCAGGGCGACTGCCTCTGATTCGATGGTCATCACGGGTACCAGACACTCCTGCAGGGATATGCCCCCATGGGCATATTCGTTATTTGCCTTGAAGAATGCAATCCCTGGTGCATAGGCGATCATATACATCGTATTCCAGAACCAGGGTAAATGCAGCAGGTTGGATGGAGCTCCCTCCTTGAGCAGGGCACAACGGCCCCAGCGGGTTTCGATATGGTCTTTCGGTAAGTTTTCCTTGGGCATACCACCTGGCACCAGTAACCAGCCGTGATCCGTGACGATCGTGATCTTTTTAAATCCTGCAGCGAACAGATCCTGCACCTTTTCCTCTATCAGGGCGAACAACTCCTGTATGCGATGAACCAGGCCAGCCTGCTCCTGGTGGCCATACTGATCGACCTTGCCGATCTCGATCCAGCATTTCTGTTCGCCATGGAGTTCACCGATACCTGCCGTACATTTATATCCCAGATGATCCATCTCAGCCTCAAACTGGTGGGGATTCAGTTCTTTCTTCTCCAGGGTCTGCGGGCGGAACTCATTCCATTCGCTTTCAAAGGAGATCCTATCCGCTACGGGTGAAAAGGCAGGCTTGCAGGTCGGGGTCAGACTGGGCAGCGATGTCCAGCGGGTGGCAACCGTGATCTTGAATTTCTTCTTCTGCATTTGCTCTGCCCAGCTTTGGGCGATATCGTAACGGAACGCGTCCACAAACAACAGGCAGGTGCTTTCTTCCTTTTGTGGTTTGATGGCTGTGAAAATGCTGCTGTCACCACTGACCAGCTCCTGGAATTTACGGGTGATCCTCTCTAGCCATGGAGTATAGATGACCGAGAGAACCATTGTTACCGTACGCATCTCTTTCTCTGATCGGGCTTCTGCCAGAGCATGGATCGCAGTCAGGTCAACCTGATATCCCCTGTTTTCGTAGTATTCCTTCAAAACATCAATGGAAAGGGCATTGTAAGGTTCTTCCACCCTCAGGCAAAGTTCCTTCAGGTATTTCAAGGAAAGGGCGAGGTTTGCCTTACCCAGGGATGCCCATACCCAGCTGCGGCGCTTGCCGTGCTGCTGCTCCAGGTCTTTGATCCTGCTAATCGCCTTGGCTTGCGGAAGCTTTCCGATAGTTTCAAATTCGCCACGAAGGTCGTCTTCCATTCCCTCGTTGACCTGTGGCCAGCTATCTTCAGGGACTTCAAACAATCCGCCCAATCCTGTATCCTGTGGTTTGGCCAGACGCAGGTATTCTTCGATCTCGGGGTATTTCTCAGGTGCCTGTGCGTAAAAGTTCCACACCGCCTGCCAGTGATCCCGCTTCATACCCAGCTTTTCTGCTATCGTAACAATATTCTTGGGATTGGGATCAAAGCCATAGTTCTGTTGGCAGATTTTGGTAAACACAGATTGCCGATCCGTGTCCAGAGTCTGTATGAAATCATCTCCTTTGCACATCCATTCCAGGATACTGTGCAACACATTGGGGAAAAGGAGCAGATGCAGGAACTCGGCATTGACCAGTGCAGGGTACTGAATGTTGGGTTCTTCCATGATCTTTGGCAGTGCCTCCAGCAGAGCATACCTGGTGGCATTATCAGGTGCGACCTCCAATCCCATCCCATCTTCTTTGTTCTGCAAGAAGGCACCGACGGTCCATTCCTTACCATTGCGGTGCGTCCAGATCACTCCCGTGTACTGGTATTCCATCAGGGGAGCAAGCTGCGGATCGGCATTGGCCAAGTCCTTCAAATCAGCCTTGGAAATGGACGGCAGGTAAATGATGGGTGTCAATACAGGATCCCAGTCGGCTTCGGGCAGCGTACTTGCCACCATGCACTTGAGCCAGATGGCAGGGCCTGTCTTGGTCTCAGGCTGATAGCTTCCGTGCACCAGCAGCTCAGGCATCTCCGCCTGCAAATGCGGGATGATGGCCTTCCATTGCTGCTCGGGATCAGGCCATAGGATGACAGCAGGTCGTATGAAGTTCCCGCTGTCGTAATGGGCTGCCTCTCGGAGGCTAGTAATTAATTTATACTTTAAGTTTGTTGCCATATTATAAGTCTATGATTCACTCCCCTTTTTAGGGTTGATTATATTATTCAAATCTTGATCATTAAGCAAGTTTGCAATTAATGATCTGATCTTTCGAGCTTTTAAAAATGCATCAGCAAATCCTGGATTTCCCATATCCAATTTTTCCATTAGAGCTGTTTCTACTCGTAACATTGTATTTAATCCACTTATTTTAGCAGTTAGCTCCATTGATTTGACTTGGTCTGACAATGCTCTCTCAGAGTTCTGTTGAGCGATAGTACTTTTTTGCATTTCTTCCCGTGTCGCCTTTAACTCTTGTCTTTGGAGTTCAAGTTCTTTTTTTTGCTGATATACGGTAAAAATCACACCACCCAATGCTAAACCTGAAAACAGTGTATTTAAGATGCCAAATGAATCGCCAAAAGCACCCGCATTAACATTATCCTGAAATGTGAATAAACCAATAATTAAGTAGACAAACCAAATAATAAATATTGTTACAAATAAGATAATCAGACCTCGTAAATTATCATTTTTTTTCATAGTGACACTATTTATCAAGTTATGTCATTTATTGCCACAAATTTTAAAACGAACTCGTTATCTCATCTATTTAGGAGGTTGTTTTCCTCGCTTTCCGCTTCACCTCACTGGTCAAATGCTCAATCACCTTACCGTTGGCATCCCTTAGCTTGTTCTTCTCTGGAAGATCCTCATAGCGATTGAATCGGTCTTCTCCCCAGTATGACCCTGAAGGATTCTTCCCACGGTCTTTCTCCCATTTGATGGAGGTAGGGTTTTTTCTAAGGACACCAGCCTGCATGAAAGGGTAAATGTTCAACCGCACCCCGTCGTTCAGGTCAGGCTCCCAGCCGATGGGCTGTTCATGCAAGGACTTCCAGCGGACAAAGATATCGTAGGGTGGTTCCCCCTGCAGGATCAGCTCCAGCTTTTCCTTGAGTTGCCTGGCGGCCATCAGCAGACCTTCCGCACCGCTCTCTCCATCCTTGACCTTCAGTTCACATTGTCTGATCCAATCGTTCAGGTAGGTGTAAATAAGCTTCTTCAGTCGGTCCTGGTTCAATTTGTGATAATTTACAAGGGCTCCGAATCCATCTTTACGCCCATCCCAGATATGCCAGATGAACGGACGGTTCTGAAACACCTTACAATGCTGAATGAAAAACTCATCCCGCAGCCACTGTTCCAGGTCACCTTTAGTTGAACCTTCCTTATTGAGCAGTTCAGCGATGGTATTGTTTCCCCAGTCAATGCCCCATACCTCTTTGATATAATCCCGAAGGCGTTCCGAGGCTGGTTTCTCTCCATTCACGGGTGGGATACAGACGATACCATCGTCATCGGCAAGGTGGTTGAATGCTTTGATCTGGGCGATGTACTGTTTGGATTCATCGGCAAGCTCCATTTCCTTATCGTTTTCTGCGGGCCAATGATATCCTAAAAGTCTTGCTAAGGCTACCTGTAATGGATTCTCACTAATCATAGGATGTCCATGAAACAACCATTGCGAAGGATCTTTACTATAGGGCTTTGGCAGACCGTTGGGATACTTTTCATAAGATACTTTTTGCCAATATGATAAATCAAACGGAACTTTAACTAGTGTTGAGTTTGCTACTTGTGTCTTTTGATTTATTTTTCGTATTTCAGTATAATATTCACTACTCGAAATATATGTGTAAATAGCTGCAAGATTTGAGTCATCCTTAGGAAGTATTACGGCTACACTATTATCAAAGATTTGGCCAATATATAAAGAGGAAGGCAATTTCCCCATCCATGCACATGCAATGCCTTTCTTACCCCAAGCTTGTTTCCCTGCCATCCAAGCTACTGTTCTAGTTTCATTAGGATCATCTTCAATTTGTTTAATTAGTTTACCAAAATCATTATTGTACTCCCTTTTATAACTAACATAATTATATCCTGAGTAAAGAGAAAAACCATCAGGACTACTTGAATGATAGTTCCATAAAATCATTTTTATAATTTCCCAAAACTTCAATCTAAATCTTTCAATATCCAAAGTGTGGGATCCTTGTAATGCGTCAGCATACTTACTGAGTAAATCAATTTTGCTGATATTTAATTTAAAAGTTATCACATTGTCAGGGTTCATCAACTGGTTTTCTTGATTTACCAGTAAGAAAGAAGAAGACTTAATTATTTCTTTTTTCTCACTAGCGTATATTGGCCTCTCTCCTCGGTTATTTGCTGCAGTAATCGCAAGAAATGCATCCGTTTTTTTTGGTGACCTTTTACTTAATGCAACAAGTGCTGCAAAACCACCCGCAGCTTCAGTATTTTCAAAAGCATGCTCTCCCAGCCTAATAATAAAGTTAATTGACTTTGTTTTTAATATCCTTTCTCTATATTTTTTATATGTTTTAAGAAATAGCCAATTATGAGGGACAACAGAAGAAATTACTCCATAGGTTATTGAGGTTTGATATAATCTTTCTAAAAAAATTGTTGCTAACTCACCTTTGGCATCTGGATAATTTTGTGATGCATATTTAGAAAGAATTTTATCAAATTTCTTCTTGCCAAGATAAGGTACGTTAGTTATTTGTAAGTAATATTTTTTAGTCAAGAGTCTACCCGCCTTTGCGATGCCAGCCGCCATCACACCTCTTTCGAGTTGCTCAGTATCATCTTCGCTTTCCAAGGCTTCGTTAAGCACTAATTGCAATTCTTTAAAACTAGCGTTAAATGCATCTATTTTAATGGTAGTAGGATCGAGTAGGCTGCCCAGCTCAGGTGCGAGTTGAAAATAATCGTACAGCACTGCCATGCCATTCTCCATCCGTGCCCTTTGAACAGAATCTCTGACATTGCTGACCAGTTTAACCCAATCCTCTCTCCTCCCCTTTGGTGCGATACCGCTGCAGGCCAGGTTCATTTCAGGTAGCTGCAGATGCTGCCCGCAGAATTTCCATGCAGTCAGAGCAAGGTTGAAAGCTGCAATCTGTGTACAGCGGGGATCAATTTCCAAACCATAGAGGTTTTCAGCAATCACCCTTCGCGTGGCATCCTCCTTGGATATACCTTCTTCAAACATCCTGAGCGGAGTCATCACCTGGAAAAGCTCGATGATAAAATGCCCTGAGCCCATACACGGATCGAGTGCCGTCACTTCGGCAGTCGTATCTGGCCAGCCATCAAATCCACCTGCAGCAGGTTTCCCATCATCCAGGAACCGCAGATACTCAAAATTGACAGGTGGTTTCACTCCTGGGTGGCGACTTACCCACCAGGCACCGATGGTATTGTCGATGAGGAAATGAACCATGTACGATTCAGTAAAGAGCTGGGTAACTGCAGGTAACCGCTTGCCATCAATCTTATCACCACTGGCATTTATGGCTGCTTTCGCTTCCGTCTGCCAGAACTGGTACACCCATCCGAGACTGTCGCTGGCAAGGAAGATACCTTCTTCAATGCCGTCCAGCAGCTGTTCTAGAGCAAGTCTGTCCTCAGTGGCAAACTCCACCTGCATCAGGGGATCCTCAGGGCGGAAGATGGCAGGTAACATATGCGAGGCATAGCTGGCAGCGGCAGTCCACTTATCGGTGTGGCCCTCTGCAACAGCAAACTCGGCACATTCATCCAATGAAACAGCAACACCATGTTCTGGGTGGATCAACAGGTGATTTGCCTCAAGGAACCGTGCAAACAGCATCTTGTGCCAGTACTCGTATGCCAGTTCATAGCTCAGGTTGGCGATCTCCTGCGTTCCATTTCTGATCTCATCGCCCACCAGCCTGCCTTTGGCACGGAGCCTGTTTCGCAAAGCACGTTTACTGGCATCCATGTGCGAAAACGATTCAGTCTGATCAACCGCCAGGTTTTTCAAAGCTTTGACGGCGCCCTGTTCTGCCAACCTGCGGGCTTTGATGACCGCACTTTCCAGGGATCTGCGCTGGGTGGAATTTAATGTCGCCATATCATTTCAGTATTACGTCTCCTTCACTTAACATATCTTTTATTTCATGCTTCAAATCATCCAGGTACGCATTCAGCTCGGCTTCATTGTGGATCGTCGTTTTGGGTAACGTAAAATACTTTGCTTTTGGTGCCGATATTTCGATAGCCTGGTCCACAGCCCCCTGAAATTTGCTGGGTAATGCCTCCACCTTATCCTTCCAGGCATCCAGCGAAATCTTCGTCAGTTGAGCAAACAGCTCATTGGCATCATAGGTCCTTATTTCGGGTTTGGCCAGCAGCTGCTGTCTGACCAGGACATCATGCTTTTGCTCAGGCGACAGTTTGATGAAATATTCATTCGACTGCAGCAGGGGCATCCGTTCATCATAAATGGCATTGTATTCATTCTTGAGCCTGTTCAGCTCATTGCGCAGGTATTCAGTAAGCCTGTTCAGGGGACTCTGTATGGGATCGGGTTCTGCCAGGATAAGGCGTTCGTTCCGAATGGCATTGATCTCTTCTTTTATGCCTTTGGCCTCTTCACCTTCAAGGACAAAACGGCTCAAGCTGACCAGCAGCCGCCATTCAGGTATGCGTCTTTCTATTGTGTCCGCATCCCGTTTCCAATGTTCATAATCCAAACGAAGCTGATCGGCATTGTCAATAATGCCAAGCAGGCGTTCATTACCATCCAAATTCTGCAGATCTACGATCAGCCTGGTATCCACAAATTCAGGCATAGGCGCATCACCATAAATGCTGTCAGCCAGTTTATTCAATTTCTGAAGAAATTCAAGGGAACATTTGAGCTCATCGCCTGGCTTGCAGTTGGCACCCGCCTCCTGGTAAAGTTTACGGATCTGGACCTTCTGGGCAGTGGAAAGTGTCAGGGCTTCCACTTTAAAATAAGCCTGGGCGATGGTCTTCTGGTTCAGGTTGGGTTCGGGTGTTGAAAGATGTCCCGTCAATTTCAGGATCACCAGCATCGTATCAATGGCATCCTGTGACCATCCATACGGTTCACTGTTAAAGTGGTTCCTGATGTCTTTGCCAGACTTGCCTGAATGACCAATAAAGGCAGTCATGTCCGTTGCCATGGGGTGCTCTTTGGGCTCACTGTTGAATTTCAATGCTTGGAGTGCCTGTGTATCGCCAATCAATACTCGCTTCAGGGCCTTGTCCCAATCCTCATAGTCAGCCAGCCTGAACTTCGGGAACTGCCGAATGGTGATGGATTCAAGCGCTTTTTTGACATTTCCTTCCAGGTCAGCTTCATCGATCAGTGCCCCGCCTGCCAGGTATACCTTTGCCTGATTGCAGATTTCCTCCACGATTTTGTCCACTTCGATTCCTGCCATCTTCTTTCGGGTATCCATGCTTTTCTTCACCATCAATCCTTCTGGGGTAGCAGGCGTGCCCTTCTTATCAATCGTTTCATTCGCTGCCAGAAATTTAATGATCTCTCGTTTGACCTCCTGGTCTTTTACCTTTGAAAGATAAAGATAGCCCAGTGGCTCATCCGTTCCCTCGGCTCTGATCTCATCCAGCAGTGTGTTTTCATTCTCTATCCAGCCGTCACGGATCCACAGGTTGAGCTTATCGGTGACGGGAGGTCTGGTGTCGCCTGAATATAACAGGAAATCCCGTCGTATTTTGGACTTCCCCTGTTGAAAATAAGTTGAACTGAGCTTTCCCTTGAGAGCTGCCAATATCTTTGATCGCCTTTGTTCATAAAGTTTCGCGTCATCGTTGCGGATCTTACTTGCCTGGTTGGTAAACTCCTGTTCCCACTCCGAGCCGATCCTGGTCTGCAGCCTGAACTCGTCCTCCACAGGGATCAGGTACTTATCCTTGTTGGCCAGTTCCTCAATGAGCAGTCCGATTCGGTTGCGGAATATATCCGTAGCCACATTCAGGTTGTCGATCATCAGGTCAGCGATCGTTTTCTTATCTGACCTCAGTTTGAACTTTGTCGTTTCTTTGGGTAACAGATCGATCAAAAAGACGATCGCCAGTATGCGGGCCTTCAGTTTACCGTCTTCCCCTTTGGCAGCAAGTTCTTCGATCATATTGCTTTGTTCATTCAGTAAAAGGGCATTCTGGATCAGCTGCTGTTTCTTCTGTTTAAAGATGAAATCGGCAGCAATGACCTCTCCCAGTGACTTGTTTGCAACGGATTTGATGCTTTCATCCACGATACGCAGCTGACTGCGAAGTTGACCCGAGGTGCCTGCCACATCGATGGCCTGCAGTACCTTCTTCCAGAACTTCCGAGTAGAGGGAAGGATGGGATAATCCGCCACCAGGATCTGTTTGTCGTCCTGAGTGAACCCATAATCGGTACCCTCCAGCAGTCTGGATATCTCCCCAATGGAGCTTTCTATCTTTCCAGTGATGGGAGCATGGGCTGTAGGCTTCTTCTCCAGGACGGTCTTTCGGGTCACAGTTTCAACATCTTTGTCGGACAGGGGTACGTTTACGGTAAAGCGGTCGGCCATCTTTTGGAGCATGGGAGTATCCGAGAGCGCATTTTGCCCTGTACCGACCAACAGCAGCTTGCCATCAAAGTTTTCACACAGATCCTCCGAAAGGAGTTGTACCTGATGGGAACGGTCCTGGTCCGAGCCAATGAACTGCTGCACCTCATCAAGTGCCACAAGGATACAGGGCATGTGAGGATGAAATAGTTTAAGAACCTGACTTTTGATGACATACAAAAAGTCTTCCCTGCTGATGACCTCCACACGCGGGAAGTTCCGACCGATCTGGTCCCGAACCTGTGCTTCCGTCTCAGCATACCCTGGCATCAATTCCATGATCGCATTGGAGATGTATTTGGAAACATAGAGATTGTTAAGCTCCTCATTAAAATTTCTATTCGATTGTTGAAGTTTTGCTTTCAGCCCATACAGAATCCCCTCGGTCTGGCACCAGTAATAAAACTTGAACTGATGCAGTTTATTGGGTAATCCCAGGTTATGTAAAAACAGCTGCAGGAAAGAATAGCGCAGGTCTTTGGAAGGGAAATCAGAGAATAATCCCCTGATGACCACCGAACCATGAAGATCCTGTTTGCGTTTGATTTCCACGAACAGATCATTGACCTCCTGGGGCAATGGCTTCACCATCCTGGCTGTCATACCATCACTGAAAGCAAAATCCTCCCAGAAATACGAAAGCAGTTTGACCAGGTGCGACTTTCCGCTGCCAAAAAACCCGCTTACCCATACGGCTGGTTGCTTGGGCTGATCGAAATTCTTCAGGTAGGTATCCAGGATACGATACAGGCCCCGTTCATACTCCCCCTCGCATACAAAGGTCTTGATCTCGTGGCGGGTTATTTGCAGTCCTTTTACATCCGTTTTAGAAGTGTTGATCTCGACGACACCGTCATTCTTCAGGTTATTCTCGTCGGGATTTAAAACGAAAAGTTCTTTGTTCAACATGGTCGGTTGTTTTTATGCGGTAATGGGTCTGGCCAGGTAGTTCCAGCCATCGCGGGCATCCATGAGCCTGAAATGGTTGTTCTGATGTTCGCCAGGGAAAAAGATCAGCAGTCTTCCTTTATTGATGGAATATATCTCTTTCAGCACATCCGATAGTTTAAGGAAACCAAACAGGGAGCTCACATTCGTGATCGCGACCACGGTATTCTCGATGTCTGCAGCAGTTTCGATAACCTGGGTGATATGATCCACCACAAATCCCTTGAAGTTCGATTCGATCTGATCCTGGATCCCTTCTGGCGCTGCGAAATACTCCTGGCGGTACTCATGCCGAGACATCCACTGCGGAAAGCAAGGCTGGAGGTCAACCTCGATCCACTGGCGGTTGTTTTTAAGGGTGATGCTTTCAAAGTCACCCATCCGTAGGCTGACCTTTCGCTGCTCAGAAGGATCGTATACCAGGAACCACACCTTCTCCTGTCCCGAAAGCTTCTGGTTCCAGGGCTCCTTCAGGACATTTTCGTATGCGTTCAGCAGGGTGTCGATTTTTGAAATCATCACTTTATCTGGTTTAACAGGTTATCGAACCGTATGGCCACAACACCACCCGCGTGATGGTAGGTGACCAGGTCATTCAGGGCTGCCTCTGAAATAAGGGCTTTTAGCCTGCTATCAGGCAGTTCAAGCACTTTTACCCAGGTTGTCGACAGCAGCTCCTCACCGATCAGTCCATCCAGTTTCCCTAGGTACAGGGCAAAAAGGACAGTCACATGATCAGGTTTGACAGCCACGCGTATGCTGCGGACTTTCCCTTCGATGTAGCCAGCCTGTTTCCACGAGGAGGCGATATTCTGGGCAGCAGAAATAGATGTGGCCGCTGAATACTTTCCTGGGAACTTCTTTTCGATGGCTTCCTGGATAGCACCGACCATGACCTTCCTGCCGATCGGAGTACGATCAATGACGGGGATGGATAATTTCAGCAGATCATCCTTATAACATGCATACAGCAAAGTCATCAGTCGGCGGTTCTGGTCATCTGTCAGGTTCCAAAGGAATGAAAAGACCTTCCAGAGCTCATTTTGCTGTTCGAAGTCATACAGTTTTGAAAGAAAAGTAAGGGTCTTGTTGATATTGATTCGGGTCTCTTTTCTCAGCACATTTGCTGCGACGATGCTTTCCCCATCAAAGGTTCTGTGGCTGATCAGATCGCTCAGCTCGCTGTACATCATCGTGCGGCTGGTGTGGACGGTCTGGGGTGAGGATTTCGTCATAGTGTCCGCTTTCTTTACTTTTACAATGATGACTGTAAATTTAGGGATTTTATCAAGGTGAATCAGTTTAACGCGATGAGATTATGAGTTCTCATTTATTATGTTATGGGATTTACTTACTCTGACGCAAGAATACGACCCCAGAATGCAGTGTATTTGCATTGCGGTGATGTAATGAAAGATTTTCTGGGAAATGAATGGCAGGATCCCCGATGGTGTTTTAATAGAGCTTGCTCTTGAGTTTCATATATCCATATCTTTGAGATGCGAAAAGCTCAAGATAAATGGTGTCGGTAAGCATTCCAGAAAAGATTGATCTCGATAAGTTAATGGAGAAGTTCCCCATTACAGATCCAAAACTGCTGAAATGCAAAGACCTCAAAGAGAAAATAGCCTGGGTGCTATCAGACTTGCCCTTTATATCATATCGATTATTACCCTGGGATTGGAAAGGAGATACCTCCAGCAGGGTTCTGCAAAAATATGTCAGAGAATATGCCAGTATCCTCAAGCATTTAAAGAATGCTGAGATAATTGTTTCAACTGGGTACATGCCAGGATCTTATTGCAGAAGCTATTATATCAAAAAGAAGTTCGGGATGAGGATGAAACCGTACCCTATCACGAATTTCCCGTTGGTTAAAAAAATAAGAGCCTTTGAGGTGGAGGTTCAAAAAGCGCAACATGAAAAACATCTTGATGAATGGGATGATTCATATTTAATACGTTGGTTTAACAAAAACCTTGAAATTGAGCAAGCAGCAGCTTTGATGTACTTGGGGGGACAATATACGGATACTTTATCCGCAAAAAAGAGGATAGGAAAAAGAAGAGAGACTCTCGAGGATAACTGGGATCGTATCGTGAGTATTCGGAGCATAGAACGATTGATGAAACATATATACATTTTCTCAAGGGATGAAAGAGGAAGATTTTACAGCAACATTGTCAATATGGACAGGGAACTCAGACCTTATCTCAGGTATCGCGGGACATCGCTAGCTTACCTTGATGTAAAAAACTGCCTGCCTTTCCTATTTTCTAGAGTTCTTCAGCCAGACTTCTGGCGACAAGATGAGGCTTCTTATGATGGTCTATTGACATATGGGATGTTGTATAGAAAACCAGAAAACCTAATCCCGCGACCTGAATTACCTTATTCTCTACAAGAAATGAGTGATAGGGTTGCCACTGCAGCCAGCGGACCTGATATCTTGGAATATATCGATTTAGTCACCTCGGGTATGATCTATGATGACCTTCAGGTTAATGCTGGATATAGAAGTCGTGATGCTGCCAAAAATGCATTTATGGTCATGTTAAATACCGAGGATACTGGTAGGTATGCCTCTTCCCATTTTCTGCCTAAACTGGTCTTCAGCAAAAGATTTCCAAACGTTTACGAGGTACAACACCTGCTTAAAATAGTGAATTATAAACATTTATCCTATTTACTCATGCGCATTGAATCATATTGCATGATTGATGTGATATGCAGGCGAATAAGCCATGAGAAACCCAGGTTAGCTTTCTACACGATTCATGATGGGGTCCTGACCCCAAGGGGGAATGAGACTTTTGTACTGAAGGTAATCAAAGAAGAAATGAACAAGCTAATTGGTTATACCCCTAGGATCACTGAGACGCTGTGGTAGAAGACAGATTTACTGAATTGATTATCAATAGCTTATATCGTAAATTTAATCAATATGTTGATAATCAATACATAGCAGAGTTTTTACTAACATAATAACGAAGAGTACTAGTAGTGTGTGTTGCTGAGGTGAAGTGGATTGGTAAGTTGAACTTAAGTGCTGATTTGACTAGTTTGCCTTTTGCCGAGTTGAAACAGGTTAAAACTGCAACTGCAGGTGACATCTTCCACTCAGTCTCTTCAACTCATCACAGTCAGCCAAGCCACAGCAACGCATGGCGATGACTAGCCACGACTGCGGTACGCTGAGGTGAGAGCAGGATCCATGGCGACCGAGCTGCCGCGGCTGCCCCTGCCATCTATCAGCAGCACAGCAGGTGCGCTGTTGCAGCTGAATGCTGTCTACAGTGCTAATGCCTTCCGCCAGGTAGGCGATACAGGGCTATATTGCCGTTCGCAGCAGCCGCATACCGTACCGCTACAGGATTTACAAGCTACCATCAGGCAGGCAATGGGCAATGGTGAATGCCTGCACAGGACGAGAGCCTACCAGGGGCAGGCAGCGGTACAATGGTAAAAAAGGGGGCGATGGTGAGCATTATAGCCACCTGCGGACCTACCAGGGATTCGGGTTGCGAAGTGAAACTGTGTCCCTGCGCCCAGGTCGCGGCTTCAGCCTATGCCCTACCATGCGACCATGCCCCAGAGGCCCTACTTGCATTCACGGTGATCAAGTAATCATGGATATCAGCATTGGTGCCCGTTATCCATTGCCAGCCAATCACTTATGCCAAATTGTCGAATCGAAAAATAGTCTAATAATCCCGAAGACAGCGAACACTCATAGCAACCTCCCCCAGCCTACTTGGTCCCGATCTTAATACATACGAACCTGACCAGCCGAGTTCACGATAATATGGATATGGGTAAACCACCGAAGATGTCCACCAAGTGCCTCCGAAAGTAATGCCACTAAATATACCCCAGTATCCTCGTAAGCCACCTGGTAGGCCTGAGAAGTCGAACAAATCTGTACCATTTCCATTTAGGTGCCAGCCGCTTGTGGTCTTAAGGTTAGCACCTGCATTAAATCCTCTGAACCCCAAAATTTCCCAGATGCTATCACCTATGTCATACAGACTGTCCACTGCTCCTTCCAGCACCATCCACTCCTGATCAGTAGGTAGGTGCCAACCTGGCGGGCAGATTCCTTGTACCCCACCAATCGTGTCATACAGCATCACTTCTCTCCATTGGTAAAGACCCCCATATTTAAAGCAACTATCTGGCTCGTCATCATAACAATGTTTTTCTATAATTCCATTATCTGACATATCCCATATCCCTGGAATCATTGTCCCCACATTCAGGTTCTCTTTTAACCAGCACTGGCTGAAGATCTGGATGGTGTTGTAGACCTGACCTTCATACTCCACTGTGGGTGTACCCAGGCAGGGGATGTTGGTGGCGAACTGGAAGGTGTAGGTGCTGCTCTCTTCTGGTGCATCCAGCATGCCAGATTCAAGTCCGCCTGCATAACCAATATAGAGCAGCTCATCACTGGGATTGATGATAAAATCCTCGGTCTTGGGAGTTGACTTCTGTTCAGGGACAGAGGATATAAGCCCCGCATATTCAACCTGGCACGTCTGATGATCGGTACCGTAATGCAGTATCTTGATGGCCTGCTTTTCCCCTCGCCAGTAAGCGGACAGGAAACAGGCCGACTGCTTACCAGGTGTGAATAGCAGCGCATGCGTTCCTGCTGAAAGGACGATATCCCTGCTATATACTGTCCTACCCAGTACATCGGTGACCATCATATTCACCCGTCCCTGTTCAGGTATAATCAGGTTTATGGTTGTCTGGTCGCCGACAGGATTGGGGTAGTTCTGATAGAGCTTGAATCCTGAGATATCCTTAGGTTCAGTTACGCCTACCCACAGGACCGATAATACGGTGTCGGGCCAGATCAGTATCGTTTCACCGCCCTGCGTACGGTTCATAATCTTGATGCTGTCCATTTGGACATGCGTGGTATTATTCACAGCCGTGAAGGTTAGTTCAATGTTGGAACGCTGTCCCATGGTCATCAGGCAGATGACAAAAAGGGAGAATAACAGGGTAAGTTTTGATTTCATAATGCTGAAGTCAAGATGGGCGAAAAATGATTTGGGCTACAAGTTACCACAATATTCGGGAAAGTCACATAATTAAAGGAATAAGATGCAGATAAAGGGGCATGGAGAAATGGTACTCCCCAGCCCCTTGTCCACCAGGCATCCCTGTCCTGTAGATCATCAGCCCGCCAATGTCACACTCAACACCTGTGTGGTCTTTAATTTCGCAGGGAGGATCATCTCCCCTGTCTCAGGATCAGCCACGGGGGCCTGCAGGTGCTTCAGCATCTCCTCCCGTTCCTTTTTTACCCTGTCCAGCTCTATCCAGGCGGCATCCGCTGTGTAGTCAAACGTCCTGCGGGTGGTGACCTGAAATTGTGAACCATGGAACGTGAAGTCGCGGCCATACTTCTCAGCTTCCATCATCACCAGATCAATGATACCCTCCTTCAGCTTCTTAATCACTTCCTCCATAGCTCTGAGACACAGGTGGATCTCCAAGGGATTATACATACCTGTGTCAATCTCATCCAGGGCTTTACGGGCAAAAGCACTGATCTGCGTCTTAGTCAGGTTGAAATTCATAACGGTTGTTAATGCATTATCCATTATTACCTCCGTTCCCCCTGAGTGACAGTAACCTCTCCTTCCATTCCCGCCGCATTTTAAAGGTGCCAATGGCCTTGTCAATGATGTCGGTTTCGCCATTCTGGAACCTTTCGATGGTCTTGTTCATCTGTGCTTCCGTCATCCATTCCCTCCCGTCGTCGTAATACCTGCTGCGGTCAGGCTGTAGCAATGACTCTGGCGCCGAGGCTTTCTCCGCATCGTCATCCTCGTCAATGACCAGGCACAATACAGCCCCCAGGGCGTATCTGCGCTGGTAGGTGATAGCAGATCCCAACCCCTGAGGATCATCACGCTGGGGGGTCATACGATAAGTCTCAGCGATAAATTCACCGCTGGTATGAATCAGTATCGTTTCCAGCTCATGATCCCCTGCGGGCAGCTGTATGACAGCCAGACCGCACTCATTAAGCGGCTTCTGCACCGCCTCGATGATCTGGCTCAGGGAGGCATAACGGTTCTTGAAGTGCGGATTGACCGCATCCTTGGTTACTTTGACCATCCTGCCCTGGAACTCGATCAGGGCCTTTGAGATGGCTGTGATGGATTCTGATGTTTTCATGGCTCAAAGGTTTTTAAGGTTCATGGCATACCCGCACACAGCGAACTTGGCACTGATCCATTCTTCCAGGCTGCACGGGGCAAATTCCTGTATCTCCACAAATTCCATCGAAAACCAGTGAAAGATGTCGCATCCTTCCGTCCCGATGGTAATGGTGGTAATCTCAGGCTTTTCACCGTCCGTCCTGTCGGTGATACGTATCCACCGCTTCTCTCCTGGTATCCGCCCGTAAAAGGGCAAAGCAAGCTCTACGGTGGTGCGGTTCTGGTTGCGAGACGGAACATCCACAACCAGGGTGTTTTCTTGTGTTTTCATTGTTATTGATGTTAAATGGTTAAAGGGCGGCGGGTCTCCCCGCCCCCTGTAATCTGTTCATTCTGTATAGCTGTAAATGGGCATCAGCCTGACGGGAGGATACCCTCGTCGGCAAATGAGAAGTAGGATTCCGAGGTCATGATGACATGATCAAGAACATGGATCTCCAGTACTTTTCCTGCATCCACCAGTTTTTTGGTCAGGGCCTTGTCGCTTTCTGAGGGTTCGGGGTTGCCCGACGGGTGATTGTGGGACAGGATCAGGCTTGTGGCGTTGGCCTTCAGTGCGATCTGGAAGATAACCTTGGGATCAGCAACCGTACCTGCAATGCCTCCGCGGCTAATGCGGGAATAGCCCAATACATGGTTAGCACGGTTGAGGCACAAGACCAGAAACTCTTCGACATGATCCATACGGTTTCCCCATACCATCCGCAGATACTTGACAGCATCGGCTGAATTGCTTATCTTGGGTGTTTCTTTCAACAGCAGCGGATTTCGATAATAGATGTCGATCTCTTTCAGACTGTTGCTGATGATCGGATTAACGACTTTTATGTTGCTCATTCATTCTTTTGTGTTAATGTTTCTAATCAAATTCGGGTATACAATGGCTGCCAGGACGGGGCAGCTGGAAGAATCAAACCATCGTCAAACGATGATCTGTCAAAGGAAAGCTATATAATCTAATGAGAATTATTAGAATTGCTCATAGAAACCTGGTAATAACGAGGGAGATCATTATTCCCCTCGCTCCAGGATACGAAAGTAATGGTGGTAGAACGCTTTGCCGTCGATGACATAGACCAGCTTCAGATCCAGGCTCATCTTGACGGCCGACACGAGCACCACCTGGCCTTCAAGGAAGTCACCCATGCTATGGGTCACTTGAACCCTGATGGGACAGTGGATACGGATGAGTACACCGTGACGGTCGATAACCAGTAAGCTGTCGGTTGGGCAATAACGATTTATCTCATCAATCAGCCTATCTCGGCTCAAGGGTGAAACTCGTTATGAAGCATGACCACACCGTCATGGACGATGATGAATAGGATCTTCATCGGGAAGTCAATGCCCGTGATCTTAGTTGCCACGACCATGTTATCGTTCTCATCGACAAGGAAGATGAACCATTCATCGTCTTTGTTGTGAGATACCTGCCATAACTGGTGGTTCATGTTGCGGACTTTGTGATCCTGCTGATAGGTGATGATCACCCTGAAGAGCCAGTGGGTGCCCATCTGCCCCAGAAGGAATTTACATCCCTCTGAAAGCAGGAAAGCTGTCGGTGGTAGATCAGGGGACCGTTTGGGGACATCTTTGCTGGTGAATCCCTTCAGGATCGCCTCCAGCTGTTGGGCTGTGAACTTTGGTTTTTCCATAATGTCAGTGATTAAAAGGTTAATAAAAAAGGGAGCCTGCTGTTTCTGCCGACTCCCCTGCTTGCTGGTGATCCCTCCCTACTGAGCGGGTACGGGGTGCCCTTCGAAAACGGTCTCCTCAATTGAGGTCGGCTGGGCGTTGTACCGATGCGTGTAATTCAATACGACGGTTTCCCCAGTGGCTGGAACGGTCCACTCATACTCGGTGCAGGATACTCTTTCGATGGTGCCTGGAAGCTCTGTCCCGATGAGCTTCTTGCACATTTCTTCGTTGAAGGTGCTGACGATACTGGCCTTTCGCGCTGTTGCATAAAACTGGCCTGTCACCTGTGACTGGATCAGTTCAATGCCTCCCTGCACGATCAGGGCAAAGAACGGGTCTCCTGCAGCGTTCACACGCTGTTTAAAATCCACGATTGTAACCATGGTTGATAAGATTTGAAGGTTGATAAATCAGAGGGCGGAGGCTTTCCCCGCCAGCGATTCGGCAGGGTCTACTGGCAAGGTGGTAGGTACTCTAGTAAAAAAAATGAAAAATAAAATTCCAGTATCAGTAGCATTTGGATCTGATTACCCTTTATCAAATAAATCATGGACTTCATCCTGAAAATGGGGGGCTTCGTAAAAGAAGTCCCGCATGTCATGACCTAGGTTAGAATTTCTCATCTTTTATAATGAACTTAGCAAATTGTATAAATTCCCTAATCTTTAATTCTTTGTGATATGAAATACCTCTGTAGTTTTTTTATAATCCTTTGCTATATAAGTCTATCAGGGCAAACGGTTATTCAACCAGGCAATGTATCTGGAATATGGGGCGTCGCTGGTTCTCCTTACAATATTATGGGCGATATCACGATACCCAATGCTTCGACGCTCACCATTGAACCTGGGGTTGATGTCGTCTTTTATGGGCATTATAAGCTGAACGTTCAAGGCCAGCTTTTTGCTGTGGGATCTTCCAGTGATTCCATCCTGTTCACCACTTCAGATTCATTGATATCTTGGGCTGGGATTCGATTCAATTATACCCCTGCATCCAATGATACATCCAAAATATCGTACTGTGTAATTGAGCGCGGCCATGCCAGTGGTTCAGGTGATGAAAGTAAAGGTGGAGCATTTTATATTAAGAATTTCACCAAGGTTCTGCTGACGAATAGCACTCTGCAAAATAATAAATCTGATGATGCAGGTGGGGGAATCAGTATCATAAATGGTTGGGCAAAAATTACAAGTAATCTGATAATGAATAATACTGCTGGTTCGCATGGTGCAGGGATCTATTGCCATTCGTCCAGCATTCCAATCCATGGAAATACAATTACTGGCAATCATTCGACTGGGTGGTGGGCCACAGGTGGTGGATTAATGCTCTGGTACGGTTCCAATGGATCATTGATCGATAATACGATTAGTAATAATTACGCATATCAAGCTGGTGGAATGTTTCTTCAATATAATTCCAATGTATATATCAGCGATAATATTATTGATAATAATTCTGCTTATATAAACGGAGGAGGAATAATAATCAGCGGAACTGGACCGATTGTTACAAATAATGTAATATCCAATAATTATTTGAATTATGGATGGGCAAATGGAGGAGGTATTTATGTTGATGGGAATGGAAATGCTATGATCAGAAATAATTTCATAGTGAATAACCTGGCACCATTAGGTGGTGGTGGGATAAATTGTGTATCATCAAATGCCAAGATTATTAACAATTTAATCTGTAATAATCAAACCTCGAATTGGGGGGAGGAATTAGCATCAGCGGAAGCTCTTCTCTAACAGTAGTAAATAATACGATATCAAATAATTACTCTCCGCAAGGTGGAGGAATTTCATACGATGCTTCATCACCCCTGTGCGAAAACAATATTATCTATGGGAATGATGCATCAATTGGATCTCAAATCTTTATCACAAACGATCAGGCAGATCCTTTTTTTCTGTATAGTGATATTCAAGGCGGTATTAATGGAATAGATGGTCCAGGAGCTGGTGAGAATTATGACAACTCCCGATATCAATATAATATTGACACCTTACCTAGATTCATAGATCCAACGTCAGGAGCTGGAAACGATTACAACGCTCTGGTAGCAAATTGGTTTCTAGATTCCACCTCTTCATGTCTTGATGCAGGTGATCCCGACACGACTGGACTATATATTCCAGAACTCGACATTGCGGGTAATCCTCGAATCCTTAATGGTATCATTGATATGGGCGCTTATGAGGGGCCAGGCGAGCTACCCGACGAAGAGTTCCTGTGTGCAGATGTAAATGAAGATGGTGTAGTCAATGTCTTGGATATCATAACAATAGTCAATTTCATAATGGGTGGAAATCCTGATCCTTTTAACGACTTTGCTGCTGACGTGAATGCGGATAATCAAATCAATGTATTGGATATCATTGCCTTGGCTAACATTATCATGCAGGTGCCTGGAATCCCCTGCCCCTGCACACCATCTGTCAGTTATGAAGGGCAGGTGTACAACACTGTTCAGATCGGGAACCAGTGTTGGTTCATGGAAAATCTCAATGTTGGTGTTATGATAAATGGGAGTTCAGATCAAACCGACAATTCAATTATTGAGAAGTTCTGTTATGACAACGATCCAGATAATTGTGATACCTACGGAGGGATGTACCAATGGCCTGAACTGATGCACTATACTACAATAGAAGGCACACAAGGAATATGCCCAGAAGGTTGGCACGTCTCAACAGATAGTGACTGGAAAATACTGGAAGGCACAGTGGACAGTCAATTTCCAGTTGGTGATCCTCAGTGGGATGGGATGTATTGGAGAGGTTTTGACGCTGGTGGAAACCTTAAAGACACTGGAACAATTCACTGGAATCCACCCAATACTGGTGCGACAAATCAAAGTGGTTTTACCGACTTACCAGGTGGATTTTATAATGATTGGAGGAATTTTGGATACTTGCACTATTCATCGGATTATTGGGTTGCATCAGAATTTAATGGTAATAGTGCATGGGGAAGAAGTTTAAATAATGTGTCTCAATTAGTTTATCGTGATATAGCGCCTAAAATGCGTGCACATTATATCCGCTGCCTCCAGGACTGCTGGCCGCAGCCTACACAGGCTAATGCAGGTCCAGACCAATTGAACATCCCTGGAACCTCAACAACACTGGCTGGCAACACTCCGACATATGGCACAGGTGTGTGGCACATCATCAGCGGGACAGGAGGGGCCATTGCTGATACCACAAATCCAGCTAGTACATTCACAGGAGTGGCAGGGAATGCGTATTCGCTGAAATGGACCATTATGACTCAATGTGGGAGCTCGGAGGATACAGTGGTAATCAGTTTTGTTACTGGGATGGGTCAACCCTGTCCTGGTACACCAACAATAACTTATGAAGGCCAGACGTATAATACCGTTCAGATTGGGGATCAGTGCTGGCTCAGGGAGAACCTTAACGTGGGAACAAAGATCAACAGCACACAGGGAGGCTATCAGCAGCAAGATAATGATACTGTTGAGAAGTATTGCTATAATAATGATGAGGCGAACTGTGTTATTTATGGTGGGTTGTACGAATGGCCTGAGGCAATGCAATATGTAACAACAGAAGGGGCGCAGGGCATTTGTCCACCAGGCTGGCATATTCCCACGGATAATGAGTGGAAAATATTAGAGGGTACAGTTGACAGCCAATATCCTGTTGGAGATCCTGAGTGGGATAATCCAGGATGGAGGGGCCTTGATGCAGGCGGCAATCTCAAGGAAGAAGGGACAACGCATTGGCTTTCACCCAATACGGGTGCGACTAATTCCAGTGGATTCACAGGTATTTCGGGGGGCTACCGCGGCGTCGACAATGGAAGCTTCTACGATCTTGGCGAAGACGGTTTAATCTGGTCTTCATCGCAGTACGGTACAAACTACGCGTGGAGCCGAGACCTGTTCTTCGGCGATGCTTTCGTGATTCGATACAATTTCAACAAGGACTACGGGTTTTTGGTCCGTTGCCTCAAGAACGACTGAGCCGTTATTTCGGAGCAAACCAGGCCACCCAGCAGCTCAATTTCTTCAAACCATGTATCCACATCCTTACTCGGACATAACGAATAAATCCCGTCTGCTGGTGGGCCCATTCAGAACTTCAGGGTGATCACCGTGCCATGTTCAGTAGGTTTGGCCTCGATGATCCCATCTTCCTGAAGCCTCTGTATGAAGGTATACGTTTTCTTCAACGACCATCGCCAAATATCCGCAAGTTCACGGTAGAAAATGATCGTACTGTGCTTATCCAGCTCCAACCAGACATCGTCCCTGAGTAACTTCATGGGTTGATGCGTACACATCTTAATCAGATCGAAGAAAGCTCCCGCGTCAGAATATGGGCATTCACCCAGCTCTGCTAGGTGATACCCTTCTCGCAGCTCTTCATACAGCATACGGTAATCTATTAAGGACATCTTCGAAAAAATCTCCTCCAATTCCGCATCAGTCAAATTATATAACCCTGTGGCCATAGTAATAAATGTTAGTTGTCATGTACTGTTTTACTAGGGATCCATCCCCCCCTTTTAGCGTTTCCATCTGTGAGAGGTTAAAGACTGATATTCAACGTAATAGCCTTGCAGCATGGAAACGCTTTTCACTGATTACAGCCACGATCTTTTCTGGGTCGATACAAAGTATCACTCGGGGTAAAAAGTGGCTGAAATGATCTATATGCGTTTCCTTGATTCCTGTTACTGACATGCTGTCGAACATCTGTAAAATCCTTTGATGTAATCGTCACACTTACTTACAAAATTAAGAAATTTATACGATATGACCAAGTTTTATTTAAGTTATTAACTATCATTTCTAGGTAAGCTTACTTATGTTTTTAAGTAGAATTAATCACTGACAACCTGAGTACAGAATTTGGATTGGAGCTGCTGAGAATAGATAAGAATGCCAGGTATACCCTACCTGGCACACACGGAATGCGTCAGGCTTGGTAGGTCTAAATCAGGGATGATAGCTTTGGTGGCATTTATTGCTGTGAAGAAAGCTGCCTTATGAATCTTCCCGTGGCGGTTCGGTCAAGTCATGCTCCCGTTTGAGTTCACTGCTGATCTGTTTCAGCTTACGGCGGAACTCGATCACCTCCACCTTTGAGAGTGACTGGCAGATCTCGCGGTATAGTTCGTTGATCTTCAAAGTTAACTCCTACAAGGGTGGCCGACTTAAGTCCGAAATAATCATCAAAGAGACTTGGCAAGAATGCATTCGTTTTAGAAATAGTATTGTTCATCAGAAAAAATGACATCTTCATAAAATAAGTTAGCCAGTCCTATAATTTTTCTTTACATTAACATCGGCATGATTTATATTTGTACCATTCTAACATTTAAGACTAAATATTAAATTATGATTGTTGGGATAGCGACTGAAATGAAATTTAATGAAATAACATTGAGATATATTTAAGAATAGTATGTAATAAATATTTTACAAGTCAACAAGTTATCACCATAAAAAAAGATTTTAATCATTTAGACATTATTTTTGTGTGTAAAAAAGTTACAACTATTGCCTGTTTATTTAAACGAATTAAATCATTTTTTAGAAATATTAAATCTGCAATGTGTAAAAAAACATCGACCATGAGTCAAAATAAATCAGCCTTTCATAAGCTATTTGATAAGGAGTTCAAATTTGATAGAATTGATGAATTTACAGGTAAGAAATTATATACTAAAAATGTCGATCATTTACTGCCTGGACAAGAAAAAGAAACATTCAAGCATGAATACAGAGGCATTACTCTATATATCAAAGAAGTAATTGAGTCAGGTTTGGCTTTCATTTTAATTCTTTTGTTTCTATTCTTATTTGGTGTTTTTTGTTACAGATTCATTATAACGAATGAAGCTATATTCGATCCAAATAATTCTAGTCCTACTGAAATAATTAATTTTTATGATTTCTTGAAAAATATTCTCAATCTTGCTGGTGGATTCTTAATTCTAGATTCTCTGTTACTAATTGCTGCGTTAATTAGCTCCCCAGGTATTGATGAAACAATTGATTCATTATCTGTAACAATTGCAGGTGTTTTATTAATTATATTAGGTCAGAAAGTAGATGAAATGATAAGCCGTCCAGAACTCGTTTTGGCTATTATTCTACCTCTATCATTAATTGTGATTGGTCTTATTTTTACAAAACATGCTTTAAAAAAACTTAACCGTGGTGAAAAAGTCAGGTATATCGAGGGTATGGATGAAGAAAATTTAAAGAAATGAAAACATATTTTTGTAAAATTTTATATTTCTCAATTAAATAAAAATAATTATTTCTTGCCCCAATTTAATCATGAATTTACAATTTTAGAAAGTTAAATAATTCTAAATGAGTATTAACCTATGATTATAATCATTAGTAATTTAAACTCTTAGATATCCGTGATCAATTCATTCGCTTTATCAAGCTCTTCGCTACCGAATTTCGCCAGGTAGGTCTGGGTGGTCTTGATGTCACGGTGTCCAAGACCTTCTGCAATGATCCCGATGTTCACATTACTGCGGTTTGCCAAAGTAGCCCAGGTATGACGGGCAACATAGGTACTCAGGTTGGTCTGGATGCCAACTTCTTTGGCAATGGCTTTCAAGTAGTCGTTGAAAAGGTGAGTCTTCAGCTTGATATCCCTTCTGATCTGGTCAAGCTCCTTATGCTCAACAATGGGAAACACATAATCACCTTTCTTCTTGTCCTTGCAAAAATGATCAAGTATGGCCTGCATCTCTGTGCTGATCTTTATCTTATATTCATGACCCGTCTTCATCCGCTGATAATGCATGTATCCATCCTTGATGTCCTTTGACTTTAACAGAGCCATATCAATGATATTCATGCCCATGGCATAAAAGCTGAACATGAACATGCTGCGGGCGATCCACAGGGGGCTGTCGACCTCCAAATCAAGATCTCTGACCTTACGCATATCCTCCCTGGTGATTGCACGCTTCATGGGATCCTGGTACTTGATCTTATACTGGTCAAAGGGGTATGGGGATTCAGGGATTAATCCTTCCTTGATGGCCCTGTTATAGATCGCACGGATGGTTCGCATGTAGTTGCTGATGGTATTAGGCTTGTTACCTCGGGACCTGAAATAGGCTTCCAACTCCGTGAGAAATTTGTAATTGATCTCTGTTAGCAATAGATCTTTCTCCTTCATAAACTCCTTGACCTGGTTCATCGCTGTTTCGTAGCAATCTGCATTTCCCAGCTGTTTGGCCTGCTTCATTTTACTGATCTCTTTTTCTGTGAAAGTAAAAAAGCTGACTATGTTAGTTTCTCCACGCAGCGTTAAGATTACATCTTTGGGAGTACAGGGCTTATCCTCCTCTTCTTGCTTAAGGATGTACTTTTCTGCCTCAGCAAGCTTGGCACGTATGCGATTATTCCACCTGACCGCGTTGGGAAAGTTTTTCTTAAGCCAATCACCATCATCCCATTGATCCAATCGACATGATACTCCCATGGAGAGATAAGCCAGTTTTTCACCCTGAGTGATTCTTAGTAGGACGGGATGTGTTTCGTCTTTTAATGTTTTACTTGTAAAGAGGACGATTTTTGCCTTGATCATTACTTGACTTCTGTATTAAATTATACTACATTTGCAGGACAAGTTTACCCAGCAAAGTTATGCATAAATCCCCCTGGTTTAAAATGGGTTTAAAGTAAATCTTCATTTTAATGCTTTTTCATGCGTCAAGGTGCTATATCAAAAAAATCCAATCAACTGATATACAAGATATAAGAAGAAACAGGACGCAAGGCGAAGCAAGATCAAGGGTGCTTTGGGAGCAGGAGGCCGCAGGTTCAAATCCTGCTACCCCGACGCCAAATGATGAAAGTTTCTTCCTGAAGCTTTATATTTACGATGTTTCACACCTACATCATTCAATCTGTCACTACTGGGAGGTTTTATATCGGTTCGACGGGAAACCTGGAAGATCGAATAGCCAGGCATAACCAAAACCGCTCTCTTGCCACCAAATCCAAAGGCCCCTGGAAACTGATTTATAGCCACGGATTCCCTTCTCGATCCGAGGCTGTTATCATGGAAATGAAAATCAAAAATTACGGTGCCCGAAGATTCCTGGATGAAATGACGTTGTCCGGTTAGTGCGTCCCGACCATGGGTCGGGAAGGCCGCAGGTTCAAATCCTGCTACCCCGACGCCAAATGATGAAAGTTTCTTCCTGAAGCTTTATATTTACGATGTTTCACACCTACATCATTCAATCTGTCACTACTGGGAGGTTTTATATCGGTT
>Ga0209507_1000639_pt1 | contig 35436 bp, 32 predicted proteins | sample AD_UKC028_MetaG_FD_184414 | JGI IMG/M metagenome (GOLD analysis project Ga0209507, IMG submission 184414) | Active sludge microbial communities of municipal wastewater-treating anaerobic digesters from USA - AD_UKC028_MetaG (SPAdes) (version 2) | ecosystem: Engineered > Bioreactor > Anaerobic >...
CAGGAGGCTTTCCTTCAGGATATCGAGCTCGATGTCCTTGAAGACTCCCGTCTCGCGGGCGAGCTGCTCGTACTCTCGCGCATCGATCATGTTCGGCCGCTTTCTCGATGGATTATTGCCGCTGATATCGCGAAGTATAGTTCAAGTGGCCTCGCCTGTACATGAAAAAGCCCCCTCCCGCGGCTTGGGCGCCCGCGGGAAGGGGGCCGTCGCCCGGGACGCTCAGCGCACCGTGAAGCCGAAGCTCGGCTCGAGGCTGTAGCTCCTTCCCGGCTGGAAGTCGATCTGGGCCTCGTAGGACAGGCCGCCGGAGACGATGCGGACGAGGTGGCGCCCGGAGGGCATGAGGCCGTTCTGGCCCTTCTGGAGGACCCCGTCCACGTAGACCTGGATCTGGGCCCAGTGGCCTCCCTTGAGGTCGCGGTTCGTGAGGCCCTCGGGCAGGACGAGCTGCCAGGAGGCGAGGGCGGGCTGGAGGAGGGCGTTGACCTGGAGGGGGCCGTTCACCGCGACGGTCTGGCTGTAGTCGAGGTAGCCGGGGGCGCGGACGGTGAGGGCGTAGCTGCCGGGGGGGAGCTGGGTGGAGTAGGGCGCCCTGCCGACCGGGTTCCCGTTGATGAGGACCTCGGCTCCCTGGACGTTGGCGCTGATCGAGAGGCTGTAGCTCATGCCCTGGAGGGTGGCGTAGACCTGGGTCGGGCCGTTCACGACCACGTTCTGGTTGAAGTCGAGGTAGCCGGGGGCCCGGACGGTGACCGAGTAGGAGCCGGGGGGGACCTGGGCGCTCAGGGGGACGCGGCCGGCCGGGTTGTTGTTGATGATGACCTCCGCCCCGGCCACGTTCGAGTTCACGCTGAGGGTGGCCCCGAGGGGCTGGAGGACGGCGTTGACCTGGACCGGGCCCTTGACCTGGACCCGCTGGCGGAACTCCGCGTAGCCGGCGGCCCGGACGACCACCTCGTGGGTCCCGCCGACGACCTCCTTGCCCAGGGGGGCCTGGCCGGCGTAGACATTGTCGATGAGGACCTCGGCCCCGTTGACCGAGGCGGTGACGTTCAGGGGGAAGTGGGGGAGGAAGGGGGTCGGGGGCGGCACCTGGGCCGCGAGGGGGAGGAGGTTCGCGTTGAGGACGGCCCCCCGGTTCGTGACCGAGACCGTCGCGCTGAACTCGTTGAAGCCCACCTTGGCTATCTTGATGGAGTAGGTGGCGACGGGGAGCTGGATCTTGAGGTTGGGCGTGGTCTTGGTGTAGAGCTTGTCGTTGATGTAGACGTCGGCGCCCATCTCGTTGCAGGTGATCGTCAGGGGGAATTTCGTCTGCGCGAAGGCCGCCGAGGCGAGGGCTAGGGCGAGCGCGACGAGGGCTATCCTGCGTTTCATGGCTGCTCCTTTCATCATGGATGGCCCTGAGCCATCGCTCATCTAGTATAGTGCATCGATCCGCCCGCATCCAGGGAGGAGCCTCGGGCCGAGGCGCGGAGCTTGTTTTTAAGCCCCGCCGCGTTATAGTATATTCCGTTCCACGGGAACCGAAACGAGAGAGCATAGGGTCTAAGGGGGATAGCGTATGAAGAAGAAACTGATCGCCATCGGCGTCCTGGCCGCCTTGGTCGGCACGGGCGCCTTCGCCCAAGTCGTCCTCGGCCTCACGGGAGCCCTCCACATGGACACCGAGCTCTCGGCCAGCGAGATTCAGGACCGCTTCTCGGATGGGGAGGGCATCTTCTACGGCCCCTTCATCGAGGTCATCTTCCACAAGTTCGGCATCGGCCTGGCCGGCAACTTCTCCTTCTACGAGGCTGCCGACGCCTTCGGATCAGGCTACACCTACGAGATGATGGATTACGACATCACCTTCTTCGCCTCCTACCACTTCCTGGGGGGCCGCTCCTTCCTCGACCCCTTCGGCGAGCTCGGCTTCGGCTACATAGCCACCGACTTCGCCAACGAGGAAGACAAGGATAATCCTGCCTTAAATCCCTATCAGGACGCCCCCCTCTTCGCCTCCTACTACTGGTACGCCGCCATCGGCCTCGGGCTCAACCTCGGGCCCATCGGGGTCTTCGGCAAGTTCGCCTTCAACTACCCCACGAGCAAGGACGTCGAGGCGGAGTGGAAGACGGGCGGCACCACGGACCTGTATCCCTACGGCTTCGATTCCGTCCTCTTCCCCGACGGCTACCTGCCCAAGTACCGCTTCACCATCGGGGCCAAGCTCATCCTCTAGCCTTTCCCCTCTGCAAGGCGAAGGCGGCCCCTCGGGGCCGCCTTTTTCATGGGCCGGGGCCTCCGGGGCCGCCTTCCCCTCCTTTATCGCCTAGCCCGCGAAGTGGCAGGCGACCTCGCGGCCGGCCGGTCCGGCGGAGCGCAGCCGCGGCTCCTCTTCCGCGCAGCGCGCCTGGGCGAGGGGGCAGCGGGGCCGGAAGCGGCAGCCCGCGGGGATGCGCGAGGGATCGGGCGGCTCGCCCTCGAGGATCGCCCGCCCCGCCTCCCGCCGCCGCCCGAGCGCGGGCATGGCCGCGACCAGGGCCCGGGTATAGGGGTGGGCGGGGGCGGCGACGAGCTCCTCGGCCCGGCCGGTCTCGACCACGAGGCCGAGGTACATGACGGCGACCCGGTCCGCGATGAGCCAGGCCAGGGAGAGGTCGTGGGTGATGAAGAGGTAGGCCAGGCCGAGCTCGGCGCGGAGGGACTCGAGGAGGCGCAGTATCCCCGCGCGCACCGAGACGTCGAGCATGGACACCGGCTCGTCGGCGACGAGGAATGCCGGCCTCGTGACGACGGCCGCGGCTATCGCCGCCCGCTGGCGCTGGCCCCCGGAGAGCTCGTGGGGGTAGCGGCCGAGGTAGTCGGCGGCCGGCCGGAGGCCCGCCTCCTCGAGGGCCGCGCCTACCCGCTCGCGCAGCTCGGCCCGGCCGAGCCGCTCGTGGACGCGCAGGCCCTCGGCGACGAGGTCGAAGATCGAGTCCTTGGGGTTCAGGGACTGGTAGGGGTCCTGGAAGACCATCTGGGCCGATCGCCGGAAGGCGCGGAGCTCGGCCGGCCCCATCGCGTAGAGCTCCTTTCCCCCGAAGCTGACCGAGCCCGAGACCGCCTCGTCCCCGGCGAGGCGGAGGAGGGCCCGGCCCGTCGTGGTCTTGCCGCAGCCCGACTCGCCCACGAGGGCGAGGACCTCGCCGGGATCGAGCCGGAGGTCGACCCCGTCGACGGCCCGGACCGCCGCGCCCCCGCGCCCGGCGAGGGCCTCGAGGAAGCCGGCCCGCCGCGAAAAGCGGACCGCGAGGCCCGTGGCGCGCAGGAGCTCAGCCACGGCGGCCCCCGAGGCAGGAGACGAGGTGGCCGCCCCCGAGCTCCCGCGGCGCGGGCCGCGTCTCGCGGCATTCCTCGCGCGCGTCGCCGCAGCGGGGCGCGAAGGGGCAGCCCGGCTCCGGGCGGCGGAGGTCGGGGGGCTCGCCGGGTATGGACTCGGGCAGGCGCCGCTCCCCGCCCGGGCGGGGGAAGGAGGCCGCGAGGCGCCTGGTGTAGGGGTGCTCGGGCGCCTCGAGGACCTGGCCCAGGCTCCCGGACTCGACCACCGTCCCGGCGTACATGACCGCGACCCGATCGCAGACCTCGCCGAGGACCGAGAGGTCGTGGGTGATCAGGATCATGGACAAGCCCAGCTCGGAGCGGAGCTCCGCGATGAGCCGGAAGATCTGGGCCTGGACCATCACGTCGAGGGCCGTCGTGGGCTCGTCGCCGATGACGAGGCGGGGGCCGAGGGCCAGGGCCATGGCGATCATGGCCCGTTGCCGCATGCCCCCGGAGAACTCGTGGGGGTACTCCTTGGCCCGGGAGCCCTCGATGCCCACGCGCTCGAACAGGCGCTTGACCCGGCGCACCGCCTCCTCCCGCTCGACCTCCTCGTGGAGCTCGATGGCCTCGACGATCTGGTCGCCGACCCGCTGCACCGGGTTGAGGGCGTTCATCGAGCCCTGGAAGACGACCGAGGCCTCCTTCCAGCGGAAGGCGCGCAGCTCCGCCTCGCCCATGGCCAGGAGGTCGCGGACGGTGCCGTCGCGGCCCTCGAAGCGGATCGAGCCGGAGTCGACCCTGCCCCCGGGGGGGAGGAGGCGGAGGATCGAGAGGGCCGTCGTCGTCTTGCCGCAGCCCGACTCGCCCACGAGGCCGAGGACCTCGCCCGCCTCGACCGAGAGGCTCGCCCCGTCCACCGCCCGGGCACGTCCTTCGGCCGCGCCTGCGCCCCGGCCGCGCCCGCCCCCGGCGGGGCCGCAGGCGAAGGAGACCCGCAGGTCCCTGATCTCGAGGAGGGCCATCCTAGCCCCTCCTCCGGAGCTTGGGGTTGAGGATCTCGTCGAAGGCGTAGCCCATGAGGGTGAAGCCGAGGACCAGGCCGAGGACGCAGAGCCCCGGCGGCAGGACGAACCAGAGGGCCCCCGAGGTCGCGGCCCCCGACTCGAAGGCGAAGTGGAGCATCATGCCCCAGCTCGGCCTCGTGCTGTCCCCCATGCCGAGGAAGGAGAGCGTGGTCTCCGAGAGGACGGACACGGCGGTGACGAGGATGGTGTTCGCGAAGATGAGGGGGAAGACGTTGGGCAGGAGGTGGCGCAGCACGATGCGCGCTCCGCTCGCCCCCGTCGCCCTGGCCCGCTCGATGAACTGCCGCTCCTTGATCGCGAGGACCTGGGCCCGCACGAGGCGGGCCGTGCCCGCCCAGCCGGTCAGGCCGATGACGAGGACGATGTTCCACAGGCTCGAGCCGAGGAGGGCCGCGAGGACGAGCATGAGGGGCATCCAGGGCAGGACGAGGAAGACGTCGGTCAGGCGCATGAGGATCGAGTCTGCCAGGCCCCCGCGCCAGCCCGCGGCTATGCCGACTGCCGAGCCCAGGGCCATGGAGATGAGGGTGGCCGAGAGGCCCACGAGGAGGGAGGTCCGGCTCCCCGCGACCAGGGCGGCGGCCACGTCCCGGCCCATGTCGTCGGTGCCCAGGAGGTGCTCCCGGCTCGGCGGCCGCAGGACCTCGGCCGCCGTCCCGAAGTCGAGGGGCTCGTAGGGCGCGAGGGCCGGCCCGACGAGGGCCGTCGCGGCGAAGGCGAGGACCAGGCCCAGCCCCGCCATGCCCAGGCGCGAGCGGCGGAAGAGGGCGAAGGCCCCGGTGCCCGGCTCGTCGCGGCCCATCGCCCTAGTCCCTCACCCGCGGGTCGATGTAGCGGTAGAGGATGTCGGCGGCGAAGTTGGCGCCGACCACGCAGACGCTCGTCACGAGGAAGATGCCCTGGAGGAGGGGATAGTCGCGGCCCTTCAGGGCCTCGTACATGAGCCGGCCCAGTCCGGGCCAGGAGAAGACCGTCTCGACCTGCAGGGCCCCGGTGATGGCGAAGCCGAGGCTCATCGCGATGAGGGTCGTCATGGGGATCATCGCGTTCGGCAGGGCGTGGCGCCGGAGGATGCCGCGCTCGGACAGGCCCTTGGCCCGCGCCGTGACGATGTAGTCCTCGGTGAGGACCTCGATCATGGCGTTGCGCATGATCAGGGCGTACTCGCCCATGAGGACGAGGGCCAGGGTGATCGAGGGCAGGGCGAGATGGGTCAGGACGTCGCCTAACCTCTGCGCCAGGGGGGCGAAGGCGAGGCCGGGCGAGAGCATGCCCGAGACCGGGAAGAGGCCGAGCCTTCCCGCGAAGAGGGCGACGAGGAGGATGCCCAGCCAGAAGGTGGGCATCGAGTAGGCGAGGAGGGTGAAGCCAAGGCCCAGGACGTCGGCCTTGGTGCCCCGCTTCCAGGCGGAGACGATCCCGACCAGCATGCCCCCGGCTATGGCCAGGGCCTCGGCGACCAGGGTGAGCAGGAGGGTGGGCAGGAGGCGCTCCCCGATGACCGCGAGGACGGGGCGCTTGAAGATGAAGGAGGAGCCCAGGTCGGCCCGCGCGAGGCCCGCGAGGTAGGACCGGAACTGCTCGTGCCAGGGCCGGTCGAGGCCCAAGGAGGCGCGCGTCCGGGCGAGGGCCTCGGCCGTCATCTTCGGGTTGCGCACGAGCATGGCCACGGGGTCGCCCGGCATGACCCGGAAGAGGAAGTAGTTGATCGCCAGGACCCCGAGGACGGTGAGGGCCGCCCCGAGGAGCCTGCGCAGGAAGGCCCTCCGCATCGCCCGAGGCCCCGCCCTACTTCGCGTCCCAGTTCGCCTTCTTGGCCCGCTTGCGCGTCAAGAGATAGGCGACGGCGCCGACTAACGCGCATGCGGCCGCGGCCAGGGCGACCGTGGGCGCGGCCCCGCGGGACGCGGCGCCCGTCGGAGCGGCGCGCAGGTAGTTGACGTTCGTGTTCGCGTAGAGGATGGGCCCGCCGGCCACCGGGGCCATGCCCGCGACCCGGTCGGAGCGGAGGGCCTGGATGTCCCCGTCGTAGGACAGGACGATGTAGGGGCAGTCCTCGTAGGCGATCCGCTGCGCCTCGAAGACCGCCGCCTGGCGCTCCTTCGGGTCGAGGAGGGTGGCCTGCCGCTCCACGGCCGCGTCGTAGGCCGTGTTCGAGTAGCGCGGCTCGTTGCTCCCCCCGATCTGGCCCGTCGTCAGGAGGGCCAGGATGGTGGTCGGGTCGACGTCCCCGCCCCAGCCCCAGATGAACAGGTCGTAGTCGGCGGCGTCGATGGCGGCCTGGAGGGCCCCGTCGTCCACCGTGGAGAGCTCGACCCCCACGCCGACGGCGCGCAGCCCGGCCTCGATCATCTGGGCGGCCTTGACCTCGCGCGCGTTGTCCGACCTCGCCAGGAGGCGGAGGGCCAGGGGCGCGCCGCCGGGGCCGAGGCGGATCCCGTCGGCTCCCTTGCGCGCGTAGCCCGCCGCGTCGAGGAGCTCCCCGGCCTTCGCCGGGTCGGGCGAGCGCAGCTCGGCGGCGCTCGGCTCGTAGTGCCACTCGGGCGTGGCCGCGGGGATCAGGGTGCTGGCCGGCTCGCCGGCTCCCGCGAAGGCTATGTCGACGATGGCCCTGCGGTCGATCGCCCGCTCGACGGCCTGCCGCACGCGCCTGTCCCTGAGGGCCGGCGAGCCCTTGGAGGCGGGGTCGGCCCAGCAGTTCAAGGCCAGCTCGGTGAAGCCGTTGCCGCTGAAGCGGTGGATCTCGACTCCCTTGGCCTTCCCGAGCTGCGGCAGCTGGTCGGGGTAGAGGTTGAGGGCGACGTCGATCTCGCCCGCGACGAGAGCCTGGGCCAGGGTCTCGCGGTTGGCGAAGACCGTGAAGACGATCCCGCCGACCTTGGGAGCGCCGAGCTGGTGCTTGGGCTTGGCCGCGAGGCTGAAGTACTGGCCCTGCTTCCACTCCGTGAACGAGAAGGGCCCCGAGCCCACGAGCCGGGGATCCGAGAACTCCTCGAGCTTGCCCAGGCCAGCCTTCCAGACGTGCTCGGGCAGGATGGGCGTCGGGTTCTGGAGCATGTTGGCCTTGGGCTTGTCGGTCCGGATGAGGACGGTCCGCTCGTCCGGGGCCTCCACGGAGACGATGCCCGCAAGGAAGGGGGCGTAGAGCCCGAGCCCGCTCTCGAGGAGGGCATCGTAGGTGAACTTGACGTCCGCGGCCGTCACCGGCTGGCCGTCGCTCCACAGGAGGCCGGGACGGAGGGTGAAGCTCCACTCGAGGTAGTCGGCGCTGACCTTCCAGCTCTCGGCCAGGCAGGGGGCCGGCCCGAGCTTCTCGTCGAAGGAGACCAGGGGATCGTAGACCAGGAGGAAGAGCTCCGTGGCCGCCCGCTCGGAGGCGGTGAAGACGCTCAGGGTATCGAGATCCTCCGAGCTCCCCACCTTGAGGAGGTAGCCCTTCGGCGCCTCCGCCGCGGACAGGGGGCCCAAGGCGAGGACGGCCAGGAGGGCCGCCGCGGAAACGATCGCTCTCAGCCTCATTGCGTTCTCCTTCCCTCGGTCCATGCCGGCCGCCCAGGGAGGAGCGCCCGCTGCCTCGGTTTTGTCCTGCTTGCAGGAGTATACGCCGACTCTCGCGAGCGGTACACAGCAGCATCGCCGATCTCGGCAATGGGGCTCTCCTTCGGGTAATTGTGCATGAACAGAATCATGAAGCCTGGTTTTGTATGTATACAATCAGGTCCCGGCGGCAACTGTTATCCTCGAGATGGTGGATAAGTGTAATAATAGATGGGATAAGCATTTTCTCCCTTGACGTCCCCAATAAAGGGGATTAAAACGACTCGTTCTTCAGGGATCAGTAAGGAGGACCACTATGCCCATGGGCAACAAGTACGGCACGCACCGCGTCATCGATCCGGTCGGCGCCATGCCCCAGACCGCGCAGAAGATCAACAACGACATGTCCGTCGTCTACGACAACGAGATCCTCATCGATGTCATCGCCCTCAACGTCGACTCGGCCAGCTTCACCCAGATCGAGGAGGAGGCGGGCGGGGACGTGGACAAGATCGGCAAGAAGATCATGAGCATCGTCGCCGAGCGGGGCAAGCAGCAGAACCCGGTCACCGGCTCCGGCGGCATGCTCATCGGCAAGGTCGCCAAGATCGGCTCCGCCCTCAAGGACCGGGACCTCAAGGTCGGCGACAAGATCGCCAGCCTCGTCTCCCTCTCCCTCACGCCCCTCAACATCAAGCGCATCGTCAAGATCCACCCCGAGATCGACCGGGTCGAGGTCGAGGCCCAGGCCATCCTCTTCGAGTCCGGCATCTACGCCAAGCTCCCCTCCGACATGGACGAGGGCCTCGCGCTCGCCGCCCTCGACGTGGCCGGCGCTCCCGCCCAGGCCGCCAAGCTCGTCCGCCCCGGCATGTCCGTCATGGTCCTCGGCGCGGGCGGAAAGTCCGGGATCCTGTGCTGCTACGAAGCCATGAAGCGCGTCGGCCCCACCGGCCGCGTCATCGCCGTGATCCACTCCGAGCGCTCCCGCAAGACCCTCGAGGAGCTCAAGCTCGCCCACGCCATCGTCCGCGCCGACGCGACCAAGCCCGTCGAGGTCCTCGACGCCACCCTGGCCGCGAATAATGGCAAGGAGGTCGATCTCGTCATCAACTGCGTCAACATCCAGGGCACCGAGATGGCCTCCATCCTCCCGGTCAAGGACGACGGCACGGTCTACTTCTTCTCCATGGCCACGAGCTTCACCCGGGCCGCGTTAGGCGCCGAGGGCATCGGCAAGGACGTGAACATGATCATCGGCAACGGCTACACCAAGGACCACGCCGAGATCACCCTCTGGGAGCTCCGCGAGAATCCCGCCCTGCGCAAGCTCTTCGAGACGCAGTACGTTAAGTAAGAGAAGAGAGAGAATACCACAGAGGCACAGAGGTAAGAGGGAGAAGAAAGCGAGGAGCGAGAGAAAGGTGGAATGTACGAGAAGGGGAACAGCAGTGTCAGTGGGTGATGCGCGGGTGGTTGGCTGAGTCCTGTGCGTGGCCCCTCGTTCGACTATCCTTTGTTTTCTAGCCCTCTCTCACATTCCCTCTGTGTCTCTGTGCCTCTGTGGTTTAGTTCTTGAATGAGGTCGCATAGGAGGCCGTATGGCTGCTGCTGAGTATCCGAAGCTGAGGCTCGATCAATCCATGGCCCTCTTCGAGGAGGCCCAGCGCCTCTCCCCCGGCGGCGTCATGGGCATCCGGCGGCCCTACAACTTCGTCCAGGGCGAGTACCCGATCTACATCGACCGAGGCTACGGCGGGCACATCGTCGACGTGGACGGCAACGACTACATCGACATGCTCTGCGCCTATGGCCCCATCATCCTGGGCTACAACGAGCCGGAGATCAACTACGAGGTGATCCGCCAGATGACGGGCAAGGGCTTCTGCTTCTCCCTCGTGCAGAAGGCCCAGAACGACCTCGAGCGCAGGATCACCGAGATCGTGCCCTGCGCCGAGCAGGTCATCCCCGTCAAGACCGGCTCCGACGCCACCACCCTCGCCACCCGCATCGCCCGCGGCTACTCAGGCCGCACGATGATCCTGCGCTGCGGCTACCACGGCTGGCACGACTGGTGCGTCGAGAGCCACGGGGGCGTCCCCGAGGAGACGCTGGCGCTCACGGACGAGTTCGAGTACGGCGAGATCGAGTCCCTGGAAGCCAAGCTCGCGGCGCACAAGGGCCAGGTCGCCTGCATCATCATCACCCCCGTCGGCCACCCCGGCGCCAAGCCCATCATCCCCCCGCCCCCGGGCTACCTCCAGGCGGTGCGCGACATAGCCACCCGCGAGAAGGTCGTCCTCATCTTCGACGAGATCCGCACGGGCTTCCGCGTGGCCATGGGCGGGGCCCAGGAGCGCTACGGCGTCACCCCCGACCTGGCCACCTTCGGCAAGGCCGTCGCCAACGGCTACCCCCTCTCGATGGTCGCCGGCAAGCGCGAGTTCATGTCCGTCTGCGAGAAGAAGGTCTTCGTCTCCTCGACCTACTTCCCCAACAGCCTCGAGTTCGTCGCCGCCCTGAAGTGCCTCGAGATCCTCGAGCGCGAGAAGGTCCAGGATTCGATCTGGGCGCGCGGCACGAAGTTCCTCGAGCGGCTGACGCGCGTCGTGAAGGACTCGGGCGTGCCGGCCACGGTCTCCGGCATCCCGCCCATGCCCTACCTCACCTTCGACCAGGCCGCCCACGAAGGCCCCGGCAGCCCGGGCGAGAAGGTCTACAAGGCCCGCCGCGAGTACTTCTACACCCAGACCATCAGGCGGGGCCTCTTCGTGCAGCCCTACCACCATTGGTACATCGCGCATCGCCACACGGACGCGGACCTGGAGCGGGCCCTCTGGGCGATACAGGAGTCGCTGGAGCTCACCGCGAAGAAATTCCCGGCGAAGTGAAGGAAGAGAGACACAGAGGAAGAGAGACACAGAGACACAGAGGCACCGAGGGAGAGGAGAGCGGGATGGAGAAGGGAAAGGAGGCGGAGCTTACGGAACGGATCATCGCCTGCGCGATAGCCGTCCATCGTGAGCTCGGCCCCGGCCTTCTCGAGTCGATTTATGAAGAGGCCCTGACCATGGAGCTCGGCATGAACGATCTGCTCTTTGTCAGGCAGGTTGAAATGCCCGTGTTCTACAAAGGGGTAGCTCTTTCCGGATGTTTCAAGGCCGATTTCGTGGTTGAGGGGAAGGTGGTGCTCGAGTTGAAGTCGGTCGAGCACATCCTGCCGGTACATGAGGCGCAGCTTCTATCATATATGAAGCTCGGCGGTTGGGATGTCGGTCTTTTGATCAACTTCAAATCCGCGATGCTGCGCGATGGGATCAGAAGGATTGTGCTATGAGCTCGTTGTTCTCGCGCGTTTCGTTCCCCTTCTCCCCTCTGCGCCTCTGTGCCTCTCTTCCCCTATCTCTTTCTTCGCCCGTGTCGCTGTAGTTCAATCCTTCGAAGGAGCGAGTATGATGGACGGCAAGATCGTTATAACCTGCGCCTGCACCGGGGCGGAGACCACCAAAGCCCACAATCCGGCCCTGCCGGTGACGGTGGCCGAGGTCGCCCAGGCCGCGGAGGAGTGCCGCAAGGCAGGCGCGGCCATCCTCCACCTCCACGTGCGCACCGACGAAGGCAAGCCGACCGCCAGCCCCGAGCGCTTCAAGGAGGTGATCGAGGCCGTGCGCCGCAAGACCGACATCATCGTCGAGATCACGACCGGCGGCGCGGTGGGCGATACTCCCGAGGAGCGCCTCAGGCCCATCGCCCTCATCCAGCCGGAGATGGCCAGCCTCGACTGCGGCACGGTCAATTTCGGCGACGAGTTCATCGTGAACACCCTGCCCACGATGCGCGCCTTCGCCTCCGAGTTCCGGAAGCACCAGGTGCGGCCCACCTTCGAGTGCTTCGACCTCGGGCACGTCTACGCGAGCCGCATCCTCGTCAAGGAGGGCCTGGTCGAGCCGCCCTACCACTACGGCTTCGTCCTCAACGTGCCCGGCGCCGTGCCCTACAGCCCCGCCGCCCTCGAGTCTTTCCGCGCCGCCATGCCGGAGGGCGCCGACTTCACCGTCATGGGCATCGGCCGCTCCTCCCTGCCGGCCCAGTTCGCGGCGATCGCGGCCGGCGGCTGGATCCGGGTGGGCTTCGAGGACAACGTCTACTACTCGAAGGGCGTCCTGGCCAAGTCCAACGCGGAGCTGGTCGAGCGGGCGTCGCGCATCGCGAAAGAGGCCGGCCTGGCCCCCGCCACCCCCGACGACGTCCGTAAGTACCTCAAGTTGCGCGGGTAAGGATTGGGAAGAGAGACACAGAGACACAGAGACACAGAGAAGAAAGAGGGAATGGCTTTGAAAAGGGATACTTGCAGAAAGCAGCCTACGCGGCTCTCTTTCTCTCTAGATCATCCTCTCTCGCATTCCCTCGGTGTCTCTGTGCCTCTGTGGTTCGTATCTTAAGGAGTCAAGCATGCACGAGTACCCGAGTTTCGACTATAAGCGCATCCCGCTGTACAAGGACGTCACGCCGGAGCAGTGGAACGACTGGCGTTGGCAGATGAAGAACGACATCAAGGACGTGGAGACCCTCGCCAAGGTCCTGCCCCTGACGGACAAGGACAAGGCCGACATCTCCGAGGTCCTGAAGCGCTTCCGCATGGCGATCACGCCCTACTACGCCTCCCTCGTCGACCCCGGGAACCCCGCCTGCCCCGTGCGCCTCCAGGCGGTGCCGCGCCTTCCCGAGGCCCACGACGACGAGTGCGACTGGGAGGATCCCCTCCACGAGGACGTCGACTCCCCCGTGCCCGGCCTCACGCACCGCTACCCCGACCGGGTCCTCCTCCTCGTGACCCACATCTGCTCGATGAACTGCCGCCACTGCACGCGCCGCCGCCTCGTGGGCGAGGACGACGTCCACCTGAACGAGGCGAACGTCGAGCGCGCCATCGAGTACATCGCCAAGACCCCCATCGTGCGCGACGTCCTGATCTCCGGCGGCGATCCCTTCGTGCTCTCCGACGAGAAGCTCGAGTCCATCATCTCCCGGATCCGCGCCATCCCCCACGTCGAGATCATCCGCCTCGGCACGCGCACGCCGGTGGTCATGCCCATGCGCGTCACCGACGGGCTCGTGGGCATGCTCAAGAAATACCACCCCCTCTACGTCAACACGCACTTCAACCACCCCAAGGAGATCACCGCCGAGGCCCGCGAGGCCTGCCGCAAGCTCGCCGACGCGGGCATCATGCTCGGCAACCAGTCGGTCCTCCTCCGCGACGTGAACGACTGCCCCGTGCTCATGAAGAAGCTCGTGCAGAAGCTCCTCGCGATCCGCGTGCGGCCCTACTACATCTACCAGTGCGACCTCTCGCGGGGCATCTCCCACTTCCGCACCACGGTGTCCAAGGGCATCGAGATCATCGAGAACCTGCGCGGCCACACCACGGGCCTCGCGGTGCCGACCTTCGTCATCGACGCGCCGGGGGGCGGGGGCAAGACCCCGGTCATGCCCGACTACGTCATCACCAAGAACGAGAAGCGGGTCGTCCTGCGCAACTACGAGGGCGTCATCACGACCTACGACGAGCCGGCATCCTACGCCGAGGACTGCGGCAAGTGCCGCATCTGCTACGACGAGCCGGCGCTCAACGCGACCTGCGGCGTCGCCCGCCTCCTCTCGGGCGAGGAGAAGTTCATGGAGCCCAAGGGCCTCGCCCGCGGGGCGCGGCTCGTGTCCGGCGACGGCAAGACCGTGCGCCCCAACGGCCTCGTGCGCGGGGCGCGCGTGCGCCACGAGGACCGGGACCGATAGTAGGGCAGGGGCGTGACGCTCGCCGCCGCGGATTTCTCGGGCCGCGTGACCTTCATAACCGGGCCAGAGAAGGGCTCTGGGAAGACCACGCTGCTCAACTACGCCCTGGGCCTCCTGCGCGAGGCCGGCGAGGCTCCCGCCTTCCTCGGCATCGGGCTCGAGGGCGACGGGGCCGCGGCGGCCCCCTTCCGGCGGTCCGCGGGGCCGGGAGGAGCCGCGCCCCGCTTCCCCCTCGTCTCCTGCCGCCCCGGCGAGCTCTTCCTGAGCGCCGGGCCCTACCTCCGCGATTCCTCCTGCCTCCCCGAGGTCCTCGAGTCCCTGCCCGGATCGACCGCCCTGGGCCGGCTCGCCGTGGTCCGGGCCCGCCGAGCGGGGCGGGCCGTCCTCGTGGGGGCCGAGCGCAACGAGCATACGGCCCTGGCCATCGCCGCCATGCTCGAGCCGGGGCGGGCGCGGACCATCCTCGTCGACGGCGCCATAAATCGCATAACGCAGATATCCTCCCTGCCCGGATCGGCCCCGCCCCGCTTCCTCTTCGCCGTCCGCGCCTCGCCGGGGGACCTCGGGCGCAACCTGCGCGCCATGGCGCGGGTCTACGGGCTCTCGCGCCTCCCCCTGGAGGGCTCCGGGCCCCTGCCCGAGCCCGTCTGCCGCGTCGAGGGCCCCCTGACCGCCGCGACCCTGGCGCGCGTCCCCGCCGAGGCCCGCAGCCTGGTCGTCGAGGACCTCACCAAGGTCTTCCTCGACGAGCGGGAGCTGGCCGCGCTCCGCCGCGACCGCGTCCTCGCCCTGCGGCGCGGCCTCGAGTTCGGCGGCTTCGTGGTAAGCCTCCGGGACCTCTCGCCCTCCCGCTTCTCGCGCGAGCTCGGCGATCCCGCTCTCGAGGAGCTCGTCGCCTACGGCCCCTTCGAGGCCCGCGTTGCCTGAGCTCCTCGCCTCCTGCGCCCGCCCGGCCTGGGACTTCGCCCGGGTCGAGGAGCTCTGGGCCCGCTTCTCGCCCCTGACCCCCTACGGCCGGGACGAGAAGGAGCGGAGGCTGGTCTACGCCGACCGCTCCGCGCTCGAGGAGCTGTACGACCTCGCCGAGGAGGCCGCGCGCGATCTCGCCGCCTCGAGCCAGGCCTCCCGGGATCGCGTAACCTATCACCTCCGCCGGGTGCCCCGCCTGCCCTTCCCGCGGCCCGGTTCCGGCGAGGCCGACGGCGAGCGCCCGAGCCTCGAGCTCATCGAGGTCTTCCAGGTCAAGAAGTTCCTCGCGAACTACCGCGCCGTCGCGGGCCTCTGCGGCGAGGCCGCCCGGTCGCGCTTCGGCCTGGGCTTCCGGGCGGCGGAGCTCGCCGCCCTCCTCGACCGGGGCGGCTCCGACCCGGAGACCTTCTTCGTCGCCGACTCCTACCACCCGGGCCTCCCCGCCCTCCGCGCGGAGATAGCCTCGGTCGACGAGGAGCTCAGGCGCTCGCGGGCGGCGGCCAAGTCGGCGGCCCTCGCCGAGCGCGGCCTCGACTTCGGCTTCCGCGACTTCCTCGTCCTGCCCCACGAGCGGGCGAGCGGCCTCCTGGACTGCGCCTGCGGCGAGGCCCGCTTCTCGGTCGAGGCCTACGACGGCTCCTCCTGCGTCGTGCGCCTCCAGGACGGCCCCGCCTCCCTCCTCCTCGCGGAGCGGCGAGACGAGCTCGCCGCCCGGGAGCGCGAGCTCGAGGCCGAGGCCCTCGCGGGGATCTCCGAGGCGATCGGCGCCGCCGCTGCGGAGCTCTACGGCTACGCCGACGCCCTGCGCGAGTACGATCTCGCCCGGGCCCGCGCCCTCCTCGCCGCCGAGCTCGGCTGCGTCCGCCCCGAGCTCGGCTCCCCCTCCCTCGCCGTCGAGGGAGGCCGCTTCCTCCCCCTCGAGGGGGATTGCCTCCGCCTCTCCCTCGCCTACGCCCCGCTGACGGTCGAGATAGGGGAGTCCGCCGCCGTCCTCTTCGGCTCGAACATGGGCGGGAAGACCGTGGCCCTCCAGAGCCTCTTGTTCTTCCAGCTGGCCGCCCAGGCGGGGCTCTTCGTCCCGGCCCGCCGCTTCGCGACCGCGCCCTACCCGGTCCTCCGCTACGTCGGGGAGCTCCGGGTGCCGGCGGCCCCGGGCTCCGGCCCGGCCGGGGCGGCCCCGGCCGGCGAGGGCCCGCGCGAGGGGCTCTCGGGCTTCGGCTTCGAGATACGGGCCTTCGTCGAGGCCTGGGAGGCGGCCCGCCCGGGCGGGGCCTTCCTCGTCTTCGACGAGTTCGCGAGGACCACGAGCTCCGCGGAGGCCGAAGCCATCCTCTCGGCCGCGTTAGGCGGCCTCCTCGGCCTTCCCGGAGCGCGCGCACTCTTCTCCACCCATTTCCGCGGCGTCGCGCGGCTGCCGGGCGTCCGGTACCTGCGCATGCGCGGGCTGGACCGAGACGAGGCCGCCCGCTCCATGCTCTCGGGCGAGCCGGCCGCCGAGCGGATACGCAGGATAAATCGCATGATGCGATACGAGATACTTGAGGCCGAGGAGGATTCCGGGGACAGCGACGCGATCGCCATCGCCTCGCTCCTCGGCCTCGACGAGGGCGTCTCCCGGGCCGCGGCGGAGCGCTACGCCGCCCGCGGCCGGCTCGGGGACGCGAGGGGGAAGGAAACATGAGAGAGAAGCTTGGGCTGCCCCGGGACCGCGTCGCGCGGGCCCGCGAGCTAGCGACCCAGATCGCCGCGCCGGTCCTGGATTTCGTCGAGGGCCACAGCTCGGTGACGGTGGAGCGGGCGACGCTCCGCATCCTCGGCGTGGACGGGGCGAACGCCGACGGCGTGCCCGTGCCGAACCTGGTAGTCGACCAGCTGCGGTCCTCCGATGCCGCCCTCGGCTCCGGCGTGGCCGAGCGCTACGTGAACGCCCTGACGCGCTCCGGGCTCTCGGTCGCCGAGTTCAACGGCCGGGTCGCGGCGGGAGCGCGCGTCGACGGCGCGCCCCTGGGCGACCGGGCGGCGGTCCGCCGCCGGGGCGAGGAGCTCGCTCGCGCGGGCCTCGATCGCGTCGCGCGAAACCGCGCCTTCCGCGACTCCAAGCTCGAGCAGTACAAGGACCGCAACCACAAGCCCATGCTCTACCTCATCGTGGCGACGGGCAACATCTACGAGGACGTGAAGCAGGCCCAGGCCGCGGCCCTCAAGGGAGCCGACGTCATCGCGGTGATCCGCACCACGGCCCAGAGCCTCCTGGACTACGTGCCCTACGGGGCGACGACCGAGGGCTTCGGCGGCACCTACGCGACCCAGGAGAACTTCCGCATCATGCGCGCCGCCCTCGACGAGGTGACCGAGCGCGAGGGCCGCTACGTCTGGCTCACGAACTACTGCTCGGGCCTGTGCATGCCGGAGATCGCCGCGATGGGCGCCCTCGAGCGCCTGGACATGATGCTCAACGACTCGATGTACGGCATCCTCTTCCGGGACATCAACCCCTACCGCACCTTCGTGGACCAGAAATTCAGCCGCATGATCAACGCCTACGCCGGCATCCTCATCAACACCGGCGAGGACAACTACCTCACCACGAGCGACGCCTTCGACAAGGCCTACACCGTCCTCGCCAGCCAGTTCCTCAACGAGCGCTTCGCCTACGCCGCGGGCCTGCCCGCCCGCCTCATGGGCCTGGGGCACGCCATGGAGATGGACCCGGGCATCAAGGACGGCTTCCTCTACGAGCTGGCCCAGGCCCAGATGGCGCGGGAGATCTTCCCCGAGCACCCCCTGAAGTACATGCCGCCGACGAAGTTCATGTCCGGGGACATCTTCATGGGCCTCGTGATGGACAACCAGTTCAACTTCATCTCGAAGGCCACGGAGCAGGGCGTCCACCTCCTGGGCATGCTCACCGAGGCCATCCACACCCCCTTCATGATGGACCGCTTCCTCGGCCTCGAGGCGGCGAAGTACACGATGAACGCCATGGCGAGCTTCTCCGACGAGATCGAGTTCCGCGAGGGCGGCATCGTGAAGACCAGGGCCCGCGAGGTGCTCGAGCGCACGGTCGGCTTCATGGAGGAGATCGCCGGGGCAGGCCTGCTCGAGGCGATCGAGCGCGGGATGTTCGCCGACGTCAAGCGGGCCAAGGACGGCGGCAAGGGCTTGGACGGCCTCGTGGCCAAGGGCGAGGGCTACTGGAACCCGGTCGAGGAGGCCCTCAAGTCCGGCCTCGGCCTCGGCGCCGCTGGCGCCCGCTGAAGGAGGGCAAGGTTATGGCGAACATCGTGCGTCCTTACGGGGACACCCTCGACGACGGCAAGGTCCAGCTCTCCTTCACCCTGCCCGTGCCCGACGGCCCGCGGGGCCGCGAGGCCGCCCGCCTGGCCGTCCTCGGCTGGGGCTTCCGCGAGTGCGAGGTCGTGCACTCGGCCGAGGTCTCCGACGGCTTCTCCTTCTACGTCGCCTACGCCGTGGCCGACCGCGGCGTCGACTACGACTCGGTCGTGGCCGACGAGGCCCAGGGCGAGGAGGGGTCCATGGGCATGGACGAGGTGAACGACTACATCAGGGCCCATATCGGCCGCAAGGTGGTCGTGGTCGGCGCCTGCACGGGCTTCGACGCCCACACCGTCGGCATCGACGCGATCATGAACATGAAGGGCTACAACCACCACTTCGGCCTCGAGCGCTACCCCATGCTTGAGGCGCACAACCTCGGGGCCCAGGTCCCGAACGAGAAGCTGATCGAGTACGCCGAGCGCGTGAACGCCGACGCGATCCTCGTCTCCCAGGTGGTGACCCAGAAGGACATCCACGTCCAGAACATGACCCAGTTCATCGAGCTCCTCGAGGCCAAGGGCGAGCGCGGCCGCTTCGTCTGCGTGGCCGGCGGGCCGCGCCTGTCCAACAAGCTCGCGGTGGAGCTCGGCTTCGACTCGGGCTTCGGCCGCGGCTCCTACGCCGACGACGTGGCGACCTTCATCGTCCGCAAGATCGTCGAGAAGGCCGAGGCCTCCTAGCGGGCGCCGCCCCCGCCCCGGATCGCGCCGGCCCCGCGGCGGGCCCGCGCGGTCAGCGGAGGTAGGGCGAGAGGCCCTCGGCCAGGTAGGGGCCGAGGGCCTCGATCCTGGCCCGGAGGCCGCCCGAGGCGCCGGAGAAGGCGGTCTCTATGCCGAGGTGGTGGTTGACGCCGAGGAGGAACTCGATGGCCGTGGTCTCGTCGAGGCCGGGCGCGAGCCCCTCGGCGGCCAGGGGGCGGCGGCGGTAGCCCTCGACGAAGGAGCCGTAGTAGGCCCGGACCTCGGCGGGCAGGACGAACTCGGCCTCGCGCACGAGCCGGTAGCAGTGCTTGTCCTGCTGGAGGTAGAGGGCGAAGAGCCACAGGCCGCGCAGCTCCCGCTCGAGGCGATTGAGGCCCTCCGGCAGGTTCGAGGAGATGAAGCGCCGGATCTCGCGGCCGGCTAGCCCGATGAGCCGCGCGTAGAAGGCCTCCTTCGAGGCGAAGTGGGTGTAGAAGGCGCCGACCGAGAGCCCGGCGAGGTCGGTGATCTCGTGGATGTTCGTCTCGAAGAAGCCCTTCGAGCCGAAGAGGCGCTTGCCCGAGCGCAGGAGGCAGTCGGCGCTGCCCTCCTCCGCGGGGAGGGGCAGGGGCTGGACCGGGCCGGCGAAGACCAGCTCCGCCCGGGCCCGCTGGCCGGGGAAGAGGCCGCCGCGGAGGATGGCCAGGGCGGAGGCCTCCCGGATGGGTATACCCTGGAGGGCGGCCCGGGCCGCGCAGAAGCGGAGGCCGCCGAGGGCGAAGAGGTAGGCGGGCAGGCCGATCTCGGCGCCGAGGATGCGGCCGAGTCCCTGGCGGTAGAGCTCCGCGAGCTCGCGCTCGTACTCGATGAAGCGGTACTGGCCCTCGCGGAAGACCGACTCGAGCTCGGGCTCGAGGGCGCTCGAGCGGAGGAGGGTCCCCGCGAAGGCGGCGAGGCGCTCCTCCCGGTCGGCTCCCCCGACCGAGGCGAGGGCCGCGGCCGCGCGCTCCCGGATCGAGTCCAGGATGGACTTGAAAAGCTCTTCCTTGCCCGCGAAGTAGCGGTAGAAGACGCCGTTGGAGAGACCCGCCTCCCGGCAGATCTCGGCGACCGAGACGGTGCCGTACCATTTCCTCGCGAAGAGGGTGACGGCGCTCTGGATGAGTCGTTCTTTGGTGTCGCGCGGGCTCGCCATCGCGTCTCCGATCCGTGAGAGTCGATTCGCTTTCGGAGCGGAGTATAGCCTCGGATTCATGCTGAGACAAGGAATACAGCCGCTTTCGAGCCCGGGCTTCCTTCGTTTTTGGCTTGACGAAAGGCGTTTTCCCTAGTATTCACAATGAGAGGTGATTCACTTCGCATACTGCTTCGGCTTAAGCTGTATCAGCCTAGGCCGAGCTCGCTCGCAGGACGAGCGCAAGGAGGGGACATGGGCATGAGGATGAGGGACAAGGTCTGCGTCGTCACCGGCGGGGCCCGGGGTATCGGCCGCGGAGTCGTCGAGGCCTTCGCCCGCGAGGGCGCGAAGGCCGTCTGGGCCCTCGACGTCAGCGACAAGGACTTCCCCGAGCTCGAGGCCGCCTTCCCGGGCGTCGTCAGGGGAGCCGTCGTCGACGTGACGGACTCCGCCGCGGTGAACGCCCTCGTCGCGAGGATCAAGGCCGAGTGCGGCCGGATCGACGCCCTGGTCAACAACGCCGGCATCACCCGCGACGGCCTGATCCAGAAGATGAGCGACGAGGACTGGGACGCCGTCGTGAACGTGAACCTCAAGGGCGTCTTCCTCATGACGAGGGCCGTCGCGCCGATCATGATGGAGGCCGGCTCGGGCTCGGTCCTGAGCATCTCCTCGGTGGTGGGCCTGGACGGCAACATCGGCCAGTCGAACTACGCGGCGACCAAGGGCGGGGTGGTCTCGATGACCAAGGGCTGGGCCAAGGAATTCGCGCGCAAGGGGGCCAAGGTCCGCGCCAACGCGGTCTCCCCGGGCTACTGCCGGACGCCGATGATCGCGACCGTGCCCGAGAAGGTCCTCGAGCCGATCATCGCCAAGACCCCCCTCGGGCGCCTGGCCGAGATCGAGGACATCGCCAACGCCGTGCTCTTCCTGTCGAGCGAGGAGGCCCGCTTCATCACCGGCCAGGTCCTGCGCGTCGACGGCGGCCTGGTGCTCTGACCTCGCTCTTCGCGGGGGGCGGCGGGGGACTGGCGCCCTAGGGCCAGGGCCGCGGCGGGCGCGGGGCGGCGAGGGCGGGTAGGGGATCGCCCCCGCCGCCGGCCCCGCGCCCCAGCGCCGCCTAACGCTCCAGCTTGGCCGTCCTGAGCTCCTCGACCAGGGCGGGGACTAGCTTGTTGGCGTCGGTCACGATGCCGACGTCGGCGAACTCGAAGATCGGGGCGTCGGGGTTCTTGTTGACCGCGACGATGTAGTCCGAGTCCTCCATGCCGGCGATGTGCTGGATCATGCCCGAGATGCCCAGGGCGAGGTAGAGGTCCGGCCGCACGGTCTTGCCGGTCTGGCCGACCTGGCGGTCGGGCGCGGCCCATCCCGCGTCGACGACAGCGCGCGAGGCCGAGACCAGGCCGCCGAGCTCCTCGGCGAGGGGCGAGAGCTTGGCGTAGTTCTCGGGGCTGCCCAGGCCGCGGCCGCCGGAGACCAGGACGCTCGCCTCCTCGATGTTCTTCCTCGCGGCCTTCTCCACGACGGCCTCGAGTATCTCCACGTTGAGGTCGGCCTTCTCGATCTTCACGTCCAGGCGGGAGACCTCGCCCTTGCGGGAGGGGTCCTTGTCGAGCCTGCGCATGACGCCGGGGCGGACGGTGGACATCTGGGGCCGGTGCTCGGGGCAGACGATGGTCGCCATGATGTTGCCGCCGAAGGCGGGCCGGGTCATCAGCAGGTTGTTCGTCGCGTCCTCGACCGCGAGGCCGGTGCAGTCGGCGGTGAGGCCGGTGTGCACGCGGGCCGACACGCGGGGCGCGAGGTCGCGGCCGATGGTGGTCGCGCCGACGAAGACCACGCCGGGCTTGCGCTCGCGGATGGCCTGGGTCAGGACCTTGGCGTAGGGCTCGGTCACGTAGGCCGCGAGCTCCGGCGCGTCGGCCACGACGACCTCGTCGGCCCCCGAGGCGATGAGGTCGGCGGCCTCGGCGTCCTTGATCCCGGAGCCGACGACCAGGGCGGCGAGGGGCTGGCCCAGCGCGTCGGCGATGGTCCGGCCGATGCCCAAGAGCTCGTAGGCGATCTTCTGGATCGTCCCGGCCCGCCGCTCGGCGAACACCAGGACGCCCTTGTACTCGGATATATCCATGTCGGTCCTCTCCTAGATGATGAACTTTTCCTTGAGGCGATCGACTATGAGCTTGGCGCCTTCCTTGGCGTCGAGCTCGTAGACCTTCCCGGCCGACTTGGCCCCCTTGGTGAAGGACTGCTTCACGCGGGTGGGGGAGCCCTTGAGGCCGATGGACTGCGGATCGAGGCCGAGGTCGGCGAGGCCCCAGACCTTGATCTGCTTGCCATAGGCCTCGAAGGCGCCCGAGACCGACATGTAGCGGGGCGAGTTCATGTCGCGCAGGGCAGTCAGGAGGCAGGGCAGCTTCACGCGGATGCGCTGGTAGCCGTCCTCGAAGACACGCTTGACGACGACGCTCTTCTGGCCGGCCTCGAGGGAGAGCTCGCTGACGTAGCTCACCTGGGGCAGGCCGAGGTGCTCGGCGATCTGGGGCCCGACCTGGGCCGTGTCCCCGTCGATGGCCTGGCGGCCGCAGATCACGAGGTCGAAGGGCAGCTTGCGCAGGGCCGCGGCGATGGTGCTCGAGGTGGCCCAGGTGTCGGCCCCGCCGAAGGCGCGGTCGGACAGGAGGATGGCCTCGTCGGCGCCCATGGCGAGGGCCTCGCGCAGGGCGACGTCGGCCTGGGGCGGCCCCATCGACAGGACGGTGACGCGGGCCCCGGCGGAGTCCTTGAGGGCCAGGGCGGCCTCGAGGCCCGACTTGTCGTCGGGGTTGATGATGCTCGGGATGCCTTCGCGGATCAGGGTGCCCGTGGCCGGGTCGATCTTGACCTCGGTGGTGTCCGGCACCTGCTTCATGCAGACGACGATGTTCATGTCTCGGTTCTCCTTCGGTTACGCGTCACTTGAGCATGGCCGCCGAGACGACCATGCGCTGCACTTCCGAGGTGCCCTCGTAGATCTCGGTGATCTTGGCGTCGCGCATCATGCGCTCGACCGGGTACTCGCGGGTATAGCCGTAGCCGCCGTGGAGCTGGACCGCCTTCGTGGTCACCTCCATCGCCGTCTCGGAGGCGAAGAGCTTGGCCATGGCCGCCTCGACGTTGTAGGGCAGCTTGGCGTCCTTCGAGGCCGCGGCGCGGTACACGAGCATGCGGGCCGCGTCCACGCGGGTCTGCATGTCGGCGAGCTGGAACTGGGTGTTCTGGAAGGCCGACAGGGGCTTGCCGAACTGGCGCCGCTCCTTGACGTAGGCCACGGTCTCGTCGATCGCGCCCTGGGCGATGCCGAGGGCCTGGGCGGCGATGCCTATGCGGCCCCCGTCGAGGGTGCGCATGGCCAGGCCGAAGCCGCCGCCGAGCTTCCCGAGGAGGTTCTCGGCCGGCACCTCGACGTTCTCGAAGATGAGCTCGCAGGTCGAGGAGCCGCGGATGCCCATCTTCTCCTCCTTCTTGCCGATGGAGAAGCCCTTCATGCCCTTCTCGAGGATGAAGGCGGAGATGCCCTTGGTGCCCTTGGACTTGTCCGTCATCGCCATGACGACGTAGACCTCGGCCGGTCCCGCGTTGGTTATGAAGAGCTTGGAGCCGTTGAGGAGGTAGTAGCCTCCCTTGTCCTCGGCGACGGTCTGCTGGCCTGCGGCGTCGGTGCCGGCGTTCGGCTCCGTCAGGCCGAAGGCGCCGAGCTTCTGGCCGGAGGCCAGGGGGACGAGGTACTTCCGCTTCTGCTCCTCGGTCCCGTTCTCGTAGATGGGGGCCGCGCAGAGGGAGCTGTGGGCCGACAGGATGACCCCCGTCGTGCCGCAGACCTTCGAGAGCTCCTCGACGGCCATGACGTAGGCGAGGTTGTCCCCGCCCGAGCCGCCGTACTCCTTGGGGAAGGGGATGCCCATGAAGCCGTAGCGGGCCATCTTGGACAGGGTCTCGGCGGGGAAGCGCTCCTCCTCGTCGACCTCCTTCGCGAGGGGCTTCACCTCGTTCTGGGCGAAGTCCCTGAACAGCTGCGAAAGGAGCCTGTGTTCCTTGTCGATCTGGAAATCCATGTCTCCACCTCGTAATAATCTGATGAGAGGCGATTCACCTCTTTGCTACGGGTATACAAGTACCGCATTCGGTCCTTAAAAGAGCTTCACGCTTTGGAGGGGACGAGGAGGGTGGCTTCGCCCTCGATGACGAGCGCGCCCTGCACCGTGCAGGTGGTCTTGAAGGTCACGAACTGCTTTTCAGGAACGAGGGAGATCGCCTCCACCCGGGCGGTCACGGTGTCGCCGATCCGCACCGGCGCCTTAAACTTGAGGCTCTGAGCGACGTAGATGCAGCCGGGGCCCGGGAGCCTGGTGCCGAAGACGGTGGAGATGAAGGCGGCGGAGAGCATGCCATGGGCAATGCGTCCCTTGAACATCGTGCCCTTCGCGTAGTCCTCGTCGATGTGGACCGGATTGAAGTCCCCCGAAAAACCGGCAAAGGCGGCAATGTCGGACTCGGTCACTGTCTTCGAGAAGCTCGCGGACATGCCGACCTGTATCTCCTCGAAGCCATATCTCGTAATTCCTTCACTCACAGTGTCTTCCTCTTATAAAGCGCCAACCTGCCGGGCCTATCGCCCCGGGATAGCCCGAGCCGGCCTCGCGCTGCGTCCGTTCCGGCTCGGGTCGCGGAAAGGCTAGCCACGAGCCTCGCTGTTTGTCAAGCATTTTTTATCTATTTATTTCCCCTTTGACCCGTGCGGCTGAGGGCGGCTACACTCGCCCCATGCATTACACTCCGAAGACCAGGCGGGGCGAGGAGACGAAGGAGAAGCTCCTCGAGGCCGCGGAGCGCTGCTTCAGCGAAAAAGGCTATTTCCAGACCATGATCTCGGACATCACCGGCCTGGCCGAGACCGCGCCGGGAACCTTCTATATTTATTTCGAGGACAAGCTCTCGGTCTTCCGCTACCTTATGGACGACCTCTCCCGCCGCCTCCGGGAGCGGGTCCATGCCGCCCTCGAGCGCAGCTCCTCCCGCCTCGACGCCGAGGAACTCGGCGTGCGGGAGTTCTTCAAGTTCGTCGCCGAGCACAAGGGCCTGTACCGCATCGTCTGGGACGCCCAGTTCGTCGACACCGAGGCCTTCACGGCCTACTACGAGGGCTTCGCCCATGCCTACCAGCGCCGCCTCGGCCAGGCCGAGGCCAAAGGCGAGGTGCGGGACCTCGACCTCGTCGCCCTCTCGTACAGCCTAATCGGCATAGCCAACTTCGTCGCCCTCAAGTACGTCATCTTCGAGGACGGCGACGTCCCCGAATCGGCCATCAAGGCCGTCGTCACCCTCCTCTCCCAGGGAGCCATCCTCCCCCCATCTCCCGAGGGCCAGTCCCCGCGCCCCTGATCTCCGATTCGAGTTTTTTTTCTCTACTTTTTTATTGACAGGATGCTGAATGCGCTTCAGAATATGAAAACTGATTCATTATTCATGTAGGAGGCAATATGGAGCGAAAGCAGACCGCGCTCGTGCTGTCCATCGGACTGCTCTGGCCGGTCATCATGGTCCTGGGCTGGAAGGGCGCCTACCTTCCGGCGATGATCCTCTCGGTACTCCTCATGTTCGCCCACCTCATTCTGGGCGCCATGCACGAGGGCAAGGTCGACCCGGTCTTCCTCGCCTATCCCATCCTGGCCTGGGCAGCCCTGTGGATCCTCAGCTTCGTCCTCTCGGCCTACTACGCGGATCTCTTCCGCGGGACGGCGCCGAGCTTCTCGATCCTCGGCTTCCACCCCTCCTTCGCCTGGACGGTCCTGACCTACTGGATCGGCGGCATCCTGACCCTCTCGGTCGGGTACTACCTCCTGCGGGACCGCTGGCTCTCCGAGGAGACCTGGAGCAAGTTCAAGAGCGACATCGCGGAAATCCGCAAAGCGGGAGGCAAGGCGTGAGCACCGGAGCCAAGATCCTGATCGTCGGCTTCTCCTTCGCCACGATCGTCGTATCCTTCCTCATCGGCGTCTGGGCCAAGAAGAAGGCCGATACCGCCCAGGCCTTCTTCGGCGGCACCGCCCTTTTCGGGCCCGTGGTCGTCGGCCTCTCCACCATGGCCGCCGTGGCCAGCGCCTTCGCCGTCATCGGCATCCCGGGCATCATCTACGCCACCGGCAACCCGATGACCTTCTGGATGCTCTCCTCGGCCGCCTTCGGCATGGCCTACATCATCCTGGGCAAGAAGGTCCGCGCGATGGCCGAGCTCGGCCCCGTCTCGAGCCTCGGCGACATCTCCGACCTCCGCTTCGACAAGAGCCGCTACATCAAGGCGGTGATGAGCCTCGTCCTCTTCCTCGGCTGCATCGCCTACCTCGCGGCCCAGATCAAGGGCGTCTCCGAGATGTTCGCCCACATCCTCGGCTGGAACTACTACGTCACCGGCTTCCTCATCTTCGGCGTCCTGATCGCCTACATGATCATCGGCGGCGAGGCCGGCGGCATCATGACCCAGGCCTTCCAGGGCCTGATCATGGCCGTGGCGAGCGTCATCATCATCGTCGGCTTCTTCGTGGTGACCGGGGGCTTCGGCAAGGTCCTCGAGGCCGCGGCGGCGGCCGGGACCCTGACCAACGGGCCCGTGACCAAGAAGCTCTCGGCCGATTTCCTGAACGCCTGGGGCGTCCTCCCCGGCCAGGTCTCCATGGTCTACATGCTCATCCCCATCCTCGGTACCGTGGGCCAGCCCCAGGTCCTCACCCGCATGTACGCCTTGAAGAACCCCCGCGACATGCCCCGCCTCGGCCTCTGGGCCGCCGTCTCCCACGCCTTCGTCGGCTTCCTCGCCGTCGTCATGGGCTTCGGCGCCATCTACCTCGTGGCGACCGGCAAGGTGCCGCCCCTCGCCAAGGCCGACACCGCCGCCTTCGTCTACGCCGACTCCCTCGGCGCCTGGGCCCAGCTCCTCTTCTACGCCACGGCCCTCGCCGCCGCCATGTCCTCGGCTTCGATGTTCCTCTCCCTCTCCGCCGGGATCATCGCCAAGGACCTGCCCGAGGCCCTCGGCATGCGCAAGCCCAGCGACAAGGAGCAGATCTCCCGCTTCCGAGTGATGATGGGCGTCCTCGGCGTCATCTCCGTCGCCGTGGCCCTGACGAACGACTCCATGGTCGCCATCCTCGGCACCTTCGGCTGGGGCACCCTGATGTCGGCGACCTTCCCGGTCTTCGTCCTTGGCCTCTTGTGGAAGGGCGCGAGCAAGGAGGGGGTGGCCTGCGGCATCAGCGTGGCCCTCGTCCTCAACATCCTCTGCTTCGCCCTCGTGCAGCAGAAGTTCAAGTTCCCGGGCGGCATGCCCTGGTATTTCAACGTCATCGTCGCCTCGATCGTCGTCACCATCCTCGTCTCCCTCTTCACCAAGGGGGCGGCCGGGAAGAACCTCGACAAGGCGGTCGAGAAGGTCATAGAACTGTAGGCGAAATGCGCGTCTCGCCCGAGGGAGCCGTCCGGCTCCCTCGCGGGCGAGGCCAGGGGGCCCCTCCCGGGAGCGGGTCCCCGCCGCGAAGGCATAGGAGCGTGCGAATGAAAGCAGTAGGGATAAGCGGGAGCCCCCGCGAGAAGAGCAACTCGCGGAGCTACCTGGAGTTCACCTTGAAGGCCCTCGAGGAGCGCGGGATCGGGACCGAGCTCGTCGACCTGCGGGGGCTGCGCGTCGAGGAGTGCCACGGCTGCTACTCCTGCGCCAAGAGCCGCGAGTGCGCCGTCAAGGACGACTTCCAGGCCGTCTTCGCCACGATGCGCGAGGCCGACGCCATCCTCATCGCCGCCCCGGTCTACCACGCCTCGATCCCCGGCAAGCTCAAGGGCCTCCTGGACCGCGCGGGCTTCCTCGGCCGCTGGACCGCCAACGACATAGCGGCGGGCCAGGGCTCGGCCGGCTACCAGTGGAAGGGCACCGCCTTCTCCGGGAAGGTCGGCGCGCCCATCACGGTTGCCCGCCGCGCCGGCCACGCCTTCGCCTTCGCCCAGCTCCTTCTGTGGTACGGCGTGAACGACTTCGTCGTCTCCGGCTCGCACTACTGGAACGTGGGAGTCGCCGGCAAGGGCGGGGCGGTCAACCCCGAGGAGGACCAGGAGGCCTACGGCATCCTCGCCCACCAGGCCGAGAACATCGCGGCCCTGCTCAAGAAGATCCGCGCCTAAGGAGGGCAGCCCGATGAACCCGAGTCCCGAAAGCGCCTGGATAGGCAACTACTCGTACTTCCGCGCGAGGACGAGCCCCGGCAAGGTCGCGCTGACCGACCTCGACGACGGCCGCTCCTTCACCTATCGCCAGCTCGACGAGCGCTCGAACCGCCTGGCCTCCTTCCTCCGCGACGAGTGGGGGATCGGGAGGGGCGACCGCTTCGCCTTCCTCTCGCGCAACCGCGTCGAGCTCGTCGACGCCCTCTTCGCCGCCGGCAAGCTCGGAGCCATACTGGTGCCGTACAACGTGCGGCTCTCGGTCGACGAGCTGGCCGCCCTCGTCGCGGACGAGGGCCCCCGGGCCCTCTTCTACGAGGAGTGCTTCGAGCAGACCGTCGCCCAGCTCAGGGGCAAGGCGAATATCGAGCGCTACCTGCGCCTGGGCGAGAGGCGCGGCTCGCCGGCCGACGAGTACGCCGCGGTCGAGTCCCGCCCGAGGGCCGAGCCCGTCTCCTGCCCGGGCCTCTCCGAGGACGACATCTTCATGCTCATCCACACCGGCGGCACCACGGGCATACCCAAGGCCGCCATGCTCTCGCACCGCTGCGTCCTTTTCAACGCGTTGAGCGAAATAGTAACCTGGCGCCTCACCGACGCTGATTCCTCCCACATACTCCTGCCCCTCTTCCATACCGGCGGCTGGAACCTCCTCACCATCCCCCTCCTCGTGGCCGGCGGCCGGGTCATCCTGAACCGCCAGTTCGACCCCAAGCAGAGCATCGAGGTCATCCAGCGCGAGAGGACCACCACGGTCTTCGGCGCGGCGACGATCTTCCGCATGATCCAGGAGCGGCCGGAGTTCGAGAAGGCCGATTTCTCCTCGGTGCGCTGGATGATGGCCGGGGCCGCCCCCACGCCCATCCAGGTCATGGAGGCCTACTGGAAGCGGGAGATCCCCTTCGCCCTCGGCTACGGCATGACCGAGGCCGGCCCCAACAACCTCTCCGCCCCGGCCGACCAGATGAGCTTCGGCCAGATGCGCGAGAAGTTCGCCTCCGTGGGCAAGCCCTTCTTCTTCGCCCAGATGCGCATCGTCGACGACGAGGGCCGGGACGTGCCGGCCGGGCAGAACGGCGAGCTCATCTGGAGCGGGCCGCAGATCTTCTCCGGCTACTGGAACAAGCCCGAGGCCACGAGGGAGACCCTGCGCGAGGGCTGGGTCTACACCGGCGACATCGCCGCGCAGGACGCGGACGGCTTCGTCTACATCGTGGGCCGCAAGAAGAACATGTACATCTCCGGCGGCGAGAACGTCTTCCCGCCCGAGATCGAGAAGGTCCTCTACGAGATTCCAGAGATCCACGAGGTCTGCGTCATCGGCGTGCCCGACGAGAAGTGGGGCGAGGTGGGCAAGGCCGTCGTGGCCCTGAAGCCAGGCGCCTCCATCGACAAGGCCCGAATCCTGGCCGCCCTCCAGGCCAAGCTCGCCAAGTACAAGGTGCCCAAGTACCTCGCCTTCGTGAAGGCGGTGCCGAAGAACAGCGTGGGCAAGATCGTGTCGAGCGAGGCGCAGAAGCTCTACGGCAAGCCGGTCGACGAGGACCTCCGCTGATGGCCGCGGATCCGAAGCCCAGGGTCGGGATCGAGCGGCTCGCCTACTACGTGCCGCCCGAGATCCAGACGAGCGAGTACATCGCCGCGGCCTCGGGGATCCCCCGGGACGTTATAGAGCAGAAGTTCGGCATCAAGCAGCGGCACAAGGCGGGGCCGGGGGAGCAGGTCTCCGACATGGGCCTCGAGGCCTGCCGCCGCGCCCTGGGCGACCTCGACCCGGGGAAGCTCGACCTGGTGGTCTACTGCGGCAGCGAGTACAAGGACTACTACCTGTACAACCTCGCGGCCCACGTGGCCGAGCGCCTGGGGGCGCGCAACGCGAACGCCTTCGAGATCCACAGTCTCTGCTCCTGCGGCGTGTGGTCCCTCAAGGTGCTCAAGTCGATGATGCTCGCCGATCCCGAGCTGCGCAACGTCCTTTTGTTCACCTCCTCCAAGGAGACCGACGTCGTCGACCTCTCGAACCAGCGGAGCCGCTTCATGTTCAACTTCGGCGACGGGGCCGCCGCGGCCCTGCTCAGGCGGGACGGGGAGCGGAACATCATCCTCGAGACGAGGATGATCACCGACGGCCGCTTCGCCGCCGACGTGGCGGTCTACGGCGTGGGCTCCAGGAACTGGCACAGGCTCGATAGCCTCGACCGCTCCCAGCGCAGCCTCGACCTGGCCGATCCCGCCTCCATGAAGGAGCGCCTCGACCCCATCTCCCTGGGCAACTTCTGCTCGGTGGTCGCGGACGCGGCCGCGCGCTCGGGCTACGAGGGCAAGATCGACTTCCTCGCCCCCATCTTCATGAAGCGCTCGATCCTCGGGGGCATCCTCTCGAACCTGGGCCTGAGGGAGGAGCAGACCTTCGTCCTCGAGGACTTCGGCCACTGCCAGTCGGCCGACGCCTACATAGCCTGCGTCGAGGGCGAGAAGGCCGGCCGGCTCAAGGACGGGGACCTCGCCGTGCTCTTCGGGGCCGGCACCGGCTACACCTGGGCCGCGACCGCGGTCAAGTGGGGCCCGGCGGACTGAGGCCGCCCCGGGCGGCCGCGTGGCTCGCCGAGCCCGCGAGCCCGCCCCTAAAAAAGCGAGAGCCCGTCCGCGAGGACGGGCTCTCTTCGTCTGCGCGGGCTCCCCGATCAGACGAGGAAGAGGAGCCCGAGCGACATGATCACCCCGGTGACGAGGAGGGTCATCATGCAGTAGCCCATGATGTCCCTGATCCCCAGCTTGGCGATGCCGAGGAGGGGGAGGGCCCAGAAGGGCTGGACCATGTTGGTCCACTGGTCGCCGTAGGAGATGCCCATGGCGACGACCGCCGGGTCCACCCCGAGAGCGATCCCCGCCGGGATGTTGATCGGGCCCTGGACGACCCACTGGCCGCCGCCCGAGGGGATGAAGAAGTTGATGATGCCCCCCGCCCAGAAGGTGAAGAGGGGGAAGGTGTCGACGGTCGAGAAGGAGACGAACCAGTTGGCGATGATGCCCGCCAGGCCCGTCGTGACCATGATGCCCTGGATGCCCCCGTAGAGGGGGAACTGGAGGGCGATGCCGCCGGCGCCCTTGATGGCCTTGTCGACGGCGCGCACGTAATTGATGGGCGTGCCGTGGAGGAGGAGGCCGGCGAAGAGGAAGAGCATGTTGACGATGTTGAGGTTGAGGTCGAAGCCCTTGGTCGCGAAGTGGTAGACGAGGTAGGCGACGCCCATGAGGCCGAAGACCCAGTTGACGATCCGGGAGTTCTCGAGCCTGGTGGCCGGGGTCGCGTGGGGGCTCGGCGCGGGATCGGGCTCCTCGGCGAGGAGCTCGGGGCTGATCTCGACGACGTCCTTCTTGCCCTTGGCCATGAACATGAAGAGGATGGGCAGCGATACGATCATGGCCCCGCTGATGACGAGGTTCCAGGGCGCGAAGACGGTCCGCGAGACGGGGATCACCCCGACGAGCTTCTCGACGATGTGGCCCTTGGCGGCTATGGCGAGGGGGATGGAGCCCGAGATGCCGCCGTGCCAGACCACGAAGCCCGAGTAGGCGGCGGCGACGAGCATGCCGTAGTCGATGCCCCGCACCTTCTTGGCCACCTCGCGGGCGAGGAGGGCGCCGACGATGAGGCCGAAGCCCCAGTTGACCCAGCAGGCGATGCCGGTGACGAAGGCCGTGAGCATGATGCCCTGGACCGGGTTCTTGGGCGCCGAGGCGAGGGCGGCGAGGCCGCGCTTGATCGGCGGGCTCGAGGCCAGGGCGTGGCCGGTCACGAGGACCATGACCATCTGCATGGAGAAGGCGAGGATGCCCCATACCCCGCCGCCCCAGGCCGCGAGGACCTCTATGACGCCCTTGCCGGTGAGGCCGAGGGCCAGGGCGAAGGCGATGAGGGTGAGGATGATGGCGAAGAGGAATGCGTCCGGCAGGTACTTCTGGGCGATCTTGACGAAGAAGTTGGTGAGTCCTTTCAACTGATCCTCCTCGTGGAACGTTCCGCCTGAGGCGGTTCCGTGGATCCTTCCGTCGACTGCCGCGACGGAGAGTCGCGTATCGCGGGCCGCGAGCTGCAGAGCGAGGAGAGCCCGATTACGCTCGTATTATTACCACCGAATAGCAAATCGTGCTATAGTAATTCGGAACGGCGCCTTCATCGAGGCGCTTTCCCTACGCCTTATTCCATTCGCACGGAGGCTAGACCATGATCCAGAAGCCCGTCATCGCCGCGGCCGAGGCCGCGAAGCTGGTGAAGGACGGGATGACGGTCCATGTCGGCGGCTTCCTCGGCTGCGGCTCGCCCGACGGCGTCCTCGCCGCCCTTGCCGCCCAGGGAACCAAGGACCTCACCCTCGTCTGCAACGACACCGCGGTGCTCGACCAGAAGTCGGGCCGCGTCACCGGCGTCGCCCCCCTCGTGGCCAAGAAGCAGTTCAAGCGCATGATCGTCTCCCATATCGGGACCAACCCGGAGACCCAGAGGCAGATGAACGCGGGAGAGTCCCTCGTCGAGCTCGTGCCCCAGGGCACCCTCGCCGAGCGGGTCCGCGCCGCGGGGAGCGGCCTCGGCGGCTTCCTGACCCCCACGGGCGTCGGCACCGAGGTCGAGGAGGGCAAGCAGAAGCTCACGGTGGGCGACCGCGTCTACCTCCTCGAGCTGCCCCTGGCCGGCGACGTGGCACTCCTCAAGGCAAAGAAGGCGGACAAGGCCGGCAACCTCGTCTACGCGAAGACCGCGCGCAACTTCAACCCCCTCATGGCCACGGCCTGCACGACGGTGATCGCCGAGGTGGAGGAGATCGTCGAGATCGGCCAGATCGACCCCGACCAGGTGCACACGCCCTCCATCTTCGTGGACTACCTGGTGAAGGCCTAGGAGGAGATCGTGATCGAGTACGTCGAGAACAAGGAAATCATAGCCAAGCGCATCGCGCGCATCTTCAAGACCGGCGACGTGGTCAACCTGGGCATCGGCCTGCCCACCCTCGTGGCGAACTACCTGCCCCCGGGCGTCACCATCATCCTCCAGTCCGAGAACGGCATGATGGGCCTCGGGCCCGCCCCGGAGAAGGGCAAGGAGGACAAGGACCTCACGAACGCCGGGGCCGCCCCGGTCACCGTCCTCCCCGGCGGCTGCTTCTTCGACTCCGCCACGAGCTTCGGCATCATCCGCGGGGGCCACGTCGACTACACGGTGCTGGGCGTCCTCGAGGTCGACCAGGAGGGGAACCTCGCCAACTACAAGATCCCCGGCAAGATGGTCCCCGGCATGGGCGGGGCCATGGATCTCGTCGCGGGCTCCCGCGTCGTGGTCGGCGCCACGACCCACCTCGAGAAGTCCGGCGCCTCCAAGCTCAAGCGCCGCTGCAAGCTGCCCCTGACGGCCGCCCGCGAGGTCAACCTCGTCGTGACCGACGTCGGCTACTTCGAGGTGATGGGCGACAAATTCTACCTCCTCGAGTACTTCGCCCCCTACACGCCCGAGTGGATCGTCGAGCACACCGACGCCGACGTCGTCGTGATGTCGACCTGCTCCTGCTGCGAGGGGCTCTGAGCACGGGCTTCGAAAGGAGAGACGCATGAACGATACCTACATCGCCGACGCGGCGCGGACCGCCGTCGGCTCCTTCGGCGGCGGCCTGGCCAACGTGAGCCCGGTCGAGCTGGGCCGGACCGTGGTGGAGGCCCTCCTCAAGCGCGGCGGCCTCGCCGGCCAGGACGTGGACGAGCTCCTCCTCGGCTGCGTCCTCCAGGCGGGCCTCGGGCAGAACGTGGCCCGGCAGATCCTCGTCAAGGCGGGGATTCCCGTCGAGAAGACCGCCATGACCGTCAACATGGTCTGCGGCTCGGGCCTCCGCGCCGTGGCCGCTGCCGCCCAGGAGATCCGCGCGGGGGACGCCTCCCTCGTGGTGGCCGGCGGGGTCGAGAGCATGAGCCTCGCGCCCTACTACCTCAAGCAGGCCCGCACGGGCTACCGCATGGGCAACGGCGAGCTCACCGACGGCATGGTCTACGACGGCCTGTGGGACATCTTCAACAACTACCACATGGGCATCACCGCCGAGAACCTGGCCGCCAAGTACGGGATAAGCCGGCAGGAGCAGGACGCCTTCTCCGCCGCCTCGCAGAACAAGGCCGAGAAGGCCATCGCCGCGGGCCGCTTCAAGGACGAGATCGTCCCCGTCGTCATACCCCAGAAGAAGGGCGACCCGGCGGTCTTCGAGACCGACGAGTTCGTCCGCTCGGGGGTCACCGCCGAGTCCCTGGCCAAGCTCCGGCCCGCCTTCAAGCCCGACGGCAGCGTGACCGCGGGCAACGCCTCGGGCATCAACGACGGGGCCGCCGCCCTCATCGTGGCGGGCGACGAGGGCCTCAAGCGCGGCAAGCTCTCGGCGATGGCGCGCATCGCCTCCTACGGCTGGGCCGGCTGCGACCCCTCGATCATGGGCATCGGCCCGGTCGAGGCCGTGCGCCTTGCCCTCAAGCGCGCCGGCTGGAAGCTCGAGGAGGTCGAGCTCGTCGAGGCGAACGAGGCCTTCGCCGCCCAGGCCCTCTCCGTGGCCAAGGAGCTCAAGCTCGACATGCAGCGGGTCAACGTCAACGGCGGGGCCATCGCCATCGGCCACCCCATCGGCGCCTCGGGCGCCCGCATCCTGACGACCCTCCTGTACGAGATGAAGAAGCGCGGCGCCAAGAAGGGCCTCGCGACCCTCTGCATCGGCGGCGGCATGGGCATTGCCATGTGCGTCGAGCGCTAGCGCGCCCTTATTGAAATCACCTACCGCGCGGGGCCCTCGGGCCCCGCGCTTTTTTGATGGCGGCCTCATGGGGGGGAGAGGGGGCAGCGAAGCCCACCGCAGGTTCCGCGCCCGCGCCGAGGCGCGCGCCCGCGTCGCGCGCGTTGCGCGGAACCGAGGAGGGCGCAGCGAGGGGGAGCAGCGTATCGCGTTGCGCGATCGCTCCTATTGTGGGGCTGGGATGACCAGGGGCCGGCGCTACGGGGTTGGACCCCGCGACCCTCTGAGAAGGCGCGGTAGGGCGGCGGGTGCCCGGGAAAAAAGACTATCCGCGAGACCTTGAGCGGATAGCCTTTTTCCCCCGGGCAGGCCCTGCCCTGGACGGCAGTTCATGAGCTCGCGCCGGCCTGCCGCCGCGCGATCGCCGCGTTATGCGATGCGCTCCCCCTTTATTTCGCCTTCGCCCAGAGCCCCACGAGCTCGATGATCGTCTCGGTCGCGAGGACCATGTCCGAGACCGAGACCCACTCGAAGCGGCTGTGGTAGTT
>Ga0209507_1000641_pt1 | contig 35370 bp, 29 predicted proteins | sample AD_UKC028_MetaG_FD_184414 | JGI IMG/M metagenome (GOLD analysis project Ga0209507, IMG submission 184414) | Active sludge microbial communities of municipal wastewater-treating anaerobic digesters from USA - AD_UKC028_MetaG (SPAdes) (version 2) | ecosystem: Engineered > Bioreactor > Anaerobic >...
GTATTAAGAGAAAGGTCCCTAGAAAATTTGTTTGTTTGCCGCGGATTGGACCTTTGATTTGCTTGTACAAAACCCACTGATTTATCGATTGAAAAATATGGCAATAATCCCGATAAAAAGTTCCTGGGCAATATTCCATCCGCATCGGTAACCGCAAAATACTCATAATTGTTGCTGAGCATATTGAGGGCGTTGTTCAGATTGCCGGCTTTAAAACCTTCTTTTATATTTCTTCTTACAAGAAACACTCTTTCTGAACGCTGCAATACAAATTGGTCGATATGGTTTATTTGATCCGCATCGGTACTATCGTCAAGTATATAAACATCAAATTCATCGTAATCCTGATCAAGGCATGAAAGCACCGCATTTTTCGAGAAATCATTTTTTGTTGTATAAAGCAGCGCTATCCTTGCGTTGGTACTTCTCTTACCATTATTTATAATTTCAGGGCTTTTACAAAAAACAGAAAATAAGCTAATGGTCAGGTGGTATACTGCATACAGCCAAAATATATTTAATAACAATACAAAACATAAAATAAGCACATATGTCAATATGGGTACTTGTTCATTAATATTTGTGAATATCTTTGGATCAAAATACAAAACGATCAATAACCATAATCCCATTATGGCCATAAACATGAGATTGTCTTTTTTAAATCTTTTATTAAAAGTTTGTTTTCCCATATTTATAATTTATTATATAACATAGCATATACCAAAATTCGAACCTTGGCCCTCTTGAATGAAGGAGAACAAGGTTCGAATTGGTTGCAATGGTGGAGGCGCGGGGATTCGAACCCCGGTCCTTAAGTCACTTGCTAAGAGCTCCTACATGCGTTTCCTGCAATTTGTCGTTTCGCCGATGCGGGCGCGTAAGCAGGCCCGCTACCGCAACGACTAGCCTTTAATTTGTCTCGTCCCGTTCCCCAAAGGCGAAAGGAACGGAACCAGCCTGCTGCGACGTCACATCCGGCTGCGCAGGCAAAACCGGGTGACGTGCCGCAATTAAGCGGCTAGCGCGAGTTCGTTCGCGTTTAACTTTTTTTGCCAGGTTTTAACGAGGCCACCTGACACCCTCGGCATGCAACCCTTAACTCGCTTCTTAAGTCGAAGCCTTTCGCCCCCTTATTCTTTCCCGCGCATCTCGCGCCGCAGTTCCCTGTCGGAATCGCGGCGTTTGATATCCTCGCGTTTGTCGTAAAGCTTTTTGCCCTGCGCGACGGCCACTTCGACCTTCGCGCGCCCCCTCGTGAAATAGACCTTAAGGGGGATAAGCGTCAAGCCCTTCTGCGTGAGACGGCCTTCTATCTTCCTGGTCTCGGCCTTGTGTATCAGCAGTTTCCGTTTCCTCTTCGGCTCGGGAGCGAACCTGCCCGCCTGAGGATACGGCGATATATGCATATTGAATATGAATAATTCGCCTTCGTCTATCCTGGCGAAACTGTCGTTCAGGTTGGCCTTCTTGTCCCGTAAGGATTTTACCTCCGCCCCCTGGAGGGCGATTCCGGCCTCAAAGGACTCGAGAATATGGTAATTATGCCGGGCTTCCCTGTTTGTCGCGACCGTTTCATCCGCCATTTTAGGTATCAATAATATAACATATTTCATTGAAAAAATCGAAAAGAATCGGTATAATCAGTTGAGTTTCGGAAACCCATATGGAAGACACCCTTAAAGAATTCCTTTCGCTGGTAAAAGTCAGCCGGTTCGAGGAAAAATACTCGAAAGACATAATAGGTGAACTATACTTCGGCTTCCCGCTGAAGAGCATAGTCCAGGCCGAAAAACGCCTCTCCTCCCCGGAAGAGCAATCCGTGGGCTATTTCTCCATGGAATACGGGCTGGCTACGAGCGTATACAACAGCTTCAGATCTTCCTCCCCCGTCTCGGAATCGAACATACTCCCGAAGCAGAACATCTTCTCGAACATGCGCATTAGGGACTATTACTTCCAGTTCAAGATCGACCAGAGGATAATGGACCTGCCGATATACAGCGGCGGCCTCGGGGTGCTCGCGGGTGACAGTTTAAAATCGTCAGCCGACCTTAACATATCGCTGGCGGCGGTAGGCATACTTTGGAGAAAGGGCTACTTCAAGCAGAACTTCTGGTTCAAGGACGGCCAGGTCCCCGAGGAGACGAATTGGGACCCCTACTCATACCCCGGCCTTATCCCCCTCGACACGGTGATAAAGATACCCTTAAAGGGCGGCGAGCTCTCCCTGCGGCTCTGGAAATATTACGTCTACAGCTTTAACAAGGAACACGCGGTCCCGCTTATCCTGCTCGACTCCGATGTCGAGGGCAACAGCCCGGAGCTCAGGAGGCTTACCGACCAGCTTTACAGGAGCGATAATTCCTACTACAAGATAATGCAGCGCATAATACTCGGCATCGGCGGGATCAAGGCGTTCGAGGCGCTCGGGTATAGCATAAAGAGGTACCACCTCAACGAGGGACACGCGGCGATGGCGCTCGTGCAGATGGCCGACGCGCTCGATAAGAATGCCCTCGCCGCGCTCGAGCAGAACTTTGTCTATACGTGTCATACCCCGGTAGCGGCGGGACACGACCGCTTCCCTCTGAAGGAACTCGAGAAGATACTGCCGGACGAGAACATGGATTTCATAAGGAAGAACGGATCCGAGGACAGCAGCGCGAACCTTACGGTGCTGCTGCTGAATTGCTGCAGGAGCGTGAACGCCGTCGCGAAGAAACACGGCGAAGTCACCCGCATGCAGTTCCCGCAGCACGCCGGCAAGATCAGGTCGATAACGAACGGTATACATATACCGACGTGGATATCCGATGATATCGCGAAACTCCTTATTAAATACGGGAACGAGGCCAAGCCCTGCACATCGGGCCACTCCGAGATGATGGACCTCGAGCGGCTCAGGGATGACGAGCAGTTCAGGGCCGACCTCTGGGACGCGCACCAGGCGAACAAGCGCATGCTTTCGTCGGTATTCTCGAACTGGGACATCAAGGAGAACTGCTTTACGCTCTGCTGGGCCAGGAGGATCGCCGCGTATAAGAGGCCGAGCCTGCTCTTCCAGGACCCGCGGAAACTCCTCGATATCGCGGAGAAATACGGGCCGGTCCAGATAATAATCGCGGGGAAGGCCCATCCGAACGACAGCCTGGTCGGCACCTATATAAACAGCATAATGAACACGATAGATTCCCTCGGCACGCAGGGTTCAAGTCTACGTGTAATAATGCTTGAAAACTACGATATCTTCTTCGGAAAACTTCTGACGAACTCGGTCGATGTCTGGCTCAACAACCCCCTTCCCCCGTTCGAAGCGTCCGGCACGAGCGGCATGAAGGCGATCCTTAACGGCGTCCTCCAGCTCTCGACTCTGGACGGCTGGGTCGTCGAGGCGGCCGACGCGGCCGAAAACCCCGACGCGAACATAGGCGAGATATTCGGCTACAGGCACAATACCGGCGACCCGATAGGAAGCGAGCTCGACCTGCGGCTCGACTCGGACTCGGCGCAGCTTTACGCGGCGCTGGAAAAAATGGTAAAACTCTACTACGAGACAAATAAGGACGGGAAACTTAATGCAGGTTCAAAATGGATCGATATTATGATAAACTGTATCAAACAAAGCCATTATTTCAACACCTGCAGGATGGTCCAGGAATATCGCGATAAGATGTGGTTCGTAAAGGAATAGATTTGCCGAAGTGGCGGAACTGGCATACGCGCTGCGTTCAGGGCGCAGTGACCGCAAGGTCTTGAGAGTTCAAATCTCTCCTTCGGCACCAACCTAACCCGCACAAAGGAGGTCCCGGCATGGCGATTCCCGCAAAGCTCAAGAAGTACCTTGACTCGAATAAGGTCAAGTACAAGGCGCTGAAACACAAGCTCGCGTATACCGCGCAGGAGATAGCGGCCGCCCAGGAAGTCCCCGGCAAGCAGGTCATCAAATCCGTCCTCGTCAAGACGGACAAGGGTTTCGCCCTCGCGGTCCTGCCGGCGATCCACCTCATAGACCTCAAGAAACTTAAATCAGCCCTGAAGTGCAAGTCGGTCAAGATAGCCACCGAGAAGAACATTGAGAAGGTCATCCCCGACTACAAGCCCGGCGCGATGCCTCCTTTCGGCGAGCTCTTCGGGCTCGAGACGGTCTCCGACAAGATACTCAAGGAAGATATCGAGATCGTCTTTAACGGCGGCACGCATACCGACACCATCAAGATGAAATATTCCGATTTCGAGAAACTTGCCAAACCGAAGGTAGCCGATATCGGCAAACATATCTAAATGGCGAACGACCGGAGCGAACTCTCCAGGATATCAAGGCAGCTGACTGATTTCCTGCAGGAATTGCCTCGCCCCGGTTACCTTTGGCCTTTCTCCTTCACCCGTTTGCTAGAAAAATTCGGGCGGTTGAGAAAAGGAAGGTTCAGGTACGCCACCCCGGGACAGCACAATTTCGTGATGTCCGAGATAATCGTCAAGAAGGCCCTCGCCGAGATAATCTACCGCGATACGAGATGGCTCGCCAAAAGCTACGGGCGTGAGACGCGCTCCATAGATAAGAGGCTCGCGCGCCTCTACAAGTCCGTGGAAAACGACCAGTCCGATGACAGGAATACGGACGCTGCCGTACTCCGCGAGATCTCTTCCCTCGAGAAACGCAAAGCCGCCCTCGGCTCCACTCTCAGGCAGAAACGTCTTGAGATGCAGTCAAAATTGCTGCATGATTTCATGTCCGCCTTTGAGGAAGACATAAGAAAAGCCAGCAGCATAAGCGATTTTACCGATTATACGCAGATCTTCTCCGAGCTCAGGGATGCGGTCAGGGCAAACGACAGATCGAAAATTGAAGAAGCCGTAGCTGCTCTTGCCGAAAAGCTTGTCGTGCCCCCGGAACTGCTATCCCGCAGGATCATAGGGCATCGGCTCGGAGACCATGAACTGAGCCTCCTCGGAAAATTCACGAGGGAGCTCGACAACTATCCCGAATATAAGGACGCCGTAAAAAACCTGCGGGACTTCGGCCGTTACCGCAAGGCGGTCCTGCTGATGGACCAGTTGCGCAGGAACAAGGACACGCTGATCCCTCCCCCGTTCGTCAAGGGGGCCGAGGCGCGCCTCTATGAAGGCCTTACCCGTTCCCTGAGGATGTTCTTCGCTTCGCTCGTCGCCATCTTCCCGACCCTTACCGTCTACGGTTTCCCGGGCATTCCGCACATGCCTCCAATCACTTTCATCTGGATAGCCCTCTGCTTCGGCGTCACCTACTACATATCCTGGCAGCCGTCCCATAAGATATCCCTGTTCATTGTCAGCCTCCTCGTCAGCGTCCCCGGGCATAAGATGCTTCCCGAGCTCGGCGAATATATAAACGCGAACTACACCGAAGAGAAGCCCCTTAAGATATCCTATATAACGGCCAAGAGGAGCGATAACGAATCGGACGCCGAGATCGCGATATTTTATTTCAGGAAGACTATCGACGCGTTAAGGCCCACCCTCGAGACCTTCGGCAAGCGCATCCTGCTCGTGATGACTTTCTGGTCGGACACTAAGAATGACAAGATAATAGAATATGAGGTCAAGCGGTTGCGCGAATTCTCCTCGGAATATTCCTATTCGAACCTTGATTTCCTGTATATGAACAGGTCTAAGAGCGAATGGTTCGACAATACAAAATTGGGCATGATAAAGGCCGGCGGGTTCGCCGGGAAGGTCGGCGGCATTGGCAACCTGATGCATTTCATGAACACCGGGCAGTCGAAACCGTATCTTTTCACCGACGAAGGTTTTGAGTTCACCCAGAACAGGAACAAGCCGCTGCTTTGCAGGGTCTGGTCGACCGACCTCGTGAAGGCGCTCGGTATAAAACAATGCGCTCCTGATGAGGCGGCGGAACGCATATTGCGCGGCGACGACATAGAGATAGACCAGGAGAGGATCTCGGAGTTCTGCGTCATCATGGACGACAAGAACGAGCTCTATCCGGGCGAACTCGAGAAGGCGCTCGCGATAATGCTCCATCCCGACAACGGCCATATAGTCATAGCGCAGCCGCATATCGTCATAACTCCCCCCTACCTGAACGGCGCCGCCAAAGAGAGCATCTATTGGAAGATAATGAAGAACGAGCGCGACATAGAGAACGAGATAAACATGAAGGTCGTCTCGGGAATCTACGGCAAGGAGCGCGCTTTCTTCGGGAAGGGCTTCACAAGGACAAAGATATATTACGAAAGGGTCTTCAAGCCGGAGACTCTTTCGCCTGCGAAGGTCCTTTCGCATGACTGGCAGGAATCGATATTCAGCAGGAACTGCGAAGGCCTGCTCGGCGCGAAAAGATATGTCGTCACCAGGGTCCTCAAGAAGTTCGGAGCCGTCGTGCTGCGCGTAGACCTCGCAGACACGACAAGGTTCATAAAACTTGAAAAAGACGCGGCCGGGGACGTCTGGCTGTACCATTTTGATATCAACACCGGCGAATACCGCTTCGTCAGGAAATTCCATCACCTGAAGGACGCGGAGACGGACGAAATAATAAAATATACGGCGAATTTCTATAACAATTCCGTCGCGGTCGGCGAGCGCGACCAGCTGCATTTCGTCACATACATCATACGCGACGTCAGGTGGCTTATCGGGGATTTCCAGGCCATAAGGACGCTGATCTCCTACAGGAAACTGCTCACATATTACCACCAGTGGCACTTAAGCTGGGCGATCGGAAGGCTGCTCTCCGACCCGATGCTCTTCTGCTTCATAATACTGATGTGCATGCTCTGGATATTCCCCTTTATCCTTATCGTGCCTACGAATTCAAGCGCTTATATCCTGACGCTGGTGCTCTCGTTCTTCGGCATCATATTCGTGCACAGGTTCATAGACCCCGTAAGGTACATATTCCGCAGGTCCCGCGCCGAAGGGCGGCCCATACGTCCGGTCTACTTCGCGATAGAGCTCATAGACCAGTTCTTTAACAGCGTCCTGCAGACGATAGAGACGACCATCTCGTCCCTGCAGTTGACCGTCATAAAACCCCTGCTCTCATACTCGATATATAAATCCGAGAAAGCCAACAAAGTCCCCGAGTGGAAGACATCAAGCACGCTCTCCCTTATGGAGCTCGAGGGCAGGATAACGAAAAACGAGTTCAGGGACATAAAGATCGAGGAAGCCCAGAAGATGGGCCTGATAATAACGTCGATAGCGGCCATATATATAATTACGGGAATAGCGCCGATGACCATATTCGGGATATTCGGCATCCTGCCTTGGGCCGGTTCGCTGATGTTCGGGCGTTACGCCATCGCGGCCATCGGCAAGGTCAGGGACCTGGATCCGCGCAGCCTCACGCGCCGCGAAAAGCTGAAAAAGGCCTATATAATAGTTTCCTCGACCCTGTTGCTTGTCATAATGCTCTCCGCCCTTAAGGGGCTTCCGAGCCACAACAAACACGACATGATAAAATTCGTCCTGCCGGAATCAAGGGATAAGTTCAGTTATTCCGCGCGGGAAGAGGTCCTGCTCGATAAGATGCGGGATGACCTCAAGAAGATAGAGTTCTATATTCCCGATAAGGTCATCGACAGTAAACTGGCCCCCGTGCTGAAGTCCCGCGAGGGAAAGACGAAACTGCTTGCCGAGGTGCTTCCGGTCCAGGAGAAGCTTTCGGTGGCAATACCGATATTGAAACCCTCGGCCGTTGACGCGGTGCCCCCTGTCGTGCGCGAGGCCATATCCCCTCTCGAAGAGCCGGAGCTTGGAGACCTTACCGCTTTCAGGAATTTCTTCGACGCGTCGGACAAGATGGGAAAACGGCGCCTGCTCGCCTCCACCGCGCTCGCGGGGGCCAAGATCGCGCTTTCGCTTAAGTTCAACATCGCGGGAATGGCTATAATGGCGCTCGACAGGGCCGAAGGGCTCGGGATGATAGCGCGTTACGGCAAGGAATACCCGTGGTTCAACGTGCTTGACCCGCTTACCGGGCAGTTCTGGTTCGAAACGAGCCGCGAGACGAGAATGTCCATGAAGGACATAGCGGAGGTCTTCAAATGGGAAGAGACGAAGAAATACTGGAACGCGGATTTCGCCAGGAAACGGGGCATCTGGAAGCGTTACGAATACCTCCAGAGGGGCATCCTGTCGTTGTATTATTCGGGGCTCGAAGTGAACGAAGAGAACCTCAGGAAGTTCTTCGCCGAATATGATAAGATGCCGCAGTTCCGCAGGAAATACCCGTCCGTCCCGTTGAAGCCGTTCCAGCTCGTGCCGGAGCCCGCAAAGAACGCTTTCCAGCTGCTCGGCACCGTCACCTTCTACGTCCCGGTGCTGAAGATCATCCCTTCCACCCAGATCCCATACGGCACGATACTCGGCATCGTCGAGACCGTTGTCGCGGGCAAACAGGGAAAGCTCGAATACCTTATCGTCACCGGCATGAAGAACAACATGTCAACGGAAGAGGTAATGGAATACCTCGGTTTCGATTATGTGAATTACGCCTGGAATAAGACCTCCGTCCCGAGCGAGATGTATAAGGTCAACAGGGACAGGTTCCTCTATGATTACAGGAAGAAAGGCGTCAAGAAGGTCGATTATGAAAGGAACGACATCAAGCTCATATGCATTATGTCGGATTACCGCATGGCGCTCGACACATGGCAGACGCTCGGCAACGAAGGCAAGCCCTCGAACTACGTGATAAAAGAGACCGCCGATAAGCTCAGGGGCTACCTTGTCGGGATATGGGAAAGGGTCGGAGACAAATATCCAGGCCTCAAGGACGGCATCAGGGCAAAAGGCATCGGCGAATACCTCGCCGTGTCCTATTACGTCATGGCCGAAAGATACGGCTGGAGCATGGACGATTACATGGATTACCTCGGCCCCCAGCTTGAGGAGGCCGCCGAGCTGAAGGAACGGGGCGTGATCATCGATGAAAAGACGGTCAACGAGGTGATGTTCAACAACGAGCTCAGGCAAAAGGGCATCTTTGAGGACCCTCGCCTCTCCCCCCGCGAGAATGCGGGCATTATCTCGAGGATAGAAAAACGCATCGAAAAACAATCGGACGCCGGCAAGGAGATGACCGGCTACATTTGGCTCTCCTCCCTCATGCTCGAGGCGAAGGCAAACCGCATAGATGTTGACCCGGCCGAGTTCGCCTCGAAGTTCATGCAGATATATGAAACGGGCGTCTCCTCGGGAATGAGCGAGAAGCCGTGGTGGGAAAAGAGCGGCTACCTTACGCTGATATACTACAAAGCCGGTTTCAGCGGCGTTGCCGAGCTGTTCGATTATTTCGACGACGAATTCAGGATGTCGGAAGCCTGGCACAAACAAAAACTCGAGCTTCCGGCCGGGTTCGTATCGGGCGTCGTAGAAGCCACTTACCGCGATATGGGATATGCCGAGAGCCAGGTCCGCATACTCTCGGGCCAGACCCCCGAAAAGATGAAGCTCGACATCGCCTACGAGTTCCTCGCTAAGCTCGTTATCGAGACTGAGGCGAACTCCATAGAGGCCGGCCCGAAGGCCCTCGCTTCCGAATTCATGGAGTTCTACGGCGCGGGAATGTCATCGGGATACGGCAGGATACCCTGGTGGAACATAAGCGGTTACCTGATGCTTGAATACGAAAAGAACAAGGCTGCCCAGGGATGGAACGGGATCGGCGACTACTTCAAATATTACTCTCCGGTCTTCGCCGCGATAAACGCCTGGTTCACCGAAGACCTTCCCCTGCCCTCCGGCTTTGAGTACGAGAACGCGTTCCGGCTCCAGATACTCAAACGCAAGCTCAGCCGCGACCCGAGGACCGAAAAAGACGGCGGCCGCGTACTTAGGGTCATCGAGGGCACGGTCGAGAATGAGGCCCCGGTCATAAAGAGGTTTAACGCTTATATGACGCTCGCCCGGCTCAGGGAGGATTTCAAACTCGATTTCGGCCGCGAGCTCGGCGCGGAGGAGATGCAAAGGCTCGCGTCGGTCCTCAAGGATTTCTGGAACGAACTTCCCGTAAATTACCCGAACCTGCCGTTCTTCGTGCCCGGCATAACGGAGAAGATAGCGATCAACTCCCTCGCCTTCAAAAACCACCGCGACGCGGAAAAGGCCGCCTTCCTCGCCGAGATAAACGGGTTCTGGCCCTTGAAGATACCTGAGGGCATCGAATCCGGCATCAGGGACGAGGTCGAGGAAAAAACCGGCATACGCATAACCGACGGCAGGGTCCTGCACTATACGACACTGCAGACGGGCATAAGCATGCTGAGCAACCTCGGCGTCACGGTCACGGAAACGGATATCGTAAGGGCTATGCAACTGAGGCTTTTGATAAGGTCTGCCGCGCGGGAATACCCCGACCTCGAGCTTCTGAAGCAGGGCAATGCCGAATGGATGGCGGTCTTCGCTTTGAAGAAGAAGCTCACGTTCCATGAGCTGCAGCACAGGTACCTGAAACCGGTGCAGGATATCTATAAATACGCCGCAGGCGCCTACTTCCCGAAGGAACTCGAGGTCATGTCCGGAAAGATAAAGGGCATCAACAATAACGACATAAACGTCATAACGGACATCTACGGCCTCAAAGACAGCGGTTTCGCCTCAGTGCCGAAAGTAAGCGACAATGATATTATCGTCAATATCATATGGTACCACCTGCAAAGGGCGTACGACCTCGGCCTCCCTGATAAGGACATAGGCGTGTTCTTCAGAATATTGAGGTCTGTAAAGGACAATGACCTCGGCGGCCTCATGGCGGTAAAGACCGTCGATGACCTGCAGAAATGGCAGGAAAAGATGGATTCCGTCTCTTTCAGGCTGATGAGCATATATAACAACCCGCGCGCATTCAAAGGGCGCCGGGCCGCGGACGATTTCATGCACAAATTCCTCTCGAACAGCCGCGCCATAAGGAGCGACGCTGTTATAACTTCAAGGATGGCCGAGATAAGGTCGCACGACGAAAAGGTCGCGGACTCGCTCGAATTCCTCTGGCCGCTGTTAATGGCCTTTGAGGACATCCCCCCTTCCGTCATGTCGGATATCGTATCGCATATGGGTTACGTGTCGTCGTCATACCGCGAGATAATCGGCCTGCAGCCCGAGAAGGATTCCGCGGTCGAGTTCAATGAGGCGGTCAACGTATACCTGACGGGCAGGTACGGTAAATTCCTGATGAGGCAGAAGACAAACTACCAGAGGGCGCAGTCCTCATGGTGGACGAACTATATCATAAAGATGGCGTATAAGCGCCTGTTCAACGAGAACCTCGACGAGACCGAGAGGATGAGCCGCAAACTGCTCAAGAACATGCAGGTATGGTTCGACAGGGAAAAACTGAGGAACCCGCGGAATCTTGTCCTCAAGGATGTCGTGGCAAACCTGGCCGCCAACGGCTCCGTCAGGAGGATCGGGTTGTTCAGGCCCATATATTCGGGGAACGACGAGTATAACACGCGGATAGCCACGATAAGGAGATACATCGCGCGGCTCGATGCGGAGATCGCCGTATTGAAGTCGGGAAGGCGCTACTCCGGGGACCTCGAAAAAATATCCGCGAAAGCGAAACAGGACCTCAAGGAGCTTTGGCTCGCGCCGGAAGTGCTGATATCAAGGGCCGAAGAAGCAGAGACCCTGCTGATGCTCTTCAGGCGCGCCCATAACAGGGACTCCCTCTTCCTGACATCGGCCATACTTGCCGGGATGCTGGCCGCGTTGGCCCTCTCTCGCCTGGTCTTCATGGTAAAAAGAGCGATACTCGGGCTGTCGCGGACTACGCGCCCTTCAGAACCCCAGATCCCTGTCTAAACTCCTGTAGTTTATCGCTTCGGATATATGCTCCGCGGATATTGCCTCCGAACCCGCAAGGTCGGCTATCGTCCTGCCTATCTTCAATACCTTATCATACCCTCTCGCGCTTAAACCCAGCTCAAGTATTGCAAGCTTAAGGAGCTCCGACGCCTCCTTGTCTATGCAGCAGAACCTTTCGGTATCCTTTGAGCCGAGGTGGGCGTTGCAGTATATCGAAAGGCCTTCATAGCGCCTCTTCTGCGCGGCCCTTGCTTTGTTGACCCTCTCTCTTATAGCCGCGGAACTCTCCCCGCGGCTCTTGCCTGAAAGTTCCTTATACTTAAGCGACGGCACCTCGAGATGTATGTCTATCCTGTCGAGAAGCGGCCCCGACACCTTCGACAGGTACCTCTGTATGACCGGCGGCGTGCAGTGGCACTCTTTCTTCGGGTCCGTGAAATATCCGCATGGGCACGGGTTCATCGCCGCTACAAGCATGAATTTCGCGGGATATTTCAAGCTCAGCTCAGCCCTCGAGATCACGACCTCCCCTCCTTCAAGCGGCTGTCTAAGCGCCTCAAGCGCGTCCCTCCTGAACTCCGGGAGCTCGTCGAGGAAGAGCACGCCGTTATGCGCGAGGCTTATCTCCCCCGGCTTGAGCCTGTTCCCTCCTCCGACGAGGCCCGCATAAGAGACGGTATGATGCGGCATCCTGAAGGGCCTAACGGAGACAAGGCGGTCCTTTCCGTTCAGCAGGCCCGATACGCTGTGTATCTTCGTCGTCTCGAGCATCTCGCCCGTCGACAGGACGGGAAGTATCGTTATAAGCCTCTGCGCCAGCATCGTCTTCCCTGAGCCCGGCGGGCCTATCATCAGCACGTTGTGCCCTCCCGCCGCGGCAACCTCGAGCCCCCGTTTTACATGCCATTGCCCCTTCACGTCGCTGAAGTCGATATCGGGGTTTTGCGCAGCCGCCTCCCCGCAATTCCCGGAGCTCTTTACCGGGTTGACCTTTACGGACCCGTTCAGGAACGCCGCGGTTTCTTTCAGGCTGCCGACCGGGAAGACCGGAAGCCCGCTGACGATACCGGCCTCCCCCGAATTCCCTTCGGGTACGACAAGGCCCTTGCAGCTGCCGGAATGCAATCCCATAGCAATAGGCAGAACGCCGTTTATCGGCCTGAGCCTGCCGTCGAGCGAAAGCTCCCCGCAAAATACCATGCCTTCGGTAAGGCCCTGCCCGAGATCGCCGTTGGCCGACAATATCCCGAGGGCGATGGCAAGGTCGTAGCTTGCGCCTTCCTTCCTGAGGTCCGCCGGCGCCAGGTTAATAGTGATCCTCTTCGGAGGGAACTTGAACCCGGAATTCTTTATCGCCGATATTACCCTGTCCCTGCTCTCCTTGACGGCAGTGTCCGCAAGGCCCACTATCGTAAAGGAAGGCAGCCCTCCCGCAATATCGACCTCGACGTCGACCTTCCTCGACTCTATCCCGAGTACGCTCCTGCTCTCAACTTTTGCAAGCATCTTCAGCTCCAGAATGCGTCTTTTATGAGTTCTATGCTCTTTACGTTATCTTCGTCGATGAACACCACCGAAACACAATCGAACCTCGAATCGTGCTCAAGCAACCCGTGCCTGGCCTGGTACGTCAACGCGGCCCTGCGTATGTGCCTTCTTTTTATCCCGTTGACCGTCTCATACGGCATGCCGTGCTCCTCATCCGAACGGGAACGGACCTCGACGAAGACAAGCACCTCCTTATCGAGCGCGATGATATCAATCTCCCCGGACCTGCACCTGAACTTCTTCTCAAGGATGACATATCCGTGCGCCGTAAGGTATCTCGCGGCGAGGTCTTCGCCGAGGTCCCCAAGCTCCTTTTTACGCATCGTTCCCTGTGTCACCGAACGCTTCGAGTATTACCCTCTCCAGCTCCTTCCTGACCTCTTCTCCGAGCGGGTATGCGGTCGGGTACCATTTGCCGTCATTGCCCGGCTGTTGCGGGCCCGAGACGAATATGCCTTTCTTGCCGTCGACTATACGGAAACCCTTTATGAGGAACTCTTCCCCGATCGAGACGTCCGCTATAGCCCTCAACGGCCCCTCGCCGTCGAACCTGTACAGCCTCTTCACGTGAAATGTGAGCATAAGAATGCCCCTCCTTTCCTGGCCGCACCATGCGGCCTAAGGAGTAGACGTGAAACGCCGTGATTTTCTTTCAACTATTTTTTAACGGGCGGGATGTGTGAGGCTCTCGGCCTTTTCGAGGTCTTTCGCGGCCTTCTCGGGCTGGCCTGATTCCCGGTAGGCGCTCGCCCTGTTAAGGTAGGCATTTACATGGCGTGGGTCGAGATCTATCGCTTTTGTATAATCGGATATCGCCTTCCCGAATTCCCCTTCTTGCGCATACGCGTTCGCGCGGTTGTTATAATAAGAGGGGTTGTCCGGGTCCAGCTCTATCGCCTTGCTGTAGCAATCTATCGCATCCCGTAGCCTCGAGGATATCCTGTATTGTATGCCGAGATTGTAATAAAGCCGGTGGCTTTCCGGAGCATAACGCAGCGTGGTCTCGTAGAACCTGATCGGGTCGCTCCAGTACCGGTTCTGGGCAACTGTCATCGCGGAATAGGCCAGCAGGAGGATCATCACCGCGGCGGCGGCTACGCGGCGGAACCTGCCCGCCATGAGGGCGCTGAACCACTTCGCCGCTATCAGGAAGAACCCGAACGCAGGCACATAAAGCCAATGCTCGGCCATATAGGCGTTCATCGGGAGGATGCCCGAATAAGGAAGCAGCGCCGCGAAGAACCATAATACCGAGAAACAGAAAACGCTGCCGCCGGCGCGCGAATTCCTGCGGGCAAATGCAAGCGCGATCAACGATACCGTTATGGCTGCTCCGAGCATGACCGCCGGGTCGGACCACGCGAACAGCCTGTTCCCGTATTCCATATGCAGCCCAACGGGTGCCAACAGGAGCTTCGCATAACCTGTTATGGACGCGAAAAACCCGGGGAGCCTCTCTGCTATCGAGGTGGGACAGCCCAAATAGATGTTACGCGCGTTCGGGGCGATGGCCGCATATAGCAGGACAGCCAGGAACAGGGGCGAGAGGTATCTCCAGTCCAGCTTCTTCCCGAATGATATGTGATACACGAGAAGAAGCAGCGGGAATACGAGGCCGCTCTCGCGGGATAATACGGACGCTATCCAGCACAGCAGCGCCAGGTAAAAATACCGCCTCTTCCCCGCCTCCTCAGACCTCACGTAAAATATCATCCCGAGAAAGATAAACAGCGCCGATAAAGGGTCCGCGCGGCCGGAGATATACGAGACCGCCTCTGTATTAAGCGGGTTCACGACGAACAACAAGCCCGTAATGGAAGCCAGCAGAAGGTTATTTGAGATAAGGTATGCGAACCAGCATATGCACAACGCGGTAAGGATATGTATCGCGACGTTCGTCAGGTGATAGCCGCGCGCATCGAGGCCCCATAAGGAGTGGTCTGCCATATAGCTTATGAACTGCAGCGGACGGTATATGTACAACTGCGCGCCCTGCGGCGCCGTCTGCCTGCCCAGTAACACCTCCGGCGCGTTGGACCATTCCTTTATTACCGGATTCCCCCTGACGAGGAGATCGTCATCCCACAGGAACTTTCCGCCGGCCGAATTGGCGTATACGGCGATCCCGGCGGACGCTATAAGCAATGCCGATAAAAACGCTTTCAATCTTTTACCTTGAGGACGATCAGGGTGCAGTCGTCATGCTGCGGTACGTTGCCTACAAACCTGGAGAGTTCGCTCTTGATCGCGTTGACCATCGGCAGGGGCGAGGCGTAGTGGTTTTTTGATATAACTCCTTGAAGCCGCTCTTCCCCGAATTCCTCTTTTGCGGCATTTCGCGCTTCGGTAATACCGTCTGTGTAAAGCACTACCGAATCGCCCGGCTCAAGCTTTACCCCGTCGTCGAGATAGGCCTCGTCCTCTATGAGGCCGATCGGGGTCCCCTCGGTCTTCAGCAGTTCGAGGCCGCCGGACGCTTTTACCCGTATTGCGGGAAGGTGCCCGGCGTTCGAGAATACAAGCCCGCGGTCCGAGGCGTCGAATATCATATAGAACATAGTGATGAACAGCCCTGCCTTGTAATTAAGGGTTATCTGCCTGTTCAGCTCGCCGAGGACTTCCGACGGCTTCGTGCTGTCCCCGGAATAATGCCTGAAATCCGCTATAGCCCTCGCCATGAAGAGCGCGGCGGGCACCCCCTTGCCGGATACGTCGCCGATCATTATTCCGAGCTTCTTCTCCGCGACGAGCCTGATGTTCGCGAAATCGGCGAAATCATAAAGGTCCCCTCCGACCGCTTTTGCGGTATCTATCGAGGTCGCCATCTCTATGTCCTTGAACTGCGGGACTGACTGGGGCAGGAAGTCCATCTGTATCTTCTTCGCGATAGAGAGCTCCCTGTCCAGCAGCAGCCGGTTCTTGCGCTCAACGAGGTATTTGTATACAGTCGTGCCTAGATAGACCGCTACGGCAAGCGCGGCCGGATAGAACATGTCAATCCATAGGCCGAACGCGATGAAGAGTATGAACCCGGCCAGGATGAACGATGCCACTGCCGAAATGAAGAATATGAGCGCGGAGAGCGGCTTTGCCCTGTGGGCGAAGAACGCTATCGGCAGGCACAGGACCAGCAGCAGAGCCACGTTCACGGGCCTGCCCGCCCTGACAAGGTACTTGCCCTCTATTATGGAGTTCAGCACGCTCGCGTGCGCTCCGACCATAGGATATGCCGTCTCGTAGGGATTGGCCCTCGAGTCAACGCCGCCGGTCTCTGTCAGGCCGACGAAACACACCTTCCCGTGGAACCCGTCGAGGCTTATCCTGCCCTCCTGCCCGTTGACCATGCTCTCGAACGATACGAGTATGTCGGAAAAGGAATAGTGCTTGAACGTCTTGGCCCACTTGCCCGGATAATTGATCAGGAACATGCCTTCGGAATCAACGGGGATCTTTCTGCCCCTGAGGTCGTAGTTATCATTTGCCGCCATATAGGCAAGCTGGAGGTATTCCCTGCCGCCGCACTCTATCTTAAGCGGCACCTTCCTGATTTTGCCGTCCGCATCGGGTATCACGTTGATGAACCCCATGCCCTTTGCCGCTTCCGCGAGGGGCCCCATTAACGGGACTTCGACCTTCGGCGCGTACGGAAGCCCGTTCCTGCTCGCGCCCTTATATTCCAGGACCAAAGGATAGTATACGTTACAGCGGGCGTTCCTGGTCTCTTCGATTAGGTATTTGTCGGAGGGGCTCTCCTCGGCGAATTGTATATCGAATACGATCGCTTTCGCCCCAAGCTGGCCGAGGAAATTTATCAGGTCGGCATGGAACGCGCGGTCGAACGGCCAACGCCCGAGGTCCTTTATCGTGTCCTCGGCTATCTCGATTATGACTATATCGGGGCTGACTTTTACGGGGGGCCTCAGGTTGAACCGGAGGTCGAGCGTCTGCAGCTCATATGTCTCGAAGGTCCTGAAAACGGAGAAGAAGAGAGGTATCGCAGCCAAGAGCACGAAAGCCGCGCGGATCTTCAGCTGGCTGTCGTTGTCCTTTGGCATGGCTTAAAACCTGTAATAAAATCCCATAGAGGTCAGTGATCCGGAATATTTCTGTGAGGGGTTATTCGACTTGTTCTGCCTGTAGGAGTAGTTCAGGCCGAGTGTCGCGCTCTTCGTGATGTCGTAATATAAGGACGCGGCCGCTACCCAGCCCCTGTCCTTCTCTTTTGCCGTGTCATCGTCGGGTATCGTCCTGCCCGAATAATGCCTGAACTGCTTATAGAACGACGCGTAAGCGCTCAGCTTGTCCGTAAGCAGGTAAATGGCCGACGACCCGAGTTTGATCGACTCGTAATCGTAATAATCAAGAAAGCTGTCGTTGGAACTGTTCAGGAAATACTCGCCGAAGACCTTGACCATCGACTTCTGCATGTACAACCCCACGCTGTAATCAAACGTGTTCCTGTGGTCGGCCCTGTCGCTGTCCGAAAGCCCTCCCCATCCGTTGAAGGCCTTCCTGTCCGAATAGTTCTTGTAAAAATACTCGTATTGGAACGAATGGAAATAATTGTTCGGGAGTTTCTGCTTGATCAGCAGCCCGGCCTTGTCACCGACGTATTCGCCGTCATCGTTGTTCTGGTATTCCAGGAGCTCGATGTCATTATAGGCCTTGGCCGTTATGCCCCACGGCAGCCTGCCCTCAAAACCCATGATCAGGTCGGTATCTATCAGGTTAGCCTGCGTGGCCTCCCAGTAAGTGACATCGTGGGCCGCCGCTTCGAAATAAAAATCCCACCTTCCGTTCATCGGGTACGATATGCTGCCGTCGATAATGAACTCCGAGAACGTGTCATGCCTCCTCTGGGGGTCGAGGAAAACGTTGGTATCATAGCCCTGTGACGCCGATAACAGCAGTTTTGTCTTATATCTCTTGTGTTCGCGCAGCGTCTCGACCTTTTTATACGCCTTCTCTTCCGCTTTGCCGATGAACTTTTCCGTCGTCTCTTCCTCGTTCACGTCCGCGGCGGGGGAAAAAGGCGCGTTGCATAATAGCACTGATACGGCGATACAGCTTAATATTAGTTTTTTCATGTTTTACCGGCCTGTTTTATTGTGTTACGGGGTCGTGTAAGACCCCCCGGGTTCATAAGGCGTGCATCCGCCCCGTTTCTCTTCCATCCTGTTGCTGTCCTCGACCCTGTCCTCCACCTTCCTGATATCTTCCGTCTCGAAGACCTGCTCCTTGAAACTCTCCTGCTGGTCCATCTTGTCCTGCAGGTTCTGGATATTGTTGAACTGGGGCGGCCTTTCGCCGCTTCCGCCGCCTACGGCTCCGAGGCGGCCGCCGAGGTCATCGCGCCACGAATTCCAGTCGTTCCTGTCCCTGCCTGTGAGCTCTACGAGTTCACCCGGCGACTGGAACCTGTCGATGAAAACTTCCCAACCCTCCCTTACAAATATCTCCTTTATGAGCTTTCCCTGCTGGTCGTAGGACTGGACGAATATCTCATCCTCAAAGGCCTTCACGTTATCCCTTTTGCCCGAAGCGATCACGTCCCAACCGCTGCCTCGAGCGCCGGCGACGACCGTAGGCGTCTTAATGTCGAACGATGACTCTTTCTTGAGGTTCTTGACGAGGGAGCGTATTCTGCCCTCAGGCAACTCTATCCTGTTGAGCGCCTTACCGCGCAATATCGCTGTCGAGTTCTCTTCGAGCCGGACAAGGTTCTTATTGTCCTTATCGAAAGACAACTCTATCGCCGAGGATTTCGAAGTCTTTATAGTGTCCCCGTCGGCAAGAACAAGCCCCTGTTTTGCCTTGTCCCATGCGGCCTTGCCTGATTTCTGGACCTTTACGTCCCCCTCTACTAACAGGACCTTGGCCGTCCTGACAACCTCTTTCGCCGCGAAACCCTGGGCCATAAACATACAGAAAGTCGCAGCAATGACCGCCATAATAAGGTATCTTTTCATCTTTCGCTCCTGTTTTTCCCCGGCATCGTGCTAGAAATTTGTCTTAGTCCTCTTTACAGCGCCCTCTTTAGGAGCGTCCTTCGGGGCCTCTTTGCCCTTCATCAGCAGTTTCCACGGGTTGCGTTTGACATCGTCGCTGAACTCCTTGAGGTTCTCCGAGGAGTCCTTCAGGTTCATTATCGTCGCCCTGATATCGTCCTTATTATCGACGAGCACGCCGTCGGCATGCCCCATGAGCTTCTGCAGGTCCTGCATTGCCGCGTCAAGACGCGCGGCTAAGCTTTTCCCCATATCTATGAGCTCTTCCATCTCGAACGGGTCGATGCCTTCTATGGTCGCCCCTTTCGCGACGACGGGGCAACCCTTCGATCCTCCGGTTATCTCTATGTATTTCTCGCCGATAAGGCCCGTCGTGCTTATCCTTATCTTGGAATCTTCGCGGACCTTCGCCTCGCCGCGCAGGTTCAAGGTTACGAGGACCTTCGTCTGGTCGTCTATGTACGCGTGCGCGACCTTCTCGACCTCGCCGCATTCGACGCCGGCAAGCTTCACGGGCGATTTGTCCTCAAGCCCGCTGACATAATTGAACATGACGTTCAGCTTATAGTCATCCGGCATCTTCTTGTTCCCGCCGCCCATCGCCGTGAATATGTACATGAAGACGAGCGCTGCGGCCACGACGACTACCCCTGTCTTTATCTCATTATTGATCTTTAGCATGTAATGACTCCTTTTATTTTGTCAACTCTTCGAGGTAGCCCTCGTCGGGCGCGAAGAACTGCATCGGCCCTTCGATAGAACCGTTTATGAACTGTTGTATGTATTCGTTCTTCGAATTCCTTATCTCTTCCTTTGTACCTATCTGCAGGACCTTTCCCTTATAGAGCATGACTATCCTGTCGGCTATCCTGAAGACCGAGTTCATGTCGTGCGTGACCACTACCGACGTGATAGACAGCGCCGAGGAGAGGTCAAGTATAAGCTTGTCGATGACAGCCGTCACGACCGGGTCGAGGCCCGCCGAGGGCTCGTCATAGAATATTATCTCCGGGTCCAGCGCGATGGCGCGCGCGAGGCCGACGCGTTTCTTCATGCCTCCGGAAAGCTGCGAGGTGCTGAGGTGGCCGAAACCGCGCAAACCGACCTGGTTCAATTTCATCTTTACCATGATCTTTATGATATGGTCGTCGAGTTTCGTGTGCTCCCTCATAGGAAGGGCGATATTCTCTTCTACCGTAAGGGAATCAAAGAGGGCCGCGGACTGGAAAAGCATCCCGAACCTCTTTTTTATGCTGTCCATCTCTTCCTCGTTCGCCTTCGTGATATCCTTGCCGAAAATGGACACCTTGCCCTTGTCCGGCTTAAGCTGCCCGATTATATGGCGCAGCAGCGTGGACTTTCCGCAGCCGGAACCCCCGACGATCACGAGCGTCTCGCTCTTATAGACGTCGAGGTTTATCCCGTCGAGGACCTTCCGTCCCCCGAACTGCTTCTCGAGGTTCTCTATTTTTATTACGGCTTCTCTTTTTTCTGCCATGGCTTTAGACGTTCGAGAAATAGAATATTCCGGTTAATATGGCGTCCGACAGTATTATAAGTATAAAGCTCACGACTACGCTCATCGTCGTAGAGCGCCCGACGCCTTCCGCGCCGCCCTTGGTATTAAGCCCCATATAGCATCCGATCATCGCTATTATCATGCCGAACACAAAACTCTTCAAAACGCCCGTCATGACGTCCTTTATGACGAGGAAATCGAAATTCGTCTTTATATAGAGGCCCGGGCTGATGTCGAGGTTATATACGCCGACGAGATAGCCGCCGAACATACCGACGAGGTCGCCCATTATCGTCAGCGCCGGCAACATCACTATCAGCGCCAAGAACCTCGGCACGACCAGAAATCTTATCGGATTGAGCGCCATCGTCTCGAGCGCCTCTATCTGCTCGGTGACTTTCATCGTGCCGAGTTCCGCGGCTATAGCCGAGCCGACCCTTCCTGCGACGACAAGCGCTATGAGGACCGGGCCGATCTCACGGCACATCGAAACGCTTATGAGCGCCGCGACGAACCTGACCGCGCCAAGCTGGTCGAGCTGGTAGGCGCCCTGCATCGCGAGGACCATTCCTATGAACAACGCCACGAAAAAGACGATCAGGAGCGATTGGACTCCCGCGAAGACCATCTGCGCGAATATATAATGCCTCCCGATGAACTTGCCCTTTACAGGCGCGTAGAAAAGCCAGTACAGCGTCCTAAAAAACAACGCGAACACGTCCCAGATGGCCGCGCCCGCGTTAAGGGTTGTCCTGCCTATGGCCTGCAATATATTCATGCCCGCCTCTGTTGGGTTAGAACGACTTTACCGCTTCTTCCTCGGTAGGTTGTATATCGAAAAGTTTTTCCAGTTTCGTTATCTCGAACAGGCTCTTGACCTTCGCCGACAGGTTAACGAGCTTAAGCCTTCCGCCGGAGCTCTTGACCTTCTGGTGGGCTTCCACAAGCGTCGCGAGGCCCGACGAATCCACATACGCGACGTTGGCAAGGTTGACTACGACCTTTGTCGACTTCGCCTCAAGCACCTTCAGGAACGCCTTCCTGAAATCCGGCGACGAGTTGAAATTTATCTCCCCGTCGACGACGAGGACTACGGCGTCACCTACATTTTTCTCTTTTACCACCATGGGATTTCCCTCCGCTAATGAATTTTATCATTTTTATCTCGTTTCCGCTATCATTAAATTTGACTTCGTCCATGAGGTTCCTTATCAGGAAAAGCCCCCTCCCGCCGTGTTTAAGTATGTTCTTTTCGGAACGCGGGTCGGGGATCTCGCAATACTCGAATCCCTTGCCGTAATCCTTCACCGTCATCTCAAGTTTACCGCCTGAATAACGCAGGCTTATGGTGACCGGGACCGCCTTTTCGAGCTTGTTCCCGTATTTGATAGCGTTTATGACCGCCTCCTCGAGGCAGAGCCTTATGTCGAAGACTATCTCCCTCGCGAGCTTAAGGTCTTTGAGGTGGTCCAGCACCTTATCGGATGCGTCTTTTATATATTTGGGGTCGCTTGGTATATCGAATGCGAGGTCGTTCATTCCGTTGAGAACGCTCCTATCTTCCTGTACTTCTCATATCTCGCTTCTACAAGGTCCTCGGGCTGCATGTCCGAAAGCTCTTTCAGGTGCCTCTTAGCCGATTCCTTGATCGTCTCGGCTATCCTGGCCGGATCGCGGTGCGCGCCGCCGAGCGGCTCACGCACGACTTCATCTATAAGCCCGAGGTCAAAAAGGTCCTGGGCCGTGAGTTTCAGCGCCTTCGCCGCATCCGGCGCCCTCGTCCTGTCCTTCCAGAGTATCGCGGCGCAACCCTCCGGGGATATGACGGAGTAATAGGCGTTCTCGAGTACGCAGATCCTGTCGCCGATGCCCACCCCCAAGGCGCCGCCGGAACCGCCCTCCCCTATTATATAACAGACGATCGGCACCTTGAGCCTTGCCATTTCCATCAGGTTCAACGCGATCGCCTCCGCCTGCCCCCTCTCTTCGGCGCCTATCCCGGGATACGCCCCGGGAGTATCTATGAATACCACTATAGGGAGATTGAACTTCTCCCCCATGTGCATTAAGCGCATCGCCTTCCTGTAACCCTCGGGATGCGCCGAACCGAAATTCCTCATAAGGTTCTCTTTGGTGTCGCGGCCCTTCTGGTGCCCCATCACGACGACCTTCTGCCCGTCGATCTTAGCGAACCCGCAGATAAGCGCCTTGTCGTCGCCGAAGACCCTGTCGCCGTGCACCTCGCAAAAATCCGTCATCATGAGGTTTATGTAATCGAGCGTGTAGGGCCTCTTCGGATGGCGCGCGATCTGGACCCTCTGCCAGGGGCTCAGCGACTCGAAGACCTCGCGCTTGACCTTATCGAGCTTGTCCTCGAGCTTCTTTATCTCAGAGGACAGGTCTATGTTCTCGGAAGAAGTGAATTTCTTGAGCTCTTCGATCTTGCGCTCGAGCTCAAGGATGGGTTTTTCGAAATCCAGTCCGGTTCCGTTCATATTCTTGGCATCAGTCTATTATCGTAACTTCGGTGCCTTCCGGGAGGATGCCGTAAAGCTCCTCGACTTCCGCGTTAAGCATCCTTACGCAGCCCGCCGTGGCCTGCTTCCCGAGAGACCCGGGTTCGGTTGTGCCGTGTATGCCGTAACCTTCCTTGCTCAGGCCCATCCAGCGCGTTCCGAGGATATTTTCGGGGCTGCCGGGCGGTACGGCGACGCCATCCTTATACCACACGGGATCGACCAGTTTCGTCGTTATCTTGAACGTGCCTACCGGCGTGCAGTTATTGGTGCCGGTGGACACCTTATATACTTTTATGACGTCGTCGTTCTGTTTGAGCATCAGCAGGTTCTGGGATTTGTCGACGACCACGCTGAACTTGACCGTTACCACCTTCAGGCGCTGCCCCTGCCTTATCGTGTTGCCGCTTATGTTGTTCGACTTCCTGAGCAGATCGATAGTCGTCCCGAAGACCTTCGCGATCTTCGCGAGCGAGTCGCCCGCCTGCACGGTGTATTCCTTGCTGTAGCTGTCGAGGTAAGGCGAGAAGAGTATCTTCATGTTCAGCTCCTCGGCCTTCGGTTTCGCTTCCCTGACTATATTCGCATCGGGATATGTCTCGTATGCCTTCCTGAACGAATCGCGCGCCTCGACGAGCTTTCCCTGCTTCTCGTAGAAAGAGCCCATCAGCACCAGCGCTTCGCCGGCCTGCCTGCTCTCCGGGTATTCCGCGACGACCTTCTCGAGCTCCTTTATCGCCTCTTCGGTCTTGCCTTCCCTATCGAGGGACCTTGCGGAACTGACCATCGCGCCTTCCTTAGAACCGAGCGACAGCTTAGGCAGCACGAAGGCCGCGAGCGCCGCTACCGCGATGACCGCCAGTATTACCGGAACATATGCCCTGTATTTCATCTTTTGCGCATCTCCCCTTTTATATCATGACGAACGTAGCGATTATTATCCCAAGGAACGACCCGACGAAGACCTGGAACGGCGTATGCCCGATGAGTTCCTTCAGCCTGTCTTCCCGTATCTTCCTTCCCCAGTATATGTCGTCCATTATCTTGTTGAGGATCTCGGCCTGCTGGCCCGTAGACCTCCTTACTCCCTGCGCGTCGAACGCTATGACCATCGCGAATACGAGAGTAGCGATGAATATCGTCGAGCCGAAGCCCTCCTGGATGCCGACGGACGTGGCCAGGGCCATCGCCCCGGCGGAATGGGCGCTCGGCATGCCGCCGGTGCCCACGAACCACCTGAAGTTGAACTTCTTCTCTTTTACGGTATTGATTATTATCTTAAGGGACTGCGCGGTTACCCAGCTAAGGATCGTCGCTATGAAGACCTTGTTCTGGAATACCGCGAATAGTGAGTTTTCCATTTTGCGGTTATTATACTATATTTTACACCTATTGGATATTACTTTTTAGGACGGCTTGATCAGCGCGAGCGTCTCGGCGCGGGTCTTCTCGTTCGTGCGGAAGACGCCCCTGACAGCGCTCGTTACCGTCGAGATCCCCGGCTTCTTGAGCCCCCTCATAGACATGCAGAGGTGCTCGGCCTCTATTACTACCATGCAGCCGCGCGGCTTGAGCTCCTTCATTATGACCTCGGCGATCTGCGTGGTCAGCCTCTCCTGGATCTGCGGCCTCTTCGCGAGGATATCTATCGCCCTGCCGAGTTTGCTTAGGCCCGTGACCCTGCCTTCTTTTGGTATGTAGGCGATATGCGCCTTGCCGAGGAACGGCAGCAGGTGGTGCTCGCAGACCGAATAGAGCGGTATGCCCTTCAGCAGTATTATCTCCTCGTGTTTCTGGTCGAGGACAACCTCAAGTTCCTTCGACGGGTCCGATTTTACCCCGGAAAAGATCTCCTCGTACATCTCGGCGACGCGGCGCGGGGTCTCAAGCAGGTCCCTGCGTTTCGGGTTCTCGCCGATCGCCTCGAGTATCATCGTGACCGCCTTCATTATCTTATTCCTGTCCATCCGGTATCTCCTTTATTTTCCGATGCAGAACTTCGAGAATATCCTGTCGAGGACCTCGTCGGTAACGGTCTCGCCGACTATCTCCCCGATATGGCCCAGTGAATCGTTTATCTCCACCGCTATGAGCTCGGGCGGCAGTTTTGCGTCCAGGGCCTTTATAGCCGCCTTCACGGACGCCAGCGCCGACCTCGCGGCTTCTTTCTGCCTCAGGTTCGTGACGGCGGCCGGCTCATCCCGGGCCGTTACCTTTCCGCCGAGAACGGCGCTCGCCATGGCATCCCTCAGGATGTCCAGGCCTTTTCCTTCCTTCGCTGATATCTCTACGGCGGCATTGCCCGGGCAGGCCGATGCGCCATGCTTCCTGGGCAGGTCCGACTTGTTAATGACTATTATGCGCGCCCGTCCTTCCGTCTCATCTATCAATATCCTGTCCTCCGCCGAGACGGGCTCGCTGCCGTCGAGCACGAGCAATATGAGGCCCGAGCTTTCCATGCGCGCGCGGCTCCGGAGCACCCCTTCCCTCTCGACGATATCCTCGGTCGGGGTTATTCCCGCCGTATCGATGAGGCGGAACGGTATGCCGCCTATATCGGCATACTCCTCTATGATATCCCTCGTCGTGCCGGGGACGTGCGTGACTATGGCCCTGTCATTCCGGAGGAGAGCGTTGAGCAGGCTCGACTTGCCGACGTTCGGCCTGCCGCATATCACGCAGGATATGCCCTCCCTCATTATTATCCCCCTGTCGGCGGCCCCTATCAGGGACTCGAGGCGCGCAGCGATCGCATCCAGGCGGCCTTTCGCCCCGGCTTCGGATATTATCTCGCTGTCCTCTTCCGGAAAGTCTATCGACGCTTCGACTCCCGCGGATACGGATATAAGCTCTTCCTTTATCTCCTTCATCGCGGATGAGAGCCGTCCGCCGAGCTGTCCGAGCGCCATCGCGAGCGACTCGTCGGTCTTGGACCTTATTACGTCGAGCACGGCTTCGGCCTGGGCAAGGTCTATCCTGCCGTTAAGGAAGGCGCGTTTCGTGAACTCCCCCGGTTCCGCCAATCTCGCCCCCGCGGCAAGCGCAAGCGCCAGCGTCTTCCTGAGCGGCACCATCCCGCCGTGGCAGCTTATCTCGGCCATATCCTCTTTCGTGTAGCTTTTCGGCGCGCGCATGACCGTCAGTAACGCCTCGTCTACAATGACGGCGGACGCGTCAATAATATGCCCGTAACGGACGGTAAAAGGCCCTGTGCCCGAGGGGAGTTTTTTCCCCGATGGCCTGAAGACCTTGTCGGCTATGCGGAGGGAACAGGGGCCGCTGAGGCGGACTATGCCTATCGCGCCCTCGCCCGGCGGCGTTGATATCGCCGCGATCGTGTCTTCCGCGCCGAGCTTATCTCTTATGTTCATTCCTTACCGCCTTATTTTCAAGGTACCTCATCGCCTCCCCTACGACGAACAGCGAACCTGTCACGAGGACCATATCTTCCGGCTTAGCCTCCCTGCGCGCAAGCTCGACCGCTTCCCTGACATTCAACGTCGCGGTATATTTCTTTTCGTATTCCGGCAGGCCTTTTTTTACCGTCTCCGGAGGGATAGCGCGCGGCGTCGCGGCCCGCGTCAGGAAGATCCTGTCGGCCTGCGGGAACAGGTTCGCCGCGATCCCTTTTATATCCTTTCCCGACGAGACACCGAAGACGAGGTAGAGTTTCTTATAACTGAAGAGTTCGGCGACCGCGTCCTTAAGGGTTCTCGCTGATGCCTCGTTCTGCGCGCCGTCGAGGACTATCCACGGCTCCCTGCCGAGTACCTGCAGGCGCCCGGGCCAGTTAACGTTGCGTATCCCGCTTGTTATACTGTGCCGGCAGACCATTATGCCGTGCGGCCTCAGTGATTCTACTATGCCTATCGCCGCGGCGGCGTTCGCCGCCTGGTGCTTCCCGAGCAGCGGCGTCCTCAACAGCGTGTACTCCGCGTGGAGCCCGCGCACGTTGAACGCCTGCCCATGCGTATCGGCCGCTATCGTCTCGCATTTTATGTCCCTGCCGACGGCGTAGAGCGCGGCTTTTTTGTCGGCCGCCGCCTTTTTTATGACGGCCATTACGCGCGGGTCCTGTTCGGTCGTCACGACAACGGCGCCTTCCTTTATTATGCCGCACTTCTCCTTCGATATCGATTCCAGCGTCTTGCCGAGCTTGTCGGTATGGTCGTAGCTTATCGGCGCGAGCCCTACGACGAGCGGTTCGATGATGTTCGTGGCGTCCAGCCTGCCGCCCATCCCCGTCTCTATCACGGCTATCTCCACTTTCTTGATACTGAAGAAAAGGAACGCGAGCGCGGTATAGACCTCGAAGAACGACGGAGGGCCGAACTTTGATGACTTCGAGAAATTATCGAGGAAGAGCTTTATCCTCGCGACGAGCGCGGCGATCTCCGCCTCATCTATGGTCCTGTCCTTTGGGAAGGATATCCTTATGCGTTCCTTGAAATCTATCAGGTGCGGCGACGTATAGAGGCCCGCTTTTATACCGCCGTCCTTCAGCATCGAATAGACGAAGGCGCAGATCGAACCCTTCCCCTTCGTTCCGGCTATATGGACGGACCTGAAATTCTTCTGCGGGTTGCCGAGCCCGTCGAGCAGCGCGCGGACCCTGGACAGTTTTATCGCGCTGGCGTAATTGAAATCATTGCGCTTTTCGTAATCTATGAAGGACTCGAGGTATTTTATCGCTTCCTTGTAATTCATGTATCAGTGCCTGAAATGGCGTATCCCGGTAACTACCATTGCCATGCCGGCCTTCTCCGCGGCCCTGAACGAATCCTCGTCCTTTATAGAACCGCCCGGCTGTATTATGGCGGCTAACTTCGCCTTGCCGGCCAGTTGGACAGAGTCGGGCTTCGGGAAAAAACCGTCGGTGGCCGCGCACGCGCCTTTGGCCTCCTTGCCCGCCTTCCTGATCGCTATCCTCATCGAGTCGACCCTGCTCGGCTGCCCGCCGCCGATGCCTACCGTCCTCGTGCCCTTAGCGATGACTATCGCGTTGGACTTGACGTGTTTCGCGACCTTCCACGCGAAGACAAGCGACTTGAGCTGTTCGGCGTTCGCTTTCTTCTTCGTGACGGATTTCAGGTCTTCGGCGAAGGCGTCCATCAAATCCTGCTCCTGGAGCAGCAGTCCGCCTTCCACTTTCTTGACATCGCACGCATATACGTTTTCTGCGGGCCTTGCGCCTGCGTCCTTATATTCGATGAGCCTGATGTTCTTCTTCAGCTTGAGTATCGCGAGCGCGCCCTCATCGAAGGCCGGCGCGATCACGCATTCCATGAACCCGGAATCGGATATCGCTTTAGCCGTCTTCGCATCCACCCTCCTGTTCAGCCCTATAATGCCGCCGAAGGCGGAAAGCGTGTCGCAGGCGAAAGCGTCCTTATACGCCTGCTCGAGCTTAGGCGCTGACGCGACGCCGCACGGCGAGTTATGCTTGACCACGCACGCCGTAGGCGCGGAAAAATCCTTCACTATCTGCATCGCCCCCTGCAGGTCGAGCAGGTTGTTGAAGGAGAGCTCCTTCCCGTGCAGCTGCTTCATGTTCCCGAAACCGAACCTCGGCTTCACCGAGTCCGCATAGAAGGCCGCCTTCTGGTGCGGGTTCTCGCCGTAACGCAGGCCCTGCATCCTCTCGAATACGAGGTGCAGTATCTCGGGGAACTTCTCCTTCGTCCTCGCGAACTTCGCGCTGAGGAACGTGTATATGGCCGCGTCGTATTTCGCGGTATGCCCGAACGCCTCGACGGCCAGCGCCTCGAGCGTCTCTTCGGACAACGAACAGCCCTTCTGCTGCAGTTCCATAAGGACCTTAAGGTACCTGTCGGGGTTGCAGATTATCGCGACATCGCGGTAGTTCTTCGCGGCGGAACGCACCATTGCCGGGCCGCCGATATCTATCATCTCGATAGCGTCCTGGAGCTTAACTTTCGGGTCACGAACCGTGTCCTCGAACGGGTAGAGGTTCACGACGACCATGTCTATAAGGCCTATCTTATGCTTTTTGACCTGATCCATATGCCCGCGGTCGCCGCGTATCGCGAGTATGCCGCCGTGGATCTTCGGGTGCAGCGTCTTTACCCGCCCGCTGAGCATCTCGGGGAAACCCGTCACGTCGGATATCGCCTTTATCTTTACCCTGCCCTCTCTGAGGGTCTTGGCGGTCCCGCCGGTAGATATTATCTCGATACCGAGCTTCTCGAGCCCTTTAGCGAACTCGACTATACCCTTTTTATCCGAAACGCTTATGAGAGCACGCTTGATCTTGGCCATCTGCATCCTCCAGTAGGGGTGAATTTACCTGTATTTTACCAAATAGGAGGGTTTAAAACAAGGAAATGACGAGGAGACGTCAGTATCTTAAGAGGTTGGATTCCTGCCTGTAGAGCTGTATTTCGCGGCGGAGGGCGGTTATCTCGTCCTCCAGCGGGGTAAGTTCCTGCTTTGCTTTTTCTATATTCCTCTGGAGTTCGGCCTGTTCCGGGGTTGACAGGTTCAGCTTCTTGTTATCGAGCAGGCCTTTCTGGTTCTTTATCGAGTTCTTCATCGAGGCCGCGCGCGCTTCCTTGCCGGCCAGCTTCATCTTGAGGTCTTCCACCTTAAGGTCTATCTTCTGCCTCTCGGGATCGAGTTGGGCCGAAAGCTCGCGGGTCTTGGTATACAGCTCCTTCCTCGCGGCCTTGAGCTCTTCCTCGAGTTCCATTATCCTCGAGTTAATATCCCCCTGTTTCGTCCTGAACTCGCCCTTCAGGGTCTCGATCTGCGTATCCACCTGGGCTTTTTTATCGAGGATCTCCCTGAAGGAAGGGTCGAAGTCCACAAGCGCCGACTTCAACTCTTCCGTGCTCTGGCGGGGGCCGCATCCGCACGCCAAAAGGGCGGCGGTTAAAGCGACGAGCGAATAGGCCGGTATCCTGTTAAGCATATGCCCTCAAGCGGCGGCCGTCTTCGATTCGGACGGTTTTGCTTCCTTCGATACGCCCTTCTGGGCCTGCTTCCCGTGCGCCGGCACGAGCCTCGTGACTTCGTTCTCCTCTGCGGGCTCGTAATAAGTGAACATCTGCCCCTCGTAATTCCTCAGCGTGAAGGCGCCCTTCTGCTGCGATATGACGTAATTCGGCGCGACGGGTATCTTTCCGCCCCCTCCGGGCGCGTCCACAACGTAGGTCGGGACGGCGTAGCCCGAGGTGTGGCCGCGGAGCTTCTCCATTATATTGATGCCTGTCGCGATCGGCGTCCTGAAATGGCTGATGCCTTTCGCGGGGTCGCACTGGTATATGTAGTACGGGCGCACGCGTATCTTCAACAGCTCATGCATGAGCCTCCGCATCGTAGACGGCCTGTCATTTACGCCCTTCAGCAGCACGGACTGGCTGCCGAGAGGTATGCCGGATTCGGATAGCATGTCGCACGCCTTCTTGCAGCGTCTCGTTATCTCCTTCGGATGGTTGAAATGCAGTGATACCCATATCGGGCCGTATTTCTTGAACATCGACACGAGGCTCTCGGTGACCCTCATCGGGACCGTAACGGGCATCCTCGTCCCGAGGCGTATGAACTCGACGTTCGGTATCGCCCTGAGGCTGCTTATTATCTCCTCGAGCGTCTCGTCGGGAAGCATCAGCGGGTCGCCGCCGGATATCAGCACGTCGCGTATCCTGCGGTTCGACCTTATGTAATCATAGGCCTTCTCGAAATTTTGCGGGCTTGTCAGGTGCGCTTCCGACCCTACGAGCCTGCGCCTCGTGCAATGGCGGCAGTACATCGCGCATTTCTCCGTGACGAGCAGCAGAACCCTGTCCGGGTACCTGTGCACGAGCCCCGGCACCGGCGAATCCTTGTCCTCTCCGCACGGGTCTTCCATGTCGTTCTGGGAGACCTCGAACTCTTCAGAGGTCGGTATACACTGCCTCCTTATCGGGCAGGTGGGCCTCATCGTATCTATTAGCGAGAGCCAGTAGGGGGGTATCGCCATAAGCAGCCTTCCCTTGCTCCTCTTTACGCCGATCTCTTCCGACGGCGTCAGCTTCAACACTTCCTTCAAGCCGTCATAGGTCATTATCCTGTTCTTGATCTGCCAGTGCCAATCTTCCCAGTCGCTCTCCGGAACGTCCTTCCAGTGCTCGGCTATGGAACCAGCGGAAGTAATCAACGTATGCTCCTTTCCTGTAGGGCAAGGTTGCCGTTTTTTGTATGCCTCTCCACGGCTGTTTCAAGTATCCTGTTCATGAGCGCGGGGTAATCAAGGCCCGCGCATTTCCCGACGAACGGAAAATTCGAATCAACCGGGTCGAGCCCCGGCAGCGGATTGACCTCAAGAACGTAAGGCACGCCTTTCTTATCCAGTATTATATCCACCCGTGACAGGTCGACGCAGCCCAGCGCGTTGAATGCCCTGATGGCGGTCTCTTTGACCAGGGCGGCCTCCGCGGCCGTGATCCTAGCCGGGCAATGCCAGAACGGGCTGAGGCCCTTGCTGTCCTCGACCTCCTTCTCGAATTCCTTGACCTTCCATGTATAGAAAAATTCGCCCGACGCGCGGCAATTGGAAAAATCTATCTCAAGTATCGGCATCGTCGCCGGCGGGTAATTACCGAGGATGCCCACGGTCAGTTCCCTGCCGTCTATGAACTCCTCGACAAGTATCTCCTGCCTGTATGTTCGGGAGGTCTTCGAGACCTCTCTCTCTAATTCCGCCTTATTGCGCACTACGCTTGTTATCGTTATGCCTTTCCCGGAACCCTCCCTGTTCGGCTTGACTATGAGAGGATACTTTAACCCGGCATCCGAGATATCGGCCGGGTCCCTTATAAGCCTGCATTTCGGCGTCGGTATGCCCGACTGCCCGAACAGTTTCTTCGTAAGCGCCTTATTCAGCGAAATGCCCAGCGCAAGCACGCCCGACCCGCTGTAAGGTATGCCGAGAAAATCCAGTATCGCGGGTACCTGCGACTCCCTCGATTCGCCGTTCATGCCTTCCGCGATGTTAAATACTATATCCACCTTGTTCGACTGGAACCAGTTCAGCAACCCCTTGTCCGCTTCTACAAGGAAGACCTCGTTGCCCCCGGAGCGCAGGCCCGAAGCGATCGCCTCTATCGTCTCCTTGCTGTCGAATTCGGAATAATAATCATCCGGGAGGCCGGCATCGTCTATCTTCCTCTTCAGGTTGTATGTTAAAGCTACCTTAAGGCCCATATTACTTAATACCGTACCTTTCCAGTGCGTAGTCGAGTATCCTGTTCATCAGTTTGTTATACGTTGTCTTCATCTGCCTTGTTATGACCATGAAAACGTCTTCCGTGGACAATGACGGCAGGGGATTGATCTCGAGCACATAAGGATTGCCGCGCTTATCGACCCTGAAGTCCACCCTGCCGAAATCACGGCACTCAACGGCCCTATAAGCCCTCAACGCCATTTCCTTTAACTTGTTGTCCAGGGACCTTGTTATCCTCGCCGGGCAAACGTAGTTGAGGGTGTCCGAGGTTATCCTCGAGAAAGTATAACAGAGGTCGCCGAGGTTCGTCTTGCCGTCTATGCTTATCTGCACCGTCGGCAATGCCTCCGGATCATCGTTACCGACCACGGGGACCGTGAACTCCGAGCCGGTTATGAAGCTCTCCACGAGCGCGGGCTGCTTATATGTGCGTATGACCCAGTCGGCCTGCCTTATGAGGTCGCGCCTGTTATGCACTATCGACTTGTCGCTGATGCCCTTGCTCGAGCCCTCCTGCTTCGGCTTGACTATGAGCGGGAAGCCGATCCCCGCCCCGTCCACGTTTTTAATATCGGATACCTGGAAAAAGGGAGGTGTAGGAACGCCTTCCGATATGAGCACCTTCTTCGCCATCACCTTATCGAGCGTCAGCCCGAGCGTGAGGCCGTCGGCCCCGACGAACGGTATCCCTGCCATTTCGAGTATGACGGGTATCTCGGACTCCCTGTTCCGTCCGGTGACGCCTTCCGCTATATTGAAGACAATATCTACGTCGAGGTTCTTTATCCTTTTGAGCAGGTTCCTAACATTGCCTATCTTTACGACCTTATGCCCGCCGGACTCTATCGCGTCCTTAATGACCTCTATAGTATCGGGATGGTCGAACTCCGCATTCGCGTCTTCGGGGTCGCCTTTTCTCAATACATAATCCGGCTTGACGTCGTAGGTCAAGCCCACCCTCTTGCGCCCCTTTTTGTTCCCTGCCACAATATTTGCCATAACTATCTTCCCGAGGTATAAAAAAATGAAGGGACTTCCCCGTTTAGAAGTCCCTTCATTTACATTGCTAGTTGAACCTATCCAACTTTAATTACGAGTCCCTCCCGACTTATTTCCTCTTCCATTTGTCGACGATCTCCGACATCATCTTGCCAGCGAGTTCCTTGGATCCCAGGCCGAATGCAAGGCCGAGGGCCAATCCGGTTGCAGCCAGGGTAACGACTACAGCCATGTCAAGAATGAATGTACGGACGCCTAACATAGGAAGAACTGTCAAGACCGTTATTACTATTATGACGGTCTGGGCGATCTGGCCGAGGTTCTTCGCGGTAGCTATGCCCGCGTTAGATGCCGTCGTCCTTACCACCGAACCTATCAGGGCGGCAAAGAAGAGGCCAAGGACCAGGACAAATATCGATAGTATTACTTTTCCTGCGTACTTTACGGCTTCATCAAGGAAGCTTCCGGCCATGACTTCCGGGCTCGGGCTAACGAGATTCAGCGTGATGATAACGACTACCAGCGCCATGAGCCAATAGAAAACAATGCCTATGAGCTCCGACAGGGTGTGCTTGATCTCGCCTTTTGCGAGTATGCTGGCTATCCCCGCCTTTTCAGATAAGACGTCGAACCGTGCAACCTTAAGGACCTGAACGATAAGCTTTTCGATAATCTTCGCGATTACTATGCCGGCAATGAATACGATCAAAGCGACGATTATCTTCGACAGGTATAATGCTAAGTTACCCCATACCTGGCTCCAGGTATCGAGTATGATCTGTACTGCCTGCCCACCATCACCCATCTTACCCCTCCTTTCAGGTTTTTCAATCCAACTTCTTTTCCTGCTTGATTCTATTTATAACATAAATATATCTTTTGTCAAGCACTTTTGTGCTATAATCATCGAAATATAAACGGAGACGCCGATGAAACGCAGCATGAAGCTTGCTTTAGCTATTTTCTTGTCTTTTGCCGCACTTAATTGCGCGCCGCCCGCCGATCCGGCGCCGGCAAAGAACGTCGTAAAGCTTTTGACGGATGCGAGCAGGCACCTGTGCAATAACGAATACGATAAAGCCGTGGAAAAGTGCAACGAGATACTCTCTATCGAGCCGAGGTGCTCCGGAGCGTACTATATCAGGGGGTTTGCCCGCAGGTATAAGGGCGAATATGAGCTTTCTGTCATGGATTTCACGCAGACATTGAAGATAGACCCGAAATATGCGGCTGCATACTACGGCCGCGCGATCTCTTTCGCTTATATGGATATGTACAAGGAGGCGGTCGCGGACCTGACGTCCGCCATCGGGCTCGACCCTGGATACAAGGACGCTTATTTCAGCCGCGCGAGGGTATACTACGACATGGAAGAATACGACAAGGCCTGGGATGACCTGCACAGGGCGGAGGCCCTCGGGATAGAGACGGACCTGTTATATAAGGGCTTTATCAGGAAACTGCAGGACGCTTCCGGAAGGTTTCAGTAATAGTGGACCCCGTCGGCCAGCTTCTTCACTTCCTTGACATCGCCTTTCTCGTCGAGGTATATCCAGCAATTCGGCATGTATTTCTTTCCCTTTATCGTCACCGGCTGGTGTATCATCATGCCGACCAGCTTGCCGTCCTCTGAAAATATCGCGAAATCCCTGTTATTGAGCTTAATGCCCTGTATCGTCGTCGGTTCCGCGAGCGGGCATACGGCAAGCTTGCCCGACTCATACAGCTCGGTCAGGTAAT
>Ga0209507_1000644_pt1 | contig 35320 bp, 25 predicted proteins | sample AD_UKC028_MetaG_FD_184414 | JGI IMG/M metagenome (GOLD analysis project Ga0209507, IMG submission 184414) | Active sludge microbial communities of municipal wastewater-treating anaerobic digesters from USA - AD_UKC028_MetaG (SPAdes) (version 2) | ecosystem: Engineered > Bioreactor > Anaerobic >...
CCCCCGCTAATCAGTCTGTCTCGAAATTCGACAGACAGTTTTTTGATTAGAAAGCTGCCATAGCGCTTGCCAACATCATCAGGCAGTTGTGGGTCGATATGAGCCAAAGGCGCTTGATCTCATCGGACACAATCTGTCAGATCAAGTCCCGATTTCTTCAGTTTGATAGTCCGTTGTGGTGAGCGCAAATGTATACCGAACTCTCCATCGAAACGTCCGAGAGAAAAGCCGTGCAGCCCTTGATCTTTACCCACCGGCACTGCGCATCATGCTTCGGACAGGTCGCTAACGATCAATTAAATCGCGAGCTACTTCACTGAAAATGCCTAACCCTTGCGGGAGGAGGGCAGACACTGGAACATCATCCAAAAAATAATGCTGGCGTGCAGGTCGCTCTCAGCCTAGCGCCTTGGTTTGGAGTCGCGGCTGGGGCAGAGAACTATCCCTGCTCCAGCCCGCATGAGCTGTGTGTAACTTTGGGTGTAACTCAACAAATCAAATTTTAAAAATCGTTACTGCACAGTCATCTTCGCTTTCTGTTCGACCCCCGTCCCGGCACCACTGATCCTGATCAGGCGTTTTTCGTTACCGCACCACCTTCGTCGAGAAGTTGCGCCTGTGCCGCTGCCAGGCGGGCGATAGGCACGCGCGGACCGGAGCAGGAGACATAGCTGAGCCCGATCTTGTGGCAGAACGCGATCGAACCTGGATGGCCGCCATGCTCGCCGCAAATGCCAATCTTGAGGTCCGGATTGGTCTTGCGGCCATCGCTGACCGCCAGCTTCATCAACTCGCCAACGCCTTTCTGATCCAGCACCTCGAACGGGTTGTCGATGAGAATGCCAGCTTCGACGTAGTTCGGCAGGAACTTGTTCTCGGCATCTTCGCGGCTGAACGAGAAGGTGGCTTGCGTCAGGTCGTTGGTGCCAAAACTGAAGAATTCCGCCATCTCGGCCATGCGCCCGGCGCGCAAACAGGCGCGGACGACCTCAAGCATGCTCCCGAACTTATAACCGACATTGATGCCATGAGTAAGTTCGACGACCTTGTGAATCCGCTTGACATAGCTGTGGATGCGCGCGAGTTCCTCGACCGTCGCCACCTGCGGCACCATGATCTCCGGATAAGCTTCGATGCCTTCCTTGGCGCATAGCGCTGCAGCTTCGAGAACCGCCTGGATCTGCATCGAATAGATCTCGGGGTAGGTGATGCCCAAGCGCACGCCGCGATGACCGAGCATCGGGTTGACTTCGGAGAGGGCGCGTACCTTCTTGAGCGTCTTCTCCTTCTTGTGGATGATATCTTCTTCAAGGTGGCTGTCCTTGAAATCTTCCATGCTGCGGCTCAGCTTGCTGAGTCCATCAGCATACTGCTGATAAAGTTTCGGGCTGAGCAGCTTGAGGGTTTCGGGCAATTCTTCGACCGCCTTCAACGAATCGCGCAGATGATGCAGGTGGGCGATTTCAAGCTCTAGCTGTGCGGCTGTAGGAAGAAATTCGTGCAGGGGAGGGTCCATCAGGCGTACGGTAACCGGCAAACCCTTCATGGCCTTGAAGATGCCCTTGAAGTCGGCACGCTGGATCGGCAGCAGGCGGTCGATGGCAGCCTGGCGCTCCTCGATGGATTCGGCAAGAATCATTTCCTGGACGATAGGCAGGCGGTCCGTCGCATTGAACATGCGTTCGGTGCGGCACAGGCCGATACCCATGGCACCGAAACCACGCGCTTTGATCGCATCGTCGGGCGTATCGGCATTGGCCATCACCTTGAGGCGCGATACCTGATCTGCCCATTTGAGCAAGGTCACCATGTCCTGGCTGAATTCGGCCTGAACGGTAGGCACTTCACCGGCATAGACATTACCGTTGCCGCCGTCGATAGTCACGACGTCGCCTTCATGAAGGATGGTATCGCCGATTGTCGCACAACGCTTGATATCGTCGATGTGAATTGCTTCACATCCTGAAACACAGGGCTTGCCCATGCCACGTGCGACAACAGCGGCGTGCGAGGTTTTGCCGCCACGACTGGTGAGAATGCCTTGTGCCTGGAAGAAGCCGTGAATATCTTCGGGCTTGGTTTCCTCGCGCACAAGAATAATTTTTTCACCCGCATTGCCTCGCCGTTCGGCAGTATCGGCATCGAAAACGATCTTGCCGGAAGCGGCGCCTGGAGAAGCGGGGAGGCCACTGGCCAGGGGCTTGCCCTTGAAATTCGGCGAGAGTTGCGGCACCAGCAGTTGTTCGAGCATTGCAGGGTCCACACGCAACAGGGCCTTTTCCTTGCTGATCAGATCTTCGTTGAACATTTCGACCGAAGTCCGCACCATTGCTTGGGCATTCATCTTGCCATTACGGGTCTGCAGGCAGTAGAGGGTGCCGCGCTCGATAGTAAATTCGAAGTCCTGAACTTCCTTATAATGAGATTCGAGGCGATTGTGCAGTTCCAGGAGTTGCCGGTAGATTTCCGGCATATCATGCTCCATTTCGGCGATAGCCTTCGGTGTGCGGATACCCGCAACCACGTCTTCGCCCTGAGCGTTAACGAGATATTCGCCATAGATCATGTTTTCGCCGGTACCGGGATTGCGCGTGAAGCCAACGCCGGTGCCCGAGTCGTTGCCCATGTTGCCGAACACCATGGTGCAGATATTCACAGCCGTTCCGTTGGCCTGTTCCTTGGTAATTTTGAACTGGCGGCGGTAGTCGATCGCGCGTTTGCCGTTCCACGAGCGGAACACTGCACCAATTGAAATTTCGAGCTGCTTGTAGGGATCCTCCGGGAAAGGCTTGCCGGTATTCGCCTCGATGATCTTGGCGAACTGGTCAGCCAATTCGGAAAGGTGCTCGGCATTCAAGTCGACGTCCTGAGAAACACCAACTTTCTTCTTCATAGCCGCCATGGCTTCGTCGAAATACTTGTCTTCGACACCCAGAGCAATCTTTCCAAACAACTGAATGAAGCGACGATAAGCGTCGTAACCGAAGCGCGGATTGTTGGTAAGTTTGATCAACGCCTTTAGTGAGGTTTTGTTGATGCCGAGGTTGAGGATGGTATCCATCATGCCGGGCATCGACATCGACGAACCCGAACGAACCGACACCAGCAATGGATTGTCGCCGCCACCGAAAGTTTTACCGGTCTTCTTCTCGAGGTCCTTCATATACGTGAGGACTTCATCCATCAAACCATTGGGGAGGGCATCTTTCTCCAGGTAGGCTCTGCAGGCATCGGTAGTCAACGTAAAGCCGGGAGGAACGTTCAAGCCGATCTGTGTCATCTCGCAAAGATTTGCACCTTTGCCTCCCAGCAGCATTTTGTCTTTGCCGTCACCTTCTTCAAAGGCGTATACAAATTTTTGAGTTGTCATGTTTTTCTCCCTTTCCGTAATAAAGACAATGCTGGCGAATATTGAAAATTGCTCATGCACCTAAGATATCAAATGATGCAGTGATCGGGGGAGGTTTTATCAGTTTGGATCCCACAGTTTTCTACAAATGATCTTTCATCTGATTAAACCTTATTTAATTTTACATAATACAAATTATGCGAAGTTAAAAATTACAATTTTCTTCCGCAAAGCAACTTCCTTTCAGTGCTTCGCCGAACCAATCCTATTTCACTTGAATGCTTACCGTTTTGCCTGATCTTCCACCAGCACGACGCAACAGTTCGGCGATATCGGTATTCTGGTTTTGCGTTGCGATATCGAATGCGGTTTCTCCGGATTCGAGCCGTTTGTTTGGATCGACCTGATTGGCGAGGAGCAGATTGACGATCTCGATGTGGCCACCCTTGGCTGCAACCATCAACGCCGTCGTGCCATTCTCGGTCGCCGCATTCACATCTGCGCCCGATTTAACCAGCAACTTGGCGATGTCGGTGTGGCCATTGAAGGCAGCATAGATCAACGGCGTCCAACTGCTCATGTTCACTTCGGCGCCATTGGCAATCAGTATTTCGGCAGCCTTGAGGTGACCACGAAAAGCTGCAAGGCGCAGCGCCGTATCACCGACCGCATTGCGTGCATTAACCTTGGCCTTCTGCTTGACGAGATATTCGACCAGCTCTGTATGGCCATCCCGCGCCGCCAGCATTAACAAGGAATTGCCATCCTTGTCCGTCGTGTCGACAGAAGCGCCACGTTGCACCAATTTTGCGATATCGCCGGTGTCACCCAGTTTGGCCGAATTGATCAGGTCGTCGAGAGTTGCGGCGGAGGCCATCAGAGGCAAGGCAGAAGCGAGAATAATTGCGAACAGGGTCTTTTTCATGGGTTTACCGGTTGTTGAGCATGTTTGAAAAGATTGAAGAAATTATAGCTCGTGGCTTCAGCGATCTGTTCGAAGGAAAGGCCGCGTAGCCGGGCAAGCTCTTCTGCGACATGTCGAACATAAGCGGGTTCATTGGGCTTGCCCCGATAAGGAACCGGAGCCAGGTATGGCGAATCGGTTTCAACAAGAATTCGGTCCAGCGGCGCCTTTTGCGCCACTTCCTTGATCGCTGTTGCATTCTTGAAGGTCACGATGCCGGAAAACGAAATATGGAAACCCAGGTCAAGGGCCTGGCGGGCCACTTCCCAGGTTTCGGTGAAGCAGTGCATCACGCCGCCGATCGCCTGGGCGCCCTCCTCCTTCAGGATTCTCAAGGTATCCTCGGCCGCATCGCGCATGTGCACGACAAGGGGTTTGCCGGTAGCGACAGCTGCATGGATATGGTTCTTGAACCGTTGCCGCTGCCATTCCGGTCGATCTTTCTGCCAATAATAATCGAGGCCTGTTTCGCCGATCGCGATCACCTTCGGATGTTCAGCCAGCTGGACCAGCCGGGCGACATCAGGTTCCTCGGCGTCAGCATATTCCGGATGAACGCCTACCGTGGCGTAGAGATTCGGCTGCGTTTCAGCAAGTGCCAATACTTTCGGAAAATCTTCCAGGTTGACCGCAATACATACAGCACAGCTGACACCATTTTGCTGCATGCGCTCAAGGACTTGTGGAAGGCGCCCGGCCAGATCGGGAAAATCGAGATGGCAATGCGAGTCGACAAGCATCGACCGGATCAGAGGGTATGCGTCGGACGGGTGGACTGAAGCACGCCGCCCAACAATCCCTCGATCTTGCGCCGAGCTTCCTGGCCACTCTCGTCGCTGTTGAAATGAACGCCGATGCCCTGGGCTCGGCCATTCTGGGCACCAGCTGGCGTCACCCAGACCACTGTTCCGGCGATCGGCAGCTTGGCCGGATCTTCCATCAGCGACAGTAACATGAAGACTTCATCGCCAATGCTGTAGCTGCGCGTGGTCGGGATAAAAATTCCCCCGTTGCGCAGATGCGGCATGAATGCCGCATAGAGCGCGGATTTTGAGTTGATATTGAGCGAGAGAACGCTGGGGCGTTGGGCTTGCAGTGGTTTGGCGTCACTCATTGTCGTTCAGTTTCTCAACAGGCCTCGATAGTCCATGAACAATCCTTCAAGGAACAAGCGGGAATTTAGCGGCTGTTCAGCCTCGCGGCGACGCGTCAGCAGGAGTCGGTAAGCGCGTACCAGATGTTCCGGGGGAATCATAGCAGCCAGCCCCGATATTGTGTCCTGTTGCGGCAGAAAATATCGTATCGGCAAGCCGTTGCTGACAAACGTCAAGTCGATCAGCCACTTCTGTAGTGCTTCGACAATCGACTTCAAAGCCAGCCTGCCCTTGCTTTCCTTGACCACCTTGTCCAGTTCTGCAGCGAGGTCAAGCGGCTCAAATTCGCTTGCCGCCAACCGCCGGGTCAGCAATTCGAGCCAGCCGTCCTTCCCCGAGGCAGCCAGTTCCAGTGCGACGCCAGGCGAGCCGCCGGCGAGTGCCAGCCATTGTTCGGCCTGGGTCAAGCCCTCCTGAGCCAGCGCGGCTGCGCAGAGGGTGGCCGGTGGCATTCCAACGGGTACCGTCTGGCAGCGGCTCCGGATTGTTGGTAACAAACGTAATGGCTCACTTGATATCATTAAAAACAATGTATTGGGTGCCGGTTCTTCAAGTGTTTTCAGAAGTGCATTTGCAGTGTTACGATTCATCGCATCCGCCGGATTGACCAGAATGATACGTAATCCAGCACGATGCGTGCCGACATTGAAAAACTCGTCCAGACCGCGTACCTGGTCGATCGTGATCTGCTGGCTGGCTTTTTTCTTGCTTTCTTCCATCTCCGGTTCGGCGGTCAGCGCCTGCGGCTGGAGCAAGCGATAGTCCGGATGATTGCCCTGCTCGAACCAGTTGCAGGCCAGGCATTTGCCGCAGGAAAGCGAACCTGGCAGCGGGTTTTCGCACAAAAGGCTCTTGGCGAAGGCTTGAGCCAATTCGAATTTTCCCAGCCCGCGCTGCCCGATGATCAATAGCGCATGTGGCAAACGGCCACGCTGCGCCTGAAGGCTACCCCAAACCTCTTTATGAAGTGAAATAAAATTCATAAACAAATGCTTGAGACAACTTTCTCAAGTAAGTTTCGAATTGAATCGATGCTTTGCTGAGCGTCGATTATGTGAATGCGGCCTGCTGAGGAATGCGCGCGTTCCAGATAGGCCTGGCGAACACGTTCGTGGAAATCCGCTCGCTCCTGTTCGAAACGGTCGAGAACCCGGCTCGCCAGCACGATGCGTTCACGCGCTACATCCAGCGGCAGATCGAACAAAAGTGTCAAGTCGGGCTGACGATGACCGTGCACCCAGTGTTCAAGTTGCTGAAACTTGGCGCGCTCGAGTCCGCGTCCGCCACCCTGGTAAGCATAGGTCGCATCGCTGAAGCGGTCGCAGACGACCCATTCACCCCTGGCCAGAGCCGGCTCGATCAACTTCGCCAGATGTTCACAGCGAGCGGCGAACATCAGCAAGGTTTCGGTTTCGAGATGCATCTGCTCATGCAGCAACAAGTCGCGGAGTTTTTCACCCAACTCGGTGCCACCTGGCTCGCGCGTAACATGGACGACATGCCCCTTGTCGCGCAGTAAAGCGGCCAGCCATTCGACATGGCTGCTCTTGCCGGCCCCGTCGATACCTTCGAAAGTAATGAATTTCCCGCTCATTTGTTGCCTCTCTGGTATTTGTTGACCGCCCGATTGTGCTCATCCAGGGTTCGTGAAAACTGGCTGCTACCATCGCCACGGGCGACGAAATAAAACGCATCGCTGCTGGCTGGATGCAGCGCCGCCTGTAGCGCGGCCATGCTCGGCATGGCAATCGGCGATGGCGGCAATCCGGTACGCGTATAGGTATTGTAGGGCGTGTCGGTCTGCAGGTCGCGCTTGCGCAGGTTGCCGTCGAATTTTTCCGCAAGGCCGTAGATTACGGTTGGATCGGTTTGCAGCGGCATACCCTTGCGCAACCGATTGACGAAAACCGCCGCTATTTGCGCGCGATCGTCGTTGCGTCCCGTCTCCTTCTCGATGATCGAAGCCATGATCAAGGCTTCATAAGGATTGCGGTATGGTAGATCAGCAGCACGTCCGGCCCAGGCAAGGTCGAGTCGCTTGCCCATCGCCCGGTGTGCCCGGGCGATCAGTTCGAGATCGCTCGAGTGCTTGTCGAACAGGTAGGTATCGGGGAACAGCCAGCCCTCGATGTTTCCTCCCTCGATACCCAGCTTCAGGGCTATCTCGGCCTCATCAAGGCCCTGAGTCTCATGGGTCAGGTCGGGGTTTTGGTCGAGACGGACGCGCCACTGGCGGAAAGTCTGGCCATCGACCAGCACCATTTCGCCCTGTGTCACATCGCCGCGCACCAGCTTTATCAGCAATTCTTCAGGTGTCAGCTCGTGGCTGATCGAATAACTGCCGGCCTTGATCCCGCTGGCAACTCCCCGCCAGCGGGCCAGCAAGGCGAGCAAATCGGGATTGACAGCAATGCCTGCTTCCTGCATCTGGGCGACGGCCGAACGCAGGCTGCTTCCGGATGCGATACGGAATTCGACAGTCGAGTTGCGCAGCGGGAGCGGTGTACTGGCCCACCGGACAAACATGCCGATCAGGACCGCGAACACAAGACTGAGGAGCAGAAAGAGTTTCAGGAAGAGGCGCAAGGGAACTCGCTGGCTGGCGCCGGGTCTGCCTCTGGGCAGCGGGCATCGTTGAACGACCGCTATAATATCGCAAACCATAAAGGAGCACTTCCGACATGAATCCCAACTGGCGCAGCTTCCTTGACTCCAACAAGGCTGCTTTCAAAAACGAAAGCGACGAGGTTCTCGATTTTGGTGATGTGGCAGGCGAACTCAAGGCGGCGCAAAATGACTCCGTTGTGGTCCCGCTGACCCATCTTGGACTGATTGAAGCCACAGGGGATGACGCAAAATCCTTCCTGCACAGCCAATTCACCAGCGATATCAACCACTTGGGAAACGAACAGGTTCAGCATTCGGCATGGTGTACGGCCAAGGGACGCATGCAGGCCAGTTTTCTTGTCTGGCGCGCAGGGGATATCTTCCGGCTGATAGTTTCAGGCGATCTTGAAGCTGTTTCGCTGAAACGTCTGCAGATGTTCGTGCTGCGTTCCAAGGTCAAGCTGAGCAGCATGACAGAAAGTCAACTCTTGCTCGGACTTTCCGGCCCGCAGGCTACCGCAGCGCTTGCCGAAGCCGGACTGCCCTGCCCTGTCGCACCGATGACTGCCGCGACAACCCCTGCTGCTTGCGTGCTGATGCTGCAGGAAAACCGTTTTATCGTCAGTGCTGATCAGGCGATGGTTGGCGAGATATGGTCCAAGTTCGTGCTCAAGGCGCGCCCGGCAGGCATACCTGCCTGGCGCTGGCTCGATGTCCAGTCCGGTTTTCCGCTGGTCACGGCGGCAACCAAAGAAGAATTCGTCCCGCAGATGGCAGATTTCGAAAAACTGGGCGGCATCAGTTTTCACAAGGGCTGTTATCCGGGACAGGAAATCGTCGCGCGCACCCAGTATCTCGGCAAGGTCAAGCGCCACCTGTACCGTATCCGCAGCGATCAGGCGCTCTTGGCAGGCGCCGACCTTCACTCTCCGGACAATCCGGATCAGGCCAGCGGCAAGGTTGTCAGCGGCGCGCCCTCGCCCAACGGCGGCTACGAGGCGCTAGCGGTGGTGCAATCCAATTTCGCCGGCAACCTGCACCTCGGCTCGCGCGAAGGTCCGAAAATCGAGGCTGTTGCGGTCAACCCGTAAAATGGCCGAAAAATGTGCCTGATCGTCGTCGGCTGGCGGGCACATCCTGATTTTCCGCTGGTCGTCGCTGCCAACCGGGATGAATTCTACGCCCGGCCGACCGCCATGGCGGGCTTCTGGGATGATGTGCCGGAAATCATCGGCGGGCGCGACCTGGAAGCTGGCGGAACCTGGTTGGGTATCAGCCGAAGCGGACGATTTGCGGCCGTTACCAATGTTCGCGAACCGGGCGCCTCCAAGGGATATCTTTCTCGGGGCAAGCTCACCCAGAATTTTCTAACTGGCCGGCAAAGTGCGGCTGAATATGTGGCCGGGATCGACATGGGGCAGTACGCCGGTTTCAACCTGCTGATCGGCGACAACACCTCGCTGTGGTATTGCAGCAATCGCGGGGCGGCGCCCCGCGAACTGGCGCCTGGTATTTACGGGGTTTCAAATCATCTGCTGGATAGTCCGTGGCCGAAGCTGCTCAGTGCACGCCGGCGGATGGCGCAGGCTTTGAGCACCCTGCCCGACCGTGCACCGCTGTTCGATATTTTGGCAGATGCTGAAATCGTCCCAGACGCCGAGTTGCCTGCTACCGGGGTTCCGCTTGAATGGGAGCGTCTGCTGTCAGCAATTTTCGTGCGCTCGGAACCTTACGGCACGCGCGCCTCGACGGTGGTGGGACAAACCGTCGATGGGGCGATCAGCTTTGAGGAGCGCAGCTTCGGGCCCGGTGGCCAGGCGCTTCAGGCCTCGCTGATGTCGACTGGCGTATAAACCGGGACCAGATCGAAGAGTTCGACGATGTCGGCATTGCGCATGCGGATGCAGCCATGCGAGCCGGGCGTGCCCATTTCGACGTGTTCCGGCGTCCCGTGGATATAGATATAGCGGCGCATGGTATCAACGTGGCCGAGACGGTTCCGCCCCAGCTCGCAACCGGACAGCCACAGGATGCGCGTGAGGATCCAGTCGCGACCGGGATGCTCCAGCCCGAATGCCGCGGACCATACTTCCCCGGTTGGCCGGCGCCGTACGAAAATCGTGTTCTCGGCGGCTCCTGCCCCGATTTTGGCCCGGATCAGGTGTCGACCGCGCGGTGTCTGAAAACTGCCGAATACCTCGCCCACGCCAGCCTTGCCGGTGGAAACGCGGTATTCGCGCAGCACCTGCCCGTCTTCGTCAAACAAGGTCAGCAGTTGGCGGGCAACCGAAACCTGAATTTTCATGTAAATTTCCGCCGCCGTTCGGCGAAGAAAGCGGACAGCACACCGCTGCATTCCTCGGCCAGAACGCCACCAACCACGGTGGTGTGGTGATTCAGGCGCTCGACGGCGAAGAGATCGACAATGCTGCCGTGTACCCCGGTCTTGGGGTCACGCGCGCCATAGACGACACGGGCGATCCGCGCATGGAGAATGGCCCCGGCGCACATCGCACAGGGCTCCAGGGTCACGAACAGTTCGCACCCCGGAAGGCGATAGTTGCCGAGAGTGCGTGCCGCATCGCGTAGCGCGGCAATTTCGGCATGGGCGGTCGGATCGCTTTCGCCAATCGGGCTGTTGAAGCCCCGTCCGACAATTTTGCCGGCCCTGACCACGACTGCGCCAACCGGCACCTCGCCAAGACATTCAGCCGCGCGGGCCAGGGAAATAGCCTCACGCATGAAAAATTCGTCGCCGAGTCCGGCGCCGGCTTCCTCACTTATTCCCACTCGATTGTCAACGGCACACTGCGCACCCAATGTCTGCAAGACTTCTCATAGACTCCTCCCTCTTGATACCGTCAGCGATACCGTCAAGTTTCCGCGGCTTGGAACGGCGGCACTGATACACCCACTCCCACGGATAATCGACCCCGACTTCGCCTAATCAAGCGGGCGGAGACATACGTCAAACCGACCTCTGCCCAGATGCTTGGAAGAGCGCAGCCCAGATCCAGCTGTCCGAAATAAGCTACATATTTCGGACACCAATTGGTAGCGGTGCAATTGTAACCTGCACGCGCTTGCACCTCATCTAACCGAGCCAAGACTTAGTCATGGCAAATCGTATCGAGAGCATCGAAGCCTCCCGGGTCTAGAGGCATTCTGTCAGCATGCGCGGCGACACAACCAACGAACTGCCCGGACTCCGGCAGAGTGACTCAAGATAGATCGATTTGCTTGCCAAAGCCGGGGCGCCACCAATCTGAAAACATTTGATCCAGTGCCTGCCGTTCGCTATCGTCCGTGCAGCAGTCTTTCGCTAGTTCGAACAGGGCTGACATGCGGGCCAATTGATCCTCGGCCTTCGCGGATTCACGGACCTGAATCGAAGCAGCGATGGTCATAATCCTCTCGCACGAGGACGCCGGCAGCCCCTCCGGAAGCAGGCTAAATCCCATCGTCAAGCCGTCGCGCAGAACAGGCGGAATGACTCGTAGTATCAGCCGATGCAACGCTCGGTCCCCGGTTACAACCGCCGGGGTTCCTACGAAGCGATAGCCCTGCTGCCGCAAGAGAGGCAGACTCAGCCATAGATTGAGGTCACCTGCGCGGTTTCGCAGATACGGAACATTGATGTGGTCCGTCTCATCTTTCTGACCAGGCTGGAAAGCAAGAAACGAATCCAAGTAGGAGAAGGCAGGCTTCAAGTCGCCAACGAGTTTGAGCGACTGGTTGCTCTTGAGTAAAGTCCCTAGCGCCACCAACATCATGGCCGAAGTAAAACGTGGAATATCCTTTTGCGTCATGGCTTCTAAACGCTCCAGGGCCTCTTCAGCGGAAAGCTTCTGCGCCAGCAGCGCCTTCATGATCGCGACGTAGGGAACGATTAAACTGAACTGCGTCCGTAATGCAGCATCGTTCTTGCGTAGCAAGCTCTCTTGCTGTTGTGCGAACCGATCACGGAACGGGGCTCCCAATTTCGCCAAGCCTTCGATCATGGCATCGATGCGATCTTTGGTCGAATTCCGGAACAGTGGATTGGAGAGCCACTGTTCCAGCAAAGCAGGCCAAGGGTTGATCACGCACTTCGCCCGAATCTCGTCGGGCAACTGCGCGAACCATTGCACATTGCTTAGCGCATTGGTGTCCAAGAAGAGTTCGTAGGGGCCTGGACCTTTTCCCCCATTCAGGAACGGCCACACGATGTTGGTTCCGCTGCTGGTGCGAATGCACCGTTCAACATAGGGCACTGCTTCATTTATGAATTGCATGAGTTACCACATCTCAAAATTGTCAGCATTGAGCAGCGAAGTCTTACCCATTCACCAAGCTCCGCAGGTTATCGCGCACGGTGGCGGCGATTTGCGCAGCCGACACCTGATGCAGCTGACTTAGTTCCTCGACCACCACAGCAACATCGGACGGCTTCGTGTGCCTATTGCCCGTTCGAGTGAACGGCCCGTCCGTCTCTGTAAGCAACCTGTCCAACGGAATTATTCGAACCATCGACCCATGCCGCTCGTTGCTCAGCATGGCTGCATTGATCGAAAAGTAACAGCCCAAGTCAAGGGCTCGCTTGGCCTCACTCCTCGTTCCCGTGAACCAGTGAAGAACAACCTTGCCCCGGTCGGGGGGAAGGAAAGCTTCAAGGTGATCCAGAACCGCTTTCACCGACCTAACGCTGTGGACCGTGATGACCTTGTCACCAGCCTCAGCGCAGCGCCGCAAGACATGCTGAAATACCCGCTTCTGCGCTTCCAATGACTTGAAAAACCGCGGGCCAGCGTCGAGACCAACTTCACCGATGTAGCGTGCCTCGGGCAAATAACGATCCCACAGATCGAGTTCTGTCTCCCGCTCGGCAACCAACTGCGGATGCAGTCCCAGTGCCGCCCGCACATGTTTCGTGCGCTGTGCCAACTCGTGGTTCCGGGGCCATGCCTGCGGCGTTGTCGTCACCGCTAGCGTGAACACGCCCGCGTTCTCGGCCTCTTCTACTGCCGTCGGGAAATCGGGATACAGATCCAGATGGCAGTGAAAGTCCACGAGACCCGCCGCGGCAATCATGCGTAATCCCCCATCAGTTCGGCCTTGTCTCGACGCCATCGACCAAGCGTGCGACTTCTTCGAGGCCACGTCGGTAGACCTCGGCAAGCTGATCCAGTCGCGCAACTTCGTCGGCAAGCGAACCAGGTTTGTGGATCAGAAGCTTGGAAAGCTGCGGATTGCCTCTCAGTCGTTCAATCGCATATTGAAATGAGCGGACCTGCTTGCCGGTCGATTCCCGGGTGTCCAGTGGTTGGGCATGGAGGTCTACGACCGTATATGTCGTCTCATCGCCTCCGGGGCCCCACGCCGCTACCAATGCCGCTCGGCGAATGAGGCACGGCAAGCAGTATCCACAGTGTTCAATTCCGAGCCCTTGCCATCGCCCCTTGGAGGGCGAGGAACAAGACAGCGAGTCCGTTGCCACCTGCTTCAGCAGCCCTGGATTCCTACAATCGGCAGCCATCTCTCCCTTCGTCCTGTTCCAGTAGGGGTTCACGACGCTGCCATCTAGGCCCAGTTCTCCCAACAGATCATTCCACCGCGCCATGTAGTACGGATGCGTGGTCCGGGTGCTGTTCGAGCCCAGTCGTAGCGGGTCCAAGGGCACGTTCAGGGCGATCAACCCATTTTCAGGCACGCGCAGTGTGAAGTGGTGCCCCAGTCCGGAGCCAGCAAAAGCACCGAGCGCGAAGAACAGGAACGACCTTCCGCGCGTGCTGTTCTCCGATCCGACACCTTCAACCAGACCATCATTAAAGGTCATCCCGACGCGTAGTCGCTCAAACGACGACTTCTCGTAGTGCTTCTTCAGGCCGGAGAACAACTTGCCCTGCGCATCGCTGGTCGCACCCTCGCCGAAGTGGCTGATCAGCAAGGGAGTTGCACCGTCTTCCAACAGGTCGATCGCGCCGATCAGACTATCCAGGCCACCCGAGAACAGGCTCAGAGAATCGAAGTGCGGTGCAAGCAAGCTCGCGGGCGCCTGCTGCGCGATCGCCGCGAATCTGGGTGGACGAGTCCTGAACTCGATCGTCCAGCGATCTCCCGTCAAGAAGTCGAGCGTACTCTTTAGCGTTGTCGCTGCAATGCCCCATCGTGCCGGATCACTTACGGGCACAACCAGGCGAATCTCTCGCGTCCATGAGTCTTGCGACTGTTCGGCGCGAGAGATTCGCGTGTCCGCAGCGTGTACATGAGCGGCAAGCACCAGCAGATCAATGCCGATCTCCGAGGGGAATATGCCGAGTTTCTTCAAGCTGGTGAGCGCGCCACCGATGCCATGATCCAAAGATGTCTCGCCGGCCACGAGTTGCAGATAAGTCCTTTGTTCATCAACGCCGACCGAAGCATCGAAGTGATCATCCGGGCCGAAGCGGCCCGCCAAGAGTTGTCGCCTCATTGATCCGCCTCCGCATCACCCAGTGACTTCAAGATCGCAAACGTGGACTCGTACACCGCGTCGACGAACGACTGGATGCGTTGGGGCATGAGATTCGGTGACTCCACCCGCGCCCGCGTCAGCGCATCGCTCACCCCGCCACGTATGAAGTCGCGTAGTTGCTGTTCGACACGGTGTGCCGCCTGCGCATCAGCCGGCATCGTGATGGCCTTGGTGCCAATGTCGTTGCAAATCCGCGCTTCAATCGCATGCGTCGCGTACAGTTCGAAGACCGTATGCATCTGATCCGGCGTGAACGTGGTCAGATCGGTCAGCCCTTCACTTGCCAGTTCTACGATGGTTTCGATGTAGGCTTCGCGGGCGATGCCTTCATCGACCGTGCCGGCGCCAGGGCAGACGTAATCAGCTAGGCCAACTAAGATCTCGTTGATCGGGCGCCCAGCCAAGGATTCCAGGTCAAGGGCACGCAAAGCCTCGCGAACGCCACGCGCCTGAGCGTCGGCCAGAAAGCCGAGGAGCCGCGCACCCGCCCCCCGAGACGCGCCCATGCGCTGGGCGGCCTGTCGCGCTCCGCCGGCGGACGTGGAGACATACCGCGAGACTGCCCGACCGAGGCTGGCCCTGTCGCTGCCGCCAGACCCCGCAAATCGAGAGAAGCTGTTGCGGGCACCTGAGAAGCGTTGAGGATCCGCAGTCGCAGGGATGGGCGGGCGGTTCGCCGGTGCTGGCGGCGCAACACCATCCGCCGGCGGAGAGCCATCTGGTCCGGCAGGGGCAGCGGGCGAAGTTCCCGCATCCTCCCCACCAAGCCACGACGGAACTAACGGTGTACCGCCTCCAGGTCCACCATACGCTGTCGAGGTTCCCATCAGCGCTCTCCTTTCAGGTTTTTGAGCGCTGCCTCGGCCGCAGTCTTGAGTCCTGGATTGTTGGTGACCTTGCTCCAATCTCCCAGCAGTTTCGACAGACGCAGGTTGCACTCGGCGTCCTTAATGACGCCCTGCCATCCACTGACAGCCCATGGGCCGCACTTGCCAGTCGGCAACGCTTCCAGGAAATCCATCAACCGGCCCTGCAAGCCCGGTTGAGCCTTCACGAGGACGACAAGGCCATCGACGCCCGCCGGCTTAGTCTCGAGGCCGCCGGTGCTCATGATTTTGGTACGCACGGCCTCGAACACCTTATCGGCTTCGGGCTGAACAAGCTGCTTCAACTCGGCTTCATAACCCTGAACGGTCATCTTGCCGCCGAACAGCTTCTCCACCACAGCAGCCAGATGGCCCAATACCGACACTGGCCCGAAATAGTCCTTCTTGTCCTTTGTCGCGAACAAGTATGGGCGCAGATCGATCCCCGACAGCTTCGGGGACAGGCGAGCCCACTCACACACCGTGTCCGACGATTTCCATTCGGCCAACACGGCGTTTTCGGAAGAACTCGCGCCTTCGGCAGCTTTCTGCCCTTTTCGCTCGCCAGCCGGAACCTCTTTCCCGTCGGTAGCTACCAAGTCCGTTTCCAGCGATTCGATGTCTTCACAAACGCCTTGCGGATGGACCGCTGCAACAAACGCGATCTGCTCGAACAGTCGCGGCATGAAGCGCTCTGCAAGCATGAGCTTTGCGAGAACAGGCAGCTTGATGTCATCGCCGAATCCGCGAGCCACGGCAGTGCGCTCACGAAGTAGCAGCGTATTGAGAAATCGCTTGATCTGGCGCGGATTGCCCTTGGTCCCGCTTGCCAGGATTGGACCGATCTGGTCGCTGAGCGCGAGCGCATTGTTCGCTTTCTCGGCCTGCGTCCCGAGTGCGGCCTTAACGGCCACGGCATCAAGGCCGCCGCTGGTCCAAGGGCGCTTCAGCTTTTCCCGGGCCACGCCGATGAGCTTCGCGTACTCGGCATCGTTCTCGCCGATTGCGGCCCCTGCTAGCAACAACGTGACGTAGATCCGCGTTTCTGTCTCGCCGAGCGCCGGGATACGGAAGGGAACCTGGATGAGCTTTTCCAGGTAGTTGCGTGCGTAGTCCCGCGGTCCCGTACTGTCGGGAAGATCGGGAAAGTGCTTGCGCACCGCATATTCGATCATGGCCTCGTCGGCCGCGACCACGAACGCGGTTCGATCGGTGAACACGAACAGCCTGATCGCCTCGAGCGTCTCGATGGCCGTATCAGGCAAGCAGCGATCCAGGTCGTCAATCAGAACGATAAGCTGCGCAATACCCGCGTCCTTCAGCAACTTGTCGAACGCCTTCCGGAAGGCTTCCACCTCCTCAGGCACATTCTTGGTCTCGCCGGGCTTGAGTACGGCCTTCACCTCGTCGATAGCCGTCGAGAGGTTTTCCTTCGAGGCGAGCTTCGCAGGGTCTGCCAACACCGATTCGAGCGACCCGATGATTGCCCCTACCTGGTCGGGCGTGGGAATCCCGGTGAAGGCAGTGACAGCCAAACCACCGGCCCTCTTGGCTACCTTCAACCAATCGATGCGGCGGAAGACATCCTTGACCGCCTCAGCGCCTTTGGTTAGCGCCGGACGCTTCGCCACCAAGCCAGTCACAATGCCTTCGATCAGCGCGATCTTCGCATCCTCGAAGCCTTGGAAGCGCCATCCGTTGAACTTGAGGCAAAGTACATCATTCTTGCCGGCGAACCCAGCCTCGATCATTTCAAGCACGCTGGACTTACCTGCACCCCAATCGCCGTGCACGCCGATCGTCACCGGCTGATCCGGTTTCGCACTCAACAAGCTGATAATCGTAGCCGCGATGGCTTCATTGTTCAGTAGATCGACCTTGGTCTCGTTATCGGTCAGGATCATTGCTCCCCCTTCTCCATCTTCAATTGCTAGCAGGAGATGACCCTGCATGATGTTTAAGTAATTGCGAATGGTAGCAGGGACCAGCCAACAATGGCCGGTACCGGCGGGGCGTCGCACAATCGCTTGGCTGTGTGGCCGCACTGCTTCTTCGGGGCTTCGATGGTCCGGTAAAATATCGACATGACCCGCTCCGAACTCGTCTCCCGTCTCGCCCAGCGTTTTCCCCAATTCGTGCAGAAAGATGCTGAGACCGCCGTCACCGAAATCCTCGGGGCCATGCATGGAGCCCTGGTTCATGGCGACCGCATCGAAATCCGCGGCTTCGGAAGTTTCGCCGTCAACTACCGCCCGTCCCGCCAAGCCCGCAATCCGAAGACCGGTGAGCCGGTAACCGTCGCAGGGAAACGGGTTCCCCACTTCAAGGCGGGGAAAGAACTGCGGGAGCGGGTATTCAAGAGCACCACGCCACCGCCTTTGCGCTTCGCCGCTTGACAAGATCACTCGGATGTCCAGGCCATCCCCTGGCATACATCGTATGGCACGGGCGGCGCCTCCCCCGGACTGGCCTGCACCGACTGCCATCTAAATAAAGCTGCTGGTCGGCCTTTTCAGTACGGTGCGCCCCATTCGCTCACGCAGCCGCTGCGAGGGAATGTCAGTTGTTTATTTTAGAGAAAACGGGGTATTGTGCCGAATACGTAACGTCAATCCCCGTTCTCCTGTGTACGGCATGCACTAGAGGGCGAAGTGACCCGATGAGGTCAATCTCTAAGGAGTATGCCAAATGATGCACCTGCCCCAGCAAGGCGGAGCGTCCGTGCAAGCCCGCGGCCGAATTCCGTCCACCGACCTCGCCTGCCTCGTGTCGCTTCTGGCCGAGGCCTTCCCTCCAAATGAGAAGCGCCCCGGCAGCGCCTTGTCGTGGCCGGTGTTGAGCTTTGATCCGAACAAGAATCGACTGGGGCTGAACACTTATGGTGTCCTTCGGCGACTCTTGGCACAAAAGGGCCTGCTCGACACCTTCCGGCAGTCGGATACGACAGGTTTCCTACGGGACATTGCCAGCCCGCCCAAGGGCTTTACTGCCAAGATGGGAGGGAAGGTTTACCAGGACAACATCGGCGGCATCTCAAAGGGCGTAAGCAAGCTAAAACAGCTCATTTCGGACCAACTCGACGAACTGGGCGTGACTGCCGACAAGGTTCTTGTCGGTGATCCTGAAGCCGCACTTAAACAACTGGCCGATGACGTCGGGCTGAAAGATTTCCTCCAAGAACTGCCGGCACAGATGGTGTCCATCGAGTTCGCCAAGACCGATCGACCGGCATCCCAGCGCGATAAGGACGTCGCCCGAGTTTTCTCGGCAGAGGAGGAGATTCAGGCGGAGGACTGGCTGGAACGAATGTCCAGCAGCATTGCCGACACCCAGGCTCAACGCGACGATGAATTTGACGAAATTCAACGCGACAAGCTTACCGAAACGCTGCGCCAGGATTTCGATAAATCCGATAGCCAGGTCACCCGCTTCCTGAACTTTCTTGAAGACGAAGCGCTGGCCCGCATCCGACTGGCCGTGAGCTTCGCGATCATGCAAGGCCTCGCCACCCAAGCCGCAAAATCAAATGATGCGGGCGAAACTCCGTTTGAGGACTACGTTAAGCGCGTCTTGGCGCTTTTTGACCTCTTCGGATCTCCCGAGACCCGGCACTCCTGGAATTTTGATCTATCGCGGGATTATGGATTGGCGGCCGATTTCACGGCCTCAACGGAGCTCGTCAAGGCTCTTTTCTACAACTGCCTGCCCGTGTGGGCGGAATGGAATACCCAGCTGTTTGAGTCCCGGCGGGTAGATCCCGGGTCGCGAGGCGTATCTGTCGTCCGGGAGGTCAGCTACCGTTTCCGTGTCAACGGCAAAGATCCTCGGAACGAATTGAAGCATGCCTTTGACTCCCGGCTTGAGCGGCTGCAGCAGGTCTTGGGAAACGACGACGGGGACGCGCGGCAAAGCCAATATCGAGTGCGCCGCAGCATCACTGAAGCGGCCTTCCTTTGGTTGGTCCTCAATCCGGATATCTCTACCGAGAATATGCAGGCTGAAGCCGAGGCATTGGCCGCCCGTCTCAAAAGCCAGGGCAGGAACGGCATGCTTGGAGTTCTCGCCGACCTGTCTTCGTGGAGCCCGCGGGTCAAAGGGTTGAGCAGGACACTGGTGGAATTGCTGCGGACCAAGACGCGGAACATCATTGCCCATGCTCAACGGGCTGTGGAAGATCTGTACCTGGTTGTGCAACAAGGTGTCGTGGACTGGGCCGCCATTGAACGCTCACGCGGAAAGGTCCGAGATCCCCTTGTCAAGCCGAGTGAAGGACAGGCCGAAAGCATCGAATGGTTCAACCATATCAAGGTGGCCAAGAGGCCAAGCGATGTCATTGACCCCCTCTTCTCCGTTCGCGTTCGCACAGTCCTGCATGAGCGAACCCTGACTTGCCGAGAGGAGGATGCCGCGACGATTCGGACGGTGCGCGAAATTCCCAGTGAGTTGCTGAATATCACTTGGCGCCCGATCCGCGTGGACCTGTCCGAAGAAAAGCATCGAGCCCGGACGCGGGGGGGCGATATCGATTCCTGCTGGCTGATGGGCAGCGGTATCGATATCTGGTACGAACCTGAGCTCCTGAAACAGCGTGAGAACGCAAAAATTCCCGAGGAAGACCGCCGCCAGTATCGGGCCGCCGCCATTTCAGCACTGACGGTGCTGGTATATACCGTCCTGCAGGTGCTGGCCGAACGGATTGCAAAAGAGCGAGAACAGCGGATCGCAACAGTGATGCTGCGGTTCCAGACGCAAGGCAAGGAAGCCGCCGGTTCTGAAGGTGATCCGTTGATCTATGCGTCGGCTCAGGCGATCGAATCCGCATTGATGCGCGAATTCCCGCTCCGGATGCAAGGCTTGGTTACCACCGGCAATCGCATCTACAAAGACCGCGGCACGGCTTTTGCGCTATCCAGCGCCTTTCCGTTGGTGCTGGGTACGGGTACCACGCCTGCCGTCGGCAAGGTAGCCGTGGTGGTCTATGCCACGCGACCCTGCGATGACCATCCAGACATCAAGGATGCCGATGGCTTCGTATTTCGGGCCAAGACTTATCTGGCGGAGGCTGTCGAAGCGCCATTCCCCGGTTACCGGCTAAGCTTCGAGCGCATGCAATCGCACGTTGTCGAGAATCGGGATGCTTTCCGAAGCCCCCAACTGATTGTGGAAGAGGTTTCGAGGCTCAATGGCTTGGGCTACGAGCATGTGATTCTCATCTCGAACCACTACGGCAACCGTCGAATCAATCGATCCGCACAACGCCACTCGCCCCACACCCAAACCACATTCCTGGATGAGGTAGCCACCAATTTCCCCGATGTCAGCCTCTACATGCTGCGGCGGGACGTATTCCCGGCCACCCGGCTCCATAACCGGGCGAGAGCAGAGTCGGCCTTCGAGGCCGTTCGCTTGTCCGACCACAACGACTTCGCGATCATGCAAGGTGACGGCGTGGTCAAGCAGTTGGTTCCAGCCTTCACGTTTGGCACCTTGGCGGTTGTCGGCAACGATGACGCAGCGCGGCCGCAATCCGGGTTCTGCACCTACTTCCTCGATACCGACTACCAAGTGCGCAACGCCGAGTGGCGAGAGCGGGTGCGTTCGAACATCATGAGCACATCCGGAGTGCGTCAGTGCCTGCTGACCGTGCTTAGAGGACTGCATTTCCTTGAGGCCGAAAAGCAACCTGATGGCGGGCTATTCAAGCCGGTGCTCGATCCGTTCAGTTGGGTGCAGCCATCCAGCTCTGGCGCTGCTGGAGAAGTTCAGGTGGCCCCGCCCAGCCGCCGCAAGGGCGATGTCTTGCTTTCTCTGCCGGCCCTTCTTTCACACGTGACAGACGCCCTTCACCGCGGGAGGGGTTGATGCTCGACAAGCTCCAACAATACTCGCTCTGGGGGCAGGCATTTGAGATCGCCGTAAAACGCGGGGTTCTGCTTGCTCTCCTGGCCAGTGACATCCGGAAGCCGGAAAAAATGGGGCTGGAACCCTGGATGGATATCGGCACCGCCGACGTGTACGGTGTTTTGGCGCGGGAGCTCAAGGAGGTCGATCCCAACCTGAAGGCCCGGTCGCGAGAAACCGTCCGGCATCTCTTTCAGTTGGGGATGGGACTTGGGCAGACCGCCATGCGGGAATATCTGCGCAATCTCAAGGAGGATGCAGAGGACTACACGATCCGGGCCTTATGGTGTCCTCTGCAACTTCCTCGCGTCAGTGCCGATTTCGACCACGAAACGGAGGAGTCGCTGGCTCAATTTTGGGCGGTTTTCGGGCTCGATGGCCTTCCCGATCGGGCATTGACCGGCAAGGGGTTCCCGGCGCGCGCCGACTTTCTACTATGGCTCGAACCTCGTTACGAGAAACATGACCAGGAATTCCTGTGCCTTGAGTTCTCATTGAACGGATTTACTGAAAGCGCCGACTATGGGAAGCCGACGGCCCATCTCGATGAGCTGAGGCGGTATGCCTGGTTCGTGGATTCCCGTTGCGTATTTTCCAGGGTATGCGCGGAAGTCTCCGGAGAGGGCTTTGTGCTATCGCCACATATTAAGGAGCACTTGCCGGCCTTTACGGGCCGGGACAAGCCCCTCTACAAGCTCTGCCAGGCGGCTTCCTATATCCAGACCACCATGCGCTGGCTGGATAGTAAGGGTTTGGTCGGTCGGCCATTCAACACCCGCGCGCTTTCCATCACACAAAATGGTTTTGAAAGCCTTGCCGCCAAGTATTTTCGAACGGAGAGTCCCGATCCGCGGGCCATGTTGATGGAGTCCTTGGGACGAGCCTATCGAGAGACCAACAAGGTCCCGGATTACGCAGAGGACGAGTTGGACGAGCATATTCGATTCGCCTTCGACCAGATACGCAAGGCTCTTCCCAAAGCGATGAGCAAGCAGTTTGCGGAGCTGCGGGAATTTCCGGAGCCCGGGGCGAGCGTGGATTTTAATTTCTCCGAGGACGTTGAGGGCTTCTACAACCCGATGCAAGCTCTGAAATGGGATGAAGCACTGAGCCAAATCGACTCGGATGCCGCACTCACCTCATTCTTCAAGCAAGACTCAAAAGGCGCCATCACCGCTGCACTTACCGAGCGCGTCTCGCCCGGCGAACCCGTGCCCTTGCGAGATCTTCATGCCTCGGCAATCGTTGCGGGCATGCGGGCATCGACGCCCGGTCAATTGACCGTCCTGGGCCTTGAAGGCAATCCGGGCATCGGGAAGACCACCGCGGTTGTGCATTACCTCCGGGAGGCGCCGGGCGGCTTCTTGTTTCTCTACGTAAGCCCGCGCGTCATCATCAATGATGATGTTACGGGAACGCTGTCCTGCGACCGAGAGACGAAGGAACCGACGGGCATCCTTACCGTCACCACCAATTCAAAACTCATCGGTGCCGCCAAGGCGTGGCATGAGGAGCAGGTCAAGAATGGATCGGGACCGGCACGGAAAATCGATAGTGCTGTGGTTGCCGAGGGTGTGCCCGGGCTCGTGCATCCCGATGGCAGCACGCTCATTCTGTCCCCGGATCAGAAGGAAGAACTTGAACTGATCCACACTGGCTCGCGTTCCACCAAGCTCTCCGAAACAGAGCGACAGGACCGCATTTCCGACAAGGCGCTTCCCGGCGTCTTGCAGGTCCTTGCCAAGACAAGCCGCTCGCTGCTCGACGAGAACCCCAGGGTGGCACAGCTTGTACTCACCGCCGCCATCCAGGGATACAGGGAGCTGGGTGCGGGCAAGAGCACGCTGAATGCACTCGCCAATATTTTCAGAAATCCCGTAACCGCCACTGCCGGTATCGAGGAGCGGCGCGCCTTTGCCCAACGCATCCCCACCATCGTGGTCATGGTCGACGAACTCACCGGGGACCCCGCCGGCGCTCGATTTGTCGTTTCAGCGGCCCGGTGGCTGGAAGAGCAGTTCATTCGACCGTTCCAGGGCGAACCATTATTCCGTGTGATTTTGGTCGTCTCGGATGCGTCCTTGGGAAACGAGGTCGTGATCGACCGATATCTCAATAGCGGCGAGCGGGCGCCGGACAAAATATTGGTGGCGCCGAGCGCCGGCAGGCGTCCGTTCCGTTTGGCGGTGACCCCGGTCCGAATCGGTGGCGCGACCCGCCCGGTCCTCCATGTCATGACCAACAGCTATCCGGCGGCCAAGTTGTCCGTAGATTACCGGGTACGCCTCAATGTGGTCACCCCGGGAAATCTCCCCGATGGCGGTATGCAAAGCATTCGCCAGGCAATCGCAGAGCAGCAAGGGGAAGCCCTGGTGACAAATGTGGTGGCTGAAATTGATCGCGCATTGGAGGCCAGTGCTGACCAGATCATCTTCTTTGCCCAGGACAAGGCTTTCCTGCGCGCGATCGAAGCGGCGCTGACGGGAGCCGACGAAAAGCCCGCAATCCTGGACCGGCACCAAGTCGCGATTCTGGATTCAAGTGTGACGGCGACCAAGCGAAAGGCGCTCATTGCCGACAATCACCGGGACACCGTTAAGGTGTTCTTGATGACATCGAGCGGCGCGCGCGGGATTTCCTTCCCCAAGACCGATTGGATCATTGCCCTGATTCCACGATTTGGCATTGAGGCTGCCCTGATGGAAGTGGCGCAACTAATTTACCGGGGCCGCGGCAAGAAATACGTGGATGACGTTGGGAAAGTCCATACCGATGGTGATTGGAAAAATCGACGCCTGGTCATGCTGATGCAGGACTTCCTGCCGCAGGATCTGGAACCTGAGCCTCGGCAGTGGCTTCGGCAGGTGAGCGATCTCCTGACCTTCCTGGTGCTATTGCGATCGACGATCCATACCCGCATCACGGGCGATGCCGGCCTGGATCGCCAGAACCTGGCGATCGTGCCCGTGGGCGGAATCGGGTCAGAAGAAATGCTTTCATTGATGAGCACGCACGTACGCGACTTCCTGAAGGAGAGCGATATCTTCCTGCGCGACTCGTCGTCGGACGTGGAGCGCCGTGGGCTGGTTTCGAATGCCAAAAAATATGCTTTCCATCTATTCTCGAAGTTTTCCCTGGATGCGACGGCACAGCAAAGTTCGATGCGTAGCGCAGTGCGCTTGGGTGATCTGGAGCAATTTACGATCCGCGCGAGTGCCGACAACGCGCCCTTGTTATTGGACCCGACGGCCGATCCTGAAAGTGTCCTGCCAGAAAATCTCTACTGCGTCGGCCCATTCTGGCTGGAGCATTGGCAAGACCTCGACAAACAAGAACGATTCAGCATCGAGGGCTGGCTGACGGATGTTGGTAGCCAAGTCCAAAAGCTGTTCGGTCAGTTGTGGCGGATACACTCGGATCGCGGCCTACCGTCGAAATTGAGAGCATCTGCAGAAGAACTGTATCGGATGCTGGCCCGCGAAAAGGATGAGGCAACCCGCGAATTCTCCACGGTCAAGACGTTGAAATCCCCATCAACGTGGCTGGTCGTGCCGGTGGATTACGCGCGCTTCTGGAAGACAGGCCCGGAAGGACGACCTCCGTCATTGGAGGATGAAGAGGCTTGGCGTGATTCGCTCGGCCGCTGCCTTTCCGCAACCCGCAACGTCCTCCCAGTCATTCCCCGGTATGCCGATATTCCATACGCAGCCATCGTTGGGGAACAGGACCCGGCACGGCTAGACCTAGTTTTCGACGACCGCTACGTGGCTGCATCCAATGAATTGAATCTGTTGAACACGATCTTGCTGGCAGAACAAGGGTAGATGTGACGCACAGTGCAGGCCGGATATTTCCAGACCCCGCGTGTCAGCTGGCACTGCCTAGTCGGTCGAGTTCAATTGACGACATCCGCCATGCGCGGCCACAGAGTGTTCGTTTGAATTCAAAGGTTGGGATTACCCGAGATTCTTGTAACATCATCGGTGCGACATGCCGATATCGTACGCGGCCGAGTGGGCGATAGCACAACAAGGAGGGAATCCCACGTGAAATTCATCCATGCAGCAGATCTGCATGTCGACAGTCCGCTACGCGGCCTGGACAGCTATGAGGGAGCTCCCGTGGCGCGCCTGCGTAGTGCTTCACGCCAGGCGCTGATGGCTTTGGTCGAACTCGCCCTTGAGCAGAGTGTGGATATCGTGCTGCTCGCCGGCGACATCTACGACGGCAACTGGGCCGACTTTCGCACGGGCCTGTTCTTCCGCGAACAGATGCTGCGGCTACGGCGCGCCGGCATCCTGGTTTTCTTGGTCAAGGGCAACCACGACGCGGAGAGTCAGATCACGAAACAACTGCCGGAAGTTGAAGGCGTCCACGTCTTTAGCGCTCACAAGAGCGAGTCGATCGACCTGGAGGCACTCGGCGTGGCAGTCCATGGGCGCAGTTTCCCGCATCGTGCGGTGCCGGAGGATTTGGTGCCACTCTATCCAGACCCGCTGCCGGGGCGCTTCAACATCGGCCTTCTACATACGAGCTTGACCGGGCGCGAGGGCCATGACCCTTATGCGCCGACTTCAGTCGAAGCCCTGTGTAACAAGGGCTACGACTATTTCGCGCTGGGCCACGTGCATGCGCGCGAAGTGGTCCGGCCGTCGGACCCGCGCATCGTCTTTCCGGGCAACCTGCAGGGGCGCCACGCCAAAGAGACCGGCCCGAAGGGATGCGAACTGGTCACGGTCGAGGGCGGCGTCATCACCGCGGCCGAATTCGTTCCCCTGGAGGTCGTGCGTTGGCATCAGTTTCGCCTCGATGCGTCAGGGCTGTCTTCGGTCGACGAGCTGGCAAGGCACTTCGTGGGCCAAGCGCGCGAATTGGTCGCCGATGCCAGGGACCGGCTCCACGCTGTGCGCCTCGTGGTCCACGGTGAGTCGGTACTGCATCGCCTGGAGGCCGAACAGCCTGGTTCCATCGCCGCCGCAATTCAGGCGGCGACCCAAGACCTGGACGATGCCGACCTCTGGATCGAGCAAGTCCGCCTCGACCTGCAGTCGCCGCTGGATCGCACTGCCGCGGCCGGGCGCGCCGATGCGGTTGGCGAGGTCGTGCGGCTAGTTGACGCGATTGGCACGGACCAGGGACAACTCAAAGCGTGGTTCGCGCAGCAGGTGGCCGAGATGAAGGACCTCCCGGGCGCCCTCGCCGACGCCGATCCTGCGTTATTCGACGTCGATGCAATGCGCGTGTTTCTTGCCGACGCCGAGGCAACCGTGCTTGCGCAGTTGTCGGGTGTTACGGCCGAAGGAGAGACGCAATGAAGTTGCGCCGGCTGCACCTGAAAGCTTTTGGCCCTTTCACCGACCGCGTGCTTGACTTTGGCACCGCCACGCAGGGGCTCGTGCTCGTACATGGCCCCAATGAAGCGGGCAAGTCATCGACCTTGCGGGCCGTCTCGGATTTGCGGTTCGGCATCCCCCTGCACAGTAGGGACAACTTCATACACGCTCACCCTGACATGCGGGTGGGTGGCGAGTTTGTCGATCGCCAGGGCAACGAGTATTCGCTGATACGTCGCAAGGGTCGCGGCGCGACACTATTCTTCGCTGATTTCGCGCAAGGGGGCCAGACCTTGGAAACGCCCGTTCCGCCGGATGTCGAAATTCTGCTGAACGGCGGGCTGCGCAAGGAAGAGTACGACTCCATGTTCGGGCTCGACCACCGGCGGCTGCGAGAAGGTGGTCAAGCACTCCTGAAAGGCGAAGGGGACGTAGGGGCCGCCCTCTTCGAAGCGAGCGCTGGCGTTCGCAGCATCCCACAGATCCTTGAGCGTCTGGATGCTTCCGCGCGCAAGTTCTTCATGCCCGGCGCGCGCGGAAAGAACGCCCGCATCAACGAAGCGATCAAGGCCTACGAAGAACGCCATGGTGAATACAAGCAGGCCCTGGTGAGACCGGCACATTGGGCCGATGTCTTCAAGAAACATCAGGCGGCGGCAGCCAACGTCGCCGAACTGGAGGCGCGCCGCCGGGAGCTGAATGCCAAGTTGCTCCTGATCAAGGAACTGCGCGCCGTCGCCCCGGTAATCAGCACGCTGCAGCATGCGTCGCGGATCCTGGAGGATCTGAAGTCGGTGCCGCTCCTGTCGCTGACAGCTGCCACCGAGCGCGCCGCCGCAGAATCCGGCCTATCGGACGCACAGCACAACGCCAACCTCGCATCGGCCGAGGCCCTGCGCCAACAGCAGCGGCTCGACGAACTCAAACTGGATAGTCTCATCCTGGAGGTGGGACCGGCGATCAAGCGACTGGTGGCCTCCGCGGAGGCGATCGATCAGCACCGCCGGGATTTGGCTGACGCCAACGCTGACGTGGCCACGGAGACCGAACAGGTCGTCCGACTCGCGGCCGGAATCGACGTATCGCGATCCGCTGAGGTAGTCAGCGAACATGCTCCAGCGAGAACCGAACGGGTCAAAATCGAGCAGCTTCTGCATGCCGTCGAACTCGCCGCACAGGCACTTGAGCAGCATCAGGAATCCGGGCGTCAGACCATGGACGCCGAGGAATCGACAGCCGAGGCACTGCCCTCGCCTGAATCCCGAACGGTGCTTCGCATCGCCCAAGCCGAACTCGCGCGTAGCGACGCAGTTCTTAAGCGTCTGGCTGCGCTTCCCGCTGAAATCAAGGCCGCGCGGCGCGCGGTGGCCAACGGATTGGAAGCTGGCGGCTTGAGGGATGAAGCGGCACTGCGCCGGGTGCAGCCACTGCTGGATGCGCAGATCGACCTTGCGATGAAGCAGGAAAATGCCTACGCAACGCGACGCGATGAGCTCAAGAAACGAATTGCTCAGGTAGCCGAGGCGCTGCGCAATGAACTCGGCCAGCGCGATCGTCTGCTTGCCAAAGGTGAGGTCCCGACGCGGGACGATGTCGAGACCGCACGCTCGCATCGGGACGCCGAGTGGAAACTGCTGCGCGGAATCTACATCGACGGAACGAATTCCCCCACCGACCCCCTCAACGGCGGCAAGCCGCTTCCGGCAGCTTACGAGGACGCGGTCATTCAGGCAGATAGCCTGATCGACGAGTTGGCCAGTGACACCGAGCGCGCTGCCGCGCTGCAGTCGAGTAGGCGGGCAATCGAGACCTTGGAAACGGACGGCGGCGAACTCAACGGCCAACTCGAAGAGCTCGACCGGGAGGAAGACGCTCGGCAAGCTACTTGGCAGCAGACCATTGCGGGGGCCGATCTGCCGGCCCTGTCGCCGGCGGCGCTGCGTGACTGGCAGGCCTTGTTACCTGCCGCACGGACCGCGTGCGAGGCGCTGCAGTCGAAGCTCGACGAGTTCGAGCAGGTTCAAGACATTGAGCAGGCGCTGGCGAGTCAGTTGCGCGCAGCGATTGTCGGTACCGGACTCGCCGCGCCTGCAGAGGATGCGCGCCTCAGCACCCTGTTGGCGACGGCGTCCGAAGTCGATTCGGAGATCAAGCAGCGTGAAACGGCGATCAACCGGGCCGCTGGCAAACGGCTCGAACGCGAACGGCAGCTCCAGCAGAGAGCCGCCAGCGAAAACGAGTTGACGAACGCCCTGCTCGCCGCCAAGGATGCCTTAAAGCCGGCCCTCGCCGGCTTGCTGCTGCCCGAGGATACGACGGTCGCCGTCGCCCGGGCGCGCATGGTTGAATTCGAAGACCTGTTGGAAGCCAAAGATCGGTTCGCCGCGGCTCAAGCCAAAGTGCGCCGGGCCAGCCAAGCGATCGCCGTCCTCGATGACGCTGCCAAGGCAATCTGGCAGGTGCTCGGGGGACCCGAGCCTGTGGATCTTCGTTTGTACGTCGAGCAGGTCTCCGCGCGCTTGGTTGCTGCCGAGGCAGTCCAGACCGAGCGCACTCTAGCGCATCAAGCGCTGGAGGCGGCGCAGAAAACGCAGCGCGAGCATGAGGATACCGGTGCGCGGCACCAGCAAGTCCTGTCAGCCCTGTGCCTCGCCGCCGACGTCGAGTCGGCGAATCAGCTGCCAGAAGCCGAGGAGCAGTCGCGACGCAAGCGGGAAGCACAGAGCGAAGTCGATCGCTCGAGCTCACAGTTGGCGCTCGCATCACGACGCTCGCTGGACGAACTGCGCACACAGTTGGCCGACTACGATGCAGCACGCATGGATGCTGACGAGATAAGCTTTTCGGATGAGCTGAATCAGCTCGAACCGAATCTGCAGGCCGCCCGCGAGTGTGAGGAACTAGCCCGGCGCGCCCTTGATGTCATCGACGGATCCGACACAGCCGTGGCGGCTCGCGAGGACATGGAACGGGCGGCCGCCAGCGTACGCGCCAACATGTCGCCATGGGTTCGTTCGCGGCTCGCGCATGCGCTTCTCTCCGAAGCGCTCAAGCGGTTTCGCGATCGGGCGCAGGGGCCCATGCTGACCGCAGCATCGAGTTACTTTAGCCGAATGACACGCGGCGAATTGGTGCGTCTGATCAGCGACGACTCCGACAAGGAGCCGGCCCTGATTGCCGAACGTAGTAGTGGCTCGCGAGTGCGCGTCGAGGAGATGAGCGAAGGCACCCTTGACCAGCTCTACCTAGCGCTACGCCTGGCAGCTCTGGATCTTCGGCGCGCCGCCGGCGTCGACCTGCCGGTCATCCTCGACGACGTTCTGATGACCTCGGACGAAGATCGCTCCGGCGCCATTCTAGAAGCATTGGCGAATTTCGCTGGTGAGAACCAAGTGCTGGTATTCACACACCATCGACATATGGTTGAGTTGGCGCAGCGTCATGTGCCGGCTGAGAACCTTGCCCTCATCGCATTGTAGTGCAGCAACCTGTTTCGGCCGAAGACACGTCCGCCGAAGGATTGTGATTATCCTCTTGCCCAGAGAAATCGATTGGGCGATGCGCCGTTCTGACGGCGCGCAATCGCGGGGATTCGCGTACCGTACCAGAACAGCAGTGTCTGGCCGTCTATATCGTCTGGATCAAGTTTCTAGGCGGAAACGGTCATCATGCTCTGGTTTCCGCCCGCGTAACTCATTCCTTCACCTGCCCCGGCACATCGAGTTCATACGCTTGCGCGATGCGGGCCACCAACTCGGCGACAGTGGCATTGCCGAGTTGTAGCCCTTTCGGTTCGATCGAGGTATCAGACGCCACCACAGTGAGGAACCTCGTCATGTCATCGCCGATTTTTTTGTCGAGCGGAATGCGCGTTGCGGGCGCCAGCAGTTGCGACAGGCGCAGCACATCGTTGAGATGCTTGCGCACGTCCTTGGCGTCCACCTTGGCGCCCTGCTCTTTCCGCGTGCTCAGGTCTAGCCACGCGATCGCTTTTAGCGGAATCAAGCGATCTTCGCCCACCCACGGCAGGCCTCCGACTTCACGGCGTCCCGCCATGATGAATGCGTAGTAAGACTCGTCCAACAGGATGGCGGACAGGCTGGAGACGGCTTCGTCCAGCGGTATCGGTGTGAGCCGACTGCCTTCGGCCGGCTGCAATCCGTCGGGTGCTCGCGCGAACAGTTCGACCATCGCCGGGTAGCGGTCATCAGCGGGTTTCTGGAATCGATAGAAGATCGGTTTTCCCGTATCGCTGGCTTGGCGAATCTCGTATCCGCCAGCGTCGACAAACTTCCAGAAGGCCAGGCCAAAGGCTGCAGTCAGCGCCTCGACGTGCAGGACGATATCGAGGTCTTTGGTGGCGCGGAACGCCAGCCCGGCCTCTTCCATGGTCAAGCTGGCGGCCGTGCCACCGATCAAGACGTATTGGTCGGCGTAGTCCGCGAACCAGCCCTGGAAAACATCCAGCCCTCTCACCATGGCAGTTGCCCTTTCAGTTCGTCCAGCGCGAGTTGGATGCGCTCATCCACGTTGTCTTGCAGGCTGAGTGTCAGCGAGAGCGGGTCAACCGTGGCAGCGCCAGGCAACAACGCCGGGCTGTAGCTCCACAACTGCCATTCGCGTGCGCCGGCAACGGGTTCGGGCAACGCCTGAAGGCCAGCGTCTGTCGCCGCCTTCCATTCCGTGGCGCTTAGTGCGTACACCGGGCACCTTGGCTCGGCCAGCATTGAATGGTGCGCCAGCGCGCTCAAGCCGGCCAATCGGCCCAACTGCTTGGCCATGGTGTCTTCAGCCAGCACCCAGACTGTCCGCTTGACTGGAGTTCGCAACACAGGCTTTGCCCGCTCCCATGTCTGCTGTGGAGGCTGCTCCATGCGCAGCCAGCGAGACCGGCCCACGGTGTACGCGGCGGCAAGTCCGGCCGCAGTCAGTTCCTTGACCACGCGCGACAGGGTCATCGGCGTATAGCCCAAGGCGACCGCAACCGTCGAAGGTTGCCATTCGGCCTGCCAAGGCTGGTGCAGCAGGGCCGTGATCAACATGGCCTGCGCGGAAGGACTCAGTGCTGATTCCGCCGTTGGTGAGCGCTGCCGGAAGTATTCACGAAGGTCGAGGCCCAAGTCCGGCAAATAGAGTTGGTTGCCTGGAACGATGAACGGGATTTTTTGCTCGATCAGCCGTCGACGTTCGTAGGAGGCCAAGGCATCTGTGACGTAGACCGCTGGTTGTCCGGCCAACGCCCTTACCTTGTCCAACCACGTTCGAACCTCGCTGAGAGACTGTTTTTGTTCAGCACGTCCCATTGCCAGCACAATGGAGTGTCCCAGCAGTTCAATCTCCCCGAATTGAAAGGTGTCCCGCAGGAAGTACGGCAACTCATCTTCTCGTGCCCACGGCTTCACGCTGGGCGTGGGAATACCCAAGACCTCGTGGAGGTAGTGTCGAACGGCGGTAGCGAGGGCCAACATGGATAAACCACCACAATAACCAATATTGCGCACGATAACACGAACGCTGTTATCGTGCAAAACAACGTTATCCAATTGCTCCATCCCCTACACACACGCTTCGATCATCGGTGATCGACAGCTCTCGGCAAGCATGTCTTCCTCAGCAGTTTGCACTACACCGCGACAGTTGAGCGTACGGTTCATTTGTTGCCCGAATCGCAATCCGCCCGGAACGCACACGCATCGCACGTCTTCAGGGATGAGGCCTTGCGAGCCGAGACACCACGTCCCGCAAGAATTTCGTCCCGCCGCCGGACCAACGCAACCACCTGCTCGCCAGTCATCAATTTGACGAAATGCGCGATCGGCAAGGCTCGCCGGGTCGGCGCCTTCACCATCACATACCCGTACGCCGCCACCGACTGCCCCGTCTGCCCCATCACCGTCATCCTCTGGACGGACAACTGGATCACGTCCGACAGGAAGGGCTGGTTGCTCCAGCGAGTCTTGAACTCCACCAACACGAGCAGACCGGAGGGCATCCGGTATGCCCGGTCAAGTTTCGCCACCAGTTCGACGGGCGTGGAAATCCGGAACAGTCTTTCCATGTAGACCAACTCGGCATCCCGCAGCGCTGCCGGCCGTGAGGCCCGCTCAGCCCGTGCGGCATCGGTCTCTGATCGCCTCCGCGCCATGACCAGCACGAAGCCTGCGACGGCAACGGCGCAACCGATGCCCCACGCTAGCGCCGACACTTGCCGTCCCCACGCGAGCCTGACCACCACCGAAGCCCCATCGCTATCGCCCCCAAGACCATGCGCACAGGAACTTGCAAGGCGGGCCATCGGCGCAGGACGACGCATATGCTGGGAGCACCCCGATAGTAGAGGCGGATCACCCGGCGTCCCCAAGCGCTGGGTCGCAGTACCTCATCCCTGAACCGATGCAGCACCTCCGTCTGCCAGGCCTCGCCGAACACGCAGGTGGCGATGAAGCAACGCCCCTTCCGAGCGGCCTGTGCGGAAGCCGCTATGCCTTCCCGATAGAAGTGCTCGTGCTCGACCAGCCCGCGTGCCCGGGCTCGCTGCTGCCCAGCCGTACGCCGGCTTCCATGGAGATGTTCGAACACCACCAGCCGTTCGCAGCGGCCCATCTGTGCCAGGTCCGAAGCACTGACCATCCGGCCGCTCACCGGCCGGCGCGATCGCTTGCCCATGGCCGGCTCACGCGTCGATCGCTGGCGCGAAGAGGTCGTTGGTGATGTCGCCATTGCCCTCCTGCGCGCTACTTGCGGAAGGCAGATGAGACGAGCCACGTCCCATCTCGGCGAAGACACCGCTCTGCGCCAGCAAACCATCGTAAGCCAGCACGCGCAGGCGATTGACCCGCTTGGTACCCTTGTGAAACTGGATCAATTCGTCATACAGACGCGGATGGTCGGCGCGCGCAAGTTCGAAGACGAGACGAATGGGCGGGGGATCCTTTACATAATCGGTGCTCATTCAATCTCTCCCGATCCGCCCTGCCCCCGCTCCTTCCCGGTGGCCGCCATTGAACTGCGCGCGTAGTTCTGCCCACCCAGCTGAAAACCCCGCACATTGGCGAACATTGGTTCCTTCACCTCGTGGATGCGGTGCTTCGGGAACGCTGCCTTGACCGCCTTCCTGAACAGGAACGCCCCGCCGCCGACCAGGATGATGTTCTGCAGGCTATGCGGTGCCTCGATCCACTCCTTCATCGTCGAGACGGCCTGCTCGGCGACGGTCTCAGCCAGGGGCAACAGGCGCTTCATGTCATACGGCTTCTGGAAGATCACCGGTTGCTTGCCGGTGCGCAGCGCCAGGTCGATGGCGTCGTAGTCGCGGTAGGGCGAACCGATGTCCTTGGTGATCTCGGCCGCCAGCAGGCGCAGTACGTCAGACATGCCGCGGTTGAAGGAGTAGCTCTGTTTCTGCACGAAACGCATACCCCGCGCCACCAGCCAGTCGAAGGTGCGCGAGCCTGGGTCGATGATCAGGCTCTGCTCGTTGCCGATGATCGCCATCTTCTGGTGCTCGGAAGCGTAGTGCACCAGCGCCCCCTGCGGCTGGGGCACGGCCAGGGCCTTGCCCACGGTCACGGCCTTGCCACCGCCGATGTCGTGGCGGCCCGTCATGGCCTTCTCCAGCGCCGCCTTCTTGATGTCGAAGAGCGCTACCGGCAGGCCGACCACCAGCAAATCGATGTGGCTCACCTTCATCATGGAGAGCGCCCCCCTGAGCAGCGCCATGTACTCGGGCGTCTCGGTGTATTCGTCGTGCAGTTGCTTGGCTCGGAAGGTGTCTGCGGCGAGGCTCACATCCGGCCCGACCTCGTAGAACAGCGGGCCAATGGGGATGCACACCGTTTTCTTGCGCTCGCTGCCGGCCCACGACGGCGAGTTGTCGCTCGACGGATAGGCGACGGAAGGGAAACTGGCGCAGCGGATGTCGGTACCCGCTGCAGCCGTGACGAACTTGGTGTTGCCCGATCCGACATCCACCGCTCTGACGATCAATTCCATGGCAAGGCTCCGAGGTAGGGTTGAGGTCGATCAGCATCGACGGGGCGATCTGATCCCGCCACACGGAATCCCCACTCAAAGAGGCCGATTTCGGCGTCGGGCTCGGCCCGCTGTCAGCGAACCGGCGATGCACGGACATTTCGGTGACACCTGAAAGCGTCATCCCCCGGCGGGGCTGCGTGTGTGTCACTACGCTCTCATTCAAATGGCGGGCATCAACCCCATGCGCGGCAGTTGCCGCCGGACCGGTCAGCGCGCGAGCATCGCCCTGAGTTCCTCCGCTCAGGACCAGAGGCAGAGATTTCCCTCGTCAAGCCCGCCCGCCGCCTCGTTGCCCGCCGCTTTGCGACAATAAATGCGCCTTACCGCAATCTCCCGGGCGCGCAAGTGCCACCCTCAATCCCCCGAGAATCGCCGCGCTTTCGAGCCGCCCGCTTGACCGCCCTACCCGCTTGGCGTCAACTACGGTTTCCCGAGGGCCATCCTGGCCACGCTCCATCGCGGAGCAAAAGGCGTCGCAGTCGTTACCTGCCATTGAAGCGCCGGTCTCGAACCGGCAATGCCGTCGCCCTTGAGGCGGCGGTCCCGCGGTCTTTCTCGTAGTGCATGTCCCTGGCTTGGCCAGCGTTTATCGCTGGGCGCTCCCTGAAGCGCACCACGG
>Ga0209507_1000647_pt1 | contig 35222 bp, 26 predicted proteins | sample AD_UKC028_MetaG_FD_184414 | JGI IMG/M metagenome (GOLD analysis project Ga0209507, IMG submission 184414) | Active sludge microbial communities of municipal wastewater-treating anaerobic digesters from USA - AD_UKC028_MetaG (SPAdes) (version 2) | ecosystem: Engineered > Bioreactor > Anaerobic >...
CGAGGCGGCCGTCCTTGAGGAGGCGGTAGACGGGGTTCTCGGTGGAGAGCCAGGCCGGGACCGGGATTTCCGGCAGGAAGGAGGAGAGGCTCTCGAGGCTCTCGCCCTCGGCCGGGAGATCCCCCATGAAGAGGGCCATCGGCGCGTCCCCTCCCGATACCTGGGCGGTCGCCTCCAGGAGGGCCACCGCGAGGAGCTTGGCCATCATGTAGGTCTGGGCGAAATCGAGGTTGCGCTTCGTGGCTTCGGCGAGCCGGGCCATCTCCCCTTCGTCCGGCCTGCCATCGTAGCTATGGTAGACGCGGTCGGGTGCGAGGGAGCGGAAGAAGCCCCGCATCTTCTGCAGGGCGACGCGGTACTCCACGATGCTGAAGGATCCCCGGTGCCGGAGCGCCGCGTTCGACTCGGGCAGGAGCTTCCAGGTGTTGGAGAGGAAGAGGCCGGGGTCGGGCAGGGCGAAATCCTTGACGTCCTCGTTGGCGAAGGCGATCGCCCGGGCGACCATGGAGCGTATATCCTCGGCCGAGCTCTCGAGTCCTCCCTCGCGCGAGAGAGACAGGAGCCTCGATTCGAGGGCCTCGCCGACGCCTCTGCCACTCGAGTCCAGGCCGCGGAAGGGGATGGAGGCCTCGACGCAGGCGGCGACCGCCACCAAGGCTTCCCTGGGCAGATGCCGCTCGAGGGTCTTGGCCATGGCGAGGGCCGAGAGGAACTCGTTGAGGCCGCTTGAGCTCTTGAGCTCCTGGCCCGGCTCGAAGCCGAATGCCGCGAGGCAGTCCGCGTAGGCCGGGTCGCGTGAAGGCTCGGCGCGCGAGGTAAGGCGGGTCCGATCGCCTTCCCGCTCGAGGAAGGGGCCGAGGACGCCGGCGAGCTCGGGCGGGAGGCCGTCGTCGACTTGGTAGTACACGAGGTCGTGGAAAGCGGCCGCGAGGGCCGTGACGTGGTCGGCCCCGGGCTTGCGGGCGTGGTCGGGGCCCTCGATGAAGCCGAAGACGTGCTCGAGGGTGTGGAACTGTCGCGACTGGTACGACATGACGCGGTGGATCATCACGGCGAGGCGCTCCACGTCCGCGCACTCGCAGGATATCCCCAGGCCCTCGGCCGCGTCGATGAATACCCCGATGAGCCGGTGAATCATGCCTTGCGCCATTGCCGTCTCCTCGCGGAGCGAAAGCTCTCCCCGCAGTATCCACGATACGCGCCCGCGAGCGAAAGGGGGGCGGGCCCCGAGTTCCTCGGAAAGGCGGAGTCCTGGAAATTCCCGGCGAGACTCGGCATACTCATCGGCGATGGCATCTCTCAAGGTGATGATCGTGGAGGACGATCCGGTCATCCGCGGCTTGGCGGCGGAAGCCCTCGAGCGCTGGGACCTAGCGGTCTGCCTGCCCGAGCCCGACGAGGACATCCTCGCCTACGCGGCTCGGGAGGATCCGCAGCTCGTCGTGCTCGACGTCGGCCTGCCCAAGCTCGACGGGTACGAATGGTGCGCCCGCATACGCGCGGTCTCGAGGGTGCCCATCCTCTTCGTCTCGGCCAGGGCCGAGAGCTCGGCCGCGGTACGGGCCTTGGCGCAGGGCGGCGACGACTGGCTCACGAAGCCTTTCGAGCTCGAGCTCTTCGCGGCGAAGGTCAGGGCCCTCCTTCGCCGGGCCTATTCCTGGGCGCCGGAGCCCTCTCCCCTCCTCGAGCGGGCCGGGCTCGTCCTGGACTACGAGCGGCGGAGCGCCTCCTTCGCCGGCTCGAGCGTCGAGCTGGGAAAGAACGGCAGCGCCTTGCTCAAGCGCCTCCTCGAGCGGGACGGCCGGGTGGCCACGCGCGACGAGCTCATGGACGCGCTCTGGAGCGAGGAGGCTTTCGTCGACGACAATACCCTGACCGTGAACGTCACGCGGCTCAAGAAGGATCTCGCGACCATCGGCGCCGAGGGGATGGTCGAGACGGTCCGCGGCTCCGGATACCGGATCGCCTAGGCCGGATGATGGGGCTCAACGCCGGGGACAAGGCCTTCGCGCGGAGGGGCCTGGCCCGCCATCTCGAGCCGGTCGCCCTCGCGCTGGCCTTCGAGGGCGGTTTCGCCCTCGCGGTGATGATCCTCGACCGCGAGAACCGCGCCCTCCCTTCCGATGCGCTCTACGTCGCCGTGGCGCTGGGCTCCTTCGCCGCGGCCTTCCTGGCGGCCATGGGCCTGCGCGCCTATCGGGCCCGGCTCGGGCTCGCGCGGGCCCTGCGGGATCCGCTCGAAGCCGAGCTGCCGGCGGCCAGGCCAGGCCCCGAGGGGGCTTGGAGGAGCCTCGTCCTCGCCTGCCGCGCCGAGGCCCGCAAGGAAGCCGCCGCGCGCGATGCGGCGGCGAAGGCGGAGATGGACGCCTTCATAGCCTCGGTCCATGCCCTCAAGACGCCCGTGACCGCCCTATCCCTCATGGCGCAGCGCTCGATCGCCGATGGCCGCGCCCTGCCCGGAGCTGAGGTGGGCATCGAGGCCGACGAGCTGGCGCGGCTCCTCGACCGGGCGCTGGGCAGGCTCCGGCTCGCCGATTTCGAGAGCGGCTCGCGCATCACGCGGATCGACGCGGCCCGGGCGGCCAGCGAGAGCGTCAAGCGCCATAGGCGCATCCTCATCTCCCGGGGCATCGGCGTGGAGCTGCGCGGAGCCGCCCTTGTGGAGACGGACGGGGTTTGGCTCTCCTTCATCCTCGACCAGCTCCTGTCGAACGCGGCCAAGTACGCGGCGGCGCGAATTCGGATCTCCCTGTCCGGCTCAGGCGGGCGAGCCGTCCTGGAGGTCGAGGACGACGGTCCCGGCCTCGAAGGGGACGACCTGCTCAGGCTTTCCGGGAAATCCGCGGCCGGGAGCGCCGGCGCGGGCTGGAGCTCGGCGCCGGGTCCGGCGACATCCGGATACGGCTTGTACCTCGCTTTCGAAGCGGCGAGGCGGCTCGGAGTCGGGCTCGAGATCCTCGGTCCGGATAGGCAGGCCGAGGGCGGCCGCAGCCGCGGGGCGCTCGCTCGGCTCGAGCTGCCCCTCGCCTCGGATCCCTTGGATGACCTTGCGCCGGCGTAAGGCGGCAAGCCCCCCGGGTAAGGTTCTTCGATGGAACGAGGAGCCCTCGAGGCCTTATAGTCCTCGTGAAAGGAGGCTGCGGGAATGAAGGTCCTCTCCGCGAAGGGTCTCTCGCGGACCTACCTGGAGCGAGGGAAGGGCGGCGCGTGCCGGGCCCTCGATTCGGTCTCGCTCGAGATCGAGGCCGGCGAATTCGCCGCCGTGATGGGTCCTTCCGGCTCGGGCAAGACCACCCTCCTCGCGATACTCGCCCTCCTCGACCGTCCCGATTCGGGGGAGCTCTCGATCTCCGGCGCCGACGCCCTCGCGCTGCGGGGCGACGCTCTCGCCGCGTTCCGCCGCGAGCGGCTCGGCTTCGTCTTCCAGGATTCGCAGCTCATCGATACGATGACCCTCGCCGAGAACGCGCTCCTTCCCCTCGCCCTCGGGCGATGCTCCGGCGACGAGGCCGCAGCCCGTCTCGATCGCCTATCGCGCCGTCTCGGCATCGACAGCCTACTCGGGCGGTACCCGAGCGAGGTTTCGGGCGGCCAGCGCCAGCGCGCGGCGGCCCTCAGGGCCTTGATCTGCGGCCCCCGGCTCCTCGTCGCCGACGAGCCGACCGGGGCCCTCGACTCGCGCTCGGGCAGGGAGCTGATGGAGCTGTTCGGCTCGCTCGGCGAGACGGAGGGCTCCGCGGTCCTGATGGCGACGCACGATCCCTTCGCGGCGAGCTGGGCGCGGCGCGTCTTCTTCCTGCGCGACGGCCGCTTCCTGACCCAGATCGCCCGGAACGGCGGCCGCCGGGATTTCTTCGACCGCATCATCGAGATACAAGCCGCTACGGAGCGGGAAGGCTCGTGAGCATGATCGCGCTTTCCGACGCGGCAAGGCCGGCCCGCCCGCGCGGCCGCCTCAAGGTTTCGACTCTCCTGGCCTCGTCGGCGATGCGGAAGCTCGACTCGCTGGCCATCGTCGCCGCCTCCTCGTCGGCCACGGTAGCGGCGCTCGCGACCTTCGCCTCGGCCGCGGCATCGCCGAGCTTCTCGGGCATCGCGAGGCAGAAGCTCTACGTGCGCCGCGCCTTCGAGGGCTCGACGGCCGCGATGGCCCTCTTCGTCGCCATCTCGGGCTGGTTCCTGGCAGGTCACTTCCTCTCGGCCCGGCGCCGCGAGGTCGCGCTCCGGCTCCTGGCGGGCATGCGCCGCAAGCAGGTCCTGGCCGAGCTCGCGCTCGAGCTCGGCGCCGCCGCGCTCTGCGGCCTCGCCTGCGGGCTCGGCGCCGCCGCCTTCCTGTCGAGGCTCCTCGCCCTCGCCCTGGGCGCCCTCATGGAGCAGGGACAGATCCCCGAGCTGCGGTTCGGGACGGCGACGCTCGTCGCGGGGGCCGTCGCCTCTACCGTCCAGCTCCTCCTCGCGGCCGCTAGGGCGGCCGTGGAGACGCGGAGGAGCAGCATCCTCGACCTCGTCCGATCTGAGCGCAGGCCGGAGCGCGCTCCCGAGCGCAAGACGGGGCTCGCCATCCTCGGCGCCTCTTCGATAGCGGCAGGCTACGCGGCGGCCTTTTTCTCCCGAGGCCTCCTCGCGGAGATCCTCATCCTGCCCGCTTTCGCGGCCGCGGCGCTCGGCACCTTCCTCGCCTTCGACGCCCTCGTGCCTGCCCTCGCGCTCGGCCTTCGCAGGCGCTCGTTGCGCGCCTCGGCTGCGCCGCTCTCGGCGGCGAGCCTGTTCGCGGCCGCGCAGATCGCCTATAGGTCCCGCCGGAACGCGAGGCTGCTCGCTCTATGCTCCGTGCTGGTCGGCATGGCCTCGAGCGCGGCAGGCACGGTGGCCACGATGGCCCTTCGCTCCTGGAAGGAATCGAACCTCGGCCAGGAAGAGCTCTTCGGCGCCCTCCTCTTCATAGGATCCTTCCTCGCCCTGGCCTTCGCCCTCTCGGCAGCCGCCCTGCTGGCATCGAGGGCCTCGGCCGACGCGCGGGACGACGCGGCCCGCCGCGACTCGTTCCGGCAGCTCGGGGCCGCGCGCGGCGATATCCGCCTTTCGATCGCGCTGCAGAACGCCTTCTTCTTCGGCCTTCCCGCCGTCTTCGGCATCGCGCATAGCGCGGCGGCCATGGCCATGCTCCGCACGTTTTCCGGCTATTCGACGATCGGGCCCGCCGCCGCGACCGCGGCGGCGACGGGGACCTTGATCGCCTTGGCCGCGGCCGCCTCCACGGCGCGGCAGATGGAGAGCCTGCTCGGCGAGCGGGACGGCTCCCCGAAACCCATGCAGCAAGCAAAGGAGTCACGATGAAACTCGCCTGTTCCGCATTCCTCGCCGCAGCCCTGCTCTGCGTTCCCGCGAGCCTGGCCGCGGAGCGCTACGAGCTGCCCCTCCTCGACGAAGCGGCCTCGTACGATTACGTGAAGGGGCTCGACAAGGCCTCCATCATCCCCCTGGCCGCGGCGGCCATCTGGCCTGCTAGCTTCGCCCTCATCTGCGAGGATGGCCAGGCCTTCCCCGCCGCCCTGGCCTACGCCGAGTCCTTCGCCCTCGCCTTCGTCTCGAAGGAGCTCCTGAAGATGGCCCTGCCCCGCGATCGGCCCTATGTCTACGGCGATGGCGAGCTCGACGGCGAGCTCCTCGACGAGGCCGACGAGTCCTTTCCCTCGGGCCACACGACCCTCGCCTTCTGCGCCGCCACGAGCTTCGCGACCCTGGCCCTCGGCCTGGCTCCCGACCATCCGGCCACGCCGTGGCTGGTCGCGGGAGGCTACGGCCTCGCCCTCGGGACGGCCGGCCTCCGGATCGCCTCGGGCTGCCACTTCCCCAGCGACGTCCTCGCCGGGGCCCTCCTGGGGAGCGGCATAGGCTGGCTCGTGACCGCGGCCAACATCCGCTTCGGCAAGCTCGGCGAGGACGCGGGGCGGGGAGAAGGGAAAGCCGCCTTCCTCGGCTTCTCCTTCGGTCCCTCGTCCCTCCTCGTGGACATAAGCCTCTAGCCGCGCGCCGCGCCCCGCGATGCGGCGCGAAAGGATCGAGCCATGACCTTATTCGAAGGCGCCGCCCTCGGACTCCTCCAGGGCCTGACCGAGTTCCTCCCCGTATCGAGTTCGGGCCACCTGGCCCTGGCCAAGCGCCTCTTCGGGCTTTCCGAGCTTCCTCTGCTCTTCGACGTGAGCCTTCACCTGGCCACCCTGGCCGCGGTGCTGGTCGCCTTCCGCGAGCGCATCTGCGGGCTCGCGGCCGCCCTCGGCCGATGGCTGGCGAGGCGCTCTACTCCCGAGGACGGCGGGGAGCTCCAATTCATCCTCGCCATCCTGGTCGGGACCGCTCTCACCGGAGCCATCGGCCTGGGCCTCGAACGCCTCGGGCTCGGCGAGAATCCGAAGCTCGTCTCTGCCGGCTTCCTGGCCACCGCCCTCCTCCTCGTCCTCTCCGAGCGAATCGGGTCGGGACCTGGGCGGAAGGGCGGGTCGCCTGGGCCGAGGGAGGGCATCCTAGTCGGCATAGCCCAGGGCATCGGGGTCCTGCCCGGAGTCTCCCGCTCGGGCATCACGATCTCGGCCAGCCTCGCCGCGGGCGTCGACCGCGGGAAGGCCGGGGAGTTCTCCTTCATCCTCTCGATACCGGCGGTGCTCGGGGCCTTTCTACTCGAGCTCAAGGACGCGGGCGAGATGATGGCGGGGCTGAGTCCCGCCCCCCTCGCCCTCGGCCTCCTCCTCGCCTTCGCCTCCGGCCTGGCCGCGATCAAGCTCTTCCTCGGCCTGGTCAGGCGCTCGAGGCTCTCCTGGTTCGCGGCCTACCTCGCGCCTCTGGGCATCGCCGGCCTCATCTGGCTATAAAGCGGGCCGCCCGGCTAGGCCTTGCGGCGCTTCGCCGCGACCTCGCGGACCCTCCGGTCGAAGTCGGGGTATTTCGACCGGAGCACGTCGAAGTCGGCCTTGGCGAGGCGGTAGCCGGTCCCGTAGCCGCTCGAGACGACGCTGGCGTTGCGGTGGAGGTTCTCGAGGAGGGCCGTCTCTCCGAAGGGGGAGCCCGGGCCGAGCCTCGCTATCTCGGCGCCGTCGACCTCGACGCCGACCTCCCCGCTCGTGAGGAAGTACATGCAGTCCCCGTACTCCCCCTGCCTTATGATGTACTCTCCGGGGAGGAAGACCATCGGCTTGAGGAGCTGGACCGACTCGCGGACGAAGAGCTCGTCGGCCCCGTCGAAGAGCTCCACGCGGTGGACGAGCTCCCGGTTGAGGAAGAGGAGGATCTCCTGGGATAGGCTGCGGGGCATGTCGTCGAGGATGGCCGTGGCGCTGACGCCGCGCTGCTTCTCCCAAAGGTAGGAGTAGTAGTCCCGCACCCGGCCTTGGAGCTCGGCGGGGATGCGCTGGGCCCGCAGGTAGGCGTTGACCTCGTCGAGGCGGCGCTGGTGGGCGCTCCTGGCCACGTCGAGGTTGGCCACGAGGCTCGACACGTTGGCGATGATGTAGGAGAACATGCCCACGCCGAAGATCTCGACCGCGATCGTGTAGAGAATCTGTGCGTTGGAGCCGTGGCTCGGGTAGTAGTCCCCGTAGCCTATGGTCGCGATGGTCGTCGTGACCCAGTAGATCGCCCTGATGTAGCGGTCCAGGCTCGGCCCCTCCGCCTCCCCCGCCCCGATGAGGATCCAGCCGAGGGCCATGAGGTGGAGGGCCATGGAGAGCCAGTAGATCACCGTGACGAGGCGGCGCATCGCCGGGATGATCCTGAGCGACTCCTCGAGCTCGTCGAAGATGCGGCGGGCCTTGAAGAGCTTGACGAGGGTGATCGCCTGTAGCAGGAGGTAGAGCCGGGCCCGGCGCGGGTCCGCGGGCATGCCCCCGAAGGCCGCGAGGACGAGGAGCTCGAGGGGCAGGGCCGCTATGAGGTCGACGGCGAACCAGCCGCGGAGGTAGTGCCGGGCGATGTCCCGCGGCGCGTCGTACTGGACGTAGCCGGCCTTGACCTTCGTGGCGAAGTTGAATGCCACGTCGAGGATGAAAAGGACGTTGAGCGCGTAGTAGAGGACGCTGCCCGCGAAGCTCCCGAAGACGATCCGGTAGCTGATCACGAAGAGGAAGCAGAGGATGGAACCGAGGATGAGGAGGTCCCAGACGATCCTCAGGGGGTGATCATGGGATAGGGGGCGCATTGTTTTTTTCCGGATCCCAGTATAGCCCACCGAGGAGCTCCGGTGAAGCTTCCTGGGGTCCGATTGAGCGAAAAAAAGGCCGCGCATCGGCTCGATGCGCGGCGAGGCGTCAGGGGAATCGTCCCACGGCTTAGGGATTGACGGTCGTCTTGTAGACCTGCTTGCCGTCCTTGATCTCCACGATGACCGCGGACTTGATGGGGTTGCGGTTGGCGTCGTAGGTGATCTTGCCGATGACCCCGTCGGAGTCGGTGGCCTGGAGGGCGTCGCGGATGGCGGCGGCGTCGGTCTTGCCGGCCCGCTTGATCGCGTCGAAGAGGATGTTGGCGCCGTCGTAGGCCAGGGCGGCGAGGGCGTCGGGATCGGACTTGTACTTCTCCTGGTAGCGCTTCACGAAGTCCTGCACCACGGGGCGGCTGTCGTCCTTGGAGTAGTGGTTGGTGAAGACGCCGCCCTCGATCGCGTCGCCGGCGATCTTGACGAGCTCGGGGGAGTCCCAGCCGTCGACGCCCACCATGGCGCCCTTGAAGCCGAGCTCGCGGGCCTGCTTGGCGATGAGCCCGACGTCGTTGTAGAAGTCGGGGACGTAGAGGACCTCGGGCTTGGCCTGGACGATCTTGGTCAGCTGGGCCTTGAAGTCGGTGGCGCCGCTGGGGTGGGCCTCGGCGGCGACGATTTTGCCGCCGCCCTGCTCGAAGACGGCGGTGAAGTTCTCGGCGAGGCCCTTGGAGTAGTCGGAGCCCACGTCGAAGATGATGGCGGCCTTCGCGGCTTTGAGCTCGTTCGCGGCGTATTTGGCCGCGATCGTGCCCTGGAAGGAGTCGATGAAGCAGCTGCGGAAGACGTAGTCGCCGACCTGGGTGACCTTCTCGTTCGTGGCGGTGGGCGTGAGCATGGGGACCTTGGCGGCCTGGGCGATGGGAGCCCCGGCGAGGGCCACGCGGGAGGTGATGCCCCCGAGGATGGCGGCGACCTTGTCCTGCTGGATCATCTTGGTGAAGACGGCCGCGCCCTCGGCGGGGTCGCCCTTGTCGTCGGCGTAGACGAGCTTGATCTTCTTGCCGAGGACGCCGCCCGCGGCGTTCCACTCGTCGGCTGCCATGGCCGCGCCGTTCTTGGTCGAGGCGCCGAAGGAGGCGGCCTCGCCGGTGACCGGGTTGATATTGCCGATCTTGATCTCGGACGAGCCGCCCGAGCCGCAGGAAGCGAAGGCGAGGATGCAGGCGGCCGCGAGGATGGCCGCGCCCAGCTTGGAGTGCATGTTGGAACCTCCTATGGTATCCGCGCATCTATATATAGTATTCGAGGCCGGTTATTCAATACGGGATGAAAATATAGCCGCCCCGATACCGGCCCGGGAACGGGGGAGGCCGCGCGTTGCGCGGCCGAGGGGGCCCTCGGGGCGGAAAGGGGGGCAGCGGAGAAGCCGGGGGGAGCCGCCCCGCGATGGGAGGCCGCTCCCCCGGCTTCGAAGCGAGGGGGGAAAGCGGAGCCGGCCGCGCGGGAGCCGCGGCGACGGGGCTTCCCCCCTAAAGCCATCAGACCCGCTTGTATTCCTTGATGGCCTTCTTGAGGGTCAGCTCGAGCTCCTCGCGCTTGACGCGTATCTGCTCCATGGAGTCGCGGAAGCGGACGGTCACCGTGCCGTCCTCCTTGGTCTGGTAGTCGACGGTGACGCAGAAGGGGGTGCCGACCTCGTCCTGGCGGCGGTAGCGCCGGCCGATGGCCCCGCCCTGGTCGTAGTCGGTGGAGAACTCCTGCTTGAGTCCCTGCCGGATGTCCTGGGCAAGCTCCGCGAGGCCGTCCTTCTTCATGAGGGGGAGGACGGCGACGGTGACGGGGGCGAGCTCGGGGTGGAAGTGGAGGACCGTCCTCCAATCGTCCTCGTTGCCCTTGTCGCCGACCTTCTGCTCCTCGTAGGCGTCGCAGAGGACCATGAGGAGCTGGCGCGTGAGGCCGGCCGAGGTCTCGACGATGAAGGGGATGTAGCGCTCGTTCCCGTTGTCCTGGTCGATGTACTGGAGGTCCTTGCCGGAGAACTCCTGGTGGCGGGTGAGGTCGTAGTTCGAGCGGTTGTGGACGCCCTCGAGCTCCTTGAAGCCCATGGGGAACTCGTACTCGATGTCGTAGGCGTCCTTGGCGTAGTGGGCCAGCTCGTCCTTGCCGTGCTGGTGCCAGCGCAGCTTGTCCATGCGCACGCCGAGCTTCTCGTAGTAGGCCCACCTCTGGCCGCGCCAGTAGTCGAAGAACTTCTCGTCCTCGCCGGGCTTGACGAAGTACTGCATCTCCATCTGCTCGAACTCGCAGGTGCGGAAGATGAAGTTCTTGGTGACGATCTCGTTGCGGAAGGCCTTGCCGACCTGGGCGATGCCGAAGGGCAGCTTCATGCGGTTGGACTGGAGGATGTTCTTGTAGTTGACGTAGATGCCCTGGGCGGTCTCGGGGCGGAGGTAGATGAGGCCCGTGCCGTCGTCCACGGGGCCGATGTTCGTCTTGAACATGAGGTTGAACTTGCGGGTGTCGGTGAGCTCGCCCCCGCACTCGGGGCATTCCTTCTTCGCGAGCTTGGCCTGGTCGATCTGGTCGGCGCGGAAACGCTGCTTGCACTTCTTGCAGTCGACGAGGGGGTCGGTGAAGTTCTCGACGTGGCCCGAGGCCTCCCAGACGCGGGGGTGCATGAGGATGGCGGCGTCCAGGCCCACGATGTCGTCGTGGAGCTGGGTCATCTCCTTCCACCAGAAGCGCTGGATGCGGTTCTTCAGCTCGATGCCCATGGGACCGTAGTCCCAGGCGCCGGACTGGCCCCCGTAGATCTCGGAGGACTGGAAGACGAATCCCCGCCGCTTGGCGAGGGAGACGATCTTCTCCATCGTGATGCCTGCATCACGAGTGATACCCGCATCACGGCTGACGCTGCTGTCCATACTGCTGCTCCTAAGGCCCTGATTTCGCCCCGCCGCCGGATGCGGCAGCGCGCCTCGCGGGGCATGGCCGGCGCCCTGGCCTCAGCTTGGCGCGCCGGTGTCCCGGAGGTATCCCCGGCGTGGAGGGCCCGCCTGCGCGAGACCTCCACGCCGGGAAGTTGGGGAAGTATATGCCAGATCAGGGCGAAGGGCTAGCGATTCGGCGGCCGTCAGGCGCGCCCGTGAATCGCGCGCCGGGCCGTCTCCGGGGAGGGCACTCAGTAGACTTCCATGGCGAGGAGCCTGGACCTCGACGCGGAGCCTCCTGTCGTATAGGACCCCGTCAGGACGTAGCTTCCCGAAGCCACGAGGTTCTGCTCGTACATCGTGCCCGCGACCGCGCCGAGGACGTAGGGTTTCTCGGGAAGGGAGATGTCGAGGACCTTTGTCCCGCCGCCCTGCAGGGCCACGAGGGCCCGCTTCCCGCTCACGGCGACCCGGTAGGCGCCCTTGCTGTAGCCCGAGACGGTCTCGAGGAGCGGGACCGTCGTCTTGACGTAGGCGGTGCTCGGGTCTGAGATGTTGACGATCCTGAGGTTGTTCTCGTCGGGGACGTAGGCGTAGGAGCCCGAGATCGCCACGTCGTGGGCCTCGACCATCCCGCCCACGACGTTCACGACGCTCGGGGCGGCGGGGTTCGTGATGTCGTAGATGGCCAGGCCGGCGATGCCGTCGGCCACGTAGAGGAAGTTGCCCGAGAAGGCGAGCTTTTCCGCGACGCCGGGGGTCGAGATCCTCGCCGCCACGGTCGGGGCCGTGGGGACGCTCACGTCGAGGACGTCGATGCCCGCGTTGCCCTCGGCCACGAAGACGTAGGAGCCGCGGATCATGATGTCCTTGATCATGTTGTCCAGGACGCTCGTGGGCGTGAGCGTCCCCGTCTTAAGGTCGAGGACTACGATCCTGCCGTTCTGGGAATAGAATTGGCCGAGGTACGCGTAGTCGCCGCTCACGGCGGATGCCACGCAGGTGAAGGGAATGGGAATTTCCCGCTTGAGGCTGATGCTCTTCATGTCGGAGATGTCGTACTCCGTCAGCCGGTACGATTCCGCGGCGACGCCCTCGACGGCGTAGCAGGAATCCCCGTCGAGCGCGACATGCGCGCCATAGGTCGAGCCCGTAAGGCTGAAGGCGGGCTTTGCGCCGCCGACGCCGGTATTCACGTAGGCGACGACACTGCGCAGGTAGTTGCCCGTCATGACGGCCTTGGAGCCGAGCATGCAGAAATCGACGGGATCGCTGTTGCCTTTAAGGATCACCGTCTTCATCGCCCAGGCAGATTCCGGGGTCGGGACGGCGAAGACCCGCAGGCCGGTAGGCTGCTCGGTCGTGACGATATACGGGCCAGAGACACGCAGCTTGCGGGTGCAGCCGGCGGTCAGGAAGGAGGCCTTCTGCGTCGGGCTCGCCGGGTCGCTCACGTCGATGGCGACGATGTAGTGCTGGTTATTCGCGCTGACGTCGGCGTAGACGTAGGGATAGGCCACGTCGAGGGTCGCGACTTGGCTGACCGGATCGCTGCCGATAGCGCCGCCTGCGAAGAAGCTGCTCCTAACAAGGCTGTCGGGATTGGCGAAGCTGATGATGTCTACGCCAGCGCCGTTTACGGAGGCCAGGTAGGCCTGCGTCCCGTATACGGCGAGATCGCGCACCTGCCCGGGGGTGGCGATCGATCCGCGCAGGGTCAGTCCGGAGGCGGAATACCGGATCACCGAGAACTTCTTCGCGTACATGGACGAGACGAAGACGTAGTCATCGTCGGCGGCCATGAAGCTCACTTCCCCGACCGCGCAGGAGCCCAGGGGCGAGGCGTCGGGCGAAGGCAGGCTCGAGATGTCGTACAGGTAGATGGTCGAGTAGCCCGCCGCGAAGAGATAGCCGCCCTGGATCAGCACCCTGGAGCAGGTCGCCCCGGCCGGCAGGCTCAGGGCCGAGACGTAGCTCGGGCCGGAATCGGAGAGCTCGAGGATGGCGATCTCCCGCTTCATCGTCGCGACGTAGGCGTAGCGCCCCGAGCTCGAGACGGCTACGCTGTTGGCGTACCAGCTCGCGTTGATCGCGGCGAGATCGATGGTTCCGATGATGTCCTTGCCCGAGGCTTGGGCCGAGGTCCTGCCCGAGCCGGGCAGGCTCAGGACCTCGCAGCTCTCGGCGGGCTGGATGCGATAGGAGTATATCGTATCCGGCCGGGTCGAGGTATCGAGGAAGCTGTTGCCGCTCAGCTCGGCCCTGAGCGAGTACGCGTCGCTCCCGCCTTCGCTCCTATGGACCTTGAACTTGGCCGCGCCTTCGATGACGGGCCATTCGACCCGGAGGTAGGATCCTTCCTGGGCGACGAGCGGGCGCAAGGTTCCCGCGGCCAGGGGGATCGAACTGACCGGGCCGAGGGTTTTCACCTCGCCGTTCGCGTAGTTCGCCTCGAGCTTGAAGCAGTGCAGGCTGCCGGTTGCGAGGCCGGAGAGCGAGACCGGAGGGACCGCGTTCTCGAGGGAGATGCCGTTCGTCGCCGAGGGCTCCGTGCCGTTGACGGTGTACCTGAGCGTATAGCCTGAGGCCGTCGGGTCCGGGGTCCACGATACGGTGACCGAGCGGGCGCCCGAGCCGACGGTCAGGCCGCTCGTGTCCTTGGCCGAGGCGACCATGTCCTTGTCGATCAGGAGCATGTCGCAGGAGGAAGCGAGGAGGCAGAGCCAGGCGAGGGCGGCGAAACGCGCGATGCTTTCCTTCATGATCGTCCTTACTCCCCGAAAAACGGCTCTTCGACCGTTCCCGCCTCGGCGGCCCGGCCCTGGGCGCCGCCCGCCTGGGCTTGGCCCAGGTAGGCGTAGCGCTCGCCGAGCTTGGGATCGAGGTCGGAGGCCTTGGCCAGGTATTCGCCCGCCTTCGCTGCGTCGCCCATCGCGCTGTAGCACTTGGAGATATTGAGCTTGAGCGGCGCGAGGAGGGGCGATGCCTGGCCGCCCGAGAGGCTCCGATCGAGCTTTTGGTACTCGGCAAGGGCCTTGGGGTAGTCCTTGGCGAGGAAGAGGAGGTTCCCGAGGTTGAGCCGGGGGCTGGCGTACTGCGGATCCATTGCGGCGGCCTTGGCAAAGGACTCGCCTGCCTTGGCGTAGCGGCCGTAGCGCGCGAGCTTGATGCCCAGCCTGTTCAAATCCTCCTTGGAGCCCGTGGCCTTGGCCGCGGCGCCGGCCGCCTCGAGGATGGCGTCGACGAGCCTCGCCGCATCCTTGGCCGCGGCCGCCACGACCGTTTCCTTGCTGCCGTACTGGAGGCCAAGGTCCGTTTCCTTGAGCCCGACTGGACGGTATATCTCCTGGGCCTTCTTCGTCAGGTAGAAGCCGCGGGAGGCGGGCGAGGCCTCGCAGGAGCGCCACTCCTCGACGCCCTTGCGCCAGGCTTCCACGAAGCTCGCTTTCCCGATCATCGTGATCTCGACGGGAACCCAGAGCTGGTCCTCGACGTTGATCGCCATAGTGCGGTCGGGGCTGAGCTCGCCGTAGTCCTTGCCAGCCGCCTTGGTGCCGAAGGCCACGAAGATATGCCCCGGCACCGTCACGAGGGCCGTCTCGACGCCCGCCGACTCCAGCATGCTCGCGTAAAGGACGGAGAGATCGTCGCAGTCGCCGGTTATGCGCTTCAGGGTCTGCCGCGGGAGGCTTACCGAGTCGACGGAGACCGCGGCGCCCTTGGCCGAGGCGAAGGGCTGGGTGGGATCGGATTGGTAGAGGATGCCCAGCTCGCCGAGGGCGTGGAAGACCTGGGCCGCGAACTGCACCGTCGGCGAGTAGCCGATCTGTATAGCGTCCTTGTTGATCTGCCTGATATAGCTGGCGTAGTTGCGCAGGGCCGAGTCGGCGGGCGTGATGAAGGCCGCGGCCTTGCGGTCGTCGTCCCAGACGATGGAGCCCTTGTCCTGGAGGTCGTAGGCGAGCGAGGCTCGCTGCTCCCCTGCCCTGCCCTTCCCCGTATAGGTGACGACGATCTCCCCGGAGAGGGGCGTGACGCCCTCGTTGCGGAAGACCTCGGCGTTGAAGGAAGCGAGGACGCCGACCTCGCGGCTTTCCCCGGGGGCGAGCTCGGCTATCCTCGCGCAGAGGGTTGGCGAGTCCATGTAGCCCTTCTGGAAGAAGCTCACCTCGACGTCTCGGAGCGGGAATGCCTCGGTGTTGCTCAGGCCGAGCTTCGCGAAGGGATTCTTGGCGTACCAGCTCTGCATCGCCGGGAAGACCGACGCGGAGCCGGCGTCCGAGATCCGGAGGCTCCTGAGGGGAGCCTTGGCCGCGTCCGGGTCCTCGCCGAGGCGGAGGTGGACCGAGAGCCCCAGGCCGAGGATAAGGCCGTCGAAGTCGCTCACGGCGCCGAAGGAGCGGAGATACCTGAGGCTCGGCTCGAGCTCCACGGCGAAGTTGAAGGATGGTATGAGGGCGAGGCGCCCGCCTGCCTGGGCTAGCAGGTTCCAGTTGCCCACCGAGCCGGTCTCGGGGAAGAGCTTCGGGTAGAGCGAAAGCGAGGGCCCCGCCTCGAGCTCGGCGCCGAGCTCGAAGGTCTTGGAGAAGCGCTTCGCGTAGCCCGCCCCGAGGAGGGCGTAGATATCCTTGTGCTCCCAGGGATTGTCGGTCTCGCGAGGCGCGAATTGGAGCATGCCTCCCCGGAGGAGGGGCTGGATCGAGGGGAAGGTGGGCAAGGGATAGCGGAGGACGGCGGCCAGATCGTACAGGTCATACTCGCTCCGATACTCGCCGAAGGCCGAGAGGGCCTGGTAGCTCGCCCCGATCGAGGCGGGGTAGCGGTAGCGGAGGTCGAGGTTCTCGCGGGCTTCCTGGGCCCAGGATGGGATCAGGGAGAGCAGGACGAGTGGGAGGATCGATGCTCGAGCCGTGCTGCGCATGCTGGTGACTCCTGGGCAAGCTCATTTCATGCGCGCCGCTTCCCCTGTCTCTTGCCTGGTTTCCCGCGCACGCAGCGGGTCAAAAAAAAGCTGGCGATGACCTACCCATCGCCAGCCGCGTCTTTTGAAATATGGGCCTACTGTATCGGGAATCAGCCGCTACGACGTCAGGTTTTATAAAACCGAACCACGATTTCAGCGATCCGGCCAGGTCAATGCGCTTGGGGGTCCCGGGAAAGGCTCCGGCGATAGTCGCTCGGGCTCATGCCGACGATGCGCGCGAATTGCTCGTTGAAGGTGGTCTTGGATCGGTAGCCGGCCTCGACCGAGATCTCCAGGATCGTGAGGTCGGGCCGCTGGGCCATGCGGGCGCGGACGTACTCGATGCGGAGCTTGTTCTTCCAAGCGGGGAATGAGAGTCGACGTCTCGAGCTGAAGTAGGCGGAGAGCCGATACGGCGGGATCCCGATCAGGGCCGCGAGCTTCCGCAGGTCGAAGCCCTCGTCGAAGACGGCCTGGGCTTTGTCGGCGATGCTCGCGAGGCGCTTCTCGATGAGCGCCGCCTCGTCCTCGCCGAGGCTGATCCGCCTCGCGTGCTCCTGGCCGATCTCCGAGCGCAGGCGCATGAGGGCGCGGGGGTTGTGGACCACGTAGAGATAGCCGCCGAGGAGGAGAAGTTCGAGTAGGAGATGGCCGAGTCGATACAAGAATCGCTGGGAAAGCGCCAAGCCGATCAGTATCGCCGCTATATCCAGAATGACGAGGCCGAGCGCGGAAAGGAGGCGCTTCTCTTCATGCGTTTTCCCCGTGATGTCGGCGAGCTTCCAGCGGGCTATGCGGAGGGCGGCGATCGTCGCGGCGATGGGCCAGGCGTAGGCAGCTTGGATGGCGGCCGCATGGAGGGGGGCTCGGAGGAGGGAGTCCTCGACGTTGCTCCTGTTCGACTCGAGCCCCAAGGCGTAGTCGAGGAGGGGAAGGAGGACGAGGAGAGCCGCGTAGCCCAGGCCCGCCCGCTTGAGGATGGAGCGTCCCCCGGCCTTTTGCTCGTTTCCGAACAAATAGAGGGCTATGTCGATGAGGACGATCCCCTGGTAGCACATGAGGCTTTGATAGAGGAGGTTGTCGAGGTCGACCGGCAGCTCGAGGATGGGATCGAGGGCGCTCATGGTAAAGAGCGCCCCGATGGACAGGTACATCGCGCCGAAGGCTCGGAGTCCGCGCTCCTTTTTGTGAGCGAGCCGCAGCGAGAGCCCGCCGACGACCAGGGAGGATCCGATGCATCCGCGCACGTAGAAGTAGAGCTCTTCGAACAAGGCGGCCTCTTTGTTGAAGAATTCACTCAACTATACCACGCTACGCAAGCCTGGCCCAGGCCTGGATGGGATCGCCGCTCCCGAGACGATCCTCCGGTTCGAAAAAACTACTCACTTCATAGTAAAAGGCTTATATTAAGAATGCAGAATAAACTGTCACTTGCTGGAAAGGGAGGAAGCACGATGAAACCGAAGATTGCCGTGTATTTCTATTCGACCTATGGGCATATGTACGAGATGGCCAAGGCGGCCGCCGCTGGTATCGAGGAGGCGGGGGCCGATGCCGCCCTGCTTCGGGTACCGGAGACCCTTCCCGCGGAAGTGCTTAAAGCCATGCATGCGGACGAGGCTCAGAAGGCCTTCGCCTCGGTCCAGGCAGCTCGATTCGAGGAGTTCGGGGACTACGACGGCTACGTCTTCGCCTTCCCCACCCGCTTCGGCGTCGTGCCGGCCCAGTTCAAGGCCTTCCTCGACGCGACCGGCCAGGCATGGTCAAAGGGAGCCTTGGAGAGCAAGCCGGTAGCCATGATGACCTCGAGCGCCATGCAGCACGGGGGCCAGGAGGCCACGATCCTCGGCCTCATACCCTACGTCCTCCACCACGGCGGCCTCTACGTCGGCCTGCCTCTGAGCTCGGGCGTCCTCGGGGGCGTCGACGAGCTGAGCGGCAACAGCTTCTACGGGGCGAGCACGATAGCCGGAGGCGACGGCTCGCGGCGGCCGAGCGCCAACGAGCTCGCGGGGGCCCGCTTCCAGGGGAAGCGGGTGGCCCAGCTCGCGGAGAGGCTCAAGGGGTCCAAGGTCTGATGCGCCGGGGAGCTCGGGGCCGGGGCCACGAGCTCCCCCTTGGTAAGGGATCCCAGGCGCTAGAAGCGCCTAACAGGCCTCGTCACGATGCTTGCACTTTTTTTTACTACCGTGATATCTCCCCATTGGACGGTGCTGCAATCTAGCGCTCTGCAGTGGCTACCTTGCCCGTTGCCGCTCTGCGTCGATGAGACGAAGTATGCAAACAATGAATATGATGTCCCCATGACGTAGAATACAACGTTCGCGCTTTCGGTATCGCTCGGCATGAACCAATCGGTATAGCCGTTCAGCGAATACTCAAGACAATCCCGGGCGAGGTAGGTTCCATTGCCGAAGGTTGTTTCTATCGCAAGGCTGTTCTCGAGGCCTGTGCCGATACCAGTACCATAAGCTCCAGCTATGTTCACGTAGTATGCATAGGGGCTCCAAGCATGCCCCCCCCCGACATTGACCGGGGCCGCCTCCATGTAGCGCCAGCCGTTGGAATACGAGAGCTTGTCATAGAAAAGAATGCCCCCTGCCGGACCGACGTCATTCTGCAGATATGCCTTGGTCGTCGCGGCGAAGGTGGCTGAAGCGCCCTGTCCGTCGTCGGCCGTGACCGTGATGGTGGCCGAGCCGGCGGCGGCGCCGCCCGTAATTACGCCGCCAGAAACCGCGGCGACGCTCGCGTTGCTCGTCGTCCAGGTGACGCTGGATACGGTCGCCGTAGAGGGGTAGCAGGTCGCGGTGATCGTCTCGGATGAACCTTCGAGGAAGGTCGCCGAGCTCTTGCTCAAAGTGATAGAGCTCACCTTGACGCCCACCATGACCGGGCTTGCCATGGTCGGGCTGGCCGCGCTCGGTCCCGACGCGTTCCGCGCCTTTATCCAGAAGTAGTAGCTCGAGAAGTTCGTCAGCCCGCCGACCGTATAGGTCGTGCTGGCGGTGGAGATCGGCGATTGGGCCGAGGGGAAGCTATTCGAGCTGCTGCAATACAGGTCGTAGATGGATGCGCCCGTCACCGCGCTCCAGCTGACGGCGAGCTTGCCGCTGCCGGCGGGGTTGCCCAAGGCGGATACGCTGGGCGCCATGGGCGCTTCCGGCAGGGTCATGAATGATCTCTGGGGACCGTAGGTGCAGCCCGTAGCGCTGCTCGCGTACGCGCGCACGTAGTAAAGCGTGCCCGCGCTCAGGTCCGTCATGACGCCGTTGAAGTCGCCCGAGCCCGAGCCGATCTCGACGATGGAATCGTCGATCGTCGGGTTGGGCAGGGTATCCCAGCAGATACCCCGCGTCGAGATGGACTGCCCCCCGGCTTCGGCAATGTTGCCCCCGCTCGTGGCGCTGGTCGTTTCGATGTCCGAAACCGCGGACGTCGCGATTGCTATAGACGAGCCCGTACCATGTACGGTGAAGGAGAAAAGCGGGTTCTTCGTATCGTTGGTCGGTATGGATATGGTAGCCGTCTTATCCCCGTCGGCTGATGGGGTGAAGGTCACGATCATGGTGGAGCTGGCGCCTGCGGCGATACGCCCGGACGGCTTGGTTCCGATCGCGAAAGTATCCGCTTCGGTAGCGGCTCCCGAAGTCAACCCAAGGTTCGTCAGGTCGATATCGAGGGCGCTCTTGCCCTCGTTCGCGATGCTGAGCTCGACATTCATGCTGGACCCGATAGTGATGCTTCCGTAGTCGAGCACTCCCCCGGCGGCCATGGGCTTGGAACCGGAATGGCTCACGACGAGCTTCGGCGATACCGCGTCGGCCTTGAGGGATTCCGCCGCCTCCATGAGCGGGTTCGAGCAAGCCGAGAAGGCGGCCAGGAGCGCCGCGCAAGCGGCCGCTATTCCGGATACCGCCCCGAGGCGGGGCCGATGCGCATATGCCGATACCTGCTGATCCATGTTCACGCTCCTGCCGGAATGACGCGGCGATTATCTCAGAGCCACAGGACGCCGGAGGCGTCCGCCTCGGCCGCCCTGCCCGCGTCGGGCGAGGCCGGGACGACAGACGAGAAGCGCTCCGCTTGCGAGGGATCCAGCTGCTTGGCCTTGCCCAGGGCGCTCGCGGCTTCGCTCTCCTTTCCCAAGGCGGAGGCCGTCCGCGCGATGTTGAGGAGTATCTTGGCGCTGTTGGGAAGCCGCTTGTCCGCCTGCGTGTAGAACGAATAGGCGCCCGCGAGGTCCGATTTCATGTACGCGATGTTGCCGAGGTTGACCAAGGCGGACGCCGAGCCCTCCTTGGCCGCGGCCTTGAGCTCGCGCTCGGCCTCGGCATACATGCCGTACTTGGCGTAGAGGACGCCGCGGTCGTTGCGGGCGCGGGCCGTCTCCTGGCCCTGCCCGCCTCCGATGCGCGCGATGCGCGATTCTACCTCGAGCTTAGCGAGCCTGGCGAGCTCGGCGGAGAAGGCGGCGCGAACCTTGTCCGGGGGCGGCGCCGCGACGGAGGAGCCGTCGGCGGGGAGTCCCACGGGGGGATAGCCCTTCCAGGACTCGTGCATGGGATAGAAGGCCGCCGCGCCCGCGGCGGAGGCCTCTCGCCATTCCGATGCCGCCTTCCGCCAGATGCCGAGGAAGCCGGAATCGCGCATCGTCGTCTCGAGGGGGACCCAGGCCCTGCCGCCGCGGGCGATCAGCTCGCGCTCGTCCAAGGCCCGCGCCCGGGCCTCGTCCATGGAGAGGCCCGAGTCGAAGGCCATGAAGATGTGGCCCGGCACCGTGACGAAGGCGGTCTCGATGCCGGCCGCCTCGAAGAAGGAAGCGTAGAGGACCGAGAGGTCCGCGCAGTCGCCCGAGCGGTAGCCCAGGGTCTGGCGGGGGAACTTGAGGCTGTCCACCGCCGCCTTGTCGACCGATGCCTGGGCGAAGGGGCGGCTGGGAGACAGGACGTAGCCTATGCCGTAGGCCCTGAGGCCCTCATGGAAGGCGATCGCCGTCTGCATGTTCCTCTCCACCTCGGCGCTGCGCGCGTCCTTGCAGGCGGCGAGGATGTTGCCCGACAGGTCGAGGACCCAGGGGTCCTTGCTCGAGACGAAGGCCGCGGCCTTGCGGTCGTCGTCCCAGGTCAGGGCGTTGCGGTCGTAGACGAGGACGGTCCAGGACCGGGAGAGCGCGCCCTCGCCCGAGTACTCGATCGAGAGCTCTGCCGCGGCCTTCGTGGCCTCGGTGACCGCGAGGATGCTGTCGTTGACGAGGGCGTAGAGCGGCACCTCGACGCTCTGGCCCGGCTCGATCCGGGCTATGACCGCGCATTGCTTGGGCGCGTCCATGTACTGCTTGAGATAGAGGCTCACCCGCACGTCGGTCGCCGCTTCCTTGCCCGTGTTGGAGATCGTCGCTCGGCCGAGCGGCTCCTCGTCGTAGCGCGCGCGGAGGATGGGGAAGAGGGGCTGGATCGCGAAGGAGCCGAGCTCGAGGAGGCGGAGCTTGGCGGGAGGGGCCTTGGAGGACGCGGGAAGCGCGTATGAAAGCCCGAGCCCCAGGCCGAGGCCGCCGTAGAGGCCCATCTTATGGAGCCAGGAGGCTTCCAGGGAGGCGGAGAGGGAGGGCGAGATGCCGAGCTCGAAGCTCCCGCCGAGGCGGCCTACCGCGTAGGGCTCCTTGTCCCCGCTGGAGAGGAAGCCATAGCCGAGGCCCGCGTCGAGGAAGGCCAGGAGCGATGCGCGGGAGCCGAGCCGCTTCTCGCCCTGGAGGCCGCCGGTGAGCGAGAGCTCGCTCCTGCTGCCCGAGACCTCGATGCCGTCGGCGTCGAGGAAGCCGCCGCTCTCGAAGCCCAGGCCGAGGCGGAGGGCGAAGGGCTTGCCCGCGAATGCCCGCTCGGCCCCGACGAAGCCGCCCCAAGCGGAGGAGAAGAGCTCGTTCGCCCCGAAGCTGCCGTCCACGATGGGCAGGACGAAGGAAGGCGTCGTGGACAGGGCCCAGCCCGAGCTCGGCTGGCGCGCCGTTTCGGCGGCGAGGGCCTGGCAGAAAAGTGCCATGGCGATCAGGAAGGGGATCGTTCGTTTCATGAGCTCTCCGGTGCGCTAGCTCTCGATCAGCAGTTTCGTGGAGATAGTAGCACGGGAGGGGATATCGATACGGAAGCGCCGAGGCTAGTTTTTGGCTAGGTAGCTCATTCCGCGGCCCTGCCGTTGAGGATATCGGCGCTCCGATGGACCAAGTCCGCGCGATTGGCGGCTCCCGTCTTCCGGAAGGCGTTGCTCAGATGGAACTTGACGGTGCTGATGGATACCCCGAGCCGCTGGGCGATTTCCTTGTTGCTGAGATTGCGCGCGAGCATCTCCAGCACGCGCAGCTCGCCCAGGGAGAGGATGGCATCGGCTTCCTCGGGTGAAGGCGCGGACAGCTCCCGCGCGGCGTCGCGCTCGCGGAGCTCGATGTGCCAGGCCTCCGTCTGTCCCTCGGGGCCGGGCATCTGATGGCGCGTCACCACGCAGCGCTCGGCGAGCCCCCCCAGTACCGGCTCGGCGGGGATGCCGAGGAGCTGTATCTCGGACTTGCCGATCATCCGGCAGGCCGCGGCGTTCAGGTCCACGATGCTGCCCGCGGAGTCGATGACCAGGAGGCCGAGATTCAGGTGCTGGAAGAGGGTCTGCCGGGATACCGGCACGACCGAGAAAAGGCGATAGCGCAGGCAGCCGATGGAGAAGCAGAAGCCGCCCAGGGCGGCCATGGGGGCGGAGAAATCCTTGTTCCAGCCGGGGACCAGCTTGAGGATGAATACCAGGTTGGTCGCGACGGGGAGGACCACCCCCGCCAGCATCCAGCTTGTCTGCCGCCGGAAGAGCTTGTGGGTCTGGATGCTGTGCTGCAGGAGGATGATGGCCCCGGCGAAGGTGAGGGCGTAGGCCTGGATCATCGTCGCTATGGCCGCCGGGCCGTAGCCGCCGGATTCCATGGCCAGGACCCAGCCGCGATCGACGAAGCGCAGGTCCCGCCACACGAGGCCGGAGCTTCCGTTGGCGAGGCCTAAGGCGCAGCTCAAGGCGGGAATGACGACGCAGAGGCCCTGCCAGGGCTTGGGGTGGCGGAGGATGCCGGCGTACTCCAGGCAGAAAAAGAGCCAGACCGCGGCCCCCGTCCCGAGGAAGAGGTAATCGATGGCCGCCAGGGCTTGCTTCATCGCGGGGTCCTTGGACAGGAACTCCGTCAGGTTGCAGGCGAGGAAGCCCAGCTGCAGGTGGTTGTATATCCGGAGCCAGGCGAAGCGGTGATAGGAATGGACCAGGCGCGGCAGGGCGTTGGCGAGCAGCGCGCCGACGAGGGCCAAGGGTGCCAGGGCGAGGAACAACGCGTACTGCGCCATCGACCATGGATTCTACGGGAAGTGGCCTGTCCCATCAAGGGCATCCTTGTCTCTCGCCCCTCGGGAGGAGACGCCCTCAGCCCAGGGTGAAGGTTCGCCCGTTCTTGATGAAGACCGCGTGGGAGAGGTAGCGGGAGAGGGCCTCGACGAGGACCTTGCGCTCGATGTCCTTGCCCATGCGGATGAACTGGGCGACCGAGGCCGAGTCGGGCACCCTGAGCACGTCCTGGGCGATGATGGGACCTTGATCGAGATCCTCGGTGACGAAGTGAGCCGTGGCCCCGATGAGCTTGACGCCCTTCTGCCAGGCCTGGTGGTAGGGCTTCGCCCCCTTGAAGGCCGGCAGGAAGCCGTGGTGGATGTTGATGATCCGTTCCCTCCAGAGGGCCGAGAACTCGGGCGAGAGGATCTGCATGTAGCGGGCGAGGACGAGGAGGTCGACGCGGTACTCCTCGAGCAGGGCTTGGATCCGGGCCTCGCTCGCGGCCTTGCCGCTCCCCGATTCGACCAGGCGGAAGGGAATCCCGAAGCGCGCCGCCGCGGGCTCGAGGTCGGGATGGTTCCCGATGACGAGGGGGAAGTCGCAGTCGAGCTCGCCCTCGTCCCGTTTCAAGAGGAGCTCGTAGAGGCAGTGGCTCGTCTTCGAGACGAGGATGGCGACGCGGCGCCTGCGCGCCTTGGGGCAGAGCTCCCACTGCAGGGAGCGCTCCCGGGCGAGCTCCGAGAAGCGGGAGCCGAAGCCCGATTCGAAGCCTTGCGGCGACCGCGATCCGAGGTCTATCGCGAAGAGGGCGACGAGGAAGAAGCTGTCGATATCGGCGGCGGTATGCTGGCGGAGGTCCAGTATATTGCCGCCCTCGCTCGCCACCGCGCCCGTGATGGCCGCGATGAGGCCGGCCCGGTCGGGGCAGGAGACCTGGAGGTAGTACTCGGCGTTCATGGGGCGCATGATATACTCGATCCGGCCTGGAGGTATAGCTATGGATAGAAACGTCGTCCGCGATGCGCGATCCTCCGATGCGCATCGCTTCGCCGCCATCTACTCGCCCTATGTCGAGGGAAGCTGCGTGAGCTTCGAGTCCGCGGCCCCGAGCCCCGAGGAGATGGCGTCGCGCATCGAGGAGAAGCTCGGCCAGGGCTTCCCCTGGCTGGCCCTCGAGGTCGGGGGAGAGCTCGCGGGCTACGCCTACTACGGGCCCTGGCGCTCCCGCGAGGCCTACCGGGGCACGGTCGAGTCGACGATCTACCTCGACCCGGCCTTCCAGGGCCGGGGCCTTGGGAAGCTCCTGTACGGGGAGCTCGTCGATCGCGCCCGCTCCCAGGGCAGGCACGCGATGATCGGAATCGTCGCCCTGCCCAACGAGGCGAGCGCCGCCCTGCATCGGAAGCTCGGATTCGCGAGGGCGGGGCTCTATCGGGAAGTCGGCTTCAAGCTCGGCCGCTGGGTGGATATCGAGTCCTGGGAACTGCGCCTCTAGGCCGCGGGAAGGCAGCTCTCCCGCTCAATACTTGGGCTTGCGCGGCGAGACGCTGCCCTCCCTGGCGATGGCCTCGATGGCCTCCTCGAGCTTGTCCCGACCGTAGAAATACGAGTGATGGTCGGGCACGACCGAGGAGGCGCCCTCGATGTGCTTCAGGGGGCACCAGCCCGACTCGATCTGCTCGAGATTGAGGGCGAGCGACTCGGCGTAGAGCTTCGCGAATCGGAGGAGCTGGCGCAGCGGAGCGGCGTGGCCGCCCGCGTAGCCCTCCGCGGCGAGCCGGTCCCGGATAGCTCCGGTCTTGGCCCAATGCAGCCCCAGGAAGAGCGCGATGACCAGGAAGAGTATCTTGCTCAAGACGAAGTTGAAGAAGAGGAATACCGCGAGGCAGAGCGTATACAGGGCCGCGAAGAGCTTTCCTAGGATATTCCCCGTCCTGAGGTCGGCCGACGCGAGCTCGTCGAGCTCGTCGTTCCAGAGCGTGGCCGTGCCGTTCGCGTAGCCGCAGAACTCGCAATTGAGCTTGTCGAAGCGGCGCATGCCCTTGATCTTGCTCCGGTCGAGGAGGATGTAGTCCCCGATCCGGAATTTCCTGATCCGGAATAGGGGCGTGAGCATCCATCGGTAGAGGACGATGATCGTAGTCAGGTGCAGGAAGATGAATTCGAGCACGCTGAGGTACATGAGCCCTCCGCCCAAGGCGGTGCGCAGTAGTCCGATGCGGCGCGCGTGGGTCATGAATATCGACTTGGCGATGAAGGCTCTCTTCGCGGGGGCTGCGGGCTCTCTCGAGGCCGCAGCCTTGGGCTCGGCCTTCGCGCCCGGGGATGCATTCTCCATGTCCTCTCCAATCAAGGTCTTGCCTTGCCGATGCTGCAGATTCTTCGATCCGCCGAACGCGGAAAAGGTTGCGTCCCCCCGCCGCGAACGGGGCTGGCCGAGCTAGTCCCAGCCCCGTTCGGCGGCAGCCTTCAACCGCCCTTCTTTTCGATCTTCGCCCAGGTATCGCGGAGCGATACCGTCCGGTTGAAGACGAGGGCGCCTGGCGCGGAGTCGTTGTCGGCGCAGAAGTAGCCCAGGCGCTCGAACTGGAAGCGGTCGCCCGGCTTGGCCGCGGCGAGGCCGGGTTCGCCTAATGCGCCGGCGACCGTTTCGAGGGACTTCGGATTGATGGTCTCCACCCAATCCTTGCCTTCGGGGACGTCCATGGGCCGCTCGGCCTCGAAGAGGTGGTCGTAGAGCCTCGCCTCGAGCTTGACGGCGCTCGGCGCGTCGACCCAGTGGATCGTGCCCTTGACCTTGCGGTTGTCGGGGGCGTCCCCTCCCCTCGTCGCGGGATCGTAGCTGCAGCGGACCTCGGTCACCTCGCCCGAGGCCGGATCCTTGCTGAAGCCCGTGCAGGTGACGATATAGCCGTAGCGCAGCCGCACCGAGTTGCCAGGGAAGAGGCGGAAGTACTTCGGCGGAGGCGTTTCCATGAAATCGTCCCGCTCGATGTAGAGCGTGCCCGAGAAGGGGACCTTCCGCGTGCCGGCGGCCGGGTCCTCCGGATTGTTGACGGCCTCGAGCTGCTCGACCTTGCCCGCGGGCCAGTTCTCGACGACGAGCTTGAGGGGCCTGAGGACCGCCATGACCCGGTTCGCCCGCTTGTTGAGGTCCTCGCGGAGGCAGTGCTCGAGGAACTGGACGTCCACCATGGAGTCGGTCTTGGCGACGCCGATCCGCGAGATGAAGTCGCGGATGGCCTCGGGGCTGTAGCCGCGGCGGCGGAGGCCGGAGAGGGTGGGCATGCGCGGGTCGTCCCATCCGGCGACGCGCCCTTCCTGCACGAGGCGGAGGAGCCAGCGCTTGGAGAGGACGAAGTGCGTGATGGAGAGGCGGGCGAACTCGATCTGCCGCGAGGGGAAGACCTCGGCCTCGCGGATGAACCAGTCGTAGAGGGGGCGGTGGATCTCGTACTCGAGGGAGCACAGGGAGTGGGTCACGCCCTCGATCGCGTCGGACAGGGGATGCTGGAAGTCGTACATGGGGTAGATGCACCAGGTCGTGCCGGTGCGGTAGTGGGGCTCGCGGCGGATGCGGTACATGGGCGGGTCGCGCATGAGGAGGTTCGGGTGGGCCATGTCGATCTTGGCGCGGAGGGTCTTCGAGCCGTCGGGGAATTCGCCCGCCCGCATGCGGGCGAAGAGGTCCAGGTTCTCCTCCACCGAGCGGTCGCGCCAGGGGCTGTTGCGGCCCGGCGGCGTGACGGTGATGTTGCTCTTGTCGGCCACGGCCGTGCCGCGGTACTCGCTCATCTGCTCCGCGGAGAGGTCGTCTACGTAGGCCACGCCCTTGCGGATGAGCTTGACGGCGAGCTCGTACAGCCGCTCGTAGTAGTCGGAGGCGTAGAACTCGCGGTCCTCCCAGTCGCAGCCGAGCCACGCGATGTCCCGCTTGATGGCCTCGACGTAGGACATGTCCTCCTTCTCGGGATTCGTGTCGTCGAAGCGGAGGTTGCACTTCCCGCCGAAGTCGGCGGCGACGCCGAAGTCGATGAGGAAGGCCTTGGTATGCCCGATGTGGAGCCAGCCGTTGGGCTCGGGGGGGAAGCGGGTGCGGACTTCCTTGGTCTTGCCGCTCGCGAGGTCGGCGGCCACGGCTTCCCGGATGAAGTCGGAGGCGGGGTTCGAGTTCTCGTTCTTTTCGGGGCTCGCGGGAGAGGCGGGCTTGTCGCTCATGATGGACTCCTTGACCGCGCTTCAGGGGCGCGGCGGGGATAGTGTGCCGCGCGGCGCCCTCCTCGGTCAAGGCGCGGAATATGAAATATAACACTCGGATAGACGATTAGGCATAGCATTCTTTTGTCTTTACACGAATTATACATATGATATACTGACAATCCTCAACGATAAGTTGGTGGAGAGAACACATGAAAAAACGAAATGTTAAAAACAATTCATGGTTCGTTGTGCTGTTCCCACTGCTACTCCTTGTTTTTTCCTGCCGGAACTTTTTCCGAATCGATGAGGACAAAGATTCGGTGGGCGAAGAACAGAGGCAATTAGCTCCTCCTCTCATATCGATCGTTGAAGGATCATACGACACGGATCAAGAGATAATCCTCACAGCGGCTACCCCAGGGGCCGCTATACATTACACTCTTGATGCTTCGGTACCGACTTCGGCCTCGTCGCTCTATACTGAGCCTATCAAAATCGTCGGAGACGGATCCGATATCACAATTTCCGCGATCGTATGCAAGTCGGGGATGAAGGATTCGGCGGTCTCTCGCTCCAGGATCGTCATAGATTATCATAGGGTATCGACGCCTCTCTTCTCGCAGGAGGGTGGTGAATTCACTTCTGGACTGTCGATCGCCATTAGCTGTCCGACAGCGGGCGCCGTTATACGCTATACCCTCGATGGGAGCGCACCGACGGCCGAATCGCCGCTCTACTGCGCACCGATACCAATAGATGGCGATGGTACAGTCATGACGCTTTCGGCGATCGCAACCAATGGTGTGCTCGACGATTCTCATGTCAAATCGGCGGTCTTCAGGATCAAGTACCCCCCCACCGAGATGGTTCAGTTTGATCCTCCGCCCGATGGCTATACCTCGAATCTTTCAGTGTCGCTTTCAAGCCCTTCGGCTGGAGCAGAGATCTACTACACGCTCGACGGTTCCGACCCTGTACCAGCTGCCAGCACTCGCTATACCACGGCAATCGCGGTTTCTGGGGATGTCGTCATCAAGGCAATCGCTATAGCGCCGAAATGCTCGCTTTCATCCACATCCTCAGGCCACTATTTCTTGTATTCCGTCCCACTTCAAACCCTGGCCGCAGCAGAAGACAGCGCGATTCTCATTGGGGCGAATAAGACTGCCTATGTATTCGGAAAGGACATTGCTGGGGTTTGCGGCCATGGGCTTGCGAGTGTTTCTAGTCCGGTGGCAATCATGGGAGACGTACGTTCCGTTGCAACCGGCGGTAGCCATTTCGCGATGATCACCGAAGATGGCTCTCTTTGGATGGCCGGGCATAACTCAAATGGGCGTCTCGGTGACAATACAACCAGATCTAGTGAAAAGCCTATAAAGGTAATGTCTGGCGCTCGATCCGTCGCGACCGGCCATGGCTTCACCCTAGTCAATAAGGCGGATGACAGCGTCTGGGCATTCGGCGATAATTCATGTGGCTGTCTGGGCGATGGGACTACGATAGATCGTCATGCTCCGCAGTTGATGATGAAAGGGATAAAGGCAGTGGCGGCTGGCTTTAACCATTCGGTCCTACTGGGAATAGATGGTTCTGTCTGGACCTGCGGCGATAATTTTAGTGGGGAGTTGGGAACGGGTGATACAATCGATAGAACAACACCCGTTAAGGTCATGGATGGTGCAGTCTCAATCGCTGCGGGTGCTTGGTTCACGCTCGTGGTGAAATCAGATGGAACCCTGGTAGGATTCGGGGACAACCAATCTTCCCAAGTCGGGAACCTGGCCTATAGAGTTTTGCAGCCGTATGCATTCGCGTCTTCTATCCGCTCCGCCTCTGGAGGGTATTGGCACACATTGGCCCTGAAAGACGACGGGGTGCTCTGGGGAATTGGTAGTAATTTCTACTGGCAACTGGGCCCGGGCACGCAGTCTGAAGGAACCTGGCGTTGCCTACAATCGGGCGTATCGGCCATGGCCGCAGGAAGGGAGTTCACGATATTCCAGCTCATGGATGGTTCTTTCTGGGGCATAGGAGACAACCGCGAAGGGCAACTAGGTTCGGGAGCCCTCCTCTCTCGATCCACGTTCACTAAAATCATGGACGGCGCCATATGGATCGAGGCCGGCCCGGACGATTCGTTTATAATACGAGCGGATGGTACGACTTTTTCCTTTGGTAGGAATGATTCGGGCGAGCATGGATACGAACCGGATACCTTCAGTCCTTTAGAACATTCGTATCCAAAGAAACGCTCGGATCCTCGCTTCGCTTCAGTCTGGACATCGGGTTCAGGGACCTTTTTCCTAACCTTCGACAATGAGCTTTATGCCTGCGGCGGCAACTCCTCCGGCCAGCTCGGTACTGGCAGCGAATCGTCCTTCTGTCGCATGACAAAAATTGGGAACGATGTAGCCATGGCGAAGGCTGGCTTGATCCTCAAGAAGGACGGCACGCTTTGGGCTTGCGGGGGCAATGAATACGGACAGGTCGGCGATGGCACAAAGCAGAAGCGACTTACGCCCGTACAAGTGATGTCGGATGTGACTCGAGTCTGGCGTGGAGGCTCCGCGTCCTTTGCTATTAGGGCCGATGGCAGCCTGTGGGGCTGGGGCGGCAATTTCTTGGGCCAACTAGGACTCGGCGATAAGATAAATCGACTGACTCCGGTGAAGCTGATGGACGACACAGTAGATATTGCCAGCGGGGGCTACACTTTCTTCGTCATAAAAAGCGACAACACGCTTTGGTGGTGGGGAAAGGCAACGAACGCATATTACGGCATAGCTCCGGGAGAGTACCAACAGAGGCCTGCCAAGCTAATGGATGATGTCAAGAAGGTGACTGGCTATGGTAGCTTCGTAATGGCACTCAAGAAGGATGGTTCCCTCTGGGCTTTGGGCAACAATCTGATGGGGTGCTTCGGCGATGGATCCTCGGCCGACGCCCCTGCGCCGCGACTCGTTTTTTCAGAGGTTGCCGATGTCGCCTCCGGTAACGCTCATGTCCTCGTATTGAAGCTCGATGGTTCAGTCTGGTCCGCTGGCGACGATCGTCAAGGGCAGTTAGGAGTATCACGGCACCTGTGGGAATACAATCCGGTACCTATTACGCTTCCATAACAGAGAAAATCGCCAATACTAAGGCTCTGCCCTGCATCGTGCTCCATATGCGGCACCAGTCTCGACGGTGAAGATGGGTGTTCAGGCGAACGGCTCGAGCAGGGCCACGATGCGGGAGAGGGGCCCGACGTCGTCCTCGTCGAACTGGGCGAGCTCGGCCGAATCGACATCGAGGACGGCCACGACGCGGCCTTCCTTCTTGAGCGGGATCACGATCTCGCTTTTCGAGCGGGAGTCGCAGGCGATGTGGCCGGGGAAGGCCTCGACGTCGGGCACGACGAGGGCCTCGCCCGAGCGGGCCGCCGCGAGGCAGACGCCGCGGCCCTTGAGGACCTGGCAGGCCACGGCGCCCTGGTAGGGGCCGACGTGGAGCTCGTCCTCCGCCGCGTAGAAGTAGAAGCCCGTCCAGAAATGATGCCGCAGCTTCGCGTGGAGGAGGGCTGCGACGGTGGCCATGCCGGCCACGAGGCTCGGGGACTTCTCCTTGACGAGGGGCTCGAGCTGGGCGTAGAGCCGCTCGTAGGCCCCTTCTCTCCTCGGATCGATCATCGCAGGGCTCCGAGCTCGTGCATCTCCTCGAAGACGTTCCCCTCGCCGAGGAAGTGGCCGACGCCGGCGAAGATGAAGTAGTCGCCGCCACGCTCGAGGCAGGCGGCGAGCCGCTCCGCCCAGGCGGCGTTGCGCTCGCCGAACATCCTGTCGATCGAGGCCGCGTCCGCGGGATTGGCCCGAAGGCTCTCCTCGATCGAGGAGGCGACGAGGGCCGCCACCCGCTCGCGGTCGTCGGCTTCGTAGGCCTTTACGAGGTCGATCGATTCCTGGATCGAGCTCCCGTCGGCTATGCGCGGGACGGCGGCCTCGAGGCTCGCCAGCTGCTCCTCGACGCTGCCCTCGTCGAGGAGGGCGAGCTGGGCGTCGAGGCTCTCGAGGCCGAGGACGGGCCGCTCGCCGGCGAGGCCGTAGACGAGGGGGTCGATGCCGTAGCGCGCGTCGAGGCCGGCCTGGGCGTAGACGCCCTGTACGAGGGCGAGGGAGAGGACCCAGGGCTCGAAGCGGCAGAGGGCGGCGAAGCCCTCCGCCCCGACCAGGGAGAGGGCGACTTCGCGGCAGGCGGGCGAAAGGCGTCCCTCGATGCTCGCCCCGTCGGGGAGGAGGGAGGCCTGGATGAGGCGGATCGAGGCGGGCCCCGCGTTGGCGTAGTCCTCGCCGCTGAGCTCGGCGAGGAGGGTGCCGGCCTTGGCGAAGGCGGCCGCGGTCGGGCCGGACAAGCCCTGGCGCGGGCCTGAGCCGACGTGCATGGTGCCCAGGACGTAGATCGAGCCCCGCTCCCCGCTGATGAGCCAGGACATGGGGGCCGGGGAAGAGAGGGTCGCGGGGGAGGCCCAGGCCAAGCCCGCGGCCAAGGCCAGGGCGGCCGCGAGGAGGGGCCCGAGCCTGCTCGGCCTCATGCCTGCCGCCCCGCGAGGAAGGAGGCGGCCCGTCCGATCCGCGCGAGGCTCCGCTCGAGGCCGAGGAGGGCTATGGACTCGAAGAGGGGCGGGCTCACGCGGGAGCCGGTGATCGCCACGCGCAAGGGCATCATGAGGTCGCCGAACTTGGCGCCGAGCCGCTCGGCCTCGGCGCGGAAGGCCGCCTCGCAGGCGGGCACCTCATGCGGGTCGAGGCCGGGGAGGAGGCGCCCGGCGGCGGCGAGGAGCTCGGCGGCCCGGGCCGCGTCGAGCTTCTTGGGGATGAACTCCTCGGCGGCGGGCAGGGCCGGCTCCTCGAAGAGGTAGCGCATCATGGCTGGGGCGTCCGCGAGGAACTTGAGCCGCTCCCTGACCAGGGGCATCGCCGCGGCGAGGAAGGCGCCGTCGACGGGCGCGAGGCCGGCTGCCTCGAGGAAGGGGGCGACGAGGGCGGCGAGCTCGGCGTCGCCTTTCATGCGGATATACTGGCCGTTGTACCACTCGAGCTTCTGGTAGTCGAAGACCGCGGGGGCCTTGTTGAGCTTCTCGACCTTGAAGAGCCGCTCGAGGTCGGCCAGGGGGAAGATGTCCCGGCCCTCCTCGAAGGAGCAGCCGAGGTGGGAGACGTAGTTGATGAGGGCCTCGGGGAGGTAGCCCCCCTTGCGGAACTCGTTGACGCTCGTGGCGCCGTGGCGCTTGGAAAGCTTGTGGCCGTCCTGGCCGAGGACCATGGGGAGGTGGCAGAGCTGGGGCGGGTCCCATCCGAAGGCCTTGTACATGATGATGTGGAAGGGGGCCGAGGGGATCCACTCCTGCGCGCGCATGACGTGCGTTATGCGCATGAGGTGGTCGTCCACGATGTTGGCCAGGTGGTAGGTCGGGAAGCCGTCGGACTTGAGGAGGACGGGATCGGGGCTCACGTCCTCGTTCCTCCACTCGATGTCCCCCAGCACGAGGTCGTGGAAGCGGGTGCTGCCCGCGAGGGGGATCTTGAGCCTGATGACGGCCTTCTCGCCGGCCTCGACGCGGCGCCTGGCCTCGGCCGGGTCGATGGCGCGGCAATGGCGGTCGTAGCCCTGGTCGGAGCTCTCCGAATCCTCCTGGGCGGAGCGAAGCTTGGCCAGCCGCTCCTCGCCGCAGAAGCAGTAGTAGGCCTGGCCCATGTCCACGAGCCGCAGGGCGTGCTCCTTGTAGAGCTCGAAGCGCTCGGACTGGACGTAGGGAGCGCAGGGGCCGCCGACGTCGGGACCCTCGTCCCAGTGGAAGCCGAGCCAGTCGAAGGTCTCGTAGAGGTTCTTGACGTACTCATCCGAATAGCGGCTGCGGTCGGTGTCCTCGAGCCGGAGGATGAACGCGCCGCCGTTGGCGCGGGCGAAGAGGTAGTTGATGAGGGCGGTCCTGACGCCGCCTATGTGCTGGTTCCCCGTGGGGGAAGGGGCATAGCGTACTCTGACATCCATGGCGAGGGAGTATAGACGTCAGGCTCGCGGGGGGTCAAGGCGCGGTCCCCGCCCCCGCCTCAGGAGAGGTCCCGGGGCGCGTTTCAGGGAAGGCCCCGATTGAGCGCGACGAGCCCGTTGGCGAGGACGAGGCCCGCGGCTCCGTAGGCGGCGAGGAGGAGGTAGCCGAGGAGGCCTAGGATCGACGAGGCGCGAGGCCGGGAGGGGACGTAGGCGAGCGAGAGGAGGATGCCGAGGAGGGAGGCGAGGAGGAGGGCGAGGGAGGCCCAGCGCAGGACGGCGAGGAGCGTGAGCTGGGTGCCCTCGAGGAAGGAGCGGAGGGAGCCGGCGGCCCAGAAGAAGGTGGCCAGGAGGCAGACGACGAGGAGGAGGATGGACGCGCGCTTCGCGAGGATGAGGGGGAAGGGCTTGGGCGAGGCGCCCTCGAGCTCGGCCTCAGGCGGCCTCACGCTGGCGCCCCTCGGCGCTTTGAGGTAGGATATCCGCCGAAAGGCGGTTGCCCGGGATGGCGTACTTCTTCAACTTCGACAAGATGACCTACCTCAAGGGCAAAAGGCCCGACGGATGCATCCTCTGCCTCGTCGCCGCCGGCGACGAGGGGGTGGAGCGCCTCGTCGCCCTCGATACCGGGAGCTTCGTCGTGTCGCTCAACCTCTATCCCTACAATCCCGGCCATCTCCTGATCTTCCCTCGCCGGCACGTCGTCGACATCCGCGAGCTCGCGCCGGAAGAGCGCCGCGAGCTCGACGGCCTCGTCGACCGCAGCCTCGACGCGCTCGAGTCCACGCATCGCCCCTCCGGCTACAACATCGGTTATAACATGGGACTCGTCGCAGGGGCGAGCATCGATCATCTCCATCTCCACATCATACCCCGCTACCCGCGCGAGATCGGCATAGCCGAGCTCATAGCCGGGGAGCGCGTCCTCGTGCAGGATCCGCGCGAGACCCTGGCCGCCCTCTCCGCCGCCTTCGCCGCGCAGCGAGCCTAAGTCCCGATCAGGACGAGGAGCTCCCCCTCCCCCGCCGACACGGTGAACTCGCCCGCGGGGGCCTCGTTGCTCACGCCGAAGTCGCCCGGGCCCCAGTCGAGGCCGTCGAGGGGCCATCGCAGGCCCACGCTCCCCATGCCGCGGGCTCCCCGCGCCAGGGGGAAGACCGAGACCATGGAGCCGTGCGGGGCGGAAAGCCTGAGCGCGGCCCCGGCCTCGACCAGGCGGAGCTCGGCGTTCGCCGTATGCCACTCCGACGGGCGGGGCCTTCCCCCGCTCCCGTCCCGCTCGAAGATGGCTCGGATGGCCAGGAGATGATCGAGCCTCCCGCCCCCGCCTCCGGCGAGGACGATCCGGGTAGCGCCGCGCGCGGCCAAGGCGGCGAGGCCGAGCTCGGTGTCCGTCTCGTCCTTGTCGCGCCGCGCGCGCAGGATCTCGGCCTCCGGATAGGCATCGAGGAGCCGCAGGTCGGAGAGGCTGTCCATGTCTCCCACGACGAGGTCGGGGCTCCGGCCCCAGGCCGCGAGGGTATCGAGGCCCGAGTCGGCGGCGCAGACGAGGCCGAAG
>Ga0209507_1000652_pt1 | contig 34991 bp, 29 predicted proteins | sample AD_UKC028_MetaG_FD_184414 | JGI IMG/M metagenome (GOLD analysis project Ga0209507, IMG submission 184414) | Active sludge microbial communities of municipal wastewater-treating anaerobic digesters from USA - AD_UKC028_MetaG (SPAdes) (version 2) | ecosystem: Engineered > Bioreactor > Anaerobic >...
GTCGCGCCAGACCGCGCCTTGATCGCTCTCACGGGAACCGCGCCGGCGCAGCGATACGTTGACATCGGCGGCCTTACGCGCCCGACCGGCGGCGAAATGGGCGCGCCTGGCCCCGGAAAACTCGGCACTGGAGGCGTGCCAGCGTCCGGCTTCGACGCAGGAGACCGGGATGATGATCGTCTGCTGCGCAGGTGCCAGAACCGTGAGGTTGAGGATCCGGTTTTGCTTGGCGCCCACCAGTTCCTCGCCATCGAGGAGCAGCACCGGTCGCAACCCCTCATTGATGAACTTCAACTCCGGGACGTGGCCCGACTCGGACACCTCGGTGACACGGGCGCTGTGGTCGCTCAGGGCCGCGTCGAGGAGCCGATACGTTGGCTCGTCAGGCCCATCGGCCAAGAGCGGATAAAGGGTCAAGTTCCGATACGCGGTCGGTTTCCCAACGACTACTTCAGACAAACGCTTGGCGATGGCGGACATGGGCAACTCCTGCTCCTGGGGGTTGATGGGCTCGCTCTGTTGGGACAGTCGGTCGCGGATCAGCGCTCGGCGCCGAAGATCCGCTTTGCCTGCTCCAGCAATTCGTCGAGTCGGCGCTGATCGGCATGGGCCAGCGGCCGGCGCACATGCAGCTCGAGATCCGGATGCAGCGCGATGCGCTCCCAGGTACTGCGCGCGGGGAAGCGCGGACTGGCAGGCACGGGCTGCAAGACGGGACTTGGCGGCACGGCCACGGGCTCCGAGGCACTCGCCAAGACCTGTCGCACATACTCCGAGGCCGTCGCCGGGGCGCGGCCCTCTGTGCGCGACGGCGCGGTCAGCACGGCGGCGACCCCCGCGTCATCGAGCGCCTCCAATTGGGTGCGGATCGCCGCCAAGGGCAGATGGGCCTCCTGCAGGCGACGGATCAGGCGTAACCGGTCGCGGTGACCTGGGTCGTAGGTCGCCGCCGGGCCGCGCCCCGAGGGAGGCGGCAGCAATCCTTCCGCCAAGTAGTAGCGGATCGTGCGCACGTTGATGCCGGTGTCGCGGCTGAGGGTGTTGATGTCGAGTGCGTCGTTCATGGCTCAATAATACACTATACAGTGTCACTGTCAACTTAGCTGCGAACGCTGTCTAGCTTGACCCCAGAACGGTGTCTTCAGACGTCAGGGATACAACGGATCACCACGCTTGGGGCAAGAGACTCAGAGTGCGTGCCGGTAAGCGTGGTGGATGACGCCGTCGGCAGCGATGGGTGGAGTTAGCGGTTCGACTCGCAGGAAGCTGATTGCACCCTGCCACTGCGCCTTTGGGAGGAGCGGAAATGTCCGCTAAGAGATTCATTCCGGCTGCTGAGTTTGGAACCGGCAACATAGGGATTGGGTTGGCTCAAGGCGGTCGGCCTAATAGAGTCAACTGACCGCTCCTGGGATGGGGCTGACAGTCGGCCAGTCAGTAGCGAGTGACTGCTACGCCGCGTTCGCCGGCGTTACCCTGCCGGAAAACATCTGTTTTCCAATGATATCCTCATCATGTACCGACTGAATCGAAGTTTCTGCTCCGCTGCTACTCAGACCCCCTCATTCAAAGTTTGGGCCGCACCATGGCTCAAAGTCCTATGAGACTTTTGTGTCGTTTGTTTAAATTCACCCAACTCGCCACACTTTACTTGGGTCGACGGGTTCAACCATCGGCGGCTCTTAGCCCCGATCGGCAACATCCCGCCGGCCGAGGCTGAAGAAGTTGATTATCGCCAACTTAACGAGTTCGCCAGAGCAGCGTGACTCCCACCCAACAGCCTCCGAGATTCCCGGAGCGGTTCACACCGGTGAGCGTTTTTATCCGTTTGTGCAAACGGACCCTACATTCAAGAAGCGATTGAACGGGAGCGGAATGTCGGCAAGGTGATTGAGGGACGGGGCGCTTCGCCCCGTGATTGATCCAATGAGTCCGACGAAAATTTCACCATCTCGGAACGGCAGTCGCCAGGCAATCCACCGTCAGCCCGTGATTCGGATAGAGAATTCTTAACTGGTCGGCATAAACCTCTCGGGGCAGCTCACCGTAGTAGGTCTGATAACTCAGGCTCTCAAACTGCGTGCGCTGCTCCGGCGTATTCAACGGGAGTGCGCCGTAACTGTTCCCACAACGGGTTTCCTCCTGGGACAGCCAACTCTGAAATGGCCGGTCGGTCGCGTCATTTAGCGCGCAAGCGCCGAGGACCATGGCTGGCGCCACGAATAACCCTGCCCATCGATGTTGCATCCTGTTCCCCCTTGTCGTTGCCGACGCTTGAATCATCCACGTCATAAAATCGGATCGAACAGCCGCGCGGCCCGCACCGCCCATCGGAACGGCCCACTTCGGTTTCGCAAATCAGCCGCGGAGGTTCGCCGGGCCTGTTGGAAATCTTGCTCCAGCATGGCGGCCACCTGACCGGCGAATATTCGGTCCACCCCCACCGCCATGACTTCGAAATTGAGCCGCAGCGAGCGGTTGTCCAGATTGGCGGTGCCGACCGCCGCGACCTCATCGTCTACCAACACCACCTTCTGGTGCAGAAAGCCATTCTGGTAGCGATAAAGCTGGATGCCGGTTCGATCCGCCGTGTCCAGAAAGGAAAACGAGGCAAGATAGACCAGCTTGTGGTCCGGCTGGGCCGGAAGCAGGATGCGGACATCGACCCCGCGCAAGGCCGCCAGTTGCAGCGCCTCGAACACCGGCGGGTCGGGCACGAAATAGGGGCTGGCGATCCACAACCGTCGCCGGGCGCTGACAATGGCCTGATGGAAAAACATCGAGCAGGTTTCCAGCGCATCGGCCGGGCCGGTGGGGAAAATCAGCGCGATCTGGTCGCCGGTCGCCGTCGGCCGCCATTCCAGGTCGAGCACTTGCCGGGTGGCCCAGTACCAGTCCGCGAGGAACACCCGTTGCAGCGCTTGCACCACCGGTCCCCTCACTCGCAGATGCGTGTCGCGCCAGTGGCCGAGCGGGCCGCGCCCCAGGTATTCGTCCCCCACGTTCAGGCCGCCGACGAACGCCACCCGGCCATCCAACACCACGATCTTGCGGTGATTGCGGAAATTCAGTTGGAAACGGTTGCGCCGACCGCGCGTGGTGTGGAACGCCGACACGGCGATACCGGCGGCGCGCAGGGTTTCGATATAGGTTTTCGGCAGCGCGTGGCTACCGATCTCATCGTACAAGACCCGGATCGATACGCCGACCGCTGCCTTACGCAGCAACCGGGCGTGCAGTTCGCGGCCCAGGTCGTCGTCCTTGATGATAAAAAACTGGATCAGGATGTAACGCTCGGCCGCTTCGAGCGCGGTGAAAATAGCGTCGAACGTGGCTTCGCCATCGACCAGCAGTTCCAGGACATTGCCTTGGGTATAGGGGACGCGGCTCAACGGGGCGAGGACCTGGAGATCGCCGGCCCGCTCGGGTGACAGATCGACCTGATGGTCGCGCAGTCGCTCCAGGATCATGGCAATTCCGCCACGATCGGCCTGTTCCAGCGCGCCGCGCTGCAAGGCCTCGACGTAGCCGTGGAAGTGGTTACGGCCTAAAATCCAGTACAGGGGCAGGGCGATGTAGGGAAACGTCAGCAACGAAATCGCCCAGGCGATGGCGCCCTGCGGGGTTCGGACGCGGGCCACGGCATGGATCGCCGACAACACCCCCAAGGTGTGAATCAACGCCACCACGGCCGATATCAAAATAACGAGATCTGACTTCAGCATCGAAGTGGTCTCCTGGCGGGCCGGTGAAGAGAGTCGGATTATGCACAACCTGAAGCAGTGGCTGGCAAGTTTGTTATTGGGGGGGATGCTGGTGGCGGGCTGGGCATTCGCGCAAACGGTTCCGGCGGAACCTTCGGTGTCCAGCGCGAAGCCGACCGAATCGTTTCCCCACCGCCTGCTGGGCGATCTCCAGCATGAAATCGCGGCCGTTGAACCGTGGCTGGACCGCTATGGTTACGGCGCAGTGTTCGCGGCGGTGGGAGTGGAAGGGTTCGGCATCCCGGCGCCCGGCCAAACTTTGCTGATCGCCGGCGCGGTGACCGCCGCCACCCAAACTGATTTCCACATTGGCCTGTTACTGTTGACCGCCTTCCTGGCGGCGATTCTGGGCAGCAGCCTGGGCTATCTGATCGGCCGCCGGGGCGGACGGGTGTTACTGCACCGTTTCCAGGTGGACGAGCGTCACTGGCAACGGGTCGAACAGGGTTTCAGCCGCTATGGCGGCGGGCTGATCGTCGTCGGTCGGTTTTTTGACGGGTTACGCCAATTGAACGGGATCGCCGCCGGGATCCTGGAAATGCCCTGGTGGACCTTTACGGCGTACAACGCCCTCGGTGCGGCGTTGTGGGTCGGCTGCTGGGGTCTGGGCATCTATTATCTGGACGAAAACTTGTACGCGATTCTCGGTTTCATCCGGAAGCTCAACCCGTGGGTGGCGACGGCCACGCTGATAGGGATCACCCTCTTGCTCGCCTATGGCGGGTATCGCTGGCAGCGCCAACACCGGGCAGGATCCTAAGAACCGTCTTTTTTTGGGTACATTTAAACAAACGACACAAAAGCCCCGATTTCCGGGGTTTGGGTTTAGAACCCCTTTGAGCCACGTTGCCGATAAGCTTTTTGCTGGCAGGCGCGGGAGCAATAGGTTTTAGTGCGGCGCTGGGCGGTGAGCGGTTGACCACAGACAACGCAAGGGGCTGGGCGTGGCGAGGTCTCGGCGGCGCGGCGTCCCTGGCGTTCCTGGCGGATGCGCGCCTGGCAATTGGGACAGGTCTTCATCCGACTGTCGTGGGCGATGAAGGCGTGCCCACAGGTGCAACTCTGGATCCGATACTTCATGACCCTCTGGGTCTGCCGAGTCCGGCCCCAGGCGTCGACTGACGTGCGCGGGGCGTACAGCCGGCCCCCGCAGCCGACGATCAGGGTCTGCCCGTGGACGTTTACACGGCTGCCGACGACGTTCTTCATTTTCTCTCCTCTAGGTCTGGCGGCTCGGGAGACTGAGCCTGCGTGATGTTAATTTATCATTAAAAGCCCATTTTATCACGATTATTGGCGTGGCCTGGAGCTCTTTGGCAGCCTGTATATCCTTCTCGCTGGCTTGGTTCAGCAGCTTCTCGGCACGCTCGAAGTCCCCGACATCCAAAGCTTCCTTGGCTTGACGCTTGAGGGTTTCAACCTCTGGATCATCAGAACTGAAACTGTCGAGCTTGGTTTGAAGATCCTTGTAGCGCTTGGCGATCTCCCGCAGCGTGCTGTCGAGATCCTTTGGGGCAACCTGCGCTTGTTCGAGAATCTCGAAAAACTTTTCGAGGGCGCTCTGCGTAACGCCCAGCTCCCCCGCCAGCCGCTGAAATTTTTCTTCGCTGATTCCATGGATGTTGGTGACGTGAACGGTGCCGGGACCCATTTGGATAACGCCGCCCGTGGTTGCCGTTATGTGCTCGGCAGCCGGCGGTTTGCTCGACTCAGCGCCGAAAAAATGCGGATAAATCTGCCAGAAAGCACCCGCGATAATGGCAAGACCGCTACCGACGAAAGCAAGCGTCTTCTGGTTTTTGGAGCTTCCCAGCCAGCCCCAACACTTCTGTAACCAGCTCATGGGAATACTCCTATCTCAGATACACCCCATCCTCTCCAATCCTGCCCGGCCCATTCAGCACATAAATGCCAGCGGAATTGCCTCGGACATGAAAGGAAATGCTGCCGCTGGACACATTGATTCTATTGCCGGTCACGGCATCCGCGTAAGCGCCGTTTCTGACATTGCCCACCGTAATATCCTGATCGCCGCCCATGGCAAGACCCACAACAGCGTAACTTTCGCCATTGTTGTAATCCCGAATAAAGCTCATGGCTCCGCCCCATTCATTAACCTGGCTCATGGGCGCTTTTTGCAGGGCGGGTATACTTCCACGAATGAGATTGAGCCGCCGGATATGTTGATACAGTGGATGAGCTTGAGTAGCGGCGATGTTTTCATCCGACAGATGATCACCGAAATAAGCGCGCCCGGTGGTATCCAGGGTATCGTCGTTGCCGATAATGTCTTGCGGCGCGCCCTTCATGAACTCGATTTCCTCGCCGTAATACAGGCAGGGAATGCCGCGTATCGTCCACAGCAGGTTATACGCGGCGGCGGCCATCCACTGATCGCCCCGAAAGCGGAATCTGAAATCATTGTCAGGGCCGACGTCGTGATTCTGTAAAAAGGTGACCAGCCGAGTCGCATCCCCATACACCCAATCCATTCCCACAATACCACCGATACCGCCAAAACTTCCTCTGCTCAAATTATCCCGGAAGGTGGAAAACAGGGAAAAATCCAGCACAGCGAATCCTGAGTCGCCGCCTGAATTCGGATTGCGGCGATCATCACCCAGCCGGGTGTACCACCAGGGCCGGAGATCACTGGGGGCGTTATCGCCGCCTAAATCGCCCCAGCCGGTTCCCTTGACCAGATTCTCGCCGAACACGAACAAACCTGGCTTGTGCGCCTTCCAGGCATTGACATATTCCAGCAGGTTATCGCGTGAAAGATGCTTGACGGTATCGATGCGCAGCGCGTCCACCCCCATATCCAGATATCGATTGATGGCATTGATGATGTAGTCCTTGACGTTCTGTTGCTCCGTCGCCAGGTCGATGCAATCCCCAGCCATATGCTTGGTCTGAATCGCCAGGCTTTCCCAATCGCCGCCGGCCATGAATCCCTGCAGGTGATACCATTCGGGATCGAGGGTATTGGCGTCCACGCCGAAGAACCGGTTGGGATCGTAACCCGGACTCGGCACGGTCGCGCCAGTGCGTGGATCGACCAACGGAACGCTCCCCGCCGGGTCTGAGGTTTGTCGCTCCCGGAACCAGGCGGGGGCTAATGGGTTATCGTTATCTTCTCGATTGGGGCTGCGATAATCGCCGAGGTTGCCCTGATAAGGACCGTTATTGACCCGCCCCTGTTGCGAGCCTCGGGGCACGTAATACTTGATCGGCAAATGGTCAATCCAGGCCTGGCCGCGAATGCCGTATTGCGAGGAGTGGTTGACGACTACATCCTGGATCATCTTGATGCCGCGCGCATGAGCTGCATTGATGAGGTCCTGATAAGTAGCGCCCGGCGATTCCAATCGAGGATCGATCCGCGTCCAGTCGTAACCGTGATAACCGTGGTAATCGAGACCACTGCGGTTTTCAATCGGCGGCGTGATCCAAATGGCGGTGAAGCCGAGATCGCGAATGTAATCGAGTTTCTCGATCAGCCCTCGGAAATCCCCGCGCCAGTGCGGGTCTTCGGCCTGCCCGGTTACGGAATTGAACCTGATCCGGTCGCGACAAAAGTAATTATTGTCGGGATCGCCATCGTAAAACCGGGTAGTGATCAGGAAATAAATCGTTTCTTCCCGGAAATCTGTCGGTGCGCTGACGGGACCAATGTTGTAGTAGAAGCTTTGGCGGGTTTCGTTACCCGCGCCATCGACGGCGAGAAAACGAAGGGTCGTACTGGACGTAACCGCTATCGGGTTTCCCGTCAATCCCGCTGTTGCATCATCCCGCGCGTAGACCGGCGAGGCGGGCGTCGGCGTCGAACCGTCCGTGGTGTAATACGCCACGACCGGCGCTGGCCGATTGTCACGAAGGGTAAAAACGACTGAGATGGGATTTTCATAGGTTCCATCGGTAATGCTGGCGGTTATGGTGGGCCGCTCCAGATCGGCGTTGGGATCAATGGTGTAGCGAAAAGTGCTGATAACCCCCATATCACCTGCCGAATTCACCCCAAAGGCCATCAGGGTAGTCGATTGGGCGACCTCGATGGGTGCGGCATACACCGGAGATGAAAGGGTTGGCGTCGTACCGTCGGTGGTGTAATAAATCACGTCGTCCCGATTGGTTCCCTCCAAATCAACCTGCTGCGGAGTCAGATAAGTCCGTGCGGCTGGGGAGGCCGTAATCACCGGGATTCGCGGCCGCTCCGGGCTTTCGTCGTACCACTGGTTGTTGGTGTAGAACCAGCCCAGCCGCTCGCGCCGAAGATTCCCCGTCTGTCGTCCCGCGCTATCGTTGAAGATGAGGCTGGCGGCTTCGGCGGTCTCGAACGTATAGATAAACCAGTCGTTTCCTTCGGCGGTCATGGCCACGCCCGGCCACGTCGTTTGGGGAATGACCGGAGTGGTGTCCCAATAATGGATGTTGACGGTATTGCGCCAATCACTGGGTTTTTTGAAATGGACGATGAGCGGCATGGCTATAACCTCGCTGCAATTAATATTTAACCGGGAGGACGGCGATGATGGTCAATCAATGGCAAGGTGTTGCCATAAAGGACCTGCTGGACACCTTCCTGACTCAGGAAGTCGTGCGGGAAACCGAGTTCGATGGCGCTGGCCACATCCAGCCGCTGTATCTGCTCGTCGGTCAACGTGAAATCCAGGCACACCAGATTGTCCTGAAGCTGGGAGAGCTTGCGCGCGCCGAGAATGGGAATGATGACGCTCCGCTTTTGCTGTCGCACCCAGTTAATCGCTACTTGCGAGGGCGTGCGGCCCAGTTTCCCGGCCAGTTTGACCACTACGGCGGCGATGCCGAGATTACGGTCGTGCATCATTTCCTGACCCCAGGGACTGACGGAATAGCGGGCATCCGCGGCAGCGTTTTTATCGGCTTCGGGATTGTATTTGCCGGTGAGCAGACCGCCGCCTAGCGGTCCCCAGGCGGTCACGGCGATATCCAAGGCTCGCGCCATGGGCAACAAATCACGCTCAGGGGTGCGCTCGATCAGGCTGTACTGGATTTGCAAGCCCACGAACGAACTCCAGCCGCGCAGTTCCGCCAGCGTATTGGCGCGGGACACGATCCAGGCGGGCGCGTCTGAAATGCCGATGTACAGCACCTTGCCAGCGCGGACCAGATCGTCGAAGGCCCGCATGACCTCCTCGACGGGCGTCATGAAATCCCAGGCGTGCAGCCAATAAAGGTCGATATAGTCGGTGCCGAGCCGTTTCAGACTGGCGTTGAGCGCCTGCACCATGCTCTTGCGGTGATTGCCGCCGCCGTTGGGATCGTCAGGGCGCCCATTCAGGGAGTACTTGGTGGCGAGTACGAAGCGTTCCCGCTCGGCGGCGATGAATTCACCCACGTATTTTTCACTGGTGCCGCTGGTGTAATGGTTGGCGGTATCGATGAAATTACCGCCTGCCTGTACGAAGGCGTCGAAAAGCTGGCGGCTTTCCTCCTTGGAAGCGCCCCAGCCCCATTCCTCACCGAAGGTCATGGCGCCAAGACATAACTCTGAAACGCGCAGACCGCTATTACCGAAGAGTTTGTAACGCATGTCGCAGGACTCCTTTAACCTCAAAGGAACGGTTACCCCAAGACTTATTTACGCAACAATTTGAAGGCGTGATCGACGGAATTGATGCGGAAAAAGTGACGAATCCAGACCATCGCTAGCGGTTCGAGATACCGGGCGCATTCAATGTCGCCAATGTCGATGACCGACCAGCCAAACGCCTTGAGCAGGTCAGTCACCGTTGCTTTGGCTTGATCGTCGTTGCCGCAAATGAACATGTCCGGTGGACCTCCGGGGAATTCCGGTTTGAACATGTGCGGACTGCCCACGATATTGAAGGCCTTGACCACATGGGAATCCGGCAACCAACGCTGGATGTGTTCGCCGGCGGAGTCCGTATGTCCGACAGCGAGCTTGGGCGGTATACCCTCGGAAAAATCCAGCGGATTAGTGGTATCTATCACCACTTTACCGGCCAGATTGCGCGGATTGGCCAGCCGGATGGCGTTTTCCGCACCGGTCCAAATCGTGTACAGCACAGCACCGCAAGCTCGCCGTAAGCGGCCGCTTCCGCGAACGTACCGGCTGATGCTTTTGATCCCGCTTTATTGACCCGGTCCTTGACTTTTTCCTGATTGGGATCTCGCGAACCCATTTTCACGTCGTGGCCGAGATTGGCAAAGCCAATTCCGAGAGCCTGGCCTACGTCGCCTGTGCCGAGAATGCCGATTTTCATCATTTCTCTCCTCGTGATAAATTTTTCAAGAACTTACTTTACCAAGGAATTTGCTATGAGAAACATTAGTGCCGTTACAGGCAGGCAAAATAGGATAAATAATAAACCTGCCGCAAATGACTGAAGCCTCGATAGTTGATTTAATTCCCTATAAGCACCCCACCCAACAAATATCCAAGCCAACATCGCACTAAATCCTACGAACTGAACCATTATCGAAAGTCGATAGCCTGTGTTTTGAAGCAATTGTTGTTTATTATTTATTAAAAATGTTGCAATACCTCCACTATAAGCAGAATCGAAAATGTCTTTATATAAAGCAGGGTCACTGATTCTTATTGCTCCCATCGTGCCTAGAAATACAAATGACATCATAAGTTTTAAGATACCAGAGTAATAAAAATTTATTGTCAAGACTTTTTTAAACTCAGATCTACCTCCTACAATACGCCAAGCAGAATAAAGAACACCTCCATATGCCGATACGTAAATAAGAACGAAAATGGCATCAGACCCAAGTTCAAGAAAGGGGTCACCTCGAATCAAAGAAATGTTCAATATCCATGATATAAAAAATGAGACGGCCAGAAAGACCAAAGCTTTTTCCATTACTGGTTCATTACCAGCAATACGCTCGGCGATGAAACGTTTTGGACCTGATAACAGACTGAAAAGATCATCAAGATAAGTGGGAATTAATCCTATAAGCTTTTCAAACAGGTCTTTCATGCTTCACACTCAAACTTTTAAAAGATTGGTCCTGTAAATTTTCCTGTAATGGCGAGGGTTGGCAGCGCGGGGCTAGGGCGTCAGCCGCATCCAACCCCTTGATCCTGCTAAGCGATTTTCACTTCACCTGCCCACCCCATCGTTCGGATCACAGGAAAATTTACAGAAGGAAAATTGGCTATTCAGAAGCGTGCTTCTACCGCACTCCTCTAACCCGCATCTTCAGGCTGTAAATACTTTTGCTTGCTGTAACGAAAAGCAGATCACAGTCCTTACCGCCGAAAGTGACGTTGGCAGTCCATCCTTCAGGTATGTCAATATGCTCAATCTGTTGGCCAGCTTGATTAAAAACCATCACGCCGTTGCCGGTGAGATAAACGCTACCTTCGCTATTGAGCGTCATTCCATCGGAGCCGAGCGTGCAGAAAAGTCGCTTATTTGTTAGCAAACCGTCCGGTTGGATGTCGTAAGCATAGGTTTTACCCACACCGATATCGGCAATATAAAGCGTCTTACCATCGGGAGCACCAATAATACCGTTAGGCTTTTCCAGATCGGTGGTCACACGGGTAACAATTTTGCGATCTGGCGTAAGGTAGTAAACGTGTTGGCCGTCCTGCTCCATTGTACCGCGCGTCCAGTAATCGCGTTGGTAATAGGGGTCGGTGAAGTAAATGCCGCCATCTGGCCGCACCCAAAGATCGTTTGGGCCATTGAGCAGCTTTCCCTGATAATCCTTGACCAATACTGTTATCTGGCCATCTGGACTAATAGACCAAAGTTCATTTTTCTCATCAGCGCAGGCGATGAGATTACCTTGGTGATCAAAGCAAAGACCATTGGCGCGGCCAGAAGGTTGGAGAAATAAAGACAACTGACCGACTATGCTCCACTTCAGAATGCGATTATTAGGTTGATCGGTGAAAAAGATGTTGCCTTCAGCATCGGCAGTTGGTCCTTCGGTGAACTCGAAATCATCTGCCAGCTTCTCAAGTTTGGCACCTGGAACAATCGGACTATCTGTTCGCATATCCCATCCTCCTCTCAAGCAATTCACGAAAGTTGCTCAGGATGTCCCGCCGCAAGCGGCGGGGTTTTTTACTTCAACGCATCTCAAAAACTGCTATGCGAAATGTATCTGCAGCAGCTTGTTTCTTAGTCATCGTATTAGCGCGTCAAAATCCGTTACAACTATTCCATACCGCGTGTTGTAACTCATAATCACGGCAGTTTTGAGGCGGGCGAGATCGACGGTATCTGTTCTGCTTGGCGATGCAGAATCTGCAGCCTGCTCATAGTGATATACAATGACATCCAAGTAGACCGGGCGTGTAAGTCGTTTTCCTCTTAGCAATTTCAGCAGCTCAATACTGATGACCGGATACAATGTGTCGCTGTTGTTGAGCCATTCTTTCAGAGTTATTTCTCCAACACTAAAATCAACGCCAACCATTTTCAGCGCCTGTAACGTCTCACCGTCGCCGATCTGATCACGGTCAGCGATAGGGGGTGGTTGTGCATCACCAGAAGCTTCTTTGTTGGAGACTGGTGAGGCCCAGAACATAGCAAAGCCAATCACGCCAAAGAAGAGCAACGCAAAAATGCCAACTTTCACCTTCTCTGGCGAAGTGGAAAAGAAGAAATAAGCCAGAATTGAAAGTACAATTGATAATTACGTTGAGCTTTCTCATAGCCTAATTCTCCGTTTAACAAAAGATTGATAAAGAGGACGTTGCCAATACCGCCTAACTACCGTTAAGTCGCAGATCCCTTAAATGCCCGTTAGCTTCCAAATCAGCCCGTTAGCCGTTTGTCGTTCAGCTACTGGCGCACAGTCCCTTCGGAGTCCAGCCACTGGCGGGAACCTTCCAGGATTGTGACGAGTCGTGTGCACGGTCACTGCTCCGCCAGCGGATACAGCCAACCGGCGATGCGGCCACCTTCGGGGTTTCGGTTAGCGGTTGGTGGCACGTCCAGCAGCGTGTAGCGCCCGCCCACCTCGAACAGTCGGATCTGGCGCGCGAACGCCTGCGGATTTTGCCAGGGCTGGTTGTCGTAGTTCTCTTCCGCCAACGCGACGCTGCCTTGGTCCCGATCCACCGCCACCACCACGGCGACATGGCCGTGGCGCCATTCGGGATCGGCCCGGTCGGGGTAATAAATCACTAAATCCCCGCGCCGAGGCGGTCGCCGGGCGGTGCCGTTGATAGAGCGGGCCAGGGGAAACGCTTGCTGAGTTTCAAGATTTTTCCCTTCGGTCAGGTACAGAATCTCGTGGGCGCTGTCGATGCTGCCGAAGGTAATGCCTTGATTTTTCATCCACCATTTGCGGGCGTATTCCACGCACTGATAGGTCACGCCGATGTACTGGAGGTTCTCCTGCTTGGGATCGTCCGCGTGTACCGAGACAGCACCCGAGGCCCGGTCGAGAAAGGAATACTCTGGCCGAATGCAGGTTGTGACGCAGTTGGAACGGCCTTCGGCTCCATCAGCGACGCCCAGCACCGCGCCGAAGGGCGTGACGCAGGGACCGTCGCAGGCTTGCTTGCCTTCGGCGAAGAGCCGATCACTTTCCTCCTTGGTAAAGGCGGGCGGTTTGGGTTGGAGTCCAAAACCATCGGTGTGTGGCAAATCGACGCCAAGTGCGGCGGAGAAATCCGGGGTGGTTTTGGCGGAGGTGGCGACATCCGCCATCACCCCGGCGGGAGCTAGGCCGACCGAGAGAGCTAACCCGAGGCTGAGGATCAGAGCCACGCCCGATGGGCGGGTACGGCGCCGAGCGCCGATTCGTTCGAGCCACGACATTTTCGTTTTCCCCTGAGTTTTTTCCTGAATAGCCGACGAACCACCCGCCCGGAAGCATCGGGGCGAAGGGAAGCGAAGTGGTGAATGTTGGCGAACCGACATGATTTGCCCCTCTATTCTCAGGCTGCCCGTGGCGCGATGTTCTTGTTCGTCCGGAACAGGTTCCCCGGGTCCCACCGAGTCCTGATCTCCACGAGTCGGTCGTAGTGTTTCCCATAGACGGCGTGGATACGCTCGTCGCCTTCCTCTTCGGTCAGGAAATTGACATAGGTGCCGCCGGCCGAGAAGCGGCGCAGGTCCCGCCACGCCGCGCGCGCCCACTCGATGTTCGCCGCGTCGTCCTGGGCTTGTTCCCACGAGGCCGCGATGTTAATCACCAAGGTGGCGTCCCGGTTGCCCACCGGGGAGTGATCTTCCGGGAGCCGGTTGAGCGCGCCATCGAGCGGGAAGAGGATGATCGCCGAATGCGGGGAGACGATGCGCCCGGCGTGCTCGATGACCTGCGCGAGCAGGTCCGGTTCGAGCTTGGGCAGGTACTCGGATTTCCAGTAATAGCGCCGACCCTTCGGTTGGGCCGCGTCGAGGATGCCCTGCTGCGACACATAGGGTCGCCGCTGGATCACGTCGCCGACCGGGGTGCCGAAGCTCTTGATCGGAGCAACCAACTTCTCGCCCTCCTCGATGGATCCCGAATGACAGATGAAGAGGGCGACGATGGGTTGGCCATGAATATCCCTGGGCAGCCAGGGTGCCGGCGGGGCCCGGCGCAACACCGCGACGCAGGGTGAGTTCCGGTGGCGCTTGTTCGGCGAGATTGCGGTACATCTCGAGTACGTCGCGCGCGTCTTCGGCACGCCAGGCAATCGCGCCGGCCATCACCTCCGGCCCGACCGGATAAAGTTGGTACTCGAAGCTGGTCACCACCCCGAAGTTACCGCCACCCCCGCGTAGCGCCCAGAACAGATCACTGTTCTCCCGTTTGCTGGCGCGCACCACGCGCCCCTCCGCCGTCACGACCTCCATCGCGCGGACGGTGTCGCAGCTCCAGCCAAATTGGCGGGTGAGGTAACCGAACCCACCACCCAGCGTGAGGCCGGCGATGCCCGTGTTCGAGACAAAGCCCTGCACTGCGGCCAAGCCGTGGACCTGAGTCTCGCGGTCCAGGTCGCCCAGCAGGCAACCGGCCTGGGCGCGGGTGGTGCGGGCGGCTGGGTCCACCCACACTCCCCGCATGAGCGACAGGTTGAGCATCAGTCCGTCGTCACACGCGGCCAGGCCGGCAATGTTGTGACCACCGCCCTTGATGGACAGCGGGAGGCCCTGCTCGCGGGCGAAGTTGACGCCCGTCACGATATCGGCCACGCCAAGGCAGCGTGCGATCAGGGCGGGTCGCTTGTCGATCATCGCGTTCCACAGGGAGCGCGCGTCATCGTAGCCGGGTTCGCCAGGAAGCAGGAGCGGACCCCGCAAGCGGGTTCGGAGCGCGTCGAGAGTGTTACGGTCTAGCATGATTTCGCTGTCTTGCGTCGGTCTGGTAGTCATGGTCGTCAAGTCCTCTTCAAGCGGCGGGCGCAATGTTCTGATTCAGACGGAACAGGTTCATCGGGTCGAACTTCGCCTTGAGCGCGGCGAGGCGTGGGTAGTTGGCGCCGTAGGCGTCGCGCACGGCCTGTACGCCCTCATCGTTGCCCAGGGCATTCATGTACGCCGCCCCGTTCGACCAGGGGCGGACCGCCTCCCAGCCGTCGCGCGCCCAGCCGATATGTATCGAGTCCTCGGCGGCATCGCGCCACTGCGCCAAAATGAGGCAGTTGAAGGTCGCCGCGCGGTGGGAGAAGGCGGTGGCGTCGGCGGCGATGCGGCTCGCCGCGCCTCCGTAGTACTCCAGCACCACGGACGACAGGGGTGATTTGGCTTGATCGGCCTGCTCGACCACGGCCGCCACGGCTGCGTCGGGCAGCGCGCGCAGAAAGCTCGACTTCCAGTAGTTCCGGTTACCCCAGGGGAACGCCGGGTCGAACATGCCCTGCATGGCGGTATAGGGGATCGGCTTGATGTCGTCGATCAGGGGGGAGCCGAACTCGCGCAGCGGGCGCAGCACCCGCTCCCCGAGATCGCCACAGTAGCAGAGCGCCAGGGCGACCACCGGCTGCCCGTCGGGCGCGGTGCGCAACCCAACGCGCGACGTGAGTTCCTCGGGCGCCGAGGCGACGAAGTCGCGGTGGAAGCAAATGACGTCGCGGGCCGCGCTGCGGGGATGGACGACGAGACCGGCGAGGACGGTGGACACCGAATGAAGCCGGTAGTGGAACGCCGTCACCACCCCGAAGTTACCGCCACCCCCGCGCAGCGCCCAGAACAGCTCGCCATTCTCCTCGGGAGTAGCGTGCCGGAGTTGGCCGTCCGCTGTCACGATGTCGGCGGCCAAGAGGTTGTCGCAGGTCAGCCCGTACTTGCGCACCAGCCAGCCCACGCCCCCGCCAAGCGTGAGCCCGGCGATGCCGGTCTCGCCCACGACGCCGCCGGTGGTCGCCAGCCCGAAGGCCTGGGTTTCGTGGTCGAACTCCTGCCACAGCAGTCCGGGCTGCGCCCAGGCCGTGCGCGCCACCGAGTCGACGCGAATACCCTTCATCAGTGACAGATCGATCATCAGCCCACCGTCACACACGGCAGTTCCCGCGACGTTGTGGCCGCCGCCCCGCACCGATGTCAGCACCTCGTGCGTCGCGGCGAAGCGGACCGCTTCCAGCACGTCGGCGGTGCCCGCGCAGCGCACGATCAGGGCGGGCCGCTTGTCGATCATCGCGTTCCAGATTTGCCGGGCCGCGTCGTACCCAGCGTCGGCGGCTGTCAGGACCGGGCCGCGCACGTGCGAGCGCAGGTCAGCAACGGTCGTCGCGTCGAGCGTGCGTTGGGTTCCGCTCAGGGTCATGATCTCGACGTTCATGGCTATCATTTCCTCTTGCACCTTGGGAATGCTTCCCGATGGGTCAGACACCTTCACGATATCAACAGTCCTTGGCTTCGTCAGCAGTCTGCTGGCGGGCTTGCGGATCACCTGCATACCTGACAAGATGAAATTTTTGAAGGGCTTGTCAGGTTGATCCACCGGTTGTGAGGCGCTTCACGCCGAATAACAAACGGCGGATTGCAACCCGCAAAAGATCAAGATATGAGTCCTCTACATCCCCATCTGCTCAAGTCACTCTGGGAAATGGCGTAGGCAAATTGAAGCAGTCGAACAGATCGTTTACGGCCTTCATCCACTTAACAGCTTCATTAGTTGCTCGAATCACCGCCTGACCACCATCGTTGTCATTAGCCGGTAAGCGATCAAGTAATCCGAAAATCGATAACGCTAGATCTCGGACTTTTTTATAAAGATCATCGCAATCGTTTTTATTTTGCTTTCTTAAATCCTCGATCCCCTTCATTATTTCGACAACCTTTTTTCGGAAATTTGAAAAATCAATGCTGATTATAGTTGCTTCTGCAATGAGAATTCCCAATCTAATTAATTCGTCAAAAAATGGTTTCGGGATATTGGGTGATACCGGAAGAGGTCGAGGTACAACGGATATCGCTGAATTGCTCTCATCACGAAGTGAGGTGAGTGATTGATCCAACGAGAAGCGGGCTCTCTGAGCTGATGAGACAATCATTGGTATGGCCACTAAAGCTGCGGCCGCAAGGGCAGCAGCAGCGACTAAAGCTCCAAAAGGGTTTGTTCCAGCTCCAGGCATTGTTTGGGTGGTAGCGAACGCCAATGGCGGGCCGGATCTGCGGCGCTGTTGCTTCATCAGTTCGCCCCTATAGACAGCCAAATCTGACCAAACTTTATTGGCAGCGGCCTTCAAGCTAGCCCGCTCTGGTGCTGGAAGTTTCGCCGCGAGAACTGGATCGTTAAGCAGCTTGATTGCTGCCTGATATGCAGCGTCCGCGAGGATAGCTTTGTCGTCATCGTTAACCGTCGTTGCTTTCGATGCCCCATATGTAGACATTTTTATCTCCTCAAAGAGGGAGTAAACCTCCCATCAAATACAAGAACTTCAATGGGTTTGTGGCCAGCACCAATTTAAGAGTCAGACCTTTCGCGTTAATCGGGGTCAGGTCTTGTCTTTTGCATCTCTGACGGCATCAGCCTGACCCCCAGACCCTGTTGATACCTGTCAGTTAATTACCGTCTCTCTACAGGCCGGGCGGCATATCGTCTTCGCTTGACAAAGGTGATCGCGATGACCGCCAGACAAGCCAACGCATTGCCGAGAAATATTAAAGCCATAACTAAATCACCAAGATATATAATAGCATAGGCAATCGTGGTCAGATGCGACATCAAAAAGAGAGTCCAAGTAGTATAAGAGATACCGGATGCTCCGTTTACGTCCTTGGCTGCTGTCAGCATTTGCGGTACGTATGCTAAAATACGAAGAGAATTTACAAACGTAAATGCCCCGAAGACAGTGGTACGAAACCAATCGTGGTTAGCGCTAAAATAGATCTTGGCGCTTATGCCGTAGTCTTTTAACATCAGTAACAAGTCCGAAAGATCGATCATGGATGAGAGTTCTCCACAAGGTTTTTCAGATCATATCCTGTCTTTTTAATTTCCTAATTCATCAGCCTGAATCAAGAGGAGGTTGCTGCTAATAGGGACAGGGTGACAAAAAAAGACCTGACCCCTGCCCTACTTGCTTTCGACATGACATGGCCTCCTGAAACTTGAAATATCATTTTTCTACCGACATGCTTTCCGGGCATTGGCTTGGCTATTGTCTTGAGCCGCCTGAGACCGTGTTTCCGGCGCCACACAGACGACATCACCCGCGAACGCTTCGCGCCAGACATATCCCTGAAGGCAGGTGTTTGGCCCATATGGCCCACCATTCGGATTGCGGCGCGCTACAGCCTGAGAGTTATCAATCCGTGCTTGCTCGCGAACCGGCGGCCTAACGCAAACACGATCACTTGGAGCAGCCTCTCGCCAGACAAGGCCACGAATACAGGTATCAGGACCATAGGTACAATCTCTTGGAGGATTTGCTATTAGGGGTCCTCCTGTGGTGGTTCCGGTTTCTTCGGCAGTTGATAAATATATAGCTGATCCAAAGCCTAGTATGCTTGCAATCAATAAGGTAAATAACCGTTTCATTGCTAATTCTCCTCCTTACTGGCTTGATAATACCTTGACTTGAAGCGACCTAATTCCCACCCAACCGTATTTCTGGAATTACGTCGAGATCGCTTAATTGCCCTATTACATTCATATTCGCCTACCGCTCGATGATCCGTAACGCCCTGCCGCTGCCCTTTTTCGAGCGTCAGGGTTCTTATCACGTATGTCCTCCAGCACGTCTTCCACGATGTCAAGGCTGCGTAGTGGACGGTTTACAGGCTGTCTAAAGTCTGGGTCCATGTTCCCTGAGGAGGTCCCGGAACCCATCGTCTGCCAGCAAGTCTCCAAGTTCCTTCTCGACTGCTTCCAGCGCAGCATTCCCAGATGCCATAAGGTGGACCCTCATTGTCTAAAGGTTGTTTCAAAATCTTCGATTTCAGAGGCCGAACGGGGCGGCGGATAACCTACGAGCCCGGACAAAATGCAATTTTGGACGGGCGAAGTCAGGTTGATCCGCTGGTTGTGCGGCGCTTCGCGCCGTGCAAGCAGCGGATGGAATCCGCAGCCCCGTTGTCGCGGGCGCGAAGCGTCCGCGACAACAAGAAATTATCCGCCCTGACCTCGAACCCGTGGAATCCGGCCAAGCTGCCGCAACACCCCACCTCGTCCTTGATCACCCACTTCGGGATCACGCCTCGAACAACCGCCGGGTAGCGGCGACGCTCGCCGTGGGGTCCGGGACTTCCGTCACTGCTCGACCCATACCGACACCGAACCGCCGTTACAGCGGAAATCTCCCCACCCATCATTGCCGGTAATGATCACGCCGCCAATATTGCCGGTAGCGTCCGCGAAATTCCGGTTCGGACGATTGACGTTCATCCGTTTCGCTCCGCCCGGCCCGTCGCTGAGCGCGACCGCGATAGCGCGCGGGTGGTCGGCGTCGCCCAGCCGGGTCCAGCCGACGACATCGGGATGATCGAAGTAATCGTTTTGCTGGCCGTAAGCGTGGTCCCGGCGCACCTGCAACAAGCGGTCGAGTATCTGCCGATGCGAAGTACGTCCCGGCGCGCCGTAATAATCGGGATAGAACACGCAGGGCTGGCCGCCTTCCCGCAGCAGAATCAGCGCGTAGGCCAGCGGTTTGAACCAGTCCGCGACGGCGTCCTCGCGGTAGGAATCGTGATTATCGACGAACGTGACCGCGAGTGCCGGGTCTTGCCGCACCTGTGTCCCATCAAAAATGCGCGTCATGTCGAACGAACCGCCCCCGTGCGAGGCATCGCGCAAGTTGAAATGCAAGCGGAAATCGAACACCGACATGCGCCGTCCGGTCTGCTCGATGAACCAGCCCAGCGTGCCGGCATCCGGCGTCCAGTATTCACCGACAGCAAACAGATCGCGCCCGGCGGTCGCGCGCACGTGATCCAGCCACTCGTTGAAGAAGAAGAAACGGATGTGCTTGGCGGCGTCGAAACGAAACCCGTCGATGCCCAGGGTTTGCACGATCCAGTCGCCCCAGCGGTTCAGTTCCGCCCGAACCTCGTCGCTGCCCATGTCCAGATCGGCGAATAGCAGATAATCGAAATTGCCCCGCTCCGGGTCCACCGGCGTATCGAATTGCTTGTCCCGCAATTTGTAGATGGTGCCCACCGAGCCAGTGCGCTGATCGTAATCGACCGCGTCGAAGTGTTGCCAATTCCACACGAAGTCGGAATATGTCCCGGCGCGGCCTGGAAAATTGAAATAAGTCCAGACTTCGATTTCGCGCGGCGGACCGATTTCGATGTTACGATTGTCGTGGGACACCGGCGTACCCATGACCACTTCAGTGCGATCCGCGCCGGCCTTGTGGTTAACCACCACGTCGAGATACACCTGCAATCCGGCGGTGTGCGCGGCCTGGACGGCGGCTTCGAGTTCCTGACGGGTGCCGTATTTGGTGCGAACCGCGCCCTTTTGATCGAATTCGCCGAGATCGAACAGATCGTAGATGCCGTAGCCGACATCCTGAATCCCGCGTTCGGCCTTGCAGGGCGGCGGCAGCCAGAGTGCGGTGATGCCGGCGGCGGCCAGATCGCCAGCGTTGTGGGCCAACTCGTTCCAAAGCATCCCGTCGGCAGGATAATCCCAATAAAAATATTGCATTAAGGTTGCGTTGTTCGCCATCGCTTCAACTCCTTTTCTATAGGGGATGGGGACATCACTGCCGTTGAAAGATCAGCACACTATTGGCCGGCAGGCGGGCGGATAACAAGCCGCCAGTTGACGCGATCACACCGGGGTTACTAATTAACCCATCACCGCCATAATCCTGAGCATCGCTGTTGAAAATCTCTCGCCATTGCCCATCTGTAATACGCGAATTCTGAATCCGATAACCCCCAGCGAATGCGCTATTGTTAAGGCTGGCGATCACCAACAACTCTTCGTCTGCCTCCCAACGCCGGAAGGCGAGAACGCGGTTGGCATCGTGGGTGTGGAGCACATCGATGTTGCGCGAGCGCAGGGCGGGGTGCGCCAGTCGCAACCGGATCAATTCCTGGTAGAAACGAAACAGATTCGCGCCGGTACCCTGTCGCAGAGCCGGAAAGTTTTCCCGATGGTCGATGAAATCGTTGTAACGATACGGCTCGGACGCGCCGACTTCCTCGCCCATGAAGAACATCGGAATGCCCGGTCCCAGCAGGGTCATGCCGGCGGCGACATGGACGCGGGCCTCGGCATAGCGTCGGGTGGCGGCGTTGCCCAGCGACGCACCGTTCACCGCGACCACGAGGGTCCGCGCCGAATAGACTCGCTGCCCGCCTTCCTCGTAATAGGAATTGCCCGCCTCGTCGTGCGATTCGTGATAGACGACCTTGGCGGTCGCACTTTCCGTCAGGGCGCCGGCGAACCAGGACATGCGCAGTTCCCGGTTGTCGCCGTAGCCGGCGAATTTGAGCAAGCGGGCGCGGCTGGAATCGTTTTGGGCATCACCGATCAAGTGGTGATAGAGATCCGCATACCAAGTGGCGTCGAAACCGAGACCGCCTTGCTCACTGGGTTGCGTAACCGCCGCCCAGCCGGAATGGTCCTCGGCGATCAGAAAGACATTGGGCCGGAGCAGGCGCAGCGTGCGGGTCCATTCGCGCAGGAATTTCGCGCCGAAAATCCGTGCGTTGTTGGCGGGCGCGCCGTTGGCGTGAAGCACCGCGTAGGAATGAATGGAAGTGGTCTGATCGACCCGGAAGCCGTCGAGATGGAATTCGCTCATCAGCATCGCCGCGCTGCTGATAAACAGCTTGCGCACGGTCTCGTCCCAAAAGCGCGGCGCGTAGCCGGTCGACATGTTGTCGATATAGCCGCCGTGGCCAGACGGGACATGCGTGGGATCGTTACGCGCTGCCTGTTCGTAGGCGGGATAGTCCGAAGGTAAGCCCTCGTACCAGTAATAAATGTTGTGTTCCGGCGTGGTGGAATCGTAAGCCCACTGCGCCCGCTCGCCGTCGTGGGTGTAGTGGTTGTACACCACGTCCAGCAACACGGCGATGCCGCGCCGGTGGCATTCGTGGATGAAGTGTTTGAACTGGTCGCGCCCGCCACCCGCGTATTCGATGGCCAGATAGTGCGAGGTGCCATAGCCCCAACTGGTCCAGCCCTCGAATTCTGAGGTGGGCATCAACTCGACGCAGTTCACCCCCAGATCGGCCAGATAATCGAGCAGGCCGATGGCGTCGGCCAGCGTGCCCCGCCGGTCCTGACCAGCCCCCAAGCCGTCGATGTGGAGTTCGTAAATGACCAAGTCGTCAATGCGAGTCGGCAACGGGCGGTTGGGATCGAACTCGTCTCGCCAGAATTCGCTCTCGCTGACCCAATCCGTTTCTGGCCAGACCGGATTGCCGTTGGCGTCCACCTGACGGAACGGTCGCACAACCTGTTCAGGGTCGATCACCACCGAACAGCTCTTCGCGCCGTCCAAATCCTGGCGAGTCCCGTCCCAGAGTGGTGGTGGCGGTTGCGTGTTGTTTGGGTTTGGGTTAGCCGGATCCTTGCCGCCGCTGCCGATCTGGCACCGGGAATAAAGGTCGGTGCGATAAGCAATCGAGCCGTCTTCCCGGGTGACGCGGAACATGTAGGGGGTATGGTCGAAGCCGGCGAAACTCGCCAGCGCGGGCGCGTCGGCTACCGTGGTCGCCCAGATGCCGTTCTCGACCTGATGCATCGGGAGGGTCGCCGTCACGCCGCGCCCATCATTCCCATCATTCCAGATGTAGCCGCCAACCGGCTCGCCGCGCACCACTTCTACGTTCTGGGCGTTTGGCGCCCAGACCGAAAAGCGAATCGCCGGTTCGGTCTGGCCCGCGATGAACTGCTTGTTCGCGCCCAGCCGACGGCAATGAGTCAGGTAATAACGCTCGGTCTGATTGGCGGCGCGCAGCGTGAAACTGCGGTAACGTTCGGTGATGGCAGCATCGCTGACTTCGGTGGGAATACCCCACACGTTGGGCCGTTGCGGGGTGTCGACATTCACGCCCCAGCGGAAGGTCTGGCCGATCTGGCTATCGTCGAGATTGACCGTGACGCGGAAGGCGGGGCAGCCATCTTCCGCCGTGAACGCTTCCATTGAAAGCGGGATCGAACTCCATTGCTCGGAGCGCAAGCCCTGCGCGTTCCAGGTTCCCGTCACGCGGGCGTTGATGAGAAACGGCTGGCGTAAGCCCGTTAGATACTCGAAATGGACTGGTATGAGCGCCATGACCGATGCCTCCTTTTTTTGACAAATGCCCCACCAAAACCATCCGAATCAGCCGTCGAGGTCAGGCGGGTGCTAAGGGCGGCGGATCCTCCTGATCGACGTACCCCCGGGTAATCTGCACCAGATTCCCATCGGGATCCCTGAGCCAAGCTGAGCGCCAGCCTGCGATAAAGTCGTCACCTGCTCGAGGGCTGAAAGTGTGCACCTTGAGCAATCACTTGCAACAGGAATGGCCCGTTCGAATCGAGCATTACAGCAATCGCGGGGCCAACTTGCTCCGGTAGCTCGATGTACGCCGAGTCAAACACCGGCTCTTGGGTGGTCCGGCGCACGAAACCGCGCACCTGGAATGCCCTGTTTTGATGGACTGGTTGTTGGGTATGAAGCGGCAGAACACGCCCCGCCTCATATTGTTCCTGTTCGTCCTCACCACGCAGCCTTGCGTCGCGTGCGAAGTTCAAGCTGACCAACTCGTATCCACCGTTGTCGATCATGAGATGCTTGACGGGCATGTTGTCCCTTGCTGCCACGATGAATGCTCCCTCGTTGAAATCGGCTCCCCCATCGCCAAACAGCGAGATCACCAGCCCATTCGGGTTTGCTGCCTGAAACCCTAAAGACGCCCCATGTGCTCCTAAGGTCGGCCCAGGGGTGCCATAGTAGAAGAGGTCATGCACGCCAAGGTGTTCCACGTAGTCCAGGAACGGTCCTGAGCTTGTCAGCGCTTCGTCAAAGATTGCGACGTTATCGAGGCTCAGTTTCCCGTTCTCCGCCCTCGTTTTCAGTGCCAGCACCAACTCCTTTGCTATGCGGGCGGGATGGACCGGGGTTTCGTCCATATGCTTTTCGTACTCTGCGATACGAGATTGGAGGGCAGCCCGATTCTCTCCCTCAATCTGCTTCAAGCGTTCGTCCGCAGCCTGTTGCTGCGTCGGCGTGCGGCGCTTCTCGAGCTGCTGGCCCAGTCCAATAAGTGCGATCCCGACGTTGGCCCCAACGAAGACATCGGCGATCATGTTGCACCTGGTCTGGTCGGCTTGTTCCGGGCTGATGACGATGGTGGGAATTCCTTCCGGTACCCCCGGACGCCCATTGGGCCAGACGTTGTTGGGGAATGGGCCACCGACCACCACGACCACATCCGGGGCATAGCCGGCGATCTGCTTCTCAACGTCATCCGCTTCTCCGAAGCTCAGGTTGCCGCACCAGGATGGATGCCCGCGGTCGAAAAGGGTGCCCGGTGCATAGCAGGCAACGACATACGCCCCAGTTAGGATTGCCAGCTTTTCGGCTGCTTTTCTGGCGCCAGGCGAGCGCCCAACCTCCTGATTGAGCACGAGGACGGGCCGCTGCTTGTTCGCCAGCAGCTCTGCTGCCTGAACGATCGCCGCCTCCGTCTCTGCTGTCGGGCTTTCGGAGCTCGACGTGCCTTTTACGGGAGGTGTCGCTACCTGAACAGGAGCGATATCCGCAATGGTGTTCAGAATATCCTCGTCGAGAACCACCGCGACGAGGCCGTAAGGCTCGCTCATCACCGCCGTCATGGCTGTCTGCAGTGCCGACAAAAGCCCATTGGGGCCTTCTCCTTCGACGGGAAAATGGACACTCTTGACACCCAGCTCCTTGAGCAACCCCAGATAATTGGGGACAGAGTTGTGCCCACCATACTGCCGAGCCAGTTTTCCGGCATCACCGACGAGTAGAAGGCATGGTTGGCGCTGACGAGCCAGGAAGTCGAATCCGGCAGCACCATACTTGACACCGACCTGTGCGTGTAACTGCAGAACCGGAATCCTCTTCACTCCCTCACCGGTGGCATTGGCCAGGGCCTCGAACCCCGAGGCCATGCATGTGGCAGTGAACTCATTGGTACCGTGAACCAGGCCTTTCAATCCCGTAATGTCCTGTATGGCCTGCCAGATCGGTCCCTCGTTGCTGCCGGCATTGCCACTCAAGAAATGGAAGCCGACGCCATCTCCGAATGAGGGGTGCTGGATGAGTGTTCGAATAACGGCTTCGGCAGCAGTCCCCCGCTTGCCAGTGGTGAGGGCTTCCGGATTCGCATCGGGGTTTCGGCCCGGCGTGTTGGTGATGAGTGATTCCGTAGGTTTGCTGAGAACGAGTCCGCTGCTCATGGTGCTTTATACCCCCTATCTATGCCGTGAAGCTGATAAGACTTTGATACGGTCGGCCTTCCAAGGCGCCGTGGGCACCGACCAAAAGTTCAATATCCAGGTTGAGCGCCTCGACCTTGCGCCGAAAATCTCGGGAATAGGTCAACCAATGGGGAGGAGGGACGACCCCGGGCGGAACGAGACCTGGGTTGAATAGATCCGCGTTGAACAGCAGTTTTACGCTTGCGACATACACGAGCAGATTTTCCGCCGAGTGGGGCGATGAAATCCGGTGGATTTCAATCGCGCCACCGCCCAAGCTGAGGCTATTGTCGCCGACGGTTCGTATCGTCGGTCGAGTCCCCGCCGCGACCAGCGTGTCGGGGTTAATCGTATGCGGCCGGGCGAGGCACTGAGTTACGAAATTGCGATCGCCCTCCGCCACGATGAGCTCGGCGCCGATGGCGGCGTAGGCCCGAATTCCGCCGCTGTGGTCGTGGTGGTGGTGGCTTAGGATTAAGTGCGTGATCGGCTTGTCCGGCCACCTTGAGGTGACGGCCTCGATGACCGCCCGCGAGCGGTCTTCATTTTGTGGAGGATCGACCACGACCACCCCCGAGTCGAGGGCGATGGCCAATGAATGGTGGATACCCCCGCCAATTGACACGACATCCGGAGAAATGCGCACGAGGACCAGCTCGCCGGCATCGAGAGAAATCGGCGCCCCCATGGCTGTGGCGCGGTGAATCCACTGCTCGTTGATCAAGCCGCGCTTGGCCACCGCGGGATCGAACGGATGAGTCTCAGGCAGGACAAAGGTGTCTGGGTCGAGCTGCGGATTTAGCTCGACTCGCTGGCGAGTCTCGCGGTGTATGACTTCTCCCTCCCAGCTCAGCTCAACCTGGTATGGGAAGGCAAGTCCGCTGTGGCGGCGCCAATCCGAGAACGCCACGACGATTTCGACATCGCCACAGGGAAAATCGTTTTCCTGAGTGACGAGGCGGGATACTCGATTGGAGTCGAGAGCCACGTAGAGGCGGATCGGTCGGGGTAATGCGATGATTTCAATGACCCGATGAGGTGCGCCGTCGAGCTCTTGGCGGCCGACATATCGAATGACTTGCTGCCCGGTGTCGTGCTGCCGCCGGAGAGCATCGCCCACGAGCAGTTGGGGATTGAGCAAGTATTGCTGGCGACGAACAGCGGCCAAGCGATCGGATTTCATGGCTCGAGCCGGCTGCGGATGGAGGGCTACGTCAGCGCCGGTGATATAGCCTTCGTTTCCAACCACAATTTCGTCGTACACGACGTTGTCGGTCAGCGGCTCTATGATGCTCCGCTGCCAAGATAGACGCATGCGGTCGAGGGCCGGGTCGTGGACGGCCACGATGTCAAAGTCTGAGGGGCGAAGCGGGGGACCTTCAGGCCGCAGAGCCTGAAGGGGCTCCCATCGGGTTCCCTGCGCGTTTATCCGAAAGCTAAACGACTGGGCGTCCAGCGAGCCCAGGACTTCGGCGATTGCGCCGTCGATATCGTCGTCCTGGGCGGACACCCCCAGTGAGAATGGCATGGCTCCTTCTCCGCTCTCTGATGAAGTTACTAGGACTCTGTCCGATTTGGCCTCGCGACGTGCTCCTATGCGAAATCTGAGGTAGCTTCTGGGTTGCAATACCGTCCGTATTCACGTAAGAACATCAAAATTGGCCAAATTCCGTACGATCACAGACCCGAAGTCGTTAACTCGGGCTGTCTCTTAGGTACGAATGATCATCTATTCGGAGCGTGCCTCGAGTGCCTCGTGGAATTCCGTGACCAAGTCTCTGCTCAGGTCGATACCGGCCAGTACGGCACCGTCTTCAGGCAGGATCACATGGTGGTTGCTGCAAATGGCGATAGCGAAGGAGCCCCGGTTCATAACAAACTCCCGTATATGGCCGCCCCGCGTCTTGTCGTCCGACAGGAAATGCACATGGTATCCCACATCGTTAATACCTCTGACGTATGGCGGACACCGAAATCCGACAATCGTCCCAGACACATCCTTCATTTCAAATTGCGGGCAGGCTCTCACCACTTCCGCCGTCGGCGGATACGGCTTGCTTTGTACCGGCAAAGCGTGCGTCTTCATGTAAGAAAAAAAGCCTTCTGCGCGAATGGCGCAAAACACGTTTCGGTTCGACGCTTTTTCGTCGACCATTTTCTCCATGGCATCCATATCGCTTGGCTCACTGAGCGCCCACGTTTGCTTTGGACGGAAACGACAGATCGTGGCAAACGGTGTGCGGTTGTCAGGGTCAGGCGTATAGACCTTGCCATCGGCCTTGACCTGGTACATGCAGCCGTCCACAACAATCATTTCCCCATCCATCCGGTCGAAGGTGCCAATACCGTGGTCGCCGTACTTCAACAGTTCCCCGCACGGCAGGCATCCGTCAAACCGGCTCGCAAGCAAGGCGTCGAGGATGGACACCTGGGTTATGGTGTCCGTCATCCAATCGTTCTTCATGTCGTTGGTCCCTACTTTGGATGCCATAAAACATACCCCCCTTAGGTTGGATGCGTGGAAGAACACAAACTGGTGTCAAGATATACAGGTACATAAACCTGCTTCTCGCAAAGAAAACTACTTCTCCCAGAATTCGGGTTCTACGCCGACGTGCCATAACTCGATGCGGTAGGCGTGGACGACGACAACGCCGTAATTCGGGTCGTCCGGACCCTGGAAGACGGCGCTAAGCTTGTCGCTCCAGAAGGCGTGCCGGGCTTCGGAGTCTGTTCTGAACTCCGCGCGTCCCTGGATCTGGAGATACGGCCCCATGTCCGTCGGGAGGCTGATGCCACACGTCAGGTGTACCTCGGGGTTGCTCTCGATCTGAGCGACCTTGCGCGCGTTGACAAGCGAGGAACATCGGAACGTCAGGTCGCCCGAAGCCTCCACCATCACATAGCGGACCCACGGCTTGCCGTCCTTCGTGGTCGTGGCAAAACCTGCCAGGAACGGGGCCTTGACGACGTCCAGAATGCGATCCTTAAGGTTGGGCATGGTTGGATCTCCTTCTTGAATAGAATGTCGCCTGCTCGACGTCAAAGGCAAACGATAACCTTATGGTCGTCTATGAGTGCGAACCGCAGGCAAACTGACACTTGAAGTTTGCATTGGCTAATTCCTTGTTCATTGTGGCAATTGGATGTTTCCGCGGCTTGAGGAGTGGTGCATTTTTCTGTACCGGATTAGTACCGATCGCCCACTACACCCTGATTGATAAGGGACTCAAGAGGGTCCAAATGTTCCGTTCGTAGAGTTATATCTTGTGACGCCCAGTTTTCCTCCAGGCGTTCAATTCTCCGCGTCCCTGGTATCGCGGTGACATCGCGCGACAGAACCCATGCCAATGCGACTTGAGCTGGTGTGACTTTAATCTCTTCCGCAACTTCAGCGACAAAATCGGCCAACCGGCTGTTCCTAGCGATTGCTTCCTCAGTAAATCGCGGATTCTCCAACCTCCAGTCTCCGGACTCTAAATCGCTTCGTGACCGGATTGCCCCGGATAAGAATCCTCGGCCAAGTGGACTGTAAGCCACAAATCCGATGTCAAGTCGTCGAATTGTTGGCAGAATGTCGGCCTCTACGTCCCGCGACCACAAGGAATACTCGGTCTGGAGTGCACTGACGGGATGAACCTCGTGGGCATGGGCGATGGTTTCCGGGTCTGCCTCAGACAGGCCGATGTAGCGTACTTTCCCCGCCTTCACGAGCTCAGCCATAGCACCGACCGTTTCCTCGATCGGTGTTTCGGGGTCTACACGATGTTGGTAGTAGAGATCAATGTAATCTGTTCCGAGGCGCTTGAGTGAGGCATCGCAAGAAGCCTTTACATAATCCGCACTTCCTTTAATACCTTGCCAGCTACCGTCTTCGCCGCGAGAAACGCCAAATTTTGTTGCCAAGGTGATTTGGTCGCGACGCCCCTTGAGTGCCTTTGACAACAAGATTTCATTCGTAAACGGACCATACATGTCTGATGTATCCCAGAACGTACACCCAATGTCTGCTGCGCGATGGAGAACGGAAAGGTTTTGCGCTTCTGAAGAGGAGCCGTAAAAATCCGACATTCCCATGCAGCCCAAACCGATTGCAGGCACACGAAGGCCTTCTGATCCCAATTTGACCATTTTCATAACTCTGATCCCCTTCTTTACTTAGAGCAGACGATGACCTACCGGCCAGTTTGGGTCGCAATCAATGTACCCAGCCAACCACAGTGGAGCATCTCATCCCGGGTCTCTGGCTCCAGCCCGTCCGCAATCATCTGGCCTTGGAATCACGGTCGGCACCTAGCCGCCGCGGATCAGATCCGCAGCCTTTTCGGCGATCATCATGACGGCAGCGTTGATATTGGCGTTGGGAATTTTGGGCATGACCGAAGCATCGACGACGCGAAGTCCTTCCACTCCGCGGACCCTCAGCTGGTCATCGACCACGGCCTCCGGGTCCCTTCCCATTTTGCAGGTGCCCACCGGGTGCCACACGGTTGAGCAATACTTACGAGCGTACTCGCGGAGCTCCTTGGAGCTGGTGACCGCTGCTCCGGGAGCGATCTCCCGTCCGCGCAGCTTGTCGAATGCGTGGGTGTGGGCAAGCTCTCGCGTGTACCGAAGCGCAAATTCCAGCACCGCGACATCCTCGTCACGGGCCAGGTACTGCGGATCGACGCGAGCGAGGGCCGCTGGATCGCGGGATGCCAGTGTCACCGTCCCCCGGCTTACCGGCTGGTTGAGAACGGGCGTAAAAGTGAAACCCCGGTTGGGGGCCACCTCCGGTGCGAACACCTGGAGGGAAGGCTGAAGGGCGGGCCCGAAGAAGTACTGCAGGTTGGGCGACTCCTGACGGTTCCCGGCTGGGGTCCACATCAAAAGCCCGGCTTCGGCCGCCAGCTCGGGCGGAGTCAGATCACTCAGACTCTCGAAGGCGCTGCTGAGGAGCAGGTGATCATGCAAGTTAGCGCCCACACCCGACAGATCTTGCACCACAGGAATGTCATGCGCTGCCAACTGTTCGGACGGTCCAAGGCCCGACAGCATCAGCAGCTTTGGCGTCGCGAACGAGCCGCAGCACACGAGCACTTCGCGCTCCGCCCGAATCGTCTGCCGACCGTCAGGGCCGTTATACTCGAACCCTACCGCGCGCCCCTTCTCGATCAGCAGGCGCGTTGCCCGCACCTGCGTCAGCAACCGCAGATTCTTGCGCCCTAAGACCGGCTTGAGGAAGGCGGACGCCGCGGTAACGCGGACGCCCTCGAGGGTCCGGGTAGTCTGATAGAAGCCTGCGCCCCCTTCCTGCGTGGGTCCGTTGAAATCGGTGTACTTCTCCTTGGCGCCCAATTCCGCGTGAGCCTCGACGAGTGCGTGCAACACCGGCTGGGGGTCTCGGCAGTCGATGACCGAGAGCGGCCCGTTGTCCCCATGGTACGGCGACATGGGTCCGTGGTAGGTCTCCGATTTCTTGAAATAGGGGAGGACCTCTTCATAGCTCCATCCCTGGTTGCCGAGCTCGGCCCAGTAGTCGAAATCGCGGCGGTGCCCACGAATGTGCATCATTGCGTTGATAGCGCTGCCGCCTCCGAGGACTTTACCTTGGGCAATGTCAATGGCACGGCCGTTGAGTCCTGGCTGCGGCACGGTCGTGTAGCCCCAGTTCTCCTCAGCCTGGGGGTCCCAGAGGCTGTACATGGCTTCGATGGCTCTGTCGTAGATGGCCGGATTGGTGTCCATGCCACCGAACTCCAGCAGCGCGACGCGGATGTGTGGATCTACGCTCAATCGGTTGGCCAAGACGCAGCCGGCTGTACCGGCTCCAATCACTACATAGTCAACGGAATCAAACATACACGCCTCCTTAGGTAAGACGGGCCAATATCGGTGCATTCGGTCCTAGGACCTCTGCCGCAACGTCAGCAGGGTGCTTGCCGTCGAACGCGATGACATTCTTGTTCGCACCGGCCTCGATGAGGATTTCGGCACATTCTGGAAAACCGTGTCTTAGCGCTTCGTGCAGAGGAGTTTCGCCAGTCGTTGGCCGCTGGACATTGACAAACGCGCCGGCTTCCAGAAGTGCTTTGATCGAACGCGGTTTACCGGTTCGGCATGCATTGTGAAGCGCGGTGTTCCCTGACTTGCGGCTAATCAGGTTTGGTTCCGCTCCGTACGAAAGGAGCATCTTCACCATCTCAACGTGGTCTTCTTCTGCGGCAATCATCAAAGCGGACTCCGCACTGACGGGATCAGCCTGGTTCGGATTCGCCCCAAACGGCAGGACGAGATCGGCTTCGTCGGTGTTGCCCTGCTTTGCTGCGGCCAACAACCGTGCTGGCATGTCTCCCCGGAATGCCCTGACGGCCTGGGACGTGTCCCAGTATGCCCTCAGCATGACGATTAAATCACCGGCAACCTGAATGCGCTGAACGAACTCGATGTCGTAGACCAAGCCAGTTGCTCTGATGCGAGCAGCCTCGTGGACGAGCACCAAGGCTTGATCGTCTCTGAACATCATATTCAGGCGTTCATATTGGACGGTCTCCTGCCTCTCACCCCACGGGCCGAATGTCGCGATGACCTCGGCCTTGGTCGAGAAGTCCCCAAGCCACGGAATAATCGCGCTCAGGCCGGGTATGCCGCCGGGCTTTCCTTCCTCAGCGGGGCTGTTGATCCAGCGGACGTTGTCGTCCAGACACGCCATCGCAGCATCCACGTCACCGGCATCCAGTGCGCCAAACCACCGCGACACAACCGCTCGGGTTGCTTCTTCACTCATGTTTCGGTCCTCTCCAGCAGGCTCGCCACTTCATCGGGCGGAGTTGACGTTCTGCAAGGATTCGAGTGGATTGGTGCCCACAATGCCCGCATTGAGCGCGCCACCGTCCATGCCGACGGGCGCCAGTACCATGCCGAGACCATGGTCCAAGGCTTCTTCGAGCGTGTTCAATACCCCAGCCAGCGGAACTCCCGCGGCCTTGGCCGTACTTTCGATCTTCCGGACGGTCGACTCGTACCTTTCCGTTCCCCACGCCGCCCCTAGAGAAGCCGACAGGTCCAGTGGGCCGAGGTGACAGACACCGCGGTGTTCCTTGAGCATGGCGACGATCTTGTCGGTGTCGTTGGCCGCCCCTTCGGTCTCCATCATGACTACTGGAACCGCCCAGTTCCTTTTGTTGCTCTCTCCGTAAGTTTCGATGTTCGCCTTCTCGACCGCGCTGAGAAAGTGTCGTGCTTCGTCAGCACCGAGCACTGCTGTGGCTATAAGTGCCGCGACATTCGAGCGGACGAAGGTTCCCACGTCTGAATCAAGGGCACTGCCTAGGCGCACGAGTACATTGGTATGCTCCCGCAGCGCTTTGATGTGTCTGATCGTTTCGTCGGTGGACCAGGTACCGTGTTCGCGTTCAATAGCGACGGCGTTCAGGATTCCGCTGTTCGCCAGTTGGATCGCATTGTTCAAGTCCGGTGTGGTCAAAGCGCCGAACACCACGAGCTCACCGTCCTCCAACGCACGTCGCACGTCGTTGAAGTCTTGGCTGGGTCGACGAATCGGCATCTCGCGAGGAAGCGGCTCTCGTCCTTCGATCCGGCTGCCTTTCGGCAGCCAGCTGCGCCATGCGATCTCATGGGCGGCTCTTTCCGTGATGGTGGTGATGTGCCGATACCCCTTTTCGAACGCACACAGGATTTGCTCGTCGGTGCTGAAACGTCCTGACAGTACGATCTCGGCATCTCGAGCGGCGTTCTCGATGGCGGAGATCGCCGCTTCCACCTGGCGGTCGAGCTCCTCCTCCGCACAGAATTTCGCGAGCTCGGTCCGAATGCCAGCGTGGTCGACTTCGACCATTTTAACGCCGATCTGCTTGAGCGCAGGGAGTCGCTGCAAAACGTCCGGCAGAGCGGGCCTACTGAACGAGACACCACCAATGAACATGTCATTGAGGGTGTCCATCATCTTGGGATATTCCGCAAAGGTACGCTGGGCCAGGTTGTCCGCCCCCACAGCGCGTTTGCCAAGCGGATGCTGTGCCGTGGAAGGCCTGGGGGTAACGTCGGCACTGGGCCGCTGTGGGAAGTAGACATCACGAAGCAGCGCGCGTACTGCCTCGGGGCTTTCCGGGTTCACGAGCAGCGCACCGAACAAGCCGGCCCCAAGGAGCTGCTTGATGTAAGGATCTGATTTCTCAAACCGCATCACCGGCAGAAACGGTGTACCGCGAGTCTGCACCGCGAACGCCTGCACCTCCTTCGCGGAAACCAGACGTCCATCCGGCCAACAGCGGTTCATTATCGTCGTACCGAACGAATGGTTCTGCACAACCTCCGCGGACATCGCGTTGGGGCCGTCAAGCTCGATGCTCTTCACGATCACGTCCGAAGAGCCTGCCAATGTGCGCCACACCGTGCCCTTGTCCGCCACGCGATCTGGGATCGTAAGGAAAGTCAGATTCTCGTATGAGAACAACTTATACGGTGGCGAATCCAATTGCAGTGCTTCCCAAACCGCCGCCGCATTTTCCTTCTGACCTTCGGTTACGAATGCTGCAGCGGCAAAGTCCCGTTGGGTTCGGCCGGTGTGATCTGGGATGTCGGCCACCGCCCCAAGACTACGCGCCCAGCGGATCTGCTCGAGATAGCTGGCTGATCCGGTGGCTGCACGCAGCACGGAGTCGTGAAGTGCAGTCAGGCCGTTGACTGCGGGCTTGTGGTTGAGTGCCTGCTTCATCGCCTCTGGCGTCATGACCGCCTCAAACCTCTTCAGGATATCGAAGTGGTTGAACACCGCAGCGCGAATGATCGCGTCCACCGCCATCGGGTACATCTCTTCCTTGTCTGGGTCCGCCCCCTTCTGCAGAAGGATGTCCACGACTTCGCGCCGAAGTCGGGCGACCCCCTCGTTTGCGTCGTTACCGGTCACCGCTGCGATGACTGGCGTTTGGAGCAGTTCGCCCGCCAAGCGGTTCGGATCGAAACTCGGATTTTGGGTGGCTTCCTTCAATTGGCTGGTCACCCGTGTCACCGCTGCGGAGCGCTCTGGCTCCTCGAGCGTCGCGACCTCAGCCAAACCGGACGTGATCGCATTGAACACTGCTTCACTGGCCTGCTGTTCGGGGGTGTTGGCCTCCGGATTTCGCGAGCCACCCGGGATGGCCTCGAGCAGCGATCGGGTATCGGCCTGTTTGGCTTCTGTCGTTGCTTTGTCGAACGGCTCGATGGCATCAATCATCGCCTGGTTGTGGAACTGACGCCCAAACTGCGTGGCGTTGATTCCTCGGACCGTGGTCTCGGTAAAGAGGCGCAGCATCTCCTCTGCAATGTCGGCCCCCTGGGGCAAAATGGACCCAAGGTTTTCGAGAATCGACTTGGCCAGTTCCACGTGCCCGTAGAATGCAGCCTGCAGCAGAGGGGTATGCCCGTTGACTT
>Ga0209507_1000659_pt1 | contig 34537 bp, 26 predicted proteins | sample AD_UKC028_MetaG_FD_184414 | JGI IMG/M metagenome (GOLD analysis project Ga0209507, IMG submission 184414) | Active sludge microbial communities of municipal wastewater-treating anaerobic digesters from USA - AD_UKC028_MetaG (SPAdes) (version 2) | ecosystem: Engineered > Bioreactor > Anaerobic >...
GTTTCCACAAACCGAACCGTCGGCAGAGCGCGTCGATGAGAACCTGCCCGCCGTGAGCCGTGGCCTGGTCAGAGTTGGTCAGCAGGAGGTGAAGATTGGATTTCCGTTTGGTAAAAGCTGGCACGCCAATAGATCACCATAATGGTGATGTACTGGCAAGCACTTTTTCACCTATTTATGCATTTTTCTTCACGAGGCTAAGGATTGAGGATAGATGCTTCGGTCGAATCCGTCAGGGATGAATTTGCTCCAGCCCGTTCCCCCATAACTACTCACCTGAATCTTGTAGGTGGAATAGCCGGCCATGTTGAAGCTGATTTGCCCGGCGGTGGTGCTCAGATTCAGCGTCTGGGCGCCGCCATCCAGGATGGCCCGCACGTCGTAGGCGTTCTGGTTCAAAATAAAGGACACGTCGTCGCCGGTCTTAACGACACCCGACGCATACGAAACCGCCATCGCAGACGAGGCCAACCCGATCACGACAACGCCGACCAACAGACCAATTAGCTTAGCTTTCATTGCTTGTTCCTCTCAGTTGCGGGTTTGAGTCTAAGACTCTCACATTGTTCAATGGCAAAACAGACTACTCGATAACAACCAATATGGTGCTCGTTTATGAAAAACTGTCGGTTTTGTCAACAAGAAAGTTAAGGAAAATGCAGGGCCTCAGTCTGGGGTGGGGCCGCCTCGCCGAAGCGGCCAAACGATGGCAATTTCGGCGAAAGCGCCCTGCCAGACTGAGGGATTTCATTGGCACGCGGTTTGCAGGGGGCGTGGCGTTTTGCTTGTAGGCCGCGTGCCCTTACGCGGCGCAACATTGCCTGCGAAACCGGCGCGCGGGCATCCTGGCCGATTACAAAGTTGGCTTGCTCGAAGCGGCCAAGAAGTCCGCGCGCCGGTCTGCCGGCATTGCGGGCGGAACATGCAGCTTCCCGGCTAAGCTTTGCGGTAAAACTGCTCGATGACCTGGCGGAAGTTGTTCTCGGCGACGTTGACGATGCCCATTTCGCGCCTGGCGTTCTGTTCCGAGTCGCTGGCGTGGGCGGCGTTGACCATGATGGTCTGGCCGAATTCGCGGCGGATGGAGCCGGGGGGGGCTTTGGATGGATCAGTGGGGCCGAGCACGTCGCGGATTTTGCCCACGGCGCCGACGCCTTCATAGACCAGTGCGATGCATTTTTCGGAGCCGGGCTGGTGTTCTTCGCCTGGCGGGCACTCGGAGGGGGCCCGGCCGGACATGAAGCGGATGATGTTGTTGAACTGGTTGTCGCCGAAGGAAGGCCCCAGGATTTCGCCGAGCTGCTGTTCCTGTTCGCGGGCGAGCTTGAAGCCGAGTTCCATCTCGATGGCCGCTTTGGCCTTCGCGGCCACGACGTCCTTGAGTTTGGTGCGGAGGGTCTCGCGCACGGGGCCGTAGAATTGCAGGGCCTGGGCGACGCTCATCCGGTGGACTTTGACGCCGACGATGTAGAGGCCGGTGCGGGAGAAGAAGTCAATCATGTTGCCGGGCCGGCCGGTGGCGAAGCGGAAGTTCTCCGGTTTGAGCAGCACGAGGGTCCTTTGGGCCTTTTCGCCCGGCTGGTAAGTGATGACGTCTTCCACGACGCCGCCGTCCGAGTCTGAGTACTCGGCCCAGAGCTTGAGTTTTTGCTCGGCCTCGTCGGGCGTGGGCGCGGCGAGCACCGCCGGCTCGAAGTAGCGCAGCTTGTCGTTTTCGTCCGTGATCAGGTCGCCGTAGGTATCGCGGATCGTCTCGCCGACACGCCGGTCCGGGCCGACATTGCCGACGACCGAGCGGGTCTTGCGCACGGCGTCTTCGCCCTGGAAGAGCAGCACCATGACCCGGCGGCGGCGGCCGGTCTTGGGGTCCGGGGAGAGGTTGCGCAGGATGTAGTCGTAAATGAGCTCCTGGATGCGGCGGTCCTGGGGGTCGTCGGCGGAGATGGTCTGTTCGGCGTATTTCTTAACCAGTTCGGCGCTGGGGGCGAACATGCGCGCGGCGACCAGTTCACAGCCGGTGCGGCTGGTCAGGCGGGACAAGATGCCGCCGGTGCGCGACTTGTGGAGGGAATAGGGTGTGACGATGACGTAGGCGAGTTGCTGGGGCATAGGTTAGTTGGTCGGCGGGGGCGTGGACGGCGCGGACGGGGCGGGGGTGGCGGCGGCGGCGGGAGGCGTGGCTTTGCCGCCGAGGATCTTAAACATGACGGTTCCGCATGTCGGGCAGTTGCCTTTGATGGCTTTACGCCCGTTCTTCATCGTTTCCTCGACCGCATTCACGATTTCTTTCTTGGCCTTGCATTTGACGCAGTATCCTTCGGGCATAGAGTTTTTCCGCGACGAAGCTTCATGCCTCGTGGCAGTTATGGGCTATAGTCTAGGGGGTGACGGTCCCCACCGTCAACTGGGAAAAGGCAGATTCTTGGGAGAGGACCGAATATTTGCGGTTCCGGGGGCTAATCGGGGGTTCCGGATGGTCGTTGCAGGTGATTTCGGGGCACAGGAACTGGCCGTTTTTGCCCGTGTAAGCTCCGGAACCCCGCTATAGCGGCCAAAATTGGTTTTGGCCAATGCCGGGGCTTCCAAGGGTGTTTCTAGTATAAGTTGTTTAACGGCAATATGTTATGCAGAAAGAGGCCGAATGTGTCAAGGCTGTATCTACGGTGTGGATATGGTGTGGATACGGCGAGGATACGGTGAGGAGCCCTTGGCGATCGCGGAAGTTGTTGAAATGGAGGAACTTAACAGGCGTGAAGTTTGGTGGCGGTAGCTGACGTTTCTCAGGTCGGCAGGTTCAAGTCCCGCAGGGCGGTTTTGAGGATTTTGCCGGTTGCGTTGCGGGGCAGGGCGGGCAGGAAGACCACTTTGCGGGGCACCTTGTAATCGGCCAGTTTCCGTCGCAGGAAGTGCTGAATGGCCTTCTCTTCGAGAGTCGCGCCGTCGCCAGGGGCCACGAAGGCTATCGGCTGTTCGCCTTTGCGCGAGTCCGGCTTGCCGATGACCGCCGCCTCCTTCACGCCCGGGAACTGGTAAAGCACCTCCTCGATTTCACGGGGATAGACGTTGATGCCGTTGACGAGCAGCATGTCCTTCTTGCGGTCGGTGATGAAGAAGTAGCCATCCTCGTCGTGGTAGCCGATGTCGCCGGTCAGGAGCCAGCCATGGCGCATGACCTTGGCGGTCTCTGTCGGGAGTTTCCAGTAGCCGAGCATGACGTTGCCGCCGCGCACGCATAGTTCGCCGATCTGGTTGGGCCCCAGCTCGCGCCCGGAGTCGTCCTGGATGCTGACCTGGACGTTCGGGAGCGGCGGGCCGATGGAGCCTGCTTTGCGGGTGCCGTCCAGCGGGTTCTTTGTGACGACGGGGCTGGCTTCGCTCAGGCCGTAGCCTTCGATGAGCGGGATGTGGAACTTGGCTTCGAATTCCTTGAGTACCTGCGCGGGCAAGGGCGCGGCGCCGCTGATGCAAAGGCGCAAGGGCAGGGGGACCGGGACAGGCGCGTTGACCATGCTGCGGTAGAACTGGGGAATGGCCGGCAGGACGGTGGCTTGCCGCTGGAGGATTTCCTGGAGGACGTTCCGGACGGGATGGAGGGACTTGACCAGGACGACCGATCCGCCCACCAGCAGCGGCAATAGCAGCCCCACCGTGAGCATGTAACTGTGGAACAGGGGCAGCAGCACCGCAAACCGGTCCGACGCGATCGTGTGGAGCACCAGCCTGCAACTCTCGACATTGTGCAGGAGGTTCCCGTGGGACAGCATTGCTCCCTTCGGCCGGCCGGTGGTGCCCGACGTGTAGATGATCACCGCCAGGTCGGGCTCCGCCTGCGTGGGGAGTGGCTCGGACATTCCCTGGGGGCCTGGCCCGGCGTCTGCAGTTCCTTGCCCCTGGTCTTGATCCACCCGGAACAGCCTCAAACCTGGCCGGGCTTCCTCCAGCGCGCGGTGATGCGTCCCCAGCTCGTCGTCTGTGATCAGCGCGTCAATTTCGGCGTCGCTGAGGATGTAGTTGACCTCGTCGGCCTTGAGGAAGTTGTTGATTGGCACGACAACCGCGCCGGCGCGCAGAATGCCGAACAGCGAGGGGACGAATTCGGGGCAGTTCTTGAGCCACAGGCCCACGCGGTCGCCGGGTTTGACCCCAAGCTTCTGCTGGAGCTGCCTGGCGATATGGCCTGATTGTCGCCAGAGTTCGGCATACGAATACTCACGTTCGCCCCAGAAAAGGGCGATCTTCCGGGGCTGTCTTTCGACGGACTCTGCGAATGCGGCGGCCAAGTTCATGCGGGCAACACGCTAGCGGGAATTTCCCTCCCGGCGCAAGGCGCGCTTCGGAGGAAGCGTTGGAAGCAATGGGGAGTAAGGATTGCGCGAGGCGGCGAATACCAATGGCGGCGGGTTAATCGGCGCTGACGCGGCGCCGGGCCTCCTTTTTGGAGGAATGGCGGGCTTTATCGGCCAGGATGCGCAGTTTGGCGCGGCGGCTGCGGCGACGCTTTTGGCGGCGGATCTTCTCTCGCTGGGCGCGCTCGGCTGCCACGCGGCCGGTGCGCCGCTCCTCGATCTTATCGAGCAGGAGACGGCGCGCCAGGAAGCGGTTGAGCCCCTGGTGGCGCGTGGCCTGGCACTTGATCTGGAGGCCCGTAGGGCGATGGAGCAACATGACGCAGGTCGAGGTCTTGTTGACGTTCTGTCCGCCGTGCCCGCCCGAGCGGACGAAGTTTTCTTCAATATCCGTCTCGCGGACGCCCAACGCAGCCATGCGCTGAGCGAGTTGGGCTTCTTTGTCGTCTCCGACGGGATAGGCATTCATGCTCGCAGCATAGCCAAGGTTCACCATGAAATACACGAAATACACGACGACAAAAGAGGAGGCATGGGCGGCCTTGGCGGTGGCGGTTTGGGGTCCATTCGCCTTTGGCGCGAGCAGGCCAGGGCAAGCCAAATCGGCTTGCCGACGGGCAGGCGGGGTTTACTGTGGGGGCGTGAAACTGCTGTTCATCGCGGATATCGTAGGGCAACCGGGGCGGCGCGCGGTCAGGGAGCTTCTCCCACAGTTGCGCCAGCAGCATCAGTTGAGCGTGGTGGTAGGCAACGGCGAGAACTCCGCCGGGGGTTCGGGTATTACGATGAAAACGGCCGAGGAGCTCTTTTCGGCCGGGGTGGACATCATTACCTGCGGGGACCATCTCTGGGACCAGAAGGAGGTCATGGGGCTGCTTGAAAGCGAGCGCCGGTTTGTGCGACCATTGAACTATCCGCCCGGGACACCAGGGCAGGGGAGCACGATCTTCGAGGCGCAGGGCTTGCCCCCCGTGGCGGTTCTCAACCTGCAGGGGCGCACCTTCATGCCGCCGCTGGAGAACCCATTTCACGCCGCCTTGGCTGAAGTGGAGCGCCTGCGGCGCACCACCAAGCTCATCTTTGTGGATTTTCATGCGGAGGCGACGTCGGAGAAGATCGCGTTGGGACGGATGCTCGACGGGCAGGTGAGCGCGGTCGTTGGGACGCACACGCACGTCCAGACCGCGGACGAGCAGATTTTCCCCGGCGGCACGGCGTTTCTGGCGGATGGCGGGTTCACCGGGCCGCATGAGAGCGTACTGGGGCGTGAGATTAAGCCGATCATCCGGCGGTTTATGACGAGCATGCCGCAGAAGTTCGAAGTGGCCAAGGAGCGGGTCTTGTTGCAGGGCGCGGTGGTGGAGATTGATGAGCACACGGGGCACGCGAAGGCCATTCAGCGCGTGTCCCAATCCCTTTGAACTGCAATGCCCAAGCCGGTTAAATTACAGTGGGACTTCGGAGAGCTGTTCCCGGCGCAGTCTCACGCGGCGCAGCGCAAGGTCCTGTCGGTCACCGAACTGACGTGGAAGATCAAACGGCTGCTCGAACAGCGGATGGGCGAGATTTGGGTGACCGGCGAGATTACCAATCTGCGCCTGCAAAACTCCGGCCACATATACTTCACGCTCAAGGACGCAGGGGCGCAGTTAAGCTGCGTGCTGTTCCGGGGCGCGGCTCAGGTGGATCGCTCGTTGTTGCAGGATGGGCGGAAGGTGACTTTGCAGGGGGAGGTGACGGTTTATGAGCCGCGCGGGCAATACCAGTTGCGGGTCACGAAGGTTGAGTTGCAGGGTGTCGGCGCACTGCAGGCGGCCTTTGAAAAACTGAAGCAGCGGCTCAAGGCCGAAGGGTGGTTCGCGCCAGAGCGCAAGCGCCCTTTGCCGCGCTACCCCCAGTGCATCGGCCTGGTGACTTCGCCCACCGGGGCTGCCATCCGGGATGTGCTGCACGTGGTTAAACGGCGGAATCCCGCGCTTGAGATCATACTGGCGCCCTGTCGCGTGCAGGGCGAGGGGGCGGCGGATGAGATCGCCTCGGCCATCAGGTTGCTTAACGAATTTGGTGCTGCCCAGGGGACACTAGACCTGATCCTTGTCACCCGCGGCGGTGGCAGCCTGGAAGACTTGTGGGCCTTCAACGAGGAGGTGGTTGCCCGGGCGATATTTGAGTCCCGCCTGCCGGTCGTCTCGGCGGTCGGGCATGAGATTGACTTTACCATCAGCGACTTCGTGGCCGACCTGCGTGCCGCGACACCTAGCGCCGCGGCGGAGGTCATTACCGAAGGCGTATTCTCCAGCAGCCAGTTTCTGGCTGAATCCGCGCAGCGCATCCGGCAGTTGGTGGGGCAGCAGATGGACGACAGACGTTACGAGCTGACGCAAACCGTTCATCGCCTTGCGCGCGTCCATCCCCGCCGCCGGCTGAACGACTGGCTGCAGCGCCTCGATGACGCGCAGGCGAGCCTGCTGCGCTGCGTGAAACAAGCCGCGCGCCAGGAGCGGCTCGCCCGGCAGAGTCTCTCGGACCGGCTGGCGCGGGTTCGTCCGGCGCTGTTGCTGCGGCAGAGGCGTGAGGTGTTGAGTCAGTTGCAGCGCCGGCTGCGGGAGGAGACGCGCCGGCAGCTTGAATTGTGGCGCAGCGGACTTGGCATGCTGGACGCCCGATTGCGGCTGCTGGGGCCAGAGCAAGTGCTGGCCCGTGGCTATTCGATCACCATGGATGGGGCGACCGGCAAGGTCTTGCGCAAGGCGGGAGAGGTCAAAGCCGGTCAACGCCTGAAGACGCGGCTCAAAGTGGGTGAGGTCTTCAGTAAAGCGGAACAGTAATCAGGGACAAACTACGCGATAGAAACGCTGCGGTGCATCGGCCTGGTTCGTGAAGGAGACGCTTGTCTCCGGAGCCGAGGCCGTGCCCACATTGAGCCAGTTTGTGTCCTGGAGATTGGTATTTGCCTGGACAGTGTAAAGGAAGTTGCTGAGGCCCTGCCACTGGATGATTTCCGGCGATGTCATTTGCAGGGTCGGTGCGGGGACGATCAAGGTGAGCGAGGCATTTGAGCTGGTCGCGGTGCCGGCAGCGTTAGAGATTACCACAGAATAGTCACCCATGTCGGCGGGTTGAATGTTGGTCCGCGTATATCCGCTGGCATTTGCGCCTATAAGGTCCGTGGCGTTAAACCGCCATTGATAGCTCAGCGGATCGGTGCCGGTGGCGACGACGGTGAACGTGGCATGAGTGCCCTGGCTGGCGGCTTGAGCCGAGGGGTGGGCAATGATAGCCGGCGGAACGACGATGTTAAGCGTTGCGTTCGAGCTGGTTACACTTCCCGCGGAATTGGTTACAACAACGCAGTAAACCCCTGCATCGGCTGGCTGTGAATTCATACGCGTGAAACTGGTCGTGGTTGCTCCCGCAATGTTGGTCGAGCCAAACCGCCATTGGTAAGCGAGCGGTGCGGTGCCATCGGCCGCCACAGTGAAGGTGGCATTGGCTCCCAAGCTGACAACCTGAGTCGAGGGCTGGGTAACGATAGCTGGGGGAATGATGACGGTGAGAGTTGCGTTCGAGCTGGTTACACTTCCCGCGGAATTGGTTACAACAACGCAGTAAACCCCCGCATCCGCCGGCTGTGAATTCACACGCGTGAAGCTGGTCGTGGTTGCTCCCGCAATATTGGTCGAGCCAAACCGCCACTGGTAGGCGAGCTGTGCGGTACCATCGGCTGTGACGGTGAAAGTGGCGTTGTTGCCCCGAACCACGGTCTGGCTTTGCGGGTGGAGGGCAATGGATGGAGGATTGGTGACGTAGTTCGTCACGTAATAGGTCACGTTGAATGTCCTCATCACTCCCATGTGCTGCATACCGCTCATGTGGGAATCGCCTGATAGCACGGGAGAGACTTCGTTCAAAGGGGAGTAAACGGCAGAATCGAAGACCAATCCCTTGGGGAATGTGCGGGAGCCAATCGTGGTGGCAATGAGCTTGCCGCTGAGGCTCTGGCTGGGGAAGACGTAATCGTAACGTTCGTCTCGGCCTTCGTTGGTGTCCGGATCGCCCCCCGTTTCGGCGTCTGTGGGGATCGGGCTGTCGGAGAAGTTGCTGGCGAGGTGCTGGTAAGCTCCTTCCGATGAGTCATGAATATTACAATCGCCCGCTACGACAATCCAGGCGTTGGCGGGGAAATTGGCGTTGATGAGGTTGACCAGGTTGATTGCTTGAGCATTGCGCCGGCTGACGTTATCACCGCCACCGCTGGCTTTGAGGTGAATGCTGACGACGTATAGGTCGTTTGTGCCCGGAATGTCTATCCTGGCCCAGGCAAAGCCGCGGTCGTTTACGCCGGGGTCCACATCCTCCCAGGTGCCGCTGCTAATGATGGGCCAGCGGCTGACAATGCCATTGGGAATGCTGTAGCCGCCCGGTTCGCGATAATAGTGAAAACTGGTGCCAAAAGCCGTATCCACAAGCTGGCGGAGCTGGGTATCAGAGGTGCTGCCGTTGTATTTGAACTCCTGCATGGCAACAATATCGGGTTTCAGGCCCTGCAAGATCCGGATGCCCGGCGCCTCGTAGCTCTGGCCGTTTCCGGAGGTGAGATTGGACGCCATGACCCGTAAGGTCGCGTTCGTTTGGACTACGACGGGCGTTTGGCCAAGGAGATTCAACGATGCAAGTAAGACGCCGGGAAGCAGAAGACTCCCGGCCCGAGCAACAACATTCATAGGGAACGACAGGACACTAGTTGCATTATAACTATAACTAGCGTTTGGGCGCAAAAATGCAAGCCCACAATCCAACCAGGCGTTAGAGTTCGCCGAGGAATACTGCTCCAGCGCACCTGCGACTTTGCAACTCCCCACTGGACGCGACAGCATGTTTGTCCTAATCTCCGGTTGTGCCGAGAGCGCCGAAGAACGCGGGTCAAAGCAATCCCGCCGAAGCCTCCAGTCTGCCGTTTGAGGAGGCTTTGAAGCAGCTGGAAACCATCGTCGCCGCGATGGAGTCTGAGGATTTGCCGCTGGAGACCTTGCTGGCTAAGTACGAGGAAGGCACACGGCTGGCCCGAACCTGCCAGGAAAAGCTGGCGGAGGCCGAGTTGAGGATCCAGATGCTGGAGAAGGCCGCCGCGGGCGACTTGAAACTGAAACCCCTGGCGTTGCCGGATAGCGCGGACGAATAGAACAACGGAAAGCCGGGGCAAGGGAGTGTTGACACGAACGCTCCAATGCTCCAATACCCCAATATCCAGACTCTCAAGCATGAGCCAATATCTGCAGACGGTGGATGGCCCAGCCGACGTCAAGAAGCTGACGTTGGAGCAACTGCAGCATCTGGCCGGCGAGATCCGGCAGGAACTCATCACCGTGCTGGCCCGGCATGGCGGCCACTTGGGACCCAACCTCGGCGTAGTGGAGCTGACGCTGGCGCTGCATTACGTCTTCAGCACGCCCCACGACAAGTTTCTCTGGGACGTGAGCCACCAGATTTATGTCCACAAGCTGTTGACCGGCCGCAAGGCGCGGTTCGACACCATTCGCACTACGGACGGCTTGAGCGGGTTCGCTTTGCGCTCGGAGAGCAAGCACGACTGCTATGGCGCGGCCCACGCCGGCACGGCTCTGTCTGCGGCTCTCGGCATTTGCGCCGGCCGCGACCAGCGCGGCAGCGATGAGAACGTGGTGGCGATTTTCGGCGACGCCGCCCTGACCAACGGCATATCGTTCGAGGCCCTGAACAATATCGCTCAGACGACGAACAGGTTCATCGGCATCCTGAACGACAATGAGTGGGGGATTGCCAAGAACGTCGGCGCGATCTCCAGCTACCTAAACCGCCTCATTACCCATCCGTCCTACAACAAGCTCGCCCGGGATTTCGAGCGTTTTGTCCGGCGTTTGCCCAAGGGGGAAATCGCCTTGAAGCTTGCGCACAAGGCGGAAGAGGGGTTCAAGGGCGCCATCACCGACGTGGGCCTCCGCCCCAGCCCCAGCGGGATTGAGATGGATGGCCGCGGTGGCTATGGCAGCAGCCTGATTTTCGAGGAAATGGGTCTGCGGTATCTGGGTCCCATTGACGGCCACAATCTTGCATTGCTTATCAGCACGCTGGAGTTTGCCAAGACTTGCGACCGGCCTCTCGTCATCCATGTGCTCACCCAAAAGGGCAAGGGCTACGAGGCGGCGCTCAAGAATCCCGAGAAGTTTCACGGGCTCGGTCCCTATGACGTGGCTACGGGGGCAACCGTGCCCGCGCTGCCTGGCACGCCACCGAACTGGCAGGACGTGTTTGGCCAGGCCCTGGTCAAGCTTTGCCAAAAGGACAACTCACTTGTTGGAATTACCGCCGCCATGCCCAGCGGCACCGGTTTGAAGCATCTGGAGAAAGCCATGCCTAACCGTTACTACGACGTGGGCATTGCCGAGGAGCACGCGGTCCTGTTCGCGTGCGGTATGGCGACCATGGGGTTCCACCCCGTCTGCGCGATTTACTCGACCTTTCTGCAGCGCGCTTATGATTGCATCGTCCACGACGCAGCGCTCCAGGATTTGCCGGTCATCTTCTGCATGGACCGGGCAGGGCTCTCAGCACAGGACGGCCCAACGCACCACGGCTTGTTCGACATTTCCTACGTCCGCTCTGTGCCTAACTGCATTGCGATGGCACCGAAGGACGAGGATGAACTGGTAGATATGATGTTCACGGCCACCCAGGAACCGCATCCGACCTTCATCCGTTATCCGCGCGGCCCTGCCGAGGGCGTACCAATCAAGGAGCAGCCCCAGCGGATCGAAATTGGCAAGGCGGAGGTCCTGCGCGACTTCGCCCACAGCGGAGGCCGCAAAGTGGCCCTCTTGCCGCTCGGGAATATGATGGCGTTGGGACGCGAGGTGATGGGGCAGTTGACGGCCGAAGGCTATGACGTGGCCCTCATCAATCCTCGTTTCGTCAAACCGCTGGATGCCAGAGTGACGGAGTTGTTCGGACGAACGGCGGACCTGGTGGTTACGATGGAGGACCACGTGTTGATAGGCGGTTACGGAAGCGCGGTGCTGGAGGTTTACAACGAAAAGCGGATCAAGACCCCCGTCATACAGGTTGGGTGGCCGGACAAGTTTATCGAGCACGCCACGACCGTCGAACACCTGCGGAGCAAGTATGGGCTCACCGTGGAGAACACCGTGGCCAGAGTGCGGGTCGAATTTGCTAACGCCGCCGTGGACCGCCTGACCCCGGTCGCGCAGGTCTGCTGAACGCACTCGCGCGGGAGTCGGGCAGGCCGCGGGTTGCGGAGGCGGGCGTCCAGGTAATCCCTCAGTCTGGGAGGGCGCTTTCGCCGAAAGCGCCACTGTTTGGCCGCCTCGGCGAGGCGGCCCCAGCCAAGAGTGTGACCTTACGCGTTCAGTGTTTCTCCGCTTGAAGTTTTCCCGGCGCACGGTTACCTCTAGGCATACAGCAGATAAACGCAACTATCGACCATGCCCTATAAAGAAGTCACTCCACCCGCCGGCGGGAGGATTTCCGTCAAGAGCGGAAGACTGATGGTTCCCCCCAATCCTGTAATTCCCTTTATCCGCGGTGACGGCACCGGTCCCGACATCTGGGCGGCCAGCCAGCGCGTGTTCGATGCCGCGGTCCAGAAGGCGTATGGCGGCAAGCGCAAGATCGCCTGGTTCGAGGTGTATGCCGGTGAGACGGCGAAGAACAAGTTCGATAACTGGCTGCCCGATGACAGCGTCGAAGCCTTCAAGGAGTATTTGGTCGGCATCAAAGGCCCGTTGACCACGCCGATTGGCGGCGGCATCCGGTCACTGAATGTCGCGCTGCGGCAGATGCTGGATCTCTACGTCTGCCTGCGCCCGGTTCAGTATTTCCAAGGCGTGCCTTCGCCCGTAAAGCACCCGGAGAAAGTGGACATGATCATCTTCCGGGAGAACACGGAAGATATCTATGCCGGCATTGACTACCAGGCGGGCAGCCCGGAAGCGAAGAAGATACTCGAGTTCATGCAGCGGGAGCTGCCGGCGGCGTTCAAGAAGATCAGGTTTGGCAACGCGGCTGCCGACCAGATCGGCGTCGGCCTCAAGCCGGTCAGCAAGCCCGGGACCGAGCGCCTTATCCGCGCCGCGCTCGAATACGCCGTGCGACACAAGCGCAAGAGCATCACGATTGTCCACAAGGGCAATATAATGAAGTACACCGAAGGCGCGTTTCGCGATTGGAGCTACGAGTTGGCCAAACACGAGTTTGGCGCGGTGGAAGTAGATGGCGGCCCCTGGTGTAAAACCCCGCAGGGCATCATTATCAAGGACGCGATCGCGGACATCACCTTGCAGCAGGTGCTCACGCGGCCGGAGGATTTTGATGTGATTGCCACGCTCAACCTGAACGGCGACTATCTCAGCGACGCATTGGCGGCGCAGGTCGGCGGCATCGGCATCGCCCCCGGCGGCAACATCAACTACGTCTCCGGCCATGCCATCTTCGAGGCGACGCATGGCACCGCGCCGAAATACGCCAACAAGGACCGGGTCAACCCGGGCAGCGTCGTGCTCAGCGGCGAGATGATGTTCCGCTACCTGGGCTGGGCCGAGGCGGCGGACCTGATTCTCAAGGGACTGAACGGCGCGATCAGTTCGAGGCGGGTCACGTATGACTTCGCCCGCCTTATGACCGGCGCCACCGAGATCAAGTGCTCCCAATTCGGGGACAACATCATCGAGCACATGAGCTAAGGTGCTTCCAGGGGCGTGCCTGAATGGCACCCTGCCGGCTGGTTATCAGCCCGGGTGGGGTACCTTCGTACGGGGTAGCCACCGCCAAGCCACCGGCAAGCCTCCGGGAGCCACCGGTAAGCCACAGGGAAGCCTGAGGCAAGGTGGCGGCTGGGGATCGGTAGCTGTCCAAAATGGGACATATTGGCTCTAACGCGGCGCTTGATTGGCCGAGTGAACCCGATTCCCTGCGGGGTCCACAATCGTCGGAGTGATGAAGCCCAGCAGGTTGCGCTTCTGCGTGCTCTTGCTTTCACTGCGGAAGAGCTTTTCCACACCGGGCAGGTTGCCCAGCACGGGCGCCCTGTCTCTGACACTCCCGACCTGGTCAGAGAGCAACCCTCCCAGGACGAGCGTCTGGCCATCCCAGACATTGACGCTGGACTGGATTTGGCAGACCCGAAAGACAGGCTGCGGGGGCGTGACTTGCCTGGCCTTGCCGTTGAGATAGACCGTGACACGGTTGGTTTGGCTGGCTTCGTATCCCACGAATTCGGTCAGCGACGGAAGCACCGACAGGTTGATGGTGTAATCATCCGGGAGGACGGTCGGAGTGATATCCAGCACCGGGCCGAACTCCATTTGCTCGGTCTTGAATGCCGCGTTGTCGGTGTCATTGGTGCCGCTGATGCCCGGCGGCTGCAGCGCCCGTTCATTGATGCCCCGTACTATGGTGCGGAGCTCGGCGACCTTGCACTGCGCCTGGCGACCACTGAGGGTGGTCACCTCGGGTTGAGCGAGCAGCTCCGTTCCATGACGCTGCTCCAGCGCCTTGAGCATCGCGCGGAACTGCGGCTCGGTGAGAATGCCTGTGAGGTGAAGGGCCTGGCCGGCGCCATTCGTGGCTGCGAGTTGGCTTGGCAACATTCTCAGGCCGGCGCTCGCAGCGTTGGTTGCCAGGACGGTGTTCAAGTGCCAATCAAGTCCTACCGCTTTAGCGTCCTCCTCGGACACCAGGACGAACCTGGCCTTGACGTTGATTTGAGCGGGCACGGTGTTCAGGACCTGGAGGGCCGCCTCAATAATGTCCAGGTCCGCCAACGTCGCTCGGACGATGAGCAACCCCTGGCGCTCGTTGAAATAAGCTGCCTTGCCCGGGTTTCTGGCCGGATCCATGTCCGCGCCCAGCCTGGTGAAGTAGTCGCGCAGCGCGGCGTCTTGCGTCTGCAGCCTCTGCTTCTCGTTGGCGCCAATTGGGCCGAATGGGTTGTTCCCGCGGTCCGTTAACGGCAGGTGCAGGCTGTCGAGCAGCGTTTTCGGGTCCACCTTAAAGGTGCGAACATAGAGAGTAGTGGTCTCGCGTGCTCTGAGGGAGAACACGATAGCGGAATCCTCGATGGAGTACTTGATGGGATGGTCAGCCACCTTCACGATCGCATCCAGCGCGTCCCCCAACCGAACGTCGGTGAGGGGCGGATCGATCTTGATGACGATGGCGCGCAGATCCACTTGCCCGGGCGGAGGCGCGGCGAGGAGATTGCCATCCGGCCCCAGCACCGCCGCAGTAGCGGCTGTGGCCGCGTTAGTGTCCTGGTGGAGGAGGAAGTTGATGCCGCGCCTTTCCGGGTCGCGCTTTTTGCACTCGTCGGCAAGGAAGCGCACTACTTCGCTCAGCGGCAGCTCCTGGAAGGAGACGCGGTCGAGCCGCATGTGGTCTAGTTTGCTGATTATGGCCGAGCGGCCTTGGCTGACGTTCGTATAAGACGCCGCGCTCTTGTGGCTTGGCGTAGCCTTGGGCGCTGACGAGGCCCTGTTCCACTTATCGATCTGGCCCTCGATGATATCCAGGTCCTGCAGCGTGGCTCGGACCAGCAGCAAGCCATTGCCGTAGTTATAATGAGCCGATTTCCCGGGGCTGGTCGCCGGATCCAAATCCACCCCCGCTTTAGCGAAGTGAGCTATCAACGCAGACACCACGGAACCCAGTTCATCGGTACCAACCGGACCCTTTGCCAAAGACAGGGCCTCGATCAGCGTATTTGTGCTGATCCGGAATATGCGGATGTAGAGTTGCGAACCGTCGGCCGGCATGGTGGGGCTGGACGTCGCACCCGCGCCAGTGGTGGGTGCAGGCGCATCGCCCATCGGCACCGCCAGCGCGGCGAAGCTGAGAACGCCCAGCACCGAGGTGAAGCCCAGGCCGGCCCGGCGCGGCGGCCGGAACTCCAGCAGCCGCTCGATGCGCCGGCGCAGCGAGCTATGCGACTCAAGAATGCCCACCAGCCCCAGCGTCGCCAGCGGACGCGGCAGCGCCAGCTTCGCCACTTCCAGGAGCGTCGGGGCGTAGCTTTCGGCCTCCTCGCTCAGGGCCAGCATCACGGCATCGTCCACCGCTTCCTCGCGCACGCGCCGGATGCGGGCATTGGCCACCCAGAGCAGCGGGTGCCACCAATAGACGATCTGCAACAGCGTCTGCAGGCAGTTGACCCAAACGTCGCCCCGCCGCAGATGAATGACCTCGTGCAGCAGCACCGCCCGCAACTGGGCCGGGGGAAGGCGCTCGGCCAGCGCGCGCGGCAACAGGATGACGGGCCGGAACAGGCCGCACACCGCCGGGGACTGCAAGCGGTCAACCAGCTTCACCCGTCCGGCAAGCGGCAGCTCGGGAAGCAGCCGGTCCAGCACAGCCGGCGCCGCCTGGGCGCGCGCGGCGTCGCGGGCCACCTGCGACCAGCGGCGCAGCATCCACAGGAACAACGCGGCGCTGACTGCAACCGCCCCGGCAAAGGCCCAACCGGTGGCGGACAGGGCAGGGGGCAGCGGGGCGACGTGAAGCGGCGTGGCTGGCAGAGGCACAACGGGCAGGGACCTGGCATCGTAGGTAACCACCGTCTGCGCGGGGGGACGTGGCGGCGGGGCCGTCTTCGCGGGCCGGAGCCACCAACCGGCGCCGGTGGGAAAGGCCAGGGACGGGGGCAGCAGCAGTTTCACCAGCACGACCAGCCAAAGCGCATAACGCACCGCCGCCCGCAGCTTGCGGCGCAGCAAGAGATCGAGTGCCAGCACCAGTCCGATCAGCAGACTGGATTGCCAGAGCATCGGCCATCCGAGCCGGGCAGCGGACTCCGCCCAGCCGTTTACAGACTCGATCAGCGAGTTCATGGCAGTAGTTCCTTGGGTTGCGTCGTCAGACCTTCCCCGCGTCCTTCTTCTTCGCCTTGATCAGCGCCTCCAGCTCCGCCAGTTCGGCGGCGGAGAGCTTGCCCGTCTCCAGGAGGCACTGAACCATCGGGGTCAGGGCGCCGTTGAAGGCGTGCCGGAGGGTGTAGAACAGTTCGCCGCGCTGCGCCTGTCTGCGGGTGATGGCCGACCGGTAAAGCGTGGGATGAAGAGCCTTCTCGGCCGCCAGCAGGCCCTTGGCCACCATGCGGTCCATCAACGTGCGGACGGTGGAATAGGTCCAGCCGGTTTGGCGGTGCAGCTTCTGGCGGATTTCCGGCGCGGTGCAGGGTTCGCTGTCCCAGACGGCCTTGATGATCGCCCACTCCGCTTCAGTCAACTCAGTTCTCGGTATTGGCATAGGATGGCATTCGTTGCCGGGCAGAATCTCTACATTTGTAGAGGGTGTCAACCACAATCTTTACAAATGTAAAGGGCGACCCAAGCCTTGGCGAACTGGCCGCACACTTCACTCAATGGGTGGGGATTCGGGAGAGAACTCCCCGAAAGGAACCTTCGCGCGTTGAACCTCCGAACCACCGGCAGCCGCGGACGTGAGTTGGCGCTATCTTAAGGTTCTTCGCGGATTGCCGGGGAATACCGATGGCAATCCGCCTTCCAGCGTGCGTGGCCGAGGTGGAGGTGGCCCGTCGGGGAAGGGGCGAGGCGGCCGCGATGCGTGGTGCGTGGGCACGGGTCAGGCTAGAAGGCTTCGTCCGGGTGGGCGGACAACCACTCCCTCAGGCCGGGGAGGGGAAAGGAAAGGAGCTTCTGGGCTCTGGCGCTATTCAACGAGGTGTCGGGCGCCCGGGGTGCGCCGGTGTATTCCTTGAGCGAGGCGGCGTCAATGCGCGGCTGCAGGCCTGGCCAGCGCGCGGCGAGGAGCTGGCCTATTTGCCACCGGGAGAGTCTCTCGCGGCCGGCAACGTGATAAAGGCCCGTGCTGCCGCGGCCCACTAATTCCCAAATGGCGCGAGCAGTGATTTCGGCCGGAATGGGGGAGCGGAACTCGTCGGTGAACTGGCGGACTGAGTTGCCTGCCTGCCAGGCCCGGCGCAACTGTTCGTTGAAGCCGCGGTTGCCAGCGGGAGAGGTGCCGCCGTTCAACGAGGTGCGGATGACTGTGTGCCCGGGGTTGGCCAGGAGCACTTGCTCCGCCGCGACCTTGGTCTGCGCATACACGCTCAAGGGATTGACGGGGGCGGTTTCGTCGTAGTCGCCCAACTGACCGTCGAAGACCAGGTCGGTGGATAGGAAGATCAGGGGGATGTCGGCCGCCAACTCGGCGAGGAGGGTGGTGACCTCGACGTTGAGCTTGCGGGCGAGCGCGGGGTTGGCTTCGCATTGCGGGCTTTGGCTGAGGGCGGCGCAATGGATCACGAGTTGCGGAGGCTGCTTGCGGAAGGCAGAGCGAACGGTGGAGAAGTCAGACAGGTCGAGCCGGTCGCGGGTGAGCGGGACGACGTTCGCGCTGGGGGCGTGCTGCGCGGCGGCGCGGACCAAGTAATTGCCGATCAGCCCGCCCGCGCCAGTGACCCAAACCGTTTTCAATCCAGCAGCCGCCGAGTCACGCCCGTGTAGGCGTCAATGCGGCGATCGCGCAGGAAAGGCCAATGGGTGCGCGTGTCGTCCACCTTGTCAAGGTCGAGCGACACGACCAGCGTTTCGTCCTGCGTGGGGCTGGCTTTTGCGAGGATTTCGCCGAAAGGACCGGCGACGAAGCTCTGTCCCCAAAACTCGATGCCCGCGCCGGCCAATTTCTCATGCCCGACGCGGTTAGGCACTGCGACGTAGCAGCCGTTAGCAATCGCATGGCTACGCTGGACGGTCTCCCAAGCGGCATGCTGTTGCTCACCCAAAGCTGATTTTTCCCGGGGGTGCCATCCGATAGCGGTGGGGTAGAACAGGATCTCCGCTCCTTGCAGCGCAGTCAGCCGTGCCGCCTCGGGAAACCATTGGTCCCAGCAGATCAAAACGCCAATCCTGGCGTAGCGGGTCTGCCAGGCGGGGAAACCGAGATCGCCCGGGGTGAAATAGAACTTTTCGTAGAAGAGCGGGTCGTCCGGGATGTGCATCTTGCGGTAGATGCCCAGCAGCGAGCCATCGGCGTCAATAACTGCTGCCGTGTTGTGATATACGCCTGCGGTTCGCTTTTCGAATAGACTGACGATGATTACCGCTTGCCGTTCCTTCGCCAGTTTCTGGAAGGCCGCCGTGGTGGGGCCGGGGACCGGCTCGGCCAGTTGAAAGTGTTTGTGGTCCTCAGACTGGCAGAAATACTGGGAGCGAAACAGCTCTTGAGTGCAGATGATTCGGGCACCCTCCCGTGCGGCGCGGTCGGCGGCGGCCAGCGTCATATCGAGGTTCGTCGCCGTGTCGGGTGAGCACGCCGCCTGGATTAGTCCGATTTTGACAACGCGATCACTCATCCAACTTCGGGGGGTGTCGTTGAAGGCGACTCCTCTGGCCCCTTGGTGTGGCCGCGCACAGACCGCTTGAAGTGCTTGGTGCTGCCCGTGATGGCCTGGGAGGCCACCGGCGGCACTGCCTGGCCAAACAGCTCGCGGATGAACTTGCCCAGCGTTTCGTTAGTGGGACCGTAGCCCGAGTGATAGATGTAATGTTCCAGGTCATACAGCAGCTCGTCGCCGCTCGCATAGCGCTTGTCGAGGTCCCGCTCCAGGGCGCGGTGGAGAATCTCGTTCAGGCGGTCGTCAATGCGCGGGTCCAGTAGCCGGAAGTCCGGGATGGGCAGGCCGATCATGCGCTGCCGGGATTCTTCCGACGTGGGGGCCTTAAAAATATTCTTACCCAGTAACAAGTGGGCCAGCACCACCCCGGCCGAGAAGAGGTCTGACCGCTGGTCGGTGATCTGGAAATCCGCCTGTTCGGGGCTCATGTAGTCGGCCTTGCCAGCCACCACCTCGCCTTCGTTGTCCACGAGGAAACCGCGTGCCTTGGCGATGCCGAAGTCGGTCAGCTTCACGTCTCCCTCGAACGCGATCATAATGTTCTTGAAGCTCACGTCGCGGTGGACAAGGCCCAGCGGTTTGCCATCCTTGTCGGTCTTGGCGTGGGCGTAGGCCAGGCCGCGGGCGACGCGGCTGACGACGAACACCGCCAGTTCCTTGGGCAAAATGCGTTTCCTGTCCGCCAACTGCTGAGCGAACTGCTCCAGGTTCACGCCGCGGATCAGCTCCATGGCGATGAAATAGACCCCGTTGGTCTCGCCCAGGTGATACGTCTGGACGATATTGGTGTGGATCAGGTCGGCCACCAGCTTGGCCTCACCGATGAAATTCTCGAGGAACTGCTTCTGGTTGGCGTAGTTCTGGCGGATCACCTTGATGGCAATGCGCTTGACGAATTCGCGCGCGCCGAGCTGCTCGGCCTCATACACAATTCCCATGCCTCCCTCAAATATCTTGCGCACGATCTCGTAGCGAAACTCGTTCTGAATTGTAAAGAGGGCCACGCGCGGATGTTGGTCAAATGCAATTTGATGTCAAGCCCCGGGTGCGCCTCGGGTGCGCATTCCGGTGCATCGCCGCCCGGGGCAGGTGGGGCTGCCGGGAGGCTGCAAGGTTTCCTGAGAATTTGGCAGTCCCTCGGTCTGGCAGGGCGCTTTCGCCGAAAGCGCCACCATTTGGCTGCCCCGGCGAGGCGGTCCCAGCCAAGACTGAGGCCTTGCAGAATTTCTCATTTTGTCCTTGCGCGAACCCGGCAATGAGTTTTAATTCACGCGAAGTCGAAAGACTCTAGGCAAGAACCAACAACAATTAACACACTATACTGATCATGGCTAAAGCACTCTCGAAATCACAAATCGCTGCCGCAATCGCTGAGAAGAATGGGCTGACCAAGAGGCAGGCCGTTCAGATTCTCGAATCCATCTGCGAACTGGCTTACAAGCAAGCCAAGAATACCTTCACCCTGCCGGGCCTCGGCAAGCTCGTGCTGGTCAACCGTGCCGCCCGCATCGGTCGCAATCCGGCCACCGGCGAGCAAATCCAAATTCCCGCCAAGCGCGTTGTGAAGTTCCGCGTCGCCAAGGCTGCGAAGGACGCCATCCTCGGCGCCAAGTAATCGAGCCCTTTTCAGAAAGGCACTCTGACGCGCTCAGGGTGCCTTTTTCGTTGGTGGGGAAGCAAGTGATGGGGTGTGGGATTGATGGGGGCGGGTCAGATCCTATGCACTGCTCCAGCGCTTCCCCGCCTCGTGCTCCTGTGAAAGTGGCTGTTGTCGGTTGTGGGGCGGTCGGAAGTTTTTACGGCGCCAAGCTGGCGCGCGTCGGGCACGAGGTCCACTTCCTCTTGCGGTCCGATTTTGATGCCGTCCGGGCTGGGGGGCTGCGCATCCAAAGCCCCGACGGGGATTTCCAGGTTCAGCCGCGCTGTGCACGGTGCCCGGACGAGATCGGCCCGGCCGACCTCGTTCTTATTGGGCTCAAGACCACTGCCAACCACCAATTTCCAGAGCTCCTCCCGCCCCTGGTTTGTCCGACCACCGCCGTGCTGACCTTGCAGAACGGCTTGGGCAACGAGGAGCAACTCGCCCGCCTGTTCCCGGTCGAGCAGATACTCGGTGGTCTATGTTTCGTCTGCTTAAACCGCATCGCCCCGGGGCTCATCCGTCATATTGGTTACGGGCAGGTTGTCCTGGGTGACTTTCAACGTCCGCCTGCTCCTCGCACCCGTGACCTTGCAACCTGTTTCGACATGGCCGGCGTGGCCTGCACGGTTAGCGATGACCTGGCGCGCGCGCATTGGGAGAAATTGGTTTGGAACATCCCCTTCAATGGTCTTGGGGTCGCCAGCGCCGCCGGTCCGGATGCCTTCGAGCGCCTCAATTTGGTCCCTGTGCCGGCTGCCCGCAGCTGCGGATGTCAATCAGCGCACCTTGATCGGGAGACAAATCAGCGCCGATTGACGGCGGCGGCGACGGAATGCCTGACGACGGACAAGCTCCTGGGCGATGCGGGATGGGCGAGGCTTGTGCGGGAGTTGATGCTCGAGGTCATTTCCGCCGCGCGCGCGCTCGGGCACGATATTCCGGACGCGTACGCCGACGAGCATGTCGAGCGCACCCGCGCGATGGGCGCTTACAAGGCTTCCACGCTGATTGACTTTGAGCGGGGGCAGGCATTGGAGCTTGAGAGTCTATTCCTCGAACCACTCCGCCAGGCCACCAGGGCTGGGGTACCTACGCCCCGGCTCGCGGCGCTGTGCGCGGTGTTAGAGTCCCTTTGAGGTCCAGCTGCTCCAAAGCCCGGTCGTCCACCTTAATATGGGGTGAAGACCCCATACCAATTCTCCTGGATTAAGGCTAAGTTGGGCTGGCATGAGAGTGTTCTTACGGGAAAGGGCTACCGGACAGTATTACCGGGGCCTTGGAAGATCTGGCGCTGGCTGGGTGGGGGCACTGGAATTCGCGACTGTATCAGCGGCTGCCCGCCACGCTATAGCCGAGCAGCTTTCGGAAGTGGAAATCGTTTTGAGGTGCGATTATCTGGATCGCGAAGTCCCCTTGCCAGTTACGCCGCTGTGGTGCGACCTGGAACGCGAGGACGGTCTGTCCCTAAGCAGTCCTTTGCCGGTCGGTGACAATTCTCTGCTGTCGGCTCCGACGCTGTCGGGAAGTGCTTCGATGGACACCGCCGCATCGCCAAGCTGCGAGTCGGCACAAAAGTAGGAAGCGAAGTCGGGACGTCATTGGCGACCGATGCATGCGCCATGGCTAGACGAGGCGGTTGGAGTTGGGGGTTGGGAGCTTTGACCTGGATTCCTGAATGCCGTGGGCAGGTTCAGGAACTGGCTGAGCGTGAATCGTAACTCGGCCTGGAGTTGCGGGGTGGGGGCTTTTGGTTCAGACTCGCCCAGTGAAGACACGCGTTCGTTTTGCGCCAAGTCCAACAGGTTTCCTGCACATCGGCGGGGCCCGGACGGCTCTGTTCAACTGGCTGTATGCCCGGCACACGGGGGGCACGTTCATTCTGCGCATCGAGGATACCGATGCCGCGCGCAACACGCAGGAGGCGGTGGAAGTGATTCTCAACGGCCTGCGTTGGCTGGGGCTGGATTGGGACGAGGGCCCCGCGACGGGCGATCCTGGCGGCGCGAGCAAGGGCGATTGCGGGCCCTACTTCCAGAGCCAGCGCAAGGAGAATTATCGTCGGCGGGTGGAAGGACTGCTTTCCAGGGGGCTGGCGTATGAGGTGGAAGGGACAATTAAGTTCAAGATGGAGCGCTCCCCGATCCTGATCCCCGATGTGGTCGTTGGCGACGTGCGGCGGGAACTGACGGATCGGGAACAAGCAGACCCGGATTTCATCATCGTGCGATCAGACGGGCAGCCGGTGTTTCACCTGGTGAACGTAGTGGATGATCTGGAGATGGGGGTCACGCACGTTATCCGCGGGGAGGATCACCTGAGTAATACGGCCAAGCACATTGCGCTGTTCCGTGCTTTGGGGGGCGAGCCGCCCAAGTACGCGCATATCCCGCTGATCCTGAACATTGACGGCACCAAGATGAGCAAGCGGGACAAGGGGGCCTCGCTCATGACCTATGGCGAGGAGGGCTACGTGCCGGCAGCGCTGGTCAACTACCTCTGCCTGCTGGGCTGGTCGCCGAAGGGCAACCGCGAGAAGATGCCGCTGTCAGAGGTGATCGAGACATTCGACCTCCCGCAAGTCCTCCGGCACAACGCGCGATTCGACCTCACTAAGCTGATCTGGCTGAACGGGGAGTACATCCGCGAGTTGACCGACGAGCGCTTTTACGAACTGTCCGCTGAGGCGCTGAAGCGCGCCGGCTTGGACCTCGGCAAATACACGGCGGATTACGTGCGGGCGGCGCTGGAGACGTGCAAAGGGAAGGTGAAGCTGTTCGGCGAGCTGCCGGCTTACGCCGGGTTCTACTTCAAGGAAGATATCGCCTACGATCCGGAGGCCGCGCGGAAGGACTTCACGGCGGAGAACAAGCCACGCGTGGCGCGACTGCGCGAGGCGTTGGCGAAGCTGGAGCCTTTCGAGGCGGACCCGATTGGCGCTGCGCTAAAGACCGTTGCGCAGGAGCTAGGGGTGAAGGCCGGCGTGCTGGTGCATCCGACGCGCCTGGCCTGCTGCGGCAACACCGCCGGGCCAAGCCTGTATCATCTGCTGGCCATCCTGGGCAAAGAGCGTGCGCTGGCGCGAATTGACCGGGCGCTGGCAAAGATGGGGTAGTATGGCCACCGGCTGATGTCGGTGACTGCTTATTAGGCAAGGTTGCGGTTTTTGGCCCGTGATTCCGTTGCCAGGCGGGCCTTGAAGGAGAGGAGCTTCTTTTGCAGGGCGGCATTGCCGGTGGCCAGAGTCTGAACCGCGAGCAATCCGGCGTTACGAGCTCCGCCAATGGCGACGGTCGCCACCGGTATGCCGCTGGGCATTTGGACAATCGAAAGGAGGGAATCGAGTCCCTTAAGGGCTTTGCTCTCGATAGGCACGCCAATCACTGGGAGGGTGGTAAACGCTGCTGCCACCCCGGGCAAGTGCGCGGCGCCGCCAGCCCCGGCGATGATGACCCGCAAGCCGCGAGTGTGAGCAGTGCTCGCGTAGCGCTCCAAATCCCGCGGGGTGCGGTGCGCCGATATCACGCGAACCTCATGCGGCACGCCGAACTCGGCACAGGCGTCCGCGGCGGCTTTCATCGTGGGCCAATCGGAGTCGCTGCCCATAATAATGCCGACCAAGGGCTTGGCAGGTTGCTTCATGCCCTGCATGATTTACTTTGGCCTGCCGAAACTCAATGATGAAATGGAGTGGTATCGCGGACTTCCTCGCGCTCCGGCGCAACACGGGCCTTCTGCTCGTGGCGCTGGTCCTGGCGGGCACGGGTGAGAAACTCTGGCTTGGGTTCGCGCCCAAGTATCTCCAGACTCTGGGGGCGAGCATCCTCGTCATCGGCCTGTTCGATGCGCTGCAAACCCTGCTTGGCGCAGTCTATGCCTATCCCGGCGGCTGGTTGACGGACCGGTGGGGCCAGCGGCGGTCGCTGATTCTATTCAGCGCCCTGTCTTTGGGGGGGTACGCATTGGCGCTGGCTTGGCATCATTGGCTGGCCCTCCTGATCGGCGCGTTTCTGTTCCTCGCCTGGAGCGCGTTGTCCTTGCCCACGACCTTCACCGTCGTCGCCACCTCGCTCAAGGCCCGCCAGCACACCATGGGCATCGGCATCCAATCCATGGTGCGCCGCGTGCCAATGATGCTTGGCCCGCTGGTGGGAGGGTGGCTGATCACCCGCTTTGGTTGGACGCGCGGCGTGCAGTACGCGCTGCTGCTTTGTCTGTTGCTGACGCTTCTCACCATGGCGTTCCAATGGTTCATGTTCGAGCCGGCACGGGGTGAAGTCGCCCCAGCCGGCGAGTCCAATGGCACAAACTTCCTGGCGGTCATAAAATCTTTCACCCCCGCGCTGCGGGAGCTGCTGATCAGCGACATACTGATCCGGTTCTGCGAGCGCATCCCTTACGCGTTCATCATCTTGTGGGCGATGAATCGCGGCGGCGTTGACGCGCAGCAGTTTGGGCTGCTGGTTGCCATTGAGATGGTTACGGCGATGATCTGCTACATCCCCGTGGCGCACCTGGCGGACAAATACGGGCGGCGGCCGTTTGTACTGGTCACGTTCATGTTCTTCACGCTGTTCCCGGTGACGCTGCTCTGGGCGACCAGCTTCGGCTGGCTGGCGCTGGCGTTTGTCGTTCGCGGCTTGAAGGAATTCGGCGAACCGGCTCGAAAGGCCTTGATTATCGGGGAGGCTGTGCCGGAGTTGCGGGCGCGAACGTATGGCGCATATTACCTGATTCGGGATTGCGTAGTGACCAGCGGGTCGTTTGTCGGGGCATGGCTGTGGAGCATCGGCCCCTATGCGAACTTCGCGGGGGCTGCGGCATGCGGGGCTATGGGAACAGGCTGGTTCTGGTGGTTCATCTTTCGGCGGAAGGCTGTTCCGGGATTGACGGGCAGCCCCGGGAGCGCAGAATCAGCCGGAACTCGGACATGACAACAGCCAACAAGATTACCATCCTGCGAATCCTGCTGATTCCGGTCTTCGTGGTGCTGACCCTCTACTACACCAAGGAGGGCAAGGAAGTGTATCGTGTGTTGGCGATTCTGTGTTTTGCCATTGCCGCTGTCTTTGATGGCGTGGACGGCTACGTCGCGCGGCGGTACAATCAGCGCAGTGAACTCGGTGCCATCCTTGATCCGCTGGCCGACAAACTGTTGCTGGTTTCCGGCATAGTGGTGCTGAGTTTTGATCACTCGCCGCATCTTGAGAGCGTTCCCCTTTGGCTAACGGGCACAATCATCGGGCGGGATATTCTGATACTGATCGGCATGCTGGTAATTCAATTGGTGGTTGGCAAAGTCAAGGTGCAACCGCGAATCATTGGCAAAATCGCTACTGTGTTGCAGATGGCCGTCGTACTTCTGATCTTATTGAAGAAGAAGGAGGACTGGCTTCCCGCACTGACTCTTGGCGCGGTCTTTTGCACGGGGATATCGGGACTGCTCTATGTGTGGGATGGCACGCGCCAGTTGAGCGCGCACCCTTCGTCGAGTCCGAAGCCCAAAGTCCAAAGTCCAGAGTCCGAGGAAGGGGCGCCCTCCTGATTCGGCAAACAATGCGCATAGGTATATGGGAAAACCAGTTGAGTTGAAACTGAAGGAAGGAGACGTGGCGCCGGACTTCACTGCCGCCAGTAATGGCGGGGGCAAGGTGTCCCTGTCCGGCTTCAAGGGGAAGAACGTGATTCTCTACTTTTATCCTCGGGATAACACGCCAGGCTGCACCAGGGAGGCGTGCGCCTTCCGCGACGAGTTTGCCGCGTTCAGGAAGAAAGGCGCAGTCGTTCTCGGTGTCAGCACCGATTCAGCCAAGTCGCATGACAAGTTTGCGGATAAATACAAGCTGCCGTTTACCCTGGTGTCGGACGAGGACAAGAGGATTGCTTTGGCCTACGGGGCTTGGGGACCAAAGAGCTTCCTGGGCCGGAAGTACCAGGGCATGTATCGGGTGACCTTCCTGATCGGGCCCGATGGCCGGATCAAGAAGGTCTGGCCGATGGTTAAGCCGGCCGACCACGCCAGGGAGATTTTGGCCGCGCTCTAGCCCATGGGTCCGCCATGCCGCTGAACGACCGCTGCCATTTGACAGCCGGGCTGACCCAGTTTACTTGTGTAACCGAGTTAACCATCTAACCAAGATTAATTATGGCAATACCTGTAGGGTCCAAAGCACCTGATTTTAGTCTGAAATCCAAGCAAGCGTCCGGGTTGGTGGACGTGAAGCTCAGCGACAACCTGGGCAAGAAGCACACCGTCCTGCTGTTTTTCCCGGCGGCGTTCACCGGCGTCTGCACCCAGGAACTGTGCGACATCACCAGCGGCCTCAACGCCTATGCCGGACTTAACGCCGAGGTTATCGGCATCAGCGTGGATACGCCCTTCGCCCAGGAAGCCTGGGCGCAGAAGGAGAAGATTGGCATCAAGCTGGCCAGCGACCTCAACAAGGAGGTCATCAAGAAGTACGACGTGGTCTTCCCGATGCTGGCTGGCGTAGGGGACACCGCAGCGCGGGCGGCATTCGTCATAGACAAGGCCGGCGTGGTCCAATACAGCGAGCAGACGCCGTCCCCGAAAGAACTGCCCAACTTCGCGAAGGTCCAAGAGACCCTGGCGAAGCTGAAGTAGGTAAGTCCGGCTGGGGAGGGCGAGCGTCCTCGCGAGCCCTGATTTTGGATGACTGCCGAGTAAGTCAGGGCTCGCGTGGACGCTCGCCCTGGAGTGAGGATTTCAATCCCCAAACGCCCGGAACAGGGCGCGCAGCTCTTCTTCCAGGTCGGCGGGGTCGGACAGCGTTTGTGCGATCTCCTCGCGCAGCAACTCCCGGTAGCGCTTGCGCAGCCGGTGCACCGCCACCCGCGCCGCCCCCTCGTTCAGGCCGGCTCTGGCGGCAGCTTCGGCGTAGGGGATGTCGCCCTTGCCCACCGTCAGGAACGGTTTCAACTGCTCGAAGACGGCGGCCTTGCCTTCGGCGGCACACTCCGCGCGCAGCCGGGTGATGACCTGTCCCAGCAGGGTCGTGGCCCACGCTTGGTCGTAGAGCTTGTCCGGACTGAGCTGGTCCGGCGGGTCGATCTGGTAGCGCGTATCGGCGTCCTGCCAGTCCAGCGAGAGCAGGGTCTGCCCACCGCCCCGCTTCTGGCGGTTCGCGCGGTCATATTCATTGGCCAGGTAATGCTTTAGCGCCGCCAGCAGAAACGCCCGGAAGCGGCCCTTCTCGCTCCGCACGTCCTCCAGGTAATTCCTCTTGAGAAAGGCGGCGAAGAATCCCTGGGTGAGGTCCTCAGCGTCCTCCTTGGAATGGCCATGGCGGCGCACATAGGCGTAGAGCGGGTACCAATAGGCGCGGCACAACTCCTCCAACGCGCGGTCGGACTGCGGCGTGCTCCGTCGCCCCGCCGCCAGCACGACCGTCCAATGTGTCGTGGCGAAGATGTCCCCCGGTGCCGGGGTGGAGGCTGAGTTGGGATATTCGGGATTCAGAATCAGTTTACCACCTTCAACCTGGGATGTTTTGCTTCCAGTCTTCTGCGCCCGGGCCCAGTTACTTTGGTGTTGCCCAGGTAGACGTTGACAAGGTTGGTCATTCCGTCCAGGTGGCGCAGTCCAAGGTCTGTCACCCGGGTGTTTTGAAGCTCCAGTTCCTCAAGCGTGTGGAGTGGCGCGAGACACGCCAGCCCAGCGTCCGTGATGATCCCCGAACCGCTTCCAATCCATAGGGACTTGAGGTTCTTCAGCTTTGCCAACGGGGACAGTCCCTGGTCGCTAAAGCGATTGCCCTGCAAGGCAAGCCCAGTGAGGTGGGGCATCTTTGAAAGCACCTGCAGGGAGGCGTTGTCCAACCCCGCGTCGCTCACATGCAAGTATTCCAACTGCCCCAAGGTCTGCAATTCCGCGATGCCTCTGTCCGTAACCGTGGCGTTGTACAGGTAGAGGCGCCTTAAGCTTGCCATGCGCGCGACTTGACGCATGGCTAAATCCGTCGCCTGGGTTCTTTGCAGCACCAGCATCTCCACGTTCTGCAAGGCGGGCAGCACCGCCGCAACTTGGTCGGAGAGGTTAGTGCACTCCCGGCGCACGCCATGTTTGTCTTCGTCATAGACCAGGTTTACCTTGACCACCCTTCCCTGCTCGTCCCAGGTAATGCAGCCGCCGTAATCCTCGATAGCTTTGACGGCGGCCTGCTCGGGGGATAGGGGCGGCATTACGACCTCCGCCCAGTCCATCGTGCGCACTGGGCGTCTCAGGATGCGGAAGTGGTCTAACTCTGCCAGCGGCAGGTCAATGTAGAGCCGCTCAGTGATCTTGCCCGTCTGCGGGTCCCGCTGGCCCCCCACCGAACTGCTGCTGGATGCGACCTCCCGGCCATCTTCAGTGTAAGCCAGCGCCCCAAACTGCAGTCGCCCCGACCACTTAGCCACGTCATACACCAGTGTCAGAGAAGTCCTGTCCCGACCCGCCTGCCCGATGGGATCGAGTTGGCTGCCGTCGGCTAAGGTTATCGTTCCACTCCAATTGGCAGGGAGGTTATCCCGCTCGACCTGCCACTCTCCCAGGGTGTAACGGAGCTGGATGGAAACCCGGCGAGTGTTCGGGTCATCCAATTGCGGGACCACGCTGAAGGCAAGCCAGCCAGTGTTGCCCTTCGCGGCGTCCGCTGGATACCCCGCGGCGCTGTAACTGAGGGTAGGATGCTTGCCGCCGGGATCAGCCAGCGAGATGTCCTTGAGGGAATGCTGGTCAAAGAGTGGATGCGAGAACCAGAGGTAAAGGCAGCGTGGCCCCCTATTGGTCTGAGGCGTAACCAAGGCGACGGGCAGGGGCTGGACCTTGCGCAGCCATTGCAGCTCACTCGCATTGGTCACCCGTGAGCCGTCCGCGTACCGCACCGCGCCCGGATCGTTGGTCTTCCACTGGTCCTGCCACGCCAGGAAGCGCAGCCGTGGCGGCTCCGCGAGTTGCCCAGGTGTGCGGGGCTTTGGAAGCGCGGCGGAGTTGGTGGACGGCATCCGATGGTTCAGCAGGTCCAGGAGCTGCCGCGCTTCGGCGTCGGTGAAGGCGCCGGCAATGTTGGCGTTGCGGCTGGTGATGGCGGCTTGGACGATCGGCGCGCTGATGACGCGGCCATTCCAGACGACGGCCAGTTGCCGGCCCACGTTCTTGGCGGTGGCCTCGGCGAACTTCCCGCTGGCCTCCAGGGTAAGGACCAAAGCCAGCTCCTTCTGGTCGGCCCCAAGCTGCGTAAAGCCTGCGCTCTCCACATCGTCACCGCACAGCACCACTTCCCGCAGGACAGGCAGTTTCTGCTCCGGGCCGCGGCCCTGCCGGCAGGGGAGCAAGTCCGCCGGCGAGTTGGTGTCGCCCTCGCGGGCCACCCAGCGGAATTGGAAGCCCGCTGCCGGCGAAGGGGTGCGACTCGACGCGGTCTCCGGCAGGCCCAGCATCCGCGCGAGTTCCGCGCCCAGGGCTTCGACCTGGCGTGACGCTGCCCAGGCGCGTGCCGCGTCCTTGGCCTGAATGGCTTCCTTCCATTCGGCGGCTTGCGCGTTAAGCTGCTGCCACACCGGCTCGGCGACAGTGCCCTTGAGCTGCTCCTCGATCTGCACCTTCCACGCGTTATCCGCCTGGTTGAAGGCCGCCTGCTCACTGATGTTCGTCATCGTGTGCACCGATGCATGGGCTCGAGCAAAAGCCCTCCATTCCGCGGCCAACTCCAGCGCTTTGGGTGGGATGGGTTTCAACTCCGCAGACCTCGGTGCGTTTTGCGCCAGCTTATAGCGCAGCTTCACGCCGCGGGGGTTGTCGGTGAACGCGGTGACCTGCAGGATGCCTCGCGCGCCATCCCGAGTCTCGAAGGCGAACGTGATGGGCAGCAAACCGTCCGGCAGCACGTAAAGTGTGGCACCAGTCACTTCCACATGTTCCACTGCGGTTGGAATGTTGAGGGCCGCGTTCAGTTCGGAGGCGCTGGCGTTCTCCCATTGACTCGGCGTCAGGTCGGAGAGCTTCAGCCCGTGCGTGATCAGGGCCCAGCGGCGCCCGACGTAATCATCGTATTCGGCGTAGAGATCACCCTCGCTGGCCACCAGCGCCCGGGGTCGTCCGCCGCCCTCCCTGGGGGTCTCGTCAAGGATGGACGACAGTTGCCCTGTCCGCAGACGAAGAGTCTCGTTATTACCTTTGCCGGCACGGTTATCGGGGTCGGGAAGCACGCGCTCGATCACGGGGCCGAAGGCGGTTGGGGCGCGGATTTGTTCCAGGGGGAGGTGGTTAATCCGGGAGGTGGTACCGGCGCGAGGCGGAGCGGTCTGGTTCGTGATCTCGAACAGCCACACGAAGTAGCGAGGCACATCGTTGTGGCGCAGGAATGGGACCAGGAAGACCAAGGCACCGTTGGTGGGAGCGTTGCCTTCGTAGAGGATGCGGGAATAGACGCCCAGCGGCGGTTGGGCGTGGAGGGCATCCAGCCCATAGGAGACAGAGCACTCCATTCTCGCCTGCAGGATGCCATTCTTACGTCGAGCGCCAAGGAACCCCGTCCCTCCAGAGGAGCCGAAGAAATTGGTGTCCGCAAGTGAGGAGCTCCAACTGTCAGCCACCAGGGGCCAGGAACCAATTGTGCGCCGCTGCTCCTTCAGCAGACCGGGTTTGGCGGCCATGCCGTCCAGGAGCGCGCGGAGCGTGCCCGCACCAATCTCGGCCGCTTGGGATTCAGTCAGTCCCACTTTGACTGTCATCTTGAAGTCCCCAACCTGCCGTTCGCTGACGGGTTGACCGAAGTTGACGAGCGCTTTGGCCGATGGCTGTACACCCGGGCGGCGGGAGCTGGAAGGAATCAAACGGTCCACCAACGCCGCCTCGGCCTCGAATGCCCGGTAATGGAACTCGGCAGTGGCAGAGCTTTCGGGTCGCGTTGCTGCAGGACGCAAGAGGGCAGAGAGCCCGTGACCGGGCGGGTGTTTGCCTCTCTGGCCGGCTGCAAAACGGGCCTCAATTTCGGCTGGTCCAAGGGCGCGATCATAGATGCTGAGCTCGTCCACGACGGCCTTGCTATAGAAGCACCAGCCACTTGCTGTATCCACTTGCGCTCCGATGCGCAGCGGTTCCACAGAGGGGGGCAGACTGAGATGCAGCGGCCCTCCGCGGGCGGTGACTGGTTGCACCACCCCATCCAGGTAGAAGGTGGGGTCTTCATCGCCATTGCGGGCCACGACCGCGATGTGATGCCAGTCCAGATCCGCGATGCTGGTCGAGCGCCGGAAGCCACCGGCAAAGGTAAACGCCAGCCCGCTGTCCCACTGAGGCTGATTGATGGTCACGCCGTAGTTCAGCACGCCTCGGGTGTAGTCGCCGCCCTTGTTGATGATGTAGTCCTCCGCCTCCAAATCCTGCCGCTTTACCCAAAACTCGATGGTCAACGCATTGGTCAGTCGCAGGGTTGGGCTGTCTGGCACCTCGATGAAGCTGTTGGTCCTCCCAGAGAAACTAAAAGCCTGACCGACCTTGCCGGCAACAAATCCAGCGTCTCCATGCAGGACACCGTGGTTCCTGCCCGCTGAGTCTTGGGCATCACCGTCCGCGCGCCACCGACTCACCAAGCCCGGTGTGCTTGTGGCGTGGCGAATAATCCCCAGCGCGTTGGCGAGCAGCATGGCGCCGCCAACAATGGCGACGAGCAGGAGTAGCGCGACCAGGACGCCGATGGCGTAACGGCCCCAATACGACGCTGAGGCGGGTTTCCCGCCGCTCGCGGTCGAACCGTTGGGGAGCCGGCGCGCCGCACGCCACAACCGCCAGCCGCAGACCGGCAGGGACAGTGCGCCCAGCCAGATAAGCGGCACAATGACGGCCTCATCCGGCGCAGGATGCCAGCCGAAGCCCTCGTCAAGCATCGCGAGGATGAAGAACGCTGCGAAAGCGATCAGCGGCAACGCGGTGAGGAACGCAAGGCAGGCACTCACCCTGTACGCAGACCGCAGGGTGTCCACGCTCGCGAAACGCCGTAGCAAAAGGGCCAAGACACCCGTGGCGCAGGCCAGCAGAACGAAGGCCAGTATCAGCCACCGGCCGGGGAGACTACTGCGCAGCAGTTCGCACAGCACGCCAAAGAGAGTGGTTCCCGCATAGGTCAGCGTCGCACAAAACGCGAACCAGGGATTGCGCTGGCCGCTAGATGTTCTCGCAGAACACGCCGCGCCCCCCCCTGCCGATGGTCCTGTTTCACCGCCGCCACCACCCGAATCGGCCTGGGCCAAGCGGGACTGCAGCCAAGCGGGCACGAGGACGGCTACCATCACCACCACGCCGATGAGCAGCATCATGAGGAGATTGGCGCGTTGCATGAAACCCTGCGCCCGGTTGCCGAAGAAGGCTTCCGCCGCGGCATCTCGGCCTAGCGAACTCCACGGATGCACGCCGAAGGCAGCTCCGCCAAACGCGAAATAGCCGACCGCCCCGCCGCCCAGGGCAATGGGAGCCACGGCCAGTCCGCCCAGCGCTGCAATCAGACCGACCGCGAGTCCGCCAGTGGACAGCAAGCCCAAGGCGAGACCTCCAAAGGTAAACACGCCGAGGGTGATTCCGCCGAAGGCGAAGCCGCCCATCGCCACACTGCCGATGGCCAGGACGCCTTTGGCGATGCCGCCGATGGCAATGATGCCCTTGGCGACACGCCGTTTGCCCGTGGCGGGGTCAATCCCGTCGGCCACATGGAGCAAGGGCAGGCCGAAGAGCGTGGCCTTGGAGCGGTAGTCAACACCGCGATACATCCGGGGCAAGGCGGCTGCCGGGGTGCCGGTTGACGGTGTGGAGGCAATGGTCTCGACCTGGGTCTTGAGGATGCTGGCCTGCTGGTAGCGGAGCTCGGGTTTGCGTTCGAGCGCCCGGAGGACAATTTCGTCGAGCCGCGCGTCTATCTGGACGGTGCCGCAGGCGCGAGAGGGCGGGACAATCGGCTGGCCGGGGAGCTCGCCGGTGAGCATCTGGTAGAAGACCACGCCGAGGGCGTAGATGTCCGCCCGGCGATCCACCTCGGATGGGTTCTCGACCTGCTCGGGCGCCATGTATTGGGGCGTGCCCATGATCTTGCCCGCCTCGGTCAGACTGGCAGGGACGGCTGGCCCAGCCGTCCGCTCGTCCTCGCCCGGACGCCCCGGCGGGGTGTCCCTGCCTTCCACAATCTTCGCCAGGCCAAAGTCGGCGACCTTCACCCGCCCACGGCGGTCGAGGAGGACGTTCTCGGGCTTGATGTCGCGGTGGACGATGCCTTGATCGTGGGCGTATTGGAGCGCGTCGCAAATCTGCGGCACGATGGCCAGCGCTTCGCGCGAGGAGATGCGGCCGCCGGCCAGCAGTTGTCGCAGGTTCACGCCGTCCACGAATTCCATGAGGAAGTAGCAGAGGGAAGGTTGAGACTCGACCTGGCCGAACTCGTAGAGCGTGACGATGCCGGGGTGGTTCAAGCGGGCCAGGGCGCGGGCTTCGCGGGCGAAACGTTCGGCGAACGCGGGGTCGCTGCCGATGCCTGGGGGCAGGAGCTTGAGGGCGACAATGCGGTCGAGCTGCTTCTGCCGCGCCTTATACACGGCGCCCATGCCGCCTTTGCCCAGCAGGCTGAGTATCTCAAGCTGGGGAAAGAGGCGGGCCAGTTCCTCCAGGGTGGGAGGCACGAATGGTTTGGCTTCGGGGTGGGTGGCAGTGTCAGCGGCAGCGCCCTCCTTGAGAAGGCAGGCGGGGCAGAGCCCGGCCAACGCACCTGTCGTCAGCGGCACCCCGCACTGGGGGCATCTTGCGGGCGCAGAGCCATTCATCGCGGCTTTATTCATATACCCCACTCAGAAGCAAAACCGAGCAAATGTTACAGCACATCGCCTGAAACCCCGTGTAAACCTGCTCCTAACATGCTGAAGTATAATCACTTCCAACCGAACCGTGTGTCCCTTACTGGGCTCAATGGCGTAGTAGAGGCGGAAAACCACGCTTTTACTCGAAAAATGGTGGTGGAACAGCGGTGAGGTGTCGGCGTGAGATATTCTCTGGGTTGCAAGTGGTGTTTTCATGAAAGTTATTCACAGAGCTTTGGGTTGGAATTGGAGAATCCAAGAACCGTGTTTCTGTTGGTTGCGCGCGTGGAGTTCACCGTCGTAGGTGGT